>C688J35102_120989664_pt1 | contig 12477 bp, 11 predicted proteins | sample HopSoiMetagenom2_FD_35102 | JGI IMG/M metagenome (IMG submission 35102)
CGCCTGGGGCTGGGCGAGCCGCTCCCCGGCGGGCGGCGGCACCTGGACGCGGCCAGCGTGCTCGCGGCCCCCGGGTCGCCGGTGATCCCGATCGACAGCCGGCGCAGGAGCGTGCCGCTGCTGCACCCGGCGGGGGTTGACGGGCGCATCCCCGAGCTGGTGCGGTTCTGCGTGGAGCACGGCGTGCTCGCGCCCTCCGCCGGGAACCGCCAGCCCTGGCGCTTCAACTGGGACGGCGAGCGGCTCTGGGTGCTGCACGACCAGGCCCGCTCCGCCTCGCTGCTCGACCCCGCGCACCGCGCGGCGCACCTGGCGCTGGGGGCGGCGGTGGAGAACATCGCGATCGCGGCGGCGCACCGCGGCGTGCGGCTGCGGATGGAGCCCTTCCCCCGCCCGCGCGACCTCTCCGTGGCCGCGGCGCTGAGCTTCGAGGCGGACGCCGGCGGGCTGGAGGACGACGCGGCGCTCTTCCCCTTCCTGGCGCTGCGCGCCACCAACCGCCGCCCGGGAAAGCGCGGCGCGCTGGGGGCGAAGGCGCTCACCGCGCTGGCCGACGCCGCGCGGATGCGGGGCGCGCGGCTGGACCTGGTGACCGGGCGCGAGGCGCTGGCGGAGATCGGCGCGGTCACCGGCGCCGGCGAGCGCATCCGCCACCTCACCCGCGAGCTGCACCGCGAGATGGTGGACGAGCTGCGCTGGTCCGGCGACGAGGCCCGCGGCGCGGGCGACGGCATTCCCGTGGAGGCGCTGGAGCTCACGGCGCCGCAGCGGGCGGCGCTCGGCTTGGCGGCGCGGGCCGAGGTGGCGGCCACGCTGCGCGACCTGGGCGGCGGGCGCGCCTTCCAGGAGCGGGCGGAGCGGGCGGTGGTGCGCTCGTCGGCGGTGGGGCTGGTGACGGTGGGCGGGGCGTCGCCCGGGTGCGCGCTGCGCGGCGGCCGCGCGGTGGAGCGCCTCTGGCTCGAGGCGACGCGGCTGGGTCTCGCGCTGCAGCCGGTGACCGCGCTGGTCTATCTCTTCGAACTGCTCGACGGGAGCGCGGCCACCATCTTCTCCAGCCGCGAGCGCGACGAGCTGCGCGGCCTGCGCGCCCGCTTCGACACGCTCTTCGCCGCGGCGAACGGCGGCACGCGGCTGCTGCTCTTCCGGCTGGGCGTGGCGGCGGCGCCGAGCGCGCGCTCCCCGCGGCGGCCGCTGGAGGCGGTGCTCACCTGGGGGCGTCCGGCGCTGGCGGCGTAGTCGGTCTGTATCGCGGCGGCTCCGGAGCGGCCCCTCCGAGCAGGGAGATCGGTGCCGCACACGGAGCTCACCGGCGGGCGGGGCGCAGTGCGCGCCCTGCCCGCCGCGTGCGTTTCCGCGGTGGCGCATCGGGGGCGCAACCCGTTGCGGCGCCGACGTTTTTCCTCTGGCGAGAAGGCTTGACACCCCTGACCCGCAGCCGCATCCTTCGAGTATAAACCGGCCAGTCCGAACGAACGTGGAGGACGATGACGACGCTGGCGCACCCCCGCACCGACGGCTACGGGCGACCGCACGGACCGCCCGCGGATGGCCGTGCCCTGCTGGAGCGCGCCGTCGCCGACGCGCCCAGCCACGTTCCGCCGCCGACCGGCTGGCTTCGCCGCCTGTTCGCGCGCGACCAGTCTGCTGCCGCGCTCATCCGCCGCTATCGCCTCTGGCCAGCCATCGAGCACGCCCACGAGCGCGTGACGCGCGAGATGGGACCGGTGCGAGTGGAGATCTCGGCGGAGGACAGCTTCGGGGTGGAGTGGGTGATGGTCACTTTCTTCTGTGACAGCTTGGATTTCGACCGAATGATCGACTTCCGCTGGGAGGTGGCGGCAGAGTGCCGTCAGATATTGGGGAAGACAGAAGAAAGGCTGGTGATTGTTGTGAACCCGGATCCCGCACGGGTCGGTATATGACCGATTTCGATGCCGAAGAATGGCTGGAGGTCGCGGAAGTCTGCTGCGACCGCATCGTTGGCGTCGACCAGGAGGCGCTTCTGAGGACCGCCTTGAACCGCGCGTACTATGCGGCACTGCTGTGCGTAAAACGGCGGATCGAACGGGTACAAGGGCCAGGCGCTGTACCGCATTCGCGCACGCACGCTGCAATTCTGAATGCCGTGCGATCAGGCGGAGCCCGGTTCTCAAAAATTTACGAGGGGCTTCGGACGTTGAGAGCGCAGCGGGAAGCGGCGGACTATGAGCTTCGCTCGAAACCACTGGCGTGGAGCGTGGTCCATACCCAGGTCGGCCTTAGCCGCGAGCTGATCAGGCGACATGTCAAGGCGCTCCCCGACGCGGAGTTCCACATGCTGAAAGTTCGACGCACTTAAGACCCCAACGCGGTGGAGATGAGCGAATGACGACGCTGGCGCACCCCCGGACCGATGGCTACGGGCGCCCCCACGGACCACGCGCGGACGGCCGTGCCCTGCTCGAGCGCGCCGTCGCCGACGCGTCGAGCCACGTGCCGCCGCCATCCGGGTGGCTGCGCCGCCTCTTCGCGCGCGACCGCTCCGCCGCCGCGCTGGTCCGGCGCTACCGCCTCTGGCCGGCGATCGAGCACGCGTATGACCGCGTCACGCGCGAGATGGGCCCGGTGCAGGTGGAGGTGTCGGCGGAGGATGACGTTGGTCAGGCGTACGTTCTGATGGAGTGCGTTATCGACGCGCCGAACCGCGAGGCGTCGCTCGATTTCCAGAGCATCGTGCAGGCGGAGGCGGACGCCCTGCTCCGCGCCGCAGACCGCGTTCGGCTGTCCGTCTTCGTGCGTAATGGATGCATCGAAGTCTCCAGGGCTGATGCCGTTCGATCCTGAGCGGTGGCTGGAGGCAGCGGACGTCTGCTGCATCGAGATCCCGGAGGTCGACCGGGAGGCGCTGCTGCGGACGGCCTTGAACCGAGCGTATTACGCCGCCCTGCTCTCGTTCAAATCCCGCATCGAGGCGGTGCAGGGAGCAGGCGCTGTGCCGGAGCGGCGGTCGCACGAATCCATCTATCTCGCGGTGGGAACAGCGGGGTACAGGTTCATGGATGCATACCGAACCCTGCGCGAGCTGCGCCGGAAGAGAGAAGCGGCAGACTACGTACTGAGCGGAGGGACTCCCACCTTCCGCGATGCCCACGAAGCCATCCGGCAGAGCCGCTGGTTGATTCGCACTCGCATCAAGACTCTCCCCGACGCGGAGTTCCGCAGGCTCGCGCTGCCGCGGCGGTGAGTATCCCGCACCTCGACCTCCGCCCGTGACGCTTTCGACTGCCGGGTATCGCGCGCTCGCCGACACGGTCGTGGCGCTGCACTTCGGGTTCGTGCTCTTCGTGGTGCTCGGGGGGCTGCTCGTGCTGCGCTGGCGGCGCGCGGCGTGGGTGCACCTGCCCTGCGCCGCGTGGGGCGCGCTCATCGAGTTCGGCGGCTGGATCTGCCCGCTGACGCCGATCGAGAAGCACTTCCGGGCCCTCGGGCACCAGGCCGGCTACCCGGAGAGCTTCGTGGAGCACTACATCACCCGGATGATGTACCCGGCCGGGCTGACGCGCGGGATGCAGGTGGCGATCGGCGTCTTCGTGATCGCCATCAACGTCACCCTCTACTGGCTCGCGTTCCGGCGGCGCCGGGCGGAGACCACGCGCGCGCGGCGCTAGCGCCGGCAGCCGCGCATCATCCCCCAATCCCCCGGAATCGTACACGATCTCCTCCCCATCTCCCCTTCCCGGCGCACCGCGCGGCCCGTACACTACACGCGCGAATCCATCTACCGAAAACCACGGCTGGCGGAGGGCGGGCGCTTGAAGGTCGTGACCATCGGCGGCGGGCCGGCGGGGCTGTACTTCGCTCTGCTGATGAAGAAGGCGGACCCGCGCCACCAGGTCACCGTGCTGGAGCGCAACCGCCCCGACGACACCTTCGGCTGGGGCGTCGTCTTCTCCGACCAGACCCTCGGCAACCTCCGCGCGGCCGACGAGGAGAGCTACCGCCGCATCACCGAGAGCTTCGCCCACTGGGACGACATCGACGTCCACTTCAAGGGGCGGACGATCACCTCGGGCGGCCACGGCTTCAGCGGCATCGCCCGCAAGCAGCTCCTCCACGTCCTCCAGCAGCGCGCGGCCGAGCTCGGCGTCGACCTCCGCTTCCAGACCGAGGTGCCGGACGATGCGGCCCTCGCCGCGATGGGGCTCGGCGACGCGGAGCTGGTCGTCGCGGCGGACGGGGTGAACAGCGCCGTCCGCCGCGCGCACGCCGACCGCTTCGGCCCCGACCTGGACGTGCGTACGGCGCGCTTCGTCTGGCTGGGCACGACGAAGCTCTTCGACGCCTTCACCTTCATCATCGTCCAGAACGAGTGGGGCGTGTTCCAGGTGCACGCCTACCGCTTCGACCGCGAGCACTCGGCGTTCATCGTGGAGTGCGACGAGGCGAGCTGGCGCGCGGCCGGGTGCGACCGCATGGGCGAGGCCGAGACGGTCGCCTTCTGCGAGGCGATGTTCGCGCCCTGGCTGGACGGCCATCCGCTGATCAGCAACGCGGCGCACCTGAAATCACCCTGGCTCACCTTCACCCGGGTGGTGAACGAGCGCTGGCACTTCCGCCGCGACGCCGACGCGTCGGGCGCGGCGCCGCACGTCGTTCTGGTCGGCGACGCGGCGCACACGGCGCACTTCTCCATCGGCTCGGGGACCAAGCTGGCGCTGGAGGATTCGATCGTGCTCGCGCGCGAGCTGAACGCGCGCACCTGTGTCGGCGAGGCGCTGGAGGCGTACGAGGCGGAGCGGAAGCTGGACGCGGTGCGGCTGCAGAACGCCGCCCGCAACTCGATGGAGTGGTTCGAGAACGTCCGACGCTACGTGCACCTGGAGCCGGAGCAGTTCGCCTACTCGCTGCTCACGCGCAGCCAGCGGGTGAGCCACGAGAACCTGCGCCTGCGCGACGGCGCCTACCTGGGCGGCGTGGAGCGCTGGTTCGCCGCGCGCTCGGGGGTGGAGGGCGATGCGCGTCCCCCGATGTTCACCCCCTTCCGGCTGCGCGCGATGACGCTCGCGAACCGCGTCGTCGTCAGCCCGATGGACATGTACAGCGCGGCCGACGGCACGCCGAACGACTTCCACCTGGTGCACCTGGGCGCGCGCGCGCTCGGCGGCGCGGGGCTGGTGGTCACGGAGATGACCTGCGTGTCGCCCGAGGGCCGCATCACCCCCGGCTGCACGGGGATGTGGTCGGCCGAGCACGTGGAGGCGTGGCGCCGCATCGTCGGCTTCGTGCACGCGTGGTCGCCGGCGAAGCTCTGCCTGCAGCTCGGCCACTCGGGGCGGAAGGGCTCCGTCCGCACCCCCTGGGAGGGCGGCGACGTGCCGCTGCCGGTGGGGAACTGGGAGGTGTGCGGGCCGAGTCCGCTGCCGCACGGCGAGGGCTGGGCGGTGCCCCGCGAGATCACGCGCGCGGAGATGGACGAGGTGCGCGGCCACTTCGTGCGCGCGGCGGAGATGGCGGTGGATTGCGGCTTCGACATGCTGGAGCTGCACTGCGCGCACGGGTACCTCCTCTCGTCCTTCATCACTCCGCTCGCCAACCGGCGCAGCGACGAGTACGGCGGCACGCTGGAGAACCGCCTGCGCTACCCGCTGGAGGTGTTCCGGGCGATCCGCGCCGCGTGGCCGGAGGAGCGGCCGATCTCCGTGCGCATCTCCGCCACGGACTGGGTGGAGGGCGGCATCGCCGGGCCCGAGAGCGTGGAGATCGCGCGCGCGTTCGTCGAGGCCGGCGCGGACGCCATCCACGTCTCCACCGGCCAGACCAGCCCCGACGCGAAGCCGGTGTACGGGCGCGCCTACCAGACGCCGTTCAGCGACCGCATCCGCAACGAGGTGGGGGTGGCGACCATCGCCGTCGGCAACATCACCGAGGCCGACCAGGTGAACGCGATCGTCGCGGCGGGGCGGGCGGACCTCTGCGCGCTGGCGCGGCCGCACCTGGCCGACGCGGCGTGGACGCTGCACGCGGCCGCCGAGCAGGGCTACGGAGAGCAGTGGTGGCCGCCGCAGTACCTCACCGGCAAGCAGCAGCTGGAGCGCACCCTGGAGAAGAAGGCGGCACAGGCGGCGGAGCTGGCGGGCGGCGGGATCTGACGACCACGGGACGGCGAAGCGGAGCCCGGCAATGGACACCAACACCACCATCACGGTCGTCGTGACGATCTTCGTCGCGATCCTGGGCTCGTTGGCGGCGTACCTGAACAGTTTGAGGATCGCGTCGCGCAAGGACCAGCTGGACCACGTGGACCGGCAGCTGCGCAAGCTCTACGGCCCGCTCTTCGCGCTCAACCACGTCTCGAACATCGCCTGGCGCGCGTTCCGGCAGAAGTATCGGCCCGGCGCGGAGTCGTACTGGCGGACCGAGCCGAAGCCGACACCGGAGGAGGAGGAAGCCTGGCGCCTGTGGATGGCCACGGTGTTCATGCCGCTCATCCTCCGGATGGAAGAGGTCATCCTGAAGCACTCGGACCTGATCGAGGAGCAGGACATGCCGCAGTGCTTCATCGACCTGATCTCGCACATCTCGGCGTACAAGCCCGTCCTGCAGAAGTGGTCGAACGGCGACCATTCGGAGCACGTGTCGGTGATCCGGTTCCCGGGGCCGGCGGTGACGGCCTACCTGGAGCCGCAGTACCGCCTGCTGAAGCTGCGTCAGACCCGCCTCCGCGGGGAGCCGTGGGGCCGGGAGCGCGTGGCGGAGCCCAAACGGACCCCGGCCGCGGCGCCACCCTCCGCCAGCGCGAAACTCCCATCGAGCCAACCAGTGGCCGGCGCGGCTGCGGAAGAACGGAGAGAGTGATTCCCCAGCGTTTTCTCGCCGGCCGCCATGCCATCGTCACGGGCGGCGGCCACGGCATCGGCGGCGCGGTGGCGGAGGCGCTGGCGGGGCTCGGCGCGTCGGTGTCGCTGCTCGGGCGCGACGTGGCGCGGCTGCAGGCGCACGCGGCCGCGCTGCGCGAGCGCCATGGCGTCGCGGTCGAGACCTTCGAGTGCGACGTGGCCGACGAGGTGGCCGTGGGCGGAGCCTTCGCGGCGAGCCGCGAGCGGCTGGGGGATGCGCACGTGCTGGTCAACAACGCGGGGCAGGCGGAGAGCGCCGCGTTCACCGACACCTCGCGCGAGCTGTGGGAGCGGATGCTGGCGGTGAACCTGACGGGGACTTACCTGTGTTCGCGCCAGGTGCTCCCCGCCATGCTCGCGGCGCGCGCGGGGCGCATCGTCAACCTCGCCTCGACCGCGGGGCTGCGCGGCTATCCGAAGACGGCGGCGTACTGCGCGGCCAAGCACGGGGTGATCGGCCTCACCCGCGCGCTGGCGCTGGAAACGGCGAAGAGCGGGGTGACGGTGAACGCCGTCTGCCCCGGCTACACCGACACCGAGATGGCGCAACGCGCGGTCGACGGCGTCGCCACCGCGCTCGGCAAGTCGCAGGACGAGGCACGGGCGATGATCACGCGCGTGAACCCGCTGGGCCGCCTGGTCCGCCCCGACGAGGTCGCCGCCACCGTCGCGTGGCTCTGCTCCCCCGAGGCGGCGGCGATCACCGGCCAGTCCATCGCCGTCGCGGGCGGCGAGGTGATGTAGCGGCCGCGGCGCCCTCTCCCTGCGCCTGAGAGCGCAAGCCCTCTCCCGTACCGGGCGAGGGGCCGAGGCCGCCGGCAAGGGTTTGGCCTGCGCGGAGTTGTGCGATGACGTCGGTAGCGGGGCCAGGTCAGGTGAGCGCAACGCCCCGTCACGAGTCACGAGCGAAGCGAGCACGTCCCTCTCCCGGGCTGTTTCGGGAGAGGGACCGGCGCGAAGCGCCAGGGAGAGGGCCCACCGGGCCGGCGCGAATGGACGGACTGCCCTACACGATGAATCCAAAGATCCAATGACCACCAAGATCCTCGCGGCGGAGCTGCACCCCACGTCGTTCCACTGGCGCGTGGAGGGCCCGCTGGCGGTGGTGACGCTGAGCCGGCCGGAGCGGAAGAACCCGCTCACCTTCGAGAGCTACGCCGAGCTGCGCGACACCTTCCGCCAACTCAGCTTCGCGACCGACGTGAAGGTGGTGATCATCACCGGCGAGGGCGGCAACTTCTGCTCGGGCGGCGACGTGCACGAGATCATCGGGCCGCTCGTCAGGATGAAGGAGGAGGGGCGGATGGACGACCTCCTCGCCTTCACCCGCATGACGGGCGACCTGGTGAAGGCCATCCGCGGCTGCCCGCAGCCGATCATCGCCGCCATCGACGGCATCTGCGTGGGTGCGGGGGCGATCCTGGCGATGGCCAGCGACCTGCGGCTGGGCACGGCGCGCAGCAAGGTCGCCTTTCTCTTCACGAAAGTCGGCCTCTCCGGCGCCGACATGGGCGCGTGCGCCATGCTCCCCCGCATCATCGGCCAGGGCCGCGCGAGCGAGCTGCTGTACACCGGCCGGTCGATGGGCGGCGAGGAGGCCGAGCGCTGGGGCTTCTACAACCGTTTGGCTGAGCCAACTACCCTGATGGACGAGGCGATGGCTCTCGCCCACGACCTCTGCGCCGGCCCGACTTTCTCGCACGGCATGACGAAGCGCTGCCTGCACCAGGAGTGGGCGATGGGCGTCGACGAGGCGATCGAGGCCGAGGCGCAGGCCCAGGCCATCTGCATGCAGACCGAGGACTTCGCCCGCGCCTACCGGGCGTTCGCCGCGAAGGAGAAGCCGGTGTTCCAGGGGAACTGAGCTCTCATCAAATCGAACTAATTCCTAGTGGAGGGACGAATGCTCACTGGTAGATGCTCCGTATGTCAGTTTGAGTTTCGCGTTGTTCCGACATCGGGTTCCGGACAGTCAATCAAGTACGATTCTATCCAGTTGATGGCTCAGTGTGCGGAATTGAGAAAACAACTCAATGAGACGGGCCGCGCTGTCGCGACCACTGCAATTCCGTGCAAGGCGTTGGAGCGGGCGATCTCAACAATCTTGGAACGGGCGTAATCCCGTACAACGGTATGCCTGACCGCACCTTCCTCACTTGGCCCTTCTTCGCCAACGCGCACCGCGACCTCGCGGCGCGCCTCGGCGAGTGGGCGGCGCGCGAGCTGTCCGCGGTGCCGCACGGCGGCGACGTGGACGCGACCTGCCGCGGCCTCGTCCGCCGGCTCGCGGAGGGAGGATGGCTGCGCTACACCGTCCCCGCGGCGTACGGCGGCGTGCACGAGCGGCTGGACGTGCGCTCCCTCTGCCTCGCTCGCGAGACGCTGGCGTACGCGAGCGGGCTGGCGGACTTCGCCTTCGCCATGCAGGGGCTCGGCTCGGGCCCCATCTCCCTCTTCGGCACCGACGAGCAGAAGCGGCGCTGGCTCCCGCCGGTCGCGTCGGGCGAGGCCATCGCCGCGTTCGCCATCTCCGAGGCGGAGGCGGGGTCGGACGTGGGGGCGATGACGACGACCGCGCGGCGCGACGGCGGCGGCTACCTGATCGACGGGCGCAAGACGTGGATCTCGAACGCCGGGATCGCGGACCGCTACGTGGTGTTCGCGCGCTTCCCCGAGGCGGGCGAGCGCGGCTTCGGTGCGTTCGTGGTGGACGCGGACAACCCCGGGCTGCGCGTCAGCGAACGCATCGACGTCACCGCGCCGCACCCGCTGGGCACCGTGGAGCTCGAGGGGTGCCGCGTCGCCGCGGAGGCGCTGATCGGCGAGCCGGGCGGGGGGATGAAGGTGGCGCTGGGCACGCTCGACGTCTTCCGCTCCACCGTCGGCGCGGCGGCGCTGGGGTTCGCGCGGCACGCGCTGGACGAGGCCGTCGCCTGGTGCGGCGAGCGCCGCGTGTTCGGCGTGCCGCTCGCCGAGCACCAGCTCACCCGTGCCGCGCTCGCCGACATGGCCGTGGACGTCGACGCGAGCGCGCTCCTCGTCTACCGCGCCGCCTGGACGCGGGACAACGGCGCGCCGCGCGTCACCCGTGAGGCCGCGATGGCCAAGCTCCACGCCACCGAGGCCGCCCAGCGCGTGGTCGACGGCGCGATCCAGCTCCTCGGCGCGCGCGGCGTGGTGCGCGACTCGGTGGTCGAGTCGCTCTACCGCGACGTGCGCGCGCTCCGCATCTACGAAGGCACCAGCGAGGTGCAGAAGCTGGTGATCGCCGGGCAGCTCCTCGCATCCTGAGGCCTGCTCCGCCTGCAGGTTCCCCGTCGAGATGGAGGGTGCCAGATGTCGTGGAGCGACCTGCAGGCGAAGCCCAACGTCCTGATCCTCATCACCGACCAGCAGCGCGACGCACGGCACTGGCCTCCCGGCTGGGCGGAAGAGAACCTCACCTCGCTGGAGGCGCTCAAGCAGCACGGGATGACGTTCGAGAACGCCTTCTGCTCCGCCTGCGAATGCTCGCCCAGCCGTGCGTCGTTCGTCACCAGCACCTATCCGCAGACGAACGGGATGACGCGGACGCCGCCGAACATCACCCTGAGCGCCGCGTGGCCGAACCTCGCGACGGTGATGGCCGCGGGCGGGTACGAGGTGGCGTGGAAGGGGAAGTGGCACCTCTTCGAGACCGGCGACCCTGCTTCCCTGGACCTGGGCGCCTACGGGTTCTCGGGTTGGGACCCGCCCGACGCCGGCACCACGCTGAACGCCGAGAACCTGGGAGGTGGAACTCCGGGAACGTCCGCGAGCAACGGCAACGATCCCCGCTACGTTTCCGGGGCCGACGGCGCGATCGACTACCTGCGCGGGTGGGGGACGCGGCCGGACAACCGCAAGCCGTTCTGCCTGGTCGTCTCGCTCGCGAACCCGCACGACGTGCACGTCTACGTGCAGGGATACCAGTCCGTGGGCTACCCGGACGACTTCGAGTCCCTCCCGGTGAGGCTCCCCGGCAACTATGCCGACACGCTCCTCAACAAGCCCCGCGCGCAGCTCGCCATCCGGGTGCTGCTCGACACCGTGATCCTGCCGTTCAATCCACCCAAAGGCTGTCTCCCGGCTCTCCTGGGTGCGTTCGCTTCCCGCCCCGCAAATGGCGGTACCGCTCCCCTCACGCCGGAGGGATACACGAAGTTCTACGCTTGGCTGAACCGCCTGGCCGACCGGGACCTGGGCCGGGTGACGGCTGCGCTGGAAGAGCTGGGGCTCACGGACAGCACGCTGGTGGTGCGCTTCTCCGACCACGGCGAGATGGGGATGTCGCACGGCCTGCGCGAGAAGGTCTACAACGCCTACGAAGAGACCATCCACGTTCCGCTGGTCTTCTCCAACCCCGTAGCCTTCCCCGGGCCCGTCTCCACCCCCGCGCTGGCGTCGCTGGTGGACCTGCTCCCCACGCTGGCCTCCATCGCCGGGGTGCCCGCGCCCGCGGGCATCGCCGGTACCGACCTCTTGCCCGTGCTCTCCGGCGCGCAGCCGTCGGTGCAGGACGCGGTGGTGTGGGCGTACGACGACTTCGCGGGCGTGTTGCCGGTGATCGCCAACAAGCTCCGGGCCCTGCGCACCGAGCGCTGGACGTACGTCGTTTACTTCAGCCCGCTCGGGGAGCCGCCGCTGGGCGCGCCGCCGGAGTTCGAGCTGTACGACCTCCAGGCCGATCCGGGGCAGATGAACAACCTGCTCAACCCGATCCAGGTGTCGGTTGAGCTGTGGAAGGAGCTGCACCGGCAGCTCACGGAGCTCGCGATCGAGAAGGGCACGCTGCCGCCGACCTGGCCGACGGCGGACCAGGTGGTGGTCTCGGCGCCCCCGGCCGCGCCGGCCCCGGCGGACGCGGTTCGCTGGGAGCCGGTGCTGTGGGGGAAGTGACCGCCCGCGGGAGCATCCGCCGCCGGAGCGCAGGGGCGCGCCGCTTGCGACCAGGGACGGATCGATCCACACCGCCAGCCCAGGAGACGTAGTCCATGCTCCACACGGCGCCGCACGCCGTTCCCACCGCGCACGCCGACACCTTCGCGCGCGACCACCTGCCGCCGCGCGAGCTGTGGCCGGTGCTCGACCTCTCGGGCGTGCCGCACCTGGCCGCGCGGCCGCGCATCAACGCCGCCGTGGAGCTCCTCGACGCCACGGCGGCCGCGGGGCACGCGGACGGGCCCGCGCTCCTCGCGCCCGGCGTGCGCTGGACCTACGCGGAGCTGACGGAGCGGGCGAACCGCATCGCCGGGGTGCTGCGGGACGAGATGGGGCTGGTGCCGGGCAACCGCGTGCTCCTGCGCGGCTACAACGGCCCCTGGATGTTCGCCGCCTGGTTCGGCGTGCTGAAGGCGGGCGGGATCGTGGTCGCGACCATGCCGCTGCTGCGCGCCCGTGAGCTGTCGGCGATCCTCGACAAGGCGCGGGTGCGCTTCGCCCTCTGCGACGCGCGGCTGGCCGAGGCGCTCGACGAGGCCGCGTCCGCATCTCCCTCGCTCGAGCGCACCCTCCTGTTCGGCTCCGAGGCCGAGGGGTCGCTCGACCGGCTGGCGGCGCGGCAGCCGGCGTCGTTCGACGCGGT
>C688J35102_120989663_pt1 | contig 12474 bp, 11 predicted proteins | sample HopSoiMetagenom2_FD_35102 | JGI IMG/M metagenome (IMG submission 35102)
CCGGCGCAGCAAACGGCGCCCGAAGTTGCACCGGCTCCGCCGCCCGAGCAGCAAACCGCTCCAGAGGCACCGCCGCCGTTTGCGCCGATGCCTCGCGTGCGACCGACGCACCGCTGGGTCGACGTGGGCGGCCGTCGAGTTTCCCATGCCCATCGTCATGCGCAGCATGCCCATCGCAGCGTGCGGCATACCCATCACCGCGCCACGCGCCGGTCGCGCAAAACCGAACGCTGGTGCCGCCGCTTAAGTCACCGGCAGATGCTCCGGCACAGCGCGTGCAGGCCGCTCATCCATCATCCGCATCACGTGACAAAGCATCGGCATCACACGCCCAAGCGTCGGCATCACACAACAACGCATCGGCACCATCATGTGAGGCATCACCACAGGCCGGTGCATCGCCACCGGACGGCACGTCGCCACCACTGAAGCGGCGCTATCGGGCCAATCAGTGGCTCGGGGCCTCCATGATTTCGGTCAGCACTCCGCCCATGTCCTTCGGATGGACAAAGAACACCGGCGTCCCATGTGCGCCGATGCGCGGTTCGCCGAGGACTCGCGCGCCCTTGGCCTCGAGTTCGGCCTTGGCGGCGTGGATGTCGGGCACCTCGAAGCAGACATGGTGCTGGCCGCCGAGCGGGCTCTTCTCGAGGAACTTCGCTATCGGCGAATCGTCGCCAAGCGGCTCGATTAGCTCGATCTGGCTGTTCGGCGTATCAACGAAGCAGACGCGGACGCCCTGCGCGGGGAGATCGAACGCCGGCCCGTGCGGCTCCGCGCCGAACATCGTGCGGTAGACGTGGAGGCTCTGCTCGATCGAAGGCGTCGCCACGCCGACGTGGTTGAGGCGGCCGAGGGGCATGTTGCTCTTCCTATTCCGTCATGCTGAACTTGTTTCAGCATCCATTGTGAAGACGAACGGAGCCCTGCTCGGAAATGGGTCTTGAAACAAGTTCAGGACGACGGCTCAGTATTCGACGTTCACCTCGGTCGTCACGCTATTGGCAATGAAGCAGGCCTCATGCGCCCGGTTGTGGAGGTCGGCTATGGCGGGTTCGTCTGGCGGATCGCCGCCCCAGGTGACGCGCGGATGCAGCGTGACGCGCGTCATCGCCATCTTCCCGTCGGCACGCTTCTCGAGCACGCCTTCGGCTTCGTCGACATACTCATCGACGATGAACCCGGCGCGCCGCGCGAAGTCGACGAAGAACAGCATGTGGCAGGACGATAGCGAAGCGATGAACGCCTCCTCCGGGTCGACACCGGCCGCATCCGACCAGGGTGCAGGGACGATGTGCGGGCTTGCGCTCGCCGGAACCACCGCGCCGCCGTCGAACGCCCATTCATGCGCGCGGCTGTACTGGCCCTTGGCGAAATCGCCGTCGCCCGTGCGGGTCCAGCGGACGGTGGCGGTGTAGGTGCTCATCTTAGCATTCCAGCCGCGACTCTCGTTCGACGAGCACAAAGCGGCCCTTTCGCGATAAGTAGTGTTCTACAAAGTGATCCGTACCAGTTGCGGAAACCTCGAAGGAACTCCCCTTCCGGATGTTTCGGATGCGTCCAGCATATTCGTCCGCCTTGCCGCTCCCCACACCCGCATCCGACATTGAAGTATGGATCGCGTCGGAAACAAGAGGCCTTGAGGGTGCGAGTTCCGCAATCATCGACCAGCCACCTGTGCAACCCTGACCGGTCCACCCAGAGGTCGCGTAAATGGCAGGATACTTAGTGAAATGGCGGTTGACGCTCCATTCGGGTGCGCTTCCGAAACCACCGCCTTCAACGGCGTTCGGCCACTTCTTGCGGAGAGTGTAACGGGTGCCCACTCGCTTTAGGTAATAGATGCCCAGGGTGCCCACTTCGGCGTGACTGCCATTTTCGATATTGACCTCGGTGATGAGGACCGGACCGAAGGGCAACTCAAGTAGGCGAACCGCCTTCACGACCGTAGTTTCGCCCGGCCCCGGTACGTCTTTCTGCCGAATCTCTAATCGCCCGAGAGCAGCCTTCGCGGCGAGCCTGAGGTTTGCATCCGCAGCAGTGTTCGAGCGCGCAGCTGGTGCACCCGCGACCAACGCAACAGCTAGGATGCTAAAGCGGAATGTTGTCATGCTTCTTCCACGGGTTTTCGAGCTGCTTGTTCCTGAGCTTCCGTAATCCCATCGCCACGCGGCGGCGGGTCGAGTGCGGCATGATCACTTCGTCGATGAAGCCCTTGCTCGCGGCCACGAACGGGTTGGCGAAGCGCTCTTCGTATTCGCGGGTATGCTCGGCGATCTCTTCTTTGGTCTTGCCGCGGAAGATGATTTCAACCGCGCCCTTGGCACCCATCACCGCGATCTCGGCGGTCGGCCAGGCGTAGTTCAAATCGCCGCGCAGATGCTTGGAGGCCATAACGTCATAGGCCCCGCCATAGGCCTTGCGCGTGATCACGGTGATCTTGGGCACCGTCGCCTCGGCGTAGGCGAAAAGCAGCTTCGCGCCGTGCTTGATGATTCCGTGATGCTCCTGCCCGACTCCGGGGAGGAACCCGGGCACGTCGACAAAGGTCAGGATCGGGATGTCGAACGCGTCGCAGAAGCGGACGAAGCGCGCGCCTTTCTTCGCAGAGTTGATGTCCAGGACGCCAGCCAAGACCATCGGCTGGTTGGCGACGACTCCCACGGTGCGGCCTTCGATGCGGCAGAAGCCAATGATGATATTGCCGGCGTGGGCAGGCATCAGCTCGAAGAAGTCGCCCTCGTCGGCGACCTTCCGGATCAGCTCGTGCATGTCGTAGGGCGTCGCCGCGCTCGGCGGCACCAAGGTGTCGAGACTGTCCTCGATCCGGTCGACTGGATCGTCGCATGGCCGCTCCGGCAAGTCGTGGCGGTTGGACAGCGGCAGGAAATCGACGAACTCCCGCGTCGCCAGTAGCGCGTCGATATCGTTCTCAAACGCCACGTCGGCCACACCCGATTTGGTCGTGTGCGTGACTGCGCCGCCGAGCTCCTCCTGCGTCACGACCTCGTTAGTGACAGTCTTCACCACGTCGGGGCCGGTGACGAACATGTAGGAGCTGTCCTTCACCATGAAGATGAAGTCGGTCATCGCCGGGGAATAGACCGCGCCGCCCGCGCACGGGCCCATGATCAGGCTGATCTGCGGGATGACTCCGGACGCGAGCACATTGCGCTGGAACACTTCCGCATAGCCGCCGAGGCTGGCGACGCCCTCCTGGATGCGCGCGCCGCCGCTGTCGTTAAGGCCGATCACCGGCGCCCCGACCTTCATCGCCATGTCCATGACCTTGCAGATCTTCTGCGCGTGGCGTTCAGACAGTGAACCGCCGAAGACGGTGAAGTCTTGCGCGAACACGTAAACCAGCCGGCCGTTGATTGTGCCCGAGCCGGTGACCACACCGTCGCCGGGAATGCGCTGCTCCTCCATTCCGAAGTCGGCGCAATTGTGCTCGACGAACATGTCATATTCTTCAAAGCTTCCGGCATCGAGCAGCACTGAGACGCGCTCGCGGGCGGTCAGCCGCCCCTTCGCGTGTTGCGCTGCGATGCGCTTCTCGCCGCCGCCCTGGCGGGCTAGCTCGCGCCGCTTTTCGAGCTCTTCGATGGTGGTCGCCACGCCGCTCTCCTCCTGCCCTGAGTCCTTCCATCATCGCTTCGGCGGGTCAACCGCACGCCTCGTCTTTTGTTGCGCTGCAGCAACGTTAGTTTAGCGTTAACATGGATTATGAACATGGAACCGCAGCGCCTCCCGGCCCGTTCATTCGACATCAAGCAACGACACGGAGGTTAAAGGAAAAATGCTGACTCGCGCCGGGGTGCCAGTGGAGTACGAAGCCGAGCCCTCGGCCGCGGATCCGCAACCCACAACTTTGATCTGCTTTTCGCACCTGCGGTGGAACTTTGTGTTCCAGCGGCCGCAGCATCTGATGTCCCGCTTTGCGCGCGAGATGAACGTCATATTCTGGGAAGAGCCGTACGAGATCGGACGCAGGGAAACCGCCTATCTCCAGGTCCGCGAAGCCGAGAACGCCAACGGCGTGCGGGTCGTTGTGCCGCATCTTCCTGAAGGGATGCCCGCGGATGCTCGCGAGGCCGCGATGAAGCGCTTGCTCGACGCGCACCTCGCTTCGGTGCGCGGCGATTTGATCGCTTGGTATTACACGCCGATGATGCTGCCATTCTCGAAGCACGTCACTCCGGACCTGACGGTCTATGATGCGATGGACGAGCTATCGAAGTTCAAGTTCGCGCCTGAGCATTTGCTCGGCCTGGAGCAGGAGCTGATCGACCGCGCGGACATCGTCTTCACCGGCGGGTCGAGCCTGTACGAGGCCAAGAAGGACCGGCACGATAACGTCCATTGCTTCCCGTCGTCGGTCGACCGTGTGCATTTCCTGAAGGCGCGCGCCCGTCAATTCGAGCCGGCGGACCAGGAAGATCTCCCGCGGCCGCGGCTTGGCTTCTACGGAGTGATCGATGAGCGCTTCGATACGGAGCTGCTGGCAAAGGCCGCGGAGATGCGCCCGGACTGGTCCTTCGTCATGCTTGGACCGGTCGTGAAAATTGCGCCCGAGGACCTCCCGCGCCGTCCGAACATCCATTACCTCGGATCAAAAACCTACGCCGAGCTACCGGCCTATTTGTCCGGCTGGGACGTCGCCTTGATGCCGTTCGCAATGAACGAATCGACCGAATTCATCTCGCCCACCAAGACGCCCGAATATCTGGCTGGCGGCAAGCCCGTCGTGTCGACTCCGATCCGCGACGTTGTGCGCCATTATGGCCACCTCGAGGGCGTATCCATCGCGGGCGATGCCGAGAGCTTCGTTGCCGCGTGCGATCATGCGCTGGAGCTTTCGCGCAAGCCCGAAAGCGGCTGGCTCGCCGAAGCCGACCTCATGCTTTCCGCAACAAGCTGGGACACGACTCAAGCCCGGATGGCTGGCCTCATCGCCGACTTGCTCGGCACTCGGAGTGCGACCGCCTCTTCGGCGCTGCTCGTGGCAGCGGAATGACCGGCCTCCTTTTGCGCCCGGCGGCGCGCTACGATTATCTGATCGTCGGCGCTGGGTTTGCCGGTTCCGTTCTCGCCGAGCGGCTGGCGAGCCAGCACAAAGCCCGCGTCCTCTTGATCGATCGGCGCGATCACGTCGGCGGCAACGCCTACGACGAGCCGAACGCCGACGGCATTCTCTACCACAAATACGGCCCCCACATTTTCCACACCAACAGCGACCAGGTGGTCGATTACCTTTCGCAGTTTACGAAGTGGCGGCCGTACGAGCACCGCGTCCGCGCGGTCGTTCGCGAGCAGCTCGTGCCCATCCCGATCAACCGCACGACGCTCAACAAGCTGTTTGGGCTCGACTTGAAGACCGACGAGGAAGCTGCGGAATATCTCGCGTCGCGGGCCGAGCCCGTCGACGAAATCCGCACGTCGGAAGACGTAGTGATCAACGCGGTCGGACGCGAACTCTACGAGCTGTTCTTCCGCGGTTACACGCGAAAGCAATGGGGGCTCGACCCACGCGAGCTCGACAAGCAGGTGACTTCGCGGATTCCCACCCGCACCAACACCGACGACCGCTATTTTAGCGACACGTTCCAGGCGATGCCGTTGCGCGGCTACACGGCAATGTTCGAAAAAATGCTCGATAATCCGTTGATCGACGTGCGCACTGGGGTCGACTTCGCTGAGCTCAAGGAGCGGGCGCACGGGATCGCCGATCACATCATCTACACCGGTCCGATCGACGAATATTTCAACTTCCGCTTCGGGAAGCTGCCCTATCGCAGCCTGCGTTTCGATCACCAAACGCTCGAGCAGGAGCACTTCCAGGAAGTCGCCGTGGTCAACTATCCGTCCGAAGACGTGCCCTTCACCCGCATCAGCGAGTACAAGCACCTGACCGGCCAGAAGGCACCCGTCACCACGGTAACTTACGAATATCCATCGGCCGAGGGCGATCCATATTATCCGATCCCGCGTCCGGAGAACCAAGAGCTGTTCAAGCGCTACGAGGCGCTTGCCGACGCCACTGACGATGTCACGTTCGTCGGGCGGCTCGCGACCTACCGCTATTACAATATGGACCAGATCGTCGGGCAGGCCCTCGCCACGTTCCGGCGCATGGATGAGAAGCGCAATAAGAGGGAGCGACCGCAACCGACAGCGGTTGCGGCGGAATGAGCCGGGCCGCTCCACCGCTGGAGCTGTGGGGCGGCGTCGAATGCACGGTTGTCCGCATTGGCGACGATTTCCGCAGTCAGCTGCACGACACTGGGCATTGGTCGCGCATAAGCGACTTGGATGCGATGGCCGAACTGGGCGTGAAAGCCGTGCGCTACCCGATTCTGTGGGAGACGGTTGCGCCGGAGGTGCCGACCGAACTCGATTTCTCGTGGCACGACAAACGACTGGAGCGCCTCCGCGAACTGGGTATCAAAGTGATTGGCGGGCTGGTGCACCACGGCTCGGGCCCGCGTTACGCGAGCATGCTCGACCCGCACTTCCCGACGATGCTCGCCGAATATGCGAAGCGCGTCGCCAGCCGTTACCCTTGGGTCGAGACGTGGACGCCAGTCAACGAGCCGCTGACGACCGCCCGCTTTTCGTGCCTCTACGGTCATTGGTACCCGCACGGCCACGACATCGAGTCCATGCTTCGAGGCCTCGCGAACGAATGTCTCGGCACGCTTCTGGCAATGCGGGAAATCCGCAAGATCAATCCCGACGCGCAGCTGCTGGTCACAGAGGATCTCGGCAAGACATTCGCGACCGAGCACATGGCTTATCAAGCGGATCACGAAAACGACCGCCGCTGGCTCAGCCTCGACCTGCTTGCCGGCCGAGTGGTGCCGGGACACCGCTTCTACAATTGGTTGTTGAAGGCCGGAGTATCGCAAGAGACCATTGACGAGCTCGCAACCGGCGACGGCAAGCCGGACATCATCGGGATCAACCATTACCTGACGAGCGAGCGCTTTCTCGACCACCGCGTGCAGCGTTACGCCGACGTTGAGCCCGGCTCGAACGGAGCCGACGTCTACGTCGATGTCGAGGCCGTGCGCATGTCGCACCTCAAGCATGAGGTCGGTCCCGCCAAGCGGCTGCGTGAGGCATGGAAACGCTACAACATCCCGATCGCCTACACCGAAGTTCACCACGGGTGCACCCGCGACGAGCAGGTGCGGTGGCTCGTGGAAGTCTGGAATGCCTGCGAGCGGGAGCGCAAGCGCGGAGCCGACATCCGCGCTGTGACCTTGTGGTCGATGTTCGGGGCCGTCGACTGGCGATCGCTCCTGACGCGCAAGGACGGAATCTACGATGTGGGCGTGTTCGACACCCGTGGCGAAACGCCGCGGCCCACGCTGGTTGCAAAGGCAGCGGCGAAGCTTGGCCGAGGCGAGAAGTTCGACCATCCAATCCTCGACCTGCCGGGCTGGTGGAAACGCCCCGGCCGCTGCCACGGGCGCCGCCGCTTCGACATGCTCCCGCGCCGGTCGGACCACGCCCGTCCCGTCCTCATCACCGGCGCAACCGGTACGCTCGGCCAGGCCTTCGCTCGCATTTGCGCGCACCGCGGACTCACCCATGTGCTCACGTCGCGCAACGAGCTCGACATCACCGACGAGGCATCGATCGCAGCGGCGATCGAGCGGTACAAGCCTTGGGCCGTGATCAATGCGGCGGGGTTCGTGCGCACGTGGGAAGCCGACGAAAAGCTCGACGAGTGTCTCGCAATCAACGCTACCGGACCGGAGCTGCTCGGCCGCGCGTGTGGCGCCGCGGGAATCCCGCTCGTCACTTTCTCGTCGGACCTAGTCTTCGACGGCAAACTCGGCCGCCCATACGTAGAACCGGACAAACCCGCCCCAGCGTCAGCTTATGGACGCAGCAAGGCGGAAGCCGAGGCGCGTCTTATGGCAATCGACGCCGACGCGCTGATCATTCGCACCAGCGCCTTCTTCGGTCCGTGGGACCGCTACAACTTCCTGTTCGATACGATCGAAAAGCTGCGGCGCGGCGAAGAGGTGGTGGCGAGCGACCGCACCATCATTTCCCCGACCTACGTCCCCGATCTTGTCCACGCCACGCTCGATCTGCTGCTCGACGAAGAAAAGGGCATTTGGCACCTCACCAATCAGGGCGCGGTAAGCTGGCACGAGCTCGCTCGCGAAGCGGCTGACTTGGCGCAGCTCGACCGCAGCCTGATCCGGATCCGTGCGGCCGACGATGCCGACCTGGTGGACACCAGCCTTACGAGTAACCGCGGTTTGCTTCTGCGGCCGCTGGATCGCGCGCTCAGCGATTTCGCCGAAGGATCGGCACTCCTCCGGAACCCCGATCACATTGCCGAAGGAAGCTGCTAGATTCTTGCGCTGAGTCGCGAGGGACATGTGAGCACAAAAGACACGTACGACGTGGCCGCAATCATGGGCGGATTATACGGCGACGGCATCATCGCCTTGAAAGGGGCATTTGGTCCAGAGTGGGCCGCGGCCTTGTACGAAGACATCATGGGCCTCTTCGACGAGGCCATGTCCGTCCCCGAAGGGGCGCTGCCCCGCGGGCCCGAGCGCTGGTACGTCGAGGCCCACCCGGAGCGCATCCGCGGCTTCGTCGAGATCGCGACGCATCCGTGGTTCGTCGCTGTGTGCGAGGCAGTTCTGGGCAAGCAATACCGCATCGTCGAAGTCGGCTTCGACATTCCGTTCCCGGGTGCGCAGGACCAGCCATGGCACCGCGACTTCCCCGCACCCGAAGCGACGCTTGAGGGGCGCCGCCTCAACTCGCTGGCATTCAACATGACTGCGGTCGACACGCTGCCCGAGCATGGTGCGTTCGAGATCGCGTTGGGCACGCAGTGGGACGATATCCGCGGGTGCCGAGACGATATGTTCCCGCCGAGAGACTCGTGGAGCCGGTACGTCGAGCGCGCCGTTCCCAAGCTGCCGCAGCGCGGCGACATTTCCGCGCGGTCGGCGCTCACCATCCATCGCGGCACTGCCAACCGCTCGAACGAGGCGCGTCCCGTGCTCGTCGTCGGAGCTGATGCGCCCGACGCGACCAACGCCAATCACCACGATCTGCAGGTTACCCAAGCCTATGTCGACAGTCTTCCGGCACAGGTCAGGGACCATCTGACCTATCGCGTCACCGACGAACTCCGGCCGGTCATCCAGCATCATGTAATCGAGGGGCTGCTCGAGCCCGAGTATTGACGGCGCCCCAACAGGAACAGATCGCGATCGCCACGCTTTTGACCGGCTGGAGATCGAACATGCGGCAGAATTGGCCCGCCCGGCTGTGGCTGGTGCGGCACGGCCAGAGCCAGGGAAATGTGGCGCGCGACGCAGCCGACGAAGCGGGCCATCACGAGATCGCCATCGATGTGCGCGACGTCGACGTACCGCTGTCTGAACTGGGCGGCAAACAGGCTGAAGCGGCGGGGCGCTGGTTCGCGGCGCTTCCACAAGACGAGCGCCCGGAAGTGATCCTCTCCTCCCCCTATGTTCGCGCGCGGCAAACGGCCGAAATCATCTGCGCCGCGGGCGGACTCGCGGAAGGACGGGCGCGCACAATCATCGACGAGCGCCTGCGCGAGCGTGAGTTCGGTATCTTCGACCGGCTCACCACCATCGGCATTCGCGAGCGCTTCCCCGAGGAAGCCGCGCACCGTCGGCGGCTTGGCAAATTCTATCATCGGCCACCCGGAGGCGAGAGCTGGGCCGACGTAATCCTGCGCCTCCGATCGATGCTCAACACGATCAACCTGCACTATTGCGACCGGCGCGTGCTCGTCGTGTGCCACCAGGTCGTCGTGCTGTGCTTCCGCTACATCCTCGAAGAGCTCGACGAGGCGCAGATCCTTCAGGTGGACAGGCAAGCAGAGGTCCTGAATTGCGGCATTTGCCAATATGATTTCGAACACGACGCCAAGGGCGTGTGCGTTCCTGACCTGAGCTTGTGGAACCATGGCGCGCCGCTCGAAGCCGAGGGGGCGCCGCAGACAGCGGAGCCGGACGCGATGGCGGGCACTCGGTGAAGCCAGAGCCGCTCGATCGCGCCACGCTGCACGATCGTCCACTCCCGCCCGTGCGCGACGACGACAAGGAGTCGAAAGGGAGAATTCTGGTGATCGCCGGCAGCCGTCAAGTGCCGGGAGCGGCGCTGTTGACCGCGAGTGCCGCGATGCGCGCTGGCGCGGGCAAGCTGCGGATTGCGACGGTCGACAGCATCGCGGTGCAGCTCGGAATCGCGATGCCCGAAGCCATGGTGATCGGTGTCGGCGAAGGTGGAGATGGCGGCTTCGACGAAGCGGCCCTCGACGTGCTCACCAAGCAGGTGAGTGACGTCGATGCCGTCGTCGCCGGGCCGGGCGTGAAGGCAAACGACGCCTGCCGCGTCCTCGCTCGCGCGCTGATCGAGAGCGATGCCGCGCTTGCGCTGGATGTCGCCTTGCTCAAAGCGCTGCGCCCGCTACACGAGGAGCGAGCGATCACGCCCGTACTGCTCCCCGACACTGACGAGCTCGCCGCCTTGCTCGACTGCGATGAGCGCGAGATCGCGCGAGATGCCCTGGGCTGCGGATTGCGCGCGGCCGAGCTTTATCGATCAGTCCTGCTGGTGAAGGGTCCGACAAGTCACGTGGTGACGCCGGAAGGCCGCGCGTGGACTTATAACGGCGGTGCGCCGGGCCTTGGCGTTTCGGGCAGCGGCGACGTGCTTGCTGGCATTGTCGGCGGCCTGCTCGCACGCGGCGCCGAGCCGCTCAGCGCTTTGTTGTGGTCGGTGTGGCTACACGGTCAAGCTGGCGCCAAGCTTGCGAAGAAAGTCGGAGCCGTGGGCTTCCTGGCTCGGGAAATCGCAGCCGAAATCCCCGCACTACTGCTCGGCTGACTTGCCTGCGCGGTAGCGCTCGAGTTCGTCGCCGATCAGGCGGACGACGTGCAGTACGTTGGTCGATCCGGCGGTGCCGAACGGGATTCCGGCCATGCAGATCACCCGGTCGCCGCCCTTTGCCACCCCGTGGCGGAGCGCCATGCGCTTGGCCTTCTCGACCATCTCTTCAAAGCTGGCCACGTCGCGGGTGTGGACCGCGTGCACGCCCCACAGCAAACCCATCCGCCGAGCGGTCGTCATCGAAGCGCTCATCGCCAGCAACGGCACCGGTGGCCGCTCGCGCGCGATGCGACGGGCGGTGGAGCCAGAGCTCGAGTAACACAGCATCGCGGTCGCCGAGACAGTGCTCGCGATCTGCCGCGCCGAGCTTGCCAGCGCGTCGGCGGTCGTCGGTTCGAGCCGCGTCTGGGTGAAGTGGATCCGCGCCTGGTACGAGGGATCGCGCTCCACACTCGCCGCAATGCGGTCCATCATCTGAACCGCCTCGCAAGGGTACTGGCCCGCCGCGCTTTCCGCCGACAACATCACCGCATCAGCGCCATCGTAAATGGCCGTGGCCACGTCGCTCACCTCGGCGCGTGTCGGAGTGGGCGACGTAATCATCGATTCCAGCATCTGTGTCGCGACGACGACGGGTTTTCCGAACTGCCGGGCGGAGGCGACGATCTTGTTCTGCAGTGGCGGCACTTGTTCGGGCGGCAGCTCGACCCCGAGATCGCCACGCGCGACCATGACTGCATCCGCGAGCGCGATGATGTCGTTCAGGCGGTCGATCGCGGCGGGTTTCTCGATCTTCGCCAACAGTGACGCGCGTTCACCGATCAGCGACCGCGCTTCGGCGACGTCCTCAGGACGCTGCACGAACGACAACGCAATCCAGTCCGCCTTCTGCTCGAGCGCAAACTGCAGGTCTTCGCGGTCCTTGTCGGTCAGCGCTGGGATCGGCACGACCACGTCCGGCACATTCACGCCCTTGTTGTCCGAAACGGCGCCTCCGACCTGCACTTCGGTGACGATTTGCCGGTCGTCCGCCTCGAGTACGCTCAGGCGAATTTTGCCGTCGTCGATCAGGATACGGGTCCCCGGCCGAATAGATTCGAACAGTTCCGCATGGGGCAGCTGGACGCGATTGCTGTCGCCCGCCTTCTCTTTTTGATCGAGGATGAAACGGGTGCCCGTTTCCAAGGTCGTCCGGCCGCCCGCGAAATGCCCGACGCGGAGCTTGGGACCCTGAAGATCGAACAGGATCGTGGTGGGGCGTCTGAACTCCTTCTCCAGCGCGCGAATGTGCTCGACCAGCTTCGCCTTCTGCTTCTGATCCCCGTGGCTCATGTTGATCCGGAACGCATCCGCTCCGGCAAGCAGCAGCCTTCGGATCATCTTGGCGTCGCTCGACGCCGGCCCGAGCGTTGCCAGGATCTTCACCTTGCGCGTGCGTGGAGGAAGAAGAGTCTCGGCCACCATGTCTCCTGGGGATTAGCGAGCGCCCGCCATAGCCGCTTGATATGGCGGTTCAACCCGCTAGAGCCGCGCTTCACACGTCGAAATCGGAGTTTGAAAGATGGC
>C688J35102_120989661_pt1 | contig 12461 bp, 12 predicted proteins | sample HopSoiMetagenom2_FD_35102 | JGI IMG/M metagenome (IMG submission 35102)
TTGGACGGTAGCGGCTCCGAGATACTGATTCACAACTGCCGCTATTTGGTCGCAGGTGGCGGAATGGCTCGTGCCATTCGTGACGGTCGCTCCATGAACGGTCGCATATCGCACGCCCACGCGCGCTCCATCCGCGATGGTGTTGTAGACAAGAACAAAACGGCAAATCTCTATGACGCCGAACAGCATCGTAAATAGGCCCAGAGAAATGAGCGAGAATTCGACAAGACTCTGGCCGCTACACCTCTTCTTTAGGACCAGGGATACGCTTCTATACTTCACGCCACCTCAACATGCTCGAGTGCTGAATACTCATCGGGAGAATCGGATCCCAGAACTTAGGAACGGCTCTGCGGAGAAGCGTGTATCGCCGGATCTACAATCTGCCGCAGGCCCAATCGCTCTTCTCTCCTCGTAAGCATAAACTTCACTCCCATACCATCCGGGCCACGTCGAACGATCTCGCACGGTATTGTCACGCAGGCAACTGGATCCTCATGGTCTGCTCCGCGCTGCAACGTAAGCATTAGAAACGTGCCGACATAAAACTGCACGTCGGCTTCAATATAAGCGCCCGAAATGCTTACATCTCGAACTGTATGACGGGTTGGCTGCCCACCCTCCCAGTAATATGCGATCACATCCGAGGCAACGGTTCGTTCGTACCATCTTCGGTCGAAAAACTGGCGGAGCCATCTCAACATCACGGCCACAAAACGGATCCGCTCGCTCACTATCCGGAGCTAACCTTCTTATCTGCACCTTGACTTTCCTGCACCAACTCCTTCCTATCTGCGGCTTGGCTTTCTTGTAAGAACTCCTGCATCTTTTCCGGAGAGCAAATTAGCAGTTCATCTCCCAGTTGGGTCTGCGACGAGAAGATTGTGCGGCTCGGCAACTCCAAAACGCTCACACATTGCATCCGAACCGGCCCGATTCGGAAACATCCCATCGACTCGACGAGATCGATCACCCGATACTTGTCATCCAGATAAATCAGATCGACCGGAAACGGCACACCGATGGTGTGAACGCCGTACGACGGGATCACCCAGATGCCCTCATCCGAGCGCAGCCGGACCTTTCCGAGCAGCCCTCGCAATCTTGTGAAATGTGTATCCGCCACATCCACATTAAGGCTGATGAACGACTCTCTCGTTCTGTTAAAGACACAACAGGTTCTCCGCTGCTTCCGCTTGAGACCACGCCAAATCCCGCCCACTCTTGCCCCCGTTCGAATCCTTTCGTTTTCCCGCAAACGAATTGCTATCCGTTCCCACCAGTCGAAAGCGCGCGTTGATTCTTCGCGCAATCTGCATACGACGGTGTTCATGTTTGACCTGCAGATAATTACGGTTCTATCCTGTGCCGTGCCCGGCGAATTCACAGGCACGGAGTACTTCAATCTAGAGCGTCCCGCTAGCGAACGCGTGTCCGACGGCGCTGGATCAGCACAATCAGCAGCACTACGCATAACGCGCCAGCAATGATTCGAATCAGTGTCACGTTGTCCATGTTTCGTTCTCCTTTCGGTTTAGCTCAGATACTTTTGAAATGTGTCCATCATGGCAAGAACGGCAGGTCCCAGCGCAACGATGAACAAGGGCGGAAAGATAAATAACACTAATGGGAAGACAAGCTTTATTGCTGTCTGTGCCGCCATTTCTTCCACGCGCTGCCGGCGCTGTGTCCTGAGTGTCTCGGAATAGACACGCAACGTCTTTGCGATGCTGGTTCCGAACTGATCAGCTTGGATCACGGAGCTGGTTAGGGTTCGGATCGCGTCGATGTCGACTCGGTCTGCCAAATTCCTCCAGGCGTCTGTTCGCGGCCGTCCTGCTCTTTGTTCCAGAACAACCAACCCGAATTCATCACAGATCTCGGGCTGGGCCACATTGAGCTCCTTCACCGATCGATGAACAGCGTAGTCGAGACTGAGTCCAGCTTCAATGCAGACGATCATCAAATCCAGAAAGTCCGGCAGGCCAAGCCGAATATTCGTCTGCCGCGCCTTAATCCGTCGACCCAGCCAGAAATCAGGAGCGAGGTACCCAATGCCCAGCGACATAAGAATCGCAAAGAACGGGGAGATATATCGCATGGCCCCGCTCGTCGCCACGAAGAGACACAACAACACCGGAACAAGCACCTTGGCCCCATAAAAGAAACTGAGCGCTGAATCTTCTCTCAGGCCTGCCCGCGTGAGGCGCTGCTGTACAACAGACAGTTCCAGCGGACTCTTTGGCAGAACCTTCTCGAAGGGCTCCACGATTGCTCTTAACGACTGTGCAGCGCCCTTTTTGGTCAGAAGGCTCGACCATTGCCTGGGTGGTTTGGTAGAGGTCACATGGGACAGTCGCTGCAACATCGCCTGGCGATAGAAGACAAGGAGGCCGCCGCTGGCGAGCAGAACGAAAAATGCTGTGAAGGCAAACAGAGCAATTGTCATACGGGCCTCAGACGCGGATACGGACGATCTTTCTGATCACAAGGGCGCCGGCGACCGTCATGCCGGACCCGATCCACAATAACCTCACGCCCGTCGGTCGCGTCCAGAGTAGACTGACAACCTCCGGATGAGCCAGGTAGAGAAGCAGTCCCAGGCCCGGTGGCAGTAACGACAGAATCCATCCGGTAAGCCGGCCTTGCGTCGTCTTGATCCGGATCTCGCGCTTGAGCCGGAATCGATCACGAATCAAATGCGCGCACTTGTCTAACACTTCTGCCAGGTTGCCGCCGGTTTCCTTTTGCACCAGGATGGCCGTGATCATGATTCTCAAATCGGGCAAAGGAATCCTCTCTGACAAGTTGTTCAACGCATCTCGCAGTTCCAGCCCGTAATTCTGTTCGTCGAAACACAGCCGGAATTCGTGACCGATCGGATATGGAGATTCCCTGCCGACCAGCTCTAGCGCCGAGACGATGCTATGTCCGGCTCGCATTCCACTAACCATCAGGTCCAGTGCTGCCGGGAGCCCTTCCTCGAATTTTTGAAATCGCTTGTCGCGCTTGCGAAGCAGATATCCAATTGGGGCTGCAGCGGGAACGCAGGCGAGGAGAGCCGCGAATATCAGCCCATTGACCTTCAGGCTGATCACGAATAAAGAAGCCAGCCAGATTGCGGCCATGAGCAAAACCACCGTTCCGGGCGTCCAGCTGGAATCGGCTTGAGCCAGGAGTTCGCGTAGGGAGCTATTCAGTTCCAGCTGCGCGAGCAAGCGATTCAGCAGCGGTATCGCGCTACGTTTCTCTTGCTTGCGAACGTCGAGAACGTCTTCGTGGGGTATATGTTCCGAGGAACCGAGGGCAACGTTCAGCCTGCCGACCGCCCGTTTGGACGTTTCGGCCTCGGCCGCTCCCATCGCGGCCAGAATCAGAGCCGCGATCACGAAAACCGCCCCAAACACCAGCCCGGCTATGAGCATCTTGGAAACTCCCGCAACTCAGCTCACCTCCATGGAGGTTTCAAACAGGGACCCAGGGAGCAGAACACCCGAAACGCGCAGGCGCTCCAGGAATTTCGGGCGAATTCCGCTCGGTTTGAAAGCGCCGATAACTTTGCCGTTAGGACCGATACCCCTCCGTACAAAGCTGAAAATTTCCTGCATACTGATGACGTTCTCGTCCATTCCGGTAATTTCCGAGATGCTCATCACTTTTCTTGAGCCATCGCTCAATCGGGCACACTGAACCACGATCGTGATGGCCGATGCGATCTGCTGCCGCACCGTGCGCTCCGGAAGGTTCATGCCAATCATCGCGACCATCGACTCCAACCGGGAAAGGGCGTCTCGCGGAGTGTTTGCGTGAATGGTGGTCATCGAGCCTTCATGGCCCGTGTTCATCGCCTGCAACATGTCGAAAGCTTCTTCGCCACGCACCTCGCCCACGATGATCCGGTCCGGTCGCATTCTCAGGCTATTGATCAACAGCTGTCTCTGCCGTATAGCACCCTGCCCCTCTACGTTGGGCGGGCGCGTCTCCAGTCGCACCAGGTTTTCCTGCGCCAGTTGCAGTTCGGCGGCATCCTCGATCGTCACCAGGCGCTCACTCGACGGAACATATTGCGAAAGCATGTTCAGGAACGTCGTTTTCCCGGCACCCGTGCCTCCCGAGATGAGAATGCTGATCCGCGCTCTTACCGCCTGAGACAACAATTCGAGCATCTCGGCCGATGCGCTCTTCAGCTCCAGAAGTCGATTGGCCGTAAGAGGACCAGTGCCGAAACGCCGAATGGAAATTGCCGGGCCGTCCAGGGCCAGCGGTGGAATGATTGCATTCACACGAGAGCCGTCCGGCAGTCGCGCATCCACCATGGGCGAGGACTCGTCCACTCGTCTGCCCACCTTGGACACGATCCGCTCGATCACCTGCATGACATGCCGGTCATCCCGAAACACCACATCGGTCTTTTGTAGAAGACCGCCCCGTTCCACGTACACGAGATTTCGGTTGTTGACAAGGATGTCGGAGACCTTTGGGTCCCGGAGCAACGGTTCGAGCGGCCCAAGTCCGAACACTTCGTCCAACAGATCGGACTGGACCCGCTCTTTCTCGATCGCGCTCAGAGGCTGCCTTCTCTCGGCAATGATCTCCTGCACCAGGTTGGCCACGGCTTGCCTTGCGCGAGTGCCTTGAACCGTCGCCAGCCGCTCGAGATCCAGTTTGGATATCAGCGATCGATGAACGTCGGCCTTGAACTGTTCGAAATCCAGCTTTTCCATTCGCTTCTCTCTGCCGGTACGCTAAGCCCTAGCCGAACAGGCTGAACTTCTTTCGCTTCGCTTGCGGCTCTGTTTGCCCGGCTGCCTTGCGCGCCATATCGCCAAATGTCCTCGACATCTGGCTCTCTTCTGACGCGATGGCGACACCGGTGTTCTGCGCGCGTCGTGCAGCCGGATAGTCATTCGGAATCTTCCATTGCGGAGGACGCGTCAAGGCTTTCGTGATGGCCGCTTCATCGATTTCCAAAGCGCGTGCGAGGTAGCGGTTCAGAACGATCTGTAGATGGTCCGGAGCAGAATCCTGAAAGTAGCGCCTGATGATTCGGTTCGCATTACGTAGATCCGCGAGGCTCACTTGAGTCACCAGATAGACGGCGTTTGCCGCTTCTATTAAGGTTTGATTCAGCTCACTCTGGAGGGATCCTGCATCTACCACCACATACGGAAACTGCTCCCGCGCCAGCGTGACCAGTTTCATCACAGCTTGCAACGACACACTTCCGGTCGCAATCTGGTCTGGGGCAGCCAGCACGGCCAGTCCGGAACTGTGTGCGGTCAGCAGCGCCCCAAAAAACTCCGAATCTAACCGGGTTCCTTCTTGCAGTCCATCGAGAATGGAGAACTTCGGCGTGAGCCCAAGCGTGAGAGCCGCGTCGCCCAACGCCAGGTTCAAGTCCACTAGGCCGGCTTTGCCCCCGCAGTGCCTCGCCAAGGCCACAGCAAAATTACTGGCAACTGTGGTCACTCCGGCGCCGCCTTTTGCACCGATGAAGACGAACAACTTGCCGGCGATCTTCTTTCTTGGGCGGCGCACTTCGTCGCGACGTGCCGAGGCTCGCACCAGCGCTTCCGCCACCGCATTCGGAGCCAGAGGTTCAGTTAGGAATTCACGCGCCCCGGCGCGCATGCAGCGAACGAGCAACTCATGATTGGCCCGGGCGGAGTAGACCATCACAGTAAGTCCGCCCGAAACGGCGCAAATGTTTTCTACTGCGTCTAGCGCCCGCTCCGGATCCGGATCCAAATCGACAACGACCGCGTCATGATCCGCTTCGAGGATGCCGCCCAGTTCATCTATCTCGGGGTACTTTGCAATTTCACACGCAACCGTCGCCTGGGAGCCCGCCATCGCTTGTGCCATGCTTCTGCGCCGTTGCTCGTCGGGGCTGATCAGAACGAGCGACAGCGACGCCATCCCTACGAGCTCAGCGTCCGAACTGTATGCTGACATCACAAATCATGCCTCTTCGCCACAACTAGATCAGCTTCAGTGCAAGGACCCGATCAATCCTCAAGACTGCGCCCAGAATGAAAAGATGGCGCCTACTGCAATGGCCGGAGCATAAGGTATGCTGCGCGCACCCGGAGTCTCGACCGTCAGCCTTTCGTGCGGCCCCCGACCGCGCCGTGCGCAGCCGAACACCACGTCGCCGGCTCCTTCCAGAGACTCTCGGAGAAAGCCGCCCGCCGCCGCGCAGCCGAGCGCTATGACGCCCCCAGCCAGGCCCATCATCACGAGGGCCATCACCAATTGGCTGGGTCCAATCCACGCGCCGACAGCCATGCAGAGCTTCACGTCGCCCATGCCCATGCCGCCTAGAAGGTACAGCACCCCCAGGATGCTACCGCCGAGCAACGCACCTTCAACGCTCCTCCCCAGACCAACTCCTCCGTGGGTCACTGCCGCCGCTACGAGCGCGGCTAAGAACGACGGCCCTACCAGCCAGTTCGGAATGCGGCGGCTTCCGACGTCCGTAATCGACGCAATAAGCACAGTGACGACAGTTGGCCAGAAAACAGCAAAGTGCATGGCAATGGTAGGACTTGGTTTCCAGGGCAATTGACACGCCAAAGGTGCACCTGTTTATTCCATGGGCAGTGCGAACCAGTGTCTTGCCTTTCGCACGCCCGGTGTCAACTGCCGTTTACAGTACTTCGGTGGAAGTCCTGGGCAGTATACGGCTGAATACTCTGAAACGAAGCATGTGCCCCCCTGACTCTCGGGATCTGCGCTTAGCCGGTGCGGATGGAATCCGCTGAAACCGAAGAAGTAACACCTCGTCCGGGCCGAGGCGCGCCTCGCACCACAGTGGAGCCGAGTCGCTCTTGCGGTTTGGTGAGTCCGTTGCTTATGCCTGACATGGCCTGCCTCGCAGGTTTATCCCGAAATCGAAGGAACGTACCGAATGAAGAACACAGTGTTGAAACTGTATGTAACATCCCAGCTGATACGCGAGGCCCTCAAGGACGAACAAGGTCAAGACCTCGTTGAATACGCCCTCGTTATTGCTGTGATCTGTCTTGGCGTCGTCAGCGGCATGGGCACGCTGGCCAACGGCATCAACAATGCGATGACCACAGTAAGTAACAAGCTCAATAACGCCGTGGCATAGCCCGGTTAGCGGTCAATCATATGAGTGACTTGTTGGTCCGTATCTACGTTTGGACTGACTGGTTCGAGGGGATCCTCAAGGAGGACAGTGGCCAGGATCTCGTCGAATATGCGCTCGTGATCGCGGTCATCTGTCTTGGCATTGTTAGCGGGATGGGAACGCTCGCAAACGGTATTAACAATGCGATGTCCTCAGTATCTACCAATCTTAATGCCGCTATAAGCTAAAGGGCAGTACTTGTCTGCGTGCGAGGGAGCAGCGGGAAGTCGCTGCGGCACCTTCGCATGTGCCCTGAACAGTAGTTGAATTCTTGTGATGAACCCTCCGCCCTTGGGCAATGAAGTCTCCCTGTTTCTAATTGAACTGGGATTTGTTCTCCTTGCCTTCGCACTGGCGTTGTGCTGCGGCCGAGCGAAGTCTCCTTTATTCTCCGGTATCGAAGGTCTGTTTAAGCCTTTGGCACGTCGCCGCGCGTTGTCGGTCCTCGTGATCGGCGGGCTCGCTGCAGGGGTCCGTCTTCTATTTCTTCCCCTCATACCCATACCTCAACCTTTCATCACCAGCGATTTTAGTTTTCTGTTGGCGGCGGATACTTTCGCAGCAGGCCGCCTGACGAACGCCACCCACCCCATGTGGGTTCACTTGGAAACGCTGCATGTTTCACATCAGCCGACCTATATGTCGATGTATTTCCCGGCACAAGGTTTGGTGCTGGCCGCGGGAAAACTGCTCGTCGGCCATCCATGGTGGGGAGTTTGGGCCAGCGTCGCTCTCATGTGCGCTTCCATCTGCTGGATGCTCCAGGCGTGGCTTCCTCCAGGTTGGGCATTTCTGGGCGGCGTGCTCGCCGTCTTACGACTAGGTCTGTTCAGCTACTGGGCCGATTCCTATGCGGGCGGCGCGGTAGCTGCCATTGCCGGTGCACTTGTATTCGGTGCGTTGCCGCGCATTTTTCGGAGCTTCCGTACGCGCGACTTCCTCTGGATGGCCTTGGGGATGACCGTGCTGCTCCTCAGCCGTCCCTATGAAGGGGCATTAATTTCCGCACCTGCCGTCGCGGTCCTCTGCTTGTATCTGCTTTCCGCCGGCAAGGCGCATGGCAGACGAGCCGAGTTGCGGCATTGGTTGCAATCGATCATGGGCAAACGCCTGATGAGTGCACTTCCACCCGTGGGCGTCCTCGCTCGCAGGATTGTTCCGGCGGCCGTAGTCCTGCTCCTCGGCATCTCATTCTTGGCCTACTATGATTACCGTGTCTTCGGGAATGCGTTTACCTTGCCGTATACGACGAATCGGGCAACATACGCTCTGGCCCCGCATTTTCTCTGGCAGTCGCCGCGTCCTGAACCGCAATATCGCCACAAAGAGATGCGCAGCTTCTATGCGGGCTGGGAACTAGACTGGTTTCTGAAGTCGCGCGGCCCTGTTGGAATTGTAAAGAACAACGCTCAAAAAGTTCTATTGGGCGAGTCCTTCTACCTCGGCTTCGCTCTCGCTGTACCGCTGCTGGCATTCCCCCGTGCACTTCGTGATAAGCGCATCCGATTTCTTCTGCTGACAGCGGGCGTATTCGCCGCCGGCATGAGCGTTGAGACGTGGCTGCTTCCCCACTACGCAGCCCCTTTCACCGCCATTCTCTACGCCATTCTTCTTCAATGCATGCGTCACTTGCGGGCCTGGCGTCCCGGTGGTCGCCTGGCGGGAATGTTTCTGGTGCGCGCTGTCCCGACGATCTGCATCCTGCTGGTTGGTTTGCGCCTCTATGCTCAGCCCCTCCATATCGGTCTCGCCGGAGATACATTCTGCGGCAAGGGCTGGTTCGGAACAGCGCCTCGCGGCCTCACCCGCGCGAACGTGTCGAGACAGCTCGAAATGAAGCCGGAGCCGCAACTAGCAATCGTGCGCTACTCTTCCAAACACGACCCGGTGGTTGAGTGGGTCTACAACACCGCGGATATAGACCGATCGAAAGTAGTCTGGGCGCGTGACATGGGCACGGAGAAAAATGGTGAGCTTCTCCGATATTTTCGCGGGCGCCAGGCATGGTTGGTTGAACCGGATCTCAATCCTCCTCGCATCTCGCGCTACTCGATCGAACCGGAGCCGCCGTCGTCGCAGAGCGCCCTAGCCGCCAATACCGGCTCACACCGATCAGCACCAACCGATTAAGCTCGTTAGATTGCCGGTTGTTTGGACCGCATCAAGTCAATGGGAAAGCGATCGGATACAGAAGCAGTAGCACCCGAACCGATAGCGCTCAGCCCCAAGAGCATTTCGGGTTCAATCTTTCAGCGCTGGATGGCCAAACTAAGTTCTTCTGTAGAGCGCCAGGAGCTTAGTTCGTCGCCCTTCCTGCCGTTGTTTGCCGGGATCTTTTTCTACGTATTCCTTGCAGTCGCAAGAAGCATGCGGCCGCTGTGGCACGACGAACTCTACACGTACTACATAGCGCTTTCCCCGACTCTGGCGCAGTTCATAGGGGCTCTAACGAAGCTCGATCTGAACCCACCGCTAGCGTATGCGCTGGCCCGTTTGTCTCTGAACCTGCTTGGTGACTCGACCATCGCCTGCCGCGCACCGTTCATTTTGGCCTTTCTGATCGGCAGCCTCGGTCTTTATCGCTTCGTTCGAAATAAGCTGGGCCGTTTTTACGGCCTGACGGCAATGCTGGTCCTTTGGTGCTCGCCCTTCTTCCAATATGCGACCGAAGCAAGGCCATATGCTCTGCTCCTCGCCTTCTTTGGTGTCGCCCTACTTGGCTGGCAGGCGGCAACGGAGACGGGTCGCCGCAAACGGCGGCTTGGCATCGTCCTCATGTGTTTCGGCGTCTGGGGAATGCTTATGAGTCATTGTTTTGGTCTCATTACCGTTGGGGTGATTGCGTTGGCTGAGCTAATACGCTCAGCCGATCGGCGGAAGCTGGACTGGCCGATTTGGGTTGGCCTTGCCCTGCCGGCTCCGTTTCTGAGCGTCTACATACCGCTTTTCCAAAATGTAGAGAATTGGACGGTACTGCCGCCAGAGTTCCAGGCTTCGCCGCTGAAGATCGTTGATTTCTATTCCGATTTGCTCTCGTCGACGGGCGGACTCCTGCTGATTGCTTTGGTCCTTGCTTTGTTTGTCGGCCGAGCAACCGCAAACTTCGGGAACACAGCTGTCCGACGAATTAGCAGGCAAGACATCGGACTGGTATTTGGATTATTTGCGATTCCCGTGATCGTCAACCTGTTTCTCATGCGAAGCGGAGGCGCTTTCTTCCCGAGATACTGCATTGGGACGGGTTTCGGCCTGAGCATCTTGTTTGTCTTCGTTCTGGCCAAATTGACAAATGGGAGCCGAACCGCCGCGGCCACAGCTGCCACCTGCGTTTTCATCGGCCTGGTAGCCGGCACGGCATCGCAGGTTCTACATCCGCCTCAGCGGTCCGTTGTCAAGACGATCTCCTTGAATGAACTGGACAGCCATCTGCCGCTAGTTGCAGCCAGCGGCCTAACCTTCTTGGAAATGGACAACCGCGAAGCCCCCTCGACCGTCTCGAGGCTCTTTTATCTCACAGACGATAGCGCCGCAATTCAGTACGCGCACGCCACCATTTTTGAAGGAATGCGAAATCTTCGACAATTCTTTCCGGTAAAAGGCACCATCGAGGATTACGGCACGTTCATACGGCGATCACCGCATTTTCTGGTCCTAGGTACGCCTGATTACCCGGAAGACTGGTTGATCCCTAAGCTCATCGCGGACAAGGCCGAACTCAACTTTATAGGCGAGTTGAGGGGCGGCTACAAAGATCAAATGCTGTTTGAAGTGAGAGTACCCGCGCCGCGTGGTGCCCCCAAATAACTGCCGTTTAGCTCTCGTCGTTGCCGCTACCAGCTCTGAAAATCGGGCTCTTCGGCAAGTGCTCTCGTCTCTTCACAATCACTGCTCGCCGGAACGGTGGCGACCAGGCAGTGTACGCGACCTTTGGAAGGTGACCTTCAGCCGGATCGGACGCGCGGCCTGTTACGGCGACGTACTGCGGCCGGAGTGCGGTAGCGTAAGTCCAGAACCAGAAGCGATCTGTCGTGTTCCATTTGAAGTGGTCGCCGTAGCGAATCGGGCGGACGCTCCCGGCAATTTGCAACTGAGTCCAGCCATCGAACTCGAGACCGGCTGAAACCTCGTTCCTGGGCACCCCTAAGTTTTCAAGATCCTGTGCGGCCTGGACGCGTGCTCGCGAGGCACTGGCGTAATCATGACTAATGACGATGCCGTAAGCTGCAAACACGACTAGGCAGGTCCACGCTGGGATCGGAATAATGCGCCCCGTAGCCTGGAAGCTATAGAGAACTACGATGACCAGAGCAGGTATCAGCGGCAGTACATACCGGTCGTGAATGAATCCTGTGATTGCGCCGGGAAAGAGAACCGGCAGGTAGGCGCAGGAAGAAATCAAAAGCACCATCCCCGGGCTTCCTGGTAGCCGCTTGAGCAGTGATCCCCAGACCAGAACAACGCCGCTAAACGCAATCAGCACTCCGAGCGCGATTCGAATAGGAGTCGCCAAAAGCACTGTTCTCTCGCCCAACCCATCCCCGCCAGCAGGAAGCAGCCCATAAGCAGAAAGCACGGAACTGGCAAACGGAGCTGCGCCGCCTCCCGCCAGTATGCAGCCCGCCAATGCAAGAATCGAGACAAAGATGGCGGCGAGCAGCCCCGGAGCTTCCATTTTGCGCCACCATGGAATGAAGCAACAAAGCGCTGGAAAGACAACTTGCAGGCACGTGAGAAGGAGGCCGAGCAATCGACCCAAACTCGGCAACACATTCTTGACGAGCAGCGAAGTCCCATGCTGCCGCTGCAAATCGAGTCCTGGATACAGCTGCGTGAAGTGGGCGACGAGAATCGCGATACAGCATGCTAGAAGGACGTAGGCCGCAATGCCCTGCAATACGAACGATCGTTCCCGCCGCCGTATCCAAAGCAGGTAAGGAATCAAGGCCAACGGGGCGGTCCAGACCGACTGCCGGTCAGAGCCGCCAATCAGTCCCGCTACAGTAAGCACCCACAGCCAAACAGCCGCTCTTGTGCTCGTCGCCGCTTCAGCGCTACACATTACCGCATAGATACAGGCTGCCGTGAAGAAACAGGCATACGGCTCCGTCATAAATGAGGCTGCAAGCGGAATGAAGAGGGGAGAGCCTCCTACAACCATCGCCCCAAAACACGCAAGCTCAGGCCGCAGCCCGGCTTTCTTTCCGAGCGCATACGTCAACCAGACGAAGCCCACCGAAAACGGGAGCGTGATCAGCCGCAAAAGGTCGAAAGAGAACCCAAACGCCCGTATCCAAGCCGCCCCCCA
>C688J35102_120989660_pt1 | contig 12457 bp, 6 predicted proteins | sample HopSoiMetagenom2_FD_35102 | JGI IMG/M metagenome (IMG submission 35102)
TTCCCGCCGTGGGAGGATTCAGCTGCAGAATATTGATGTGATCGAATTGCCCGCCAAAATAGAAAATGCCATACCCGCCACGAACCACGGTGCTTGGCGTCAGGGAATACGCGAATCCTACGCGCGGACTGAAGTCGTGATGGCTGATTTTCCAGATCGGATCGCTGATCGGAATGAACGAGGGAACTGCAGGATTGGTGATGAAGTCCAGAGTGTACGATGCGTGATTGATGTCTTGTGGCGGATTGAATAGATCATACCGAAGGCCGAGGTTGAGCGTCAGTTTCGGAGTTACCTTCCAATCGTCTTGCCCGTAGAACGCGAACCGCCACTGCCGCGCTTTCGTGATGGGCACTCCTTCCGGCGTCAACACCGTTCTTGGAAGCCCGAGAATGTAGTCGGCCGCGGGATCGCCGCTCAACGAGCCATCAAAGTTGAGGCTACCGAATGGGGTGTTGTTCGTTGTCGCATCGTCGAGCAGCTTGCGCAAATCGCCTCCAAACTTGAATGCGTGTTTTCCCCGGATGAACGTGACGTTATCCACCCATTCATACGTTCGGCTGTTGTCCAGGTTCGACGCCGCAAAATCGTCACCCATTCCGATATAACCAGAGATCCCGAGAATCGGAAATCCTTCTTCATCCTTCCGCAGTGGCCGGCTGTTCGGCCCGTTCCCGTTCACTCTCATCCCATTGATCCCTAGTGACTCGATCGTGAAATCCGTATTCGTGTGCGTTCCCAACTGCGAAACGTTCTCAAGATCGAACCCGAAGCGAAATTCGTTGATCAACGAAGGACCAAAGGTATGCACGTACTGAGCTCCGAAATTGTGCGCCGGATAATCGCCTATAAACCGGAAATTCGGATTGATTTCCGCCACCGGAAAATCCCGGTGCGCATAGATGTAATGAACGAAAAGCTGGTCTTTTCCGCTGAAGTAGTGGTCCGCGCGCACAATTCCCTGGTGCACCGTCAGGTTGCCTCGCGATGAACCCGCGTAATTCGTCGTATTCGGAGTCGTTGCTCCGGGAATGTTCGGCAGCGGCATGTATGTATTCACGATGTTCTGCGCCACTGCATCAATCCTGCTCTGTGGAATGATGTTGCCCGGAATCGGTGCGCCCGTCGCTGGATCGATCAGCTGCACGTCGGGCAGCAGATACGAAAAGTCCCCATTCCTTTGTCCTGGCGTTAGCACAATTCCCTGGCTGGGCGAATCTGCAATCGAACGAATTCCCTCGTAGCTCACAAAGAAAAACGTCTTGTCCTTCCAGATCGGTCCGCCGAGCGTCCCGCCAAACTGATTCTGTCTCAACTCATTTTTGGGTGCCGGACCTGGCGCAAAATAATTGCGCGCATCGAGTGCCTCATTGCGGAAGAACTCAAACACTCCCCCATGAAACTGCTTCGTGCCCGATTTAATCTGAATGTTTACGTTCGTCCCTGCGTTTCCGCCATATTCCGCCGAGTAATTTCCGGTCTGAACCTTGAACTCCTCGATCGCATCGATCGACGGATAAATGTTCACGTAATTGTGCCGGTTGTTCACCATGGTGATGCCATCCACATTCACCTGGCCCCAGATCAGCCGTCCTCCATTCCCACCAATCTCCGATCCGTCCGTGCTGGACGAATGGATATCCGGGTTGTACACAATCACACCAGGAGTCAGCACCGCCAGGTCATCGAATCGCCGCCCGTTCAGCGGCAACGCCTCCACGCGCTCCTGATCGACCACGCCCGCGATCGTCGCATTCTCCGTTTGCAGCAGGGGCACTCCGGCGTTCACTTCCACTGTCTCCTGAACAGCTCCGACCTGCAGGGTGAAGTCGATTCGCGCCTGCTGGCCCAATTGAATCACCACTCCCGTTCGCCGCTCTCCGCGGAATCCATTGGCACGGAGCTCCACCACGTGCTCGCCAGGTACGAGGTACCGGATCTCGTACGTACCGTCCGCCGAAGTCGTCGCCGTGTGCGATAGCCCTGTCGACGGCTGCGTTACCGTCACGGTGGCCCCGGCAACCGGAGCGCCTCCAGGATCCAAAACGGTTCCCAGCATTACCGTATCCACCGTTTGCGCGTGCGCTAGCGAGACGCAGGCAAATGCAGTTAGGACCACGCAAAGTATGTAGCGCATACAGGTCTCCTTTTCGAGCATGCCGCAAATCCCGGGGCTTTTAGTTCCTGTACCTCACCTGATGGAACTCGGCTTTACGCCAAGTTTCATCAGGTGAAAGTTGTGTATTACGGGGTGAAAGTCACTAGTGCGCGCGTTATACAACACAGATTTAAATCGTGTCAATATGCATTTATTGCGCCGGCTTATCGAGATTTGTGCGCGTCCCAGCCGGTCGCCGCTGGCGTTTAGGAAGAGTTTTGTAGTATATGAACCTTCACTCTGTAATATCAGTTTTCATTATTGACCGGTCCCCGCAAACAGTGGGAGAGGCACATGGCGGCTGCGGGTAATCGCACCTACACCATCACTTCGCTTCAACGTGGCCTTCGTTTGTTGAACCTTTTTGCGTTGGAAGAAACAGGCCTATCGGCCGCCCACGTCGCGCGGCTTACCAGCCTGCCCGTCAGCACCGTGCATCGATTTCTCATCAATCTGGAATCGGCAGGCTTTCTCAGCTGCGATAGCTCCGGCCTCTACTACTTGGGAACCGCATGCGTCTCTCTGGGTCAAGCCGCGCGAGGGCAATTGGACGTTCGAAGGGCCAGTTTGCCGCATCTTCAGGAGCTGAATCATCGCACCAGAGAAACTGTGCATCTGACCGTGCGCCACGGGCTCACCGCTGTTTACGTCGAAAAGCTTGACTCCCCTGAGCCGCTCCGCATTCACTCACGGATCGGAGCGAGCATTCCGCTCTATTGCACCGCTGTTGGGAAAATTCTCCTTGCCTACCTGCCAGAAGCCGAGCGCGAAAGCATCCTCAAACATTTGGAGCTGAAGCGTTTCACGGAAAATACGGCCAGCAATCTCCAGGAGCTACATGCGGAACTGCAACGAACCCGAAAAAATGGCTTTGCCTGCGATCTCGAGGAGCATGAACTCCATATTCGCTGCATCGCGGCTCCTATCTGGGATCACTCTGGTGCTGTCAATGCCAGCCTGAGTGTCACTGGTCCGGCAGTCCGCATGTCCACCGCGCGTTTGCGACAGATCGCCCCTATGATCCGGGAAGTAGGCTTGAAGATTTCCGCACAATTGGGGTTTTGTCCGGCAAAGAAGGCTCGTGCTCCACGCAGTTTGGGAGCGGGAATCGCCGCTGATTTTAGGAAGCGAGCCCGGAAATCAATCTGAACCCAAATTGCACCGCCTTTTGTCTTCTCCTGTCCGTCCGTACAGCTGGCCGTTCGTCGCTGGCGACTGCGCCACACTAGTACGGTAGTCACGTTGACCCACTGATTCTCCGGTCGCTACCGTCACTATGGGCGTACGGGTGTCAGCGGCGCGCTTTGTGGCGCTGCTCGGAAAACCACGCAGGACGAGATCCGCGCAAGTCGGATCGCCACCTGCTTTCACGCCCATGACAACGATGACAGCTACCACCAGAGCCGGGCGTTACGAAATTGTCTGTGAACTAGGCCGCGGCGCTATGGGTGTGGTCTACAAGGCCACCGACCCGGTGATCGGCCGCCCTGTCGCCGTCAAAACGATCAAACTCAGCGAAGAGGGCACCGGACTTACCCGCGCCGAACTCCTGCAACGTTTTCAGACCGAAGCCCGCGCCGCCGGGCTGCTCACGCATCCCAACATTGTTGTGGTCTATGACGCGGGGGAAGAAGACGGTCAGTACTACATCACGATGGAATTGGTGGAAGGCAAGAGCGTTCAGGCGCTGATCGATGCCGGCCACGCTTTCCCGCTCCCGCGCGTACTGCGCATCATGGAGCAGGCCTGCAGCGCGCTGCAGTACGCGCACGAACGCAACGTCGTGCATCGCGATGTTAAGCCCGCCAACATCATGCTCACTGCCGACGATACGGTGAAAGTCACGGACTTCGGCACCGCAAAAATTTTGCAGTTTGGCACCGTGCAGCAGACTGCGCACGTAATGGGCACGCCGAGCTACATGTCGCCCGAACAGGTGAAGGGCCGCGCAGTCGACGGCCGAAGCGACATTTTCTCTCTCGGCGTGATGCTCTACGAAATGATCACCGGCGAAAAGCCGTTCCCGGGTCAAAGCATCACCACGGTGATCTACAAAATCGTCAACGAAGAGCCGGTCCCTCCGCGGCAACTCAATCCCACGATTCATCCGGGCATCAGCGCGGCGGTGATGCGCGCGCTTGCGAAAGATCCTCAGGAGCGTTATCACAGCTGCCGCGAACTGCTCGACGATTTACGCAATTATCGCAACGTTGCGGCCAATGCAAGCCCGCAATCGACGATGATCATGGGCGGACCGCAACTTTCGCCTTCGGCCACGCTGGCCATGAATGGACTTCCGGTTCGCGGCGGATCAGGCGGTGGCGGCTTGCGTGGATTGCACAATCCCGACCCCACGAGCTTTGGGCCCGGCCGATCGCTCGCAGCCAGCGGCGGCAATCCGTTGCAGACACCGGGCGTGCGTCGCACCGGGCCGATTGCGCCCTACGAAGCACCGAGAAAGAAAAGCGTTATCGGAACGATTGTGGCCGCGTTGGTGCTGCTCGCCGTTATCGGATATGGCGGATACAAATTGCGACCCGTTTACGATGACATGCAGAAGTTGCGCAAGCCTTCAAGCGTGGCGAACGCCCCAAGCAGTGAGAATTCCAAAACGTCCGCGTCCGACGCGAATTCCACAAACTCCGCAAAACCTTCAGATGCCGCTGCGAACGGTGGCGCTTCGTACTCAACCGCGAACACACCGGCGAATTCAAGTCCGGCTACGGCATCGCCGGAATCCAAGCTCTCTGAACCCGCAATCGAGAAGCCCGCGCCGAGGAAGATTGAGCCGTCGCTGACTCCGAAAGCCGCGCAATTTAAGTTGCACATCGAACAAGCCATAGCGGAACGCGGCCTTTCCGGAAAAGCTAAAGTTACCGGCACGAACAACACTTTAATTCTCGCGGGCAAGCTGCATCCCGTTCAGCATGCCGCGCTGCTGAAACTTATGCGCGACGCACCGCCGGAAGTTCGCATTGTGGATCACATCGAATACGACGACGCGCCGTTTACTGCCGATGCAGGAAGCACAGAGGACAGTCATCCGGTGCCGACTGCCGGACGCGGCGCGATTCACGTAGTGACCGACGTGATCGGCGCATCCGCGATTTTGCACGGACCGGCGGGCCGCGTGTTCGACGAATGCCAGACGCCGTGCAGCTTCAACAATCTTTGGCCGGTGCAATACAGCCTGGAAGTGAAGAAGGACGGCTACCAGCCGATTCAGACCGCGCTGCAGGTGAAGGCCAATACCGTTTCGGATCAGAAGCTTTCGCTGCAATCGTTGGCGAACGGCCTGTTTGTGAGTTCGGAACCAAATGGGGCAGAGGTTTTCATAAACGGCGCGAAGCAATCGGGGCAGACGCCGGTTACATTGCCGCTGGCGCCCGGTCAATATAATTTGGTGCTGCGTCGCCAGGGATATAACCCTTACTCCGGATCGGTGCAGGTGAAAGATAACCTGCAAACGCAGATGGTCACGAAGCTGACGGAGAAGGTGAACAATCGCGTGGCGTGGACGCAGGTGAATAGCAGTCCGACAGGCGCGGAGATCTTTGTGGATGACGCGGCGACTGGGAAGGCGACTCCGTCGCGCGTGGAATTGCCGATCGGAATTCACTCGGTCACGTTGAAATTGGAAGGCTACCAGCCGATTAAGCGCACCTTGCAAGTTAGTGACGGCGGAACCACGCCCCTTTCTGAAACGCTCAAGCCCAATTAATTCAAGTCGTTCGCTATGCGGAGCGGTCGATGGCTTTCATAGCTTGCGGAGCGTAGCGGTCCCCGGCGATTTCGTGGAGCGGCACGGCGGCTTCCAGGTCGTTGATTTCCGATGCGGTCAAATGGATGTCCGCGGCGGCGGCATTCTCTTCCAGGTATTTGCGGCGCTTGGTGCCCGGGATGGGGACGAGGTCTTCGCCTTTCGCCAGTACCCAGGCGAGTGCCAGTTGCCCCGGCGTCGCGTTTTTGCTTTGCGCGATGTTGCGGATGCGCGCGACCAGCCGATTGTTCTGGTCGATAGCGTCCGGCGTAAAGCGCGGGAAGCGTTGGATGCGCGCATCGTTTTGGTCCAGGTCGCCAGGTTTGCTGATGGCGCCGGTCAGAAAGCCGCGCCCGAGCGGACTGTAAGGGACGAAGCCGATGCCGAGCTCGCGAAGGGTGGGCAGGATTTCATCTTCTACATCGCGCACGAACAGCGAATATTCCGTTTGCAGTGCGGTGATGGGGTGGACTTTGTGAGCACGGCGAATGGTGGCGGGCGCGGCTTCCGATAGACCGAGATACTTGACCTTGCCCGCTTTGACGAGATCGGCCATGGCACCGACGGTGTCCTCGATAGGGGTGTTGGGATCGACGCGGTGCTGGTAATAAAGATCGATGTGCTCGACTCCGAGGCGCTTGAGAGAAGCGTCACACGCGGAGCGAACGTACTCAGGCCTGCCACTGACGGCCCAATAAGTGGGATCGTCCTTCTTGCGTACGTTGGCGAATTTGGTGGCGAGGAAAACTTCATCGCGGCGGGGCCGGATGGTTTTTCCGACGAGCTCTTCGTTGTCGCCGATGCCGTACATATCGGCGGTGTCTAGGAAATTGATGCCGAGATCGAGTGCGCGAAGGATGGTGGCCGCGGACTCCGCGTCGTTGCGCTCGCCGTAAAATTCGCTCATCCCCATGCAGCCGAGCCCGATGCGGGCTACGACCGCGCCTTGCGAACCGAGTTTTACTTTTTTCATGGTCATGACCGAGTTATATGAACTGAATGGCCTCTGAGGTTACCGTACTCTCGAGATCAGAGTGTGCAGGCTAGGCCGCAGAAAGCGCAAGCGTCCGGCAAAGCTCCCGCTATTGGAACGACTTGATGGCAGTTTCTTGATCCTGGAGGACTTCGAACAGATTTAGGACGCGGACTAACTTTAGAGTTTGCGTAGCGAATGTTGTCGGATTCAGCAGTTTCAGAGCGCCGCCGCGTTGTTTGGCGGCGGTCAGGTGGCGGACCAGGATGCCGATGCCGCTGGAATCGATCATGGGAACCTCGCTCAGATCGAGCAAGAAACGCGACTCGCCGGCGTCTAAAAGATCCTTAATGGTTTCGTTGGTGCGGTCCAGCGACGGACCGAGACTCAGCTTTCCGCGAAGTTTGATGATCTTTACGCCATCCTGCGTGCGAACGTCGATGTCCAATCGGTTCTCCCCGCGCCTGAGCGCCCGTCGAAATTAGAGGAATGGTGGCAATTTTGCAAGCCAAGGAGTGTTCGCCACCGCGTCCCCAGTGTGGCAGTACGGCTTCGCGAGTGGCCGCACATTGATCTCGATTGAATATTGACCTCACAGCATTGTCCGCCGAACTGCTTTCGGCGCAGGAAGTCATTCCGCGTGCCCGCATCATGGCGCACGCGTTGAGCCAAGCCTTGCCTGGGGCCTCGGTAAACGTGTATGCGGCCAGTTTGCACAACGCCGACAACGTGTGGCTGCCGCGAGCTTGCTCTGGCGAGCAGTCCGTGCGCGCGGCGCGCCTGCCAATGCGCGAAGGCACTCTTGGGCAAGTGGCGGAGATGCGGGATTTTGCGGTCTTCGATTGCGAGCAACTTTCCCGAGAGAAGTACGCGCATCTGGATGTGCGGCGAACGCTGCGCTCGCTGGCATACGTTCCGCTGGAGAACAAAGGGACGCTCGCCGGCATGATGGAAATTCTGAGCTTCGACAGCAAGCTGGCCATCGAGAAAATTCGATTGCTGCAGCCATTCGCTGCGATTTCTGGGGCTGCACTGGCAACGGCCCTGAATTACGAAAATGAGCGCAACGACTCGCTCGCATCGATCACGCGACTGACGCAACTTTACGATCTGGAAAAAACATTCTCGTCCACGCTGGAGATGGACGAACTACTGCCGATCATCGGCGACAAATTCCGGGAAGTAATGGAATGCCGAGCCGTCAATGTGTGGCTACTGCGAGGCGACGAGAGCCTGGAGATGATGTATCAGTCTGGCAGCGATCCGACAACGCCAGGCGTGGGCAGCGTGCAGCAAATCGAGGGAGGCATTCCAGGCCGAGTTTCCGACAGCGGTGAGGCGGTGATGATCGCGAATGCCGAGGATGAGCGGCTTGGAGAGCGCAGTGCCGTGGTGACCGAAGGTGGCGTGCGCACATTGCTGGTTGCACCGATCATCGACAAAGGCGCGCTGGTAGGCGTGGTGGAGGCGGTAAACAAGCTGGACGGCAAGGCTTTCGACGATGACGATTTGTTTGCACTGACGAGCGTAACAGAGACAGCTTCGACGGCATTGCACAACGCGAGCATGCTGCTGGCAGAGCGCAAAGTGGAGATTCTGGAAACACTGGTCACGGTCAGCCACGAAATTACCTCGACGCTGAATCTGGAACGCATGCTACAGACGATTGTGACCGCGCCACACGCGGTGATTCCCTACGATAGAGCGGCAATTGCGCTGGAGCAGCGCGGGCGCTTCAAGCTGAGCGCGGTGACGGGCGTGAACCAGGTGAATGCCGATGCGCCGGACATCGCGCCGCTGAACGGAATCCTGCAATGGGCGGCACTGGCCGAAGAAGTAGTTAACGTGCGGCAGCACGGCGACGAAGTGGAATCGGATCGCGAAGAAACACGCGCCAAGTTTCAGAAATACTTCGCGGAGAGCGGAATGCGGGGCTTTTACGCCGTGCCGCTCAATGATGACACCGGGCGAGTGGGCATTCTCAGCCTGGAAAGCAGCGATCCCGACTTCCTGACGCAGGTGCACATCGAATTGCTGGAAGTTTTGGCAAGCCAGGCGACGGTGGCACTGCGAAACGCGCAGATGTACAAGGAGGTTCCGTTTATCTCGGTGCTGGAGCCGGTGCTGGAACGCAAACGGAAGTTCATGGCGCTGGAGAAGACGCGGCGCAGAATGATCAGCGTGGCGGCAATTGCGGCAGTGATTTTCCTGGTGCTTTTGCCCCTGCCGATGCGGCTGGACGGCGATGCTGTGGTTGCGCCGGGACACCGGGCGCAGGTGCAACCGGAGTTTGAAGGCGTGGTCGCGAAAGTTTTAGTTCACGAAGGCGACATCGTCAAGCAAGGGCAAGTGTTGGCGCAGATGGATGCGTGGGATCGGCGAACCACCATGGCCGCAACGCAGGCGAAGTACCAGGCCGCGCTGTTGCAGATGGACCATTCGCTGGCGTCAAATGACGGAGCGGAAGCCGGGATTCAACGGGTGCAGGCGGACTACTGGAAAGCGGAAGTGTCGCATGCGCAGGAGATGCTGGACCGCGCGCAACTGCGCTCTCCAATCGATGGCGTTGTGGCCACACCCCACGTGGACACGTTCGCTGGACGGCGCATGCAGTTCGGCGAGACGTTCGCGGAAGTGGTGGATGCCTCCAGCGCGGTTGCAGATGTGGCCATCGATGCCGCGGATGTTGGCCTGCTACGTGTGGGCCAAAACGCGGCGATCAAGCTGAACAGCTATCCGACGCGGACGTTTCATGGCACGGTGACGGTCGTGAGTCCAAAGAGTGAGGTCCAGAACGGCGATCGCTACTTTTTCGCGCGCGTAGCGGTGGACAATCCCGATGCGGCAATTCGCGCTGGAATGGAAGGGCGCGGAAAAGTCTCCGCTGGATGGCGCACGTCCGGCTATGTACTTTTCAGGCGGCCCGCGCTGTGGATTTATTCGAAGATTTGGAATTGGTTCGGCTGGTAAGGATGGAATTCATGAAGCGCTGTTGGCCACGTTTGCTTCTGGGAATTGCGATTGTGACCGTGGCGCTGTTATCCGGCTGCGGAGACCAGCGGTCGGAAGTTTCCGCCGCGGCGCCAAAACCAGCGGCAACGAGCGTGGCGCAACCAGTCGCGATTACACGCGTGCCGGATGAAGGCTTGATGGTGACGGGACCGCTGATCGTCGAGCATCAAGTGGACGTCACCGCACAGCGCGACGGAATCGTTTCGCGGATTTCGGCGGAAGCTGGAACGCACGTCGCCTCGGGAACGGTGCTGGCGCAACTGGACGATCGGCAACTGACCTCCAATCTGGAGGCGGCTCGCGCGAAAACGCGGAGCATCGAAGCGGACTTGAAGAACTGGGAATCAGAAATGGAAGTGTTGAAAGCGGATTACGTGCGGGCGCAGCGGTTGTGGAACGAAAAATTGATCGCCGAAGAACAATTGCAGCACGCGCAATACAAAGTGGAGTCCGACAAGTGGGACATCCAGCGAGTGAAAGAGCAACTCAACACCGCGAAGCAGGAGGAGCGTTCGCTGGAGCTGGAGCTGGAAAAAACGCGCATCATGGCGCCGTTCGGCGGCGTGGTGGCGCGCCGCTACACGCGCGAAGGGCAATCGGTGGCGAAAGGCGATCGCCTTTTCTGGGTTACCGCGGAAGGGCCGCTGCGGATCCGGTTCACGCTGCCGGAAAAATATATTGGGCACTTAAAGAGAGGGCAGGAGCTGCCGCTCTTTTCGCCGGATCTTCCCGCCGAAAAGCATATGGCCAAGATTATCGCGATCAGTCCGGTCGTCGATCCGTCTAGCGCCACCATTGAGGCCCTCGCGGAACTGGTTGGAGGTCGCGGCGAATTGCGGCCGGGCATGAGCGTCGCGGTGCGCGTCGCCAATCTCCCATGAATCTCACTCGGGCTCTGGATGTCGCGCTTCCGGACATTCCCGCTCGCGCCATTTCGCAGCGCCAACCGCGCATCGACCCCGGCGCAACTTTCCGCGAACACCTGGAAGACGGGCAGCTAATGGTTCGCGTGTACGTGCCGAGTTCGGGTTTCATGTACACGATGTCGCCAGCGCAGTGGGGGCTGGCGCAACTGTTTGACGGCAACCGGTCCGCGGCGCAAATCGCGGACATATATACGGAAAAGACCGGACAATTATACGACGAGCAATCCGTCACGGAATTCGTGGCGGCGATGGAATCCACGAAATTCTGGTACAAGACCGCGCAAGAAAAGAATGTCCTGCACCTGCTACAAAACAAGGAAGAGCGCCGCAAAAGTTTGAAGGCGAAAAACCGCTTCGCGGATCTGTCGGTGATCATTTTCCCGGCATTCAATCCGGATCGGGGCCTGACGTGGCTCTACAACAAGACACGATTCGTTTACACCCGCTGGTTCACGATCCTGACACTCTGTATTTTTGCTTTCACGTTCGGAATCACCGTGAGCCATTGGTCAGAAATCGGGCGAGATACGCTGGCGTTCTACAACTTTTCGGAGAAAACATTCGCAGACATCCTCATTCTGTACGGGCTATCGATGTTCGTGGTGGCGGCGCACGAGTACGCTCACGCGCATGCGTGCAAGCGGGTGGGCGCTCGGGTGCCGGGAATGGGCTTCGCGCTGATCTTTTTGACCCCGGCGTTTTACACGGATACGACCGAAGGCGCGGTGATGGGCAATCGGATGGACCGACTGGTAATTTCGCTCGCAGGCATCTGGGTGGAACTGATGATTTGCTCTATCGTCACGCCGATCTGGTGGCTGACTACTCCCGGAACACTAATCCATGACGGCGCATACTTTTTGATGATGCTGACCGGAATTGTTTCACTGATTGTGAACTGGAACCCGCTGATTAAGCTGGACGGCTATTTCATGCTGTGCGAAATCATCGATATCGCCGACCTCAAGGAAGATTCGACGGCGTACTTGTCAGCGTGGGTGAAACGCCACATCTGGCATTTGCCGGTGGAGGTGCCGTTCGTTCCGAAACAGCGGCGCATCTGGTTCGCGCTGTATGCGCTGCTTTCGGGAGCCTACAGCTATGTGGTGCTGACGGTGGTGGCGCGATTCGCGGGGAACGTATCGCGAAATTTCAATCCTGAGTGGGCGTTCATTCCCGAGTACGGTGTGGCGCTTTTGGTGTTCAAGTCTCGCATTCGGCTACTGGTGAACTTTATGAAGCTGGTTTATCTAGATAAAAAAGACCGAGTTCGCGTGTGGCTGGGGTCGCGTCGCGCGTACCTGGCATTGGCGATAGTGATGGTGCTTCTGCTGCTGCCGGTGTTCCACCAATCCACATCTGGACAGTTTCAGTTGGAGCCAGCGCGAGGAGCCGTGGTTCGCACGGGCGTTCCCGGCGTGCTGGAAGGCATTGCGGTTGGTGAAGGTTCGCTGGTTTCAGCCGGACAGCCGCTGGCGACGTTACGCAACATTCCCTTGCAGTCGGAGCTTGCGACGGTTCGCGCACAGTATGTGGTGGCTGCGGACCGGGCGAGAAGTGCGAGCCTCCAATATCAGAATTATGGAGCCGCGCTGAAAGAAAGCGATCGGCTGGCGGCACAATCCGAG
>C688J35102_120989659_pt1 | contig 12454 bp, 12 predicted proteins | sample HopSoiMetagenom2_FD_35102 | JGI IMG/M metagenome (IMG submission 35102)
GGGGTGCGGGTAGTCCTCGAACCAGTTGGCGAAGCCGATGTCGAGGTTCGGCGTCGATTCGTTGCCGATCACGCCGAAGTAGTTGTCGGCGTTGACGATCTTCAGCGTCGTCTGGAAGCCGATTTCCTTCAGCACGCCCTCGAGGTATTCGCCGGCTTCGTTGTTGGGGCTTTCGTTGTCGGTCCAGACGGTGATTTCGCGGTCGCCCGGCTTCGCCGTGGCAACCAGTTCCTTCGCCTTGTCGAGGCTGTGCGGGTAGAGGTCGAACTGCTTGTAGCCAGGCATCCCCGGCGGCAGGATCTGGTGGGTGGCGGCGATCTGGCCGGCGTAGATCCGTTCCAGCGCCCGCGGGTCGACCGCGTAGTTGACCGCCTGCCGCACCTTCAAGTCGTCGAACGGCGCCTGCGTCGTGTTCATCCAGAAGAAGTAGGTGCTGATCGTCGGCTCGACCTTGAACTGGGAGCCTTCGTACTTGCTCTTCACCTCCGCGTAGCGGTCGGCCGGCGGTGGGTTGCCCATCCAGTCGGTCTTGCCGCTTTCGACGTCGTTGACCTGGGTCGAGGGATTGCGGAGGACGTCGACTTCGATCCGATCGACGTGGCCGCCCGGGACCTGCGGCAGCAGCTTCGCGTTGTTGCCGGCCCACTGCGGGTTGCGCCGGTAGTCCCAGCCGCGGCCGGGCTGGACGCCGGAGATGACGTAGGGGCCGGTGGCCGGCGGCGGGTGCGGAGTCAGGTCTTCGGCCGGGGTGCCGGCGGGAACGGGGGCGGCGAAGGGCAGCGCCAGCTCGTTGCTGAACGTGCCCCGCGGCTCGGCCAGGTGGATGACGATCCTGCCGCTCGCATCGTCGGTCGAGATCCCAGAGATCCCGCCCTGCTTCGTCTTCGCGAAGGCTTCGGCGCCGACGATGTCGGTGTAGAAGGGCGAGCCCGGCGAGTTGAGCTCGAACAGCCGCTCGATCGCGTAGGCAAAGTCGGAGGCCTTGACCGGCTTGCCGTCGGAGTACTTCAAGCCCTTGCGCAAGGTGAGGGTGTAGGTGCGGCCGCCGTCGCCGATCTTCGGCATCGCCTCGGCCAGGCCCGGGATCACCTTGCTGCCGGCGCTGCCGGAAGCGTGGGCGTAGGTGAGCAGCGGGACGTAGACGTCGTAGACGGCGGTCGAGCCTTCGCCGGTGTAGGCGAGCCCGGGGTCGAGGGAGTCGGGGAAGGAGCCGAAGGTCGCCTTCAGCGTTCCGCCCTCGCTGCCCGAGGACGAACTACCGCAGGCAGCAAGAGCCAGCGCTGCGAGGAGCGCAAGCGTGAGTGCCGCCAGCTTGGTCGGGCCCTTGGTCACGCGGCTACCTATTCGACAGCCGCGGCCGAATCCTTGAACGGTGTGAGCGCCTCGGCGATCCGTCTAGCCGCCGCCGCTGCGGTTTGTCGATCCAAACCGGGGGTAATCAGGCCCCATGACCATCGGAGCAGGCATCTTCCTAATCGCGGTCGGAGCGATCCTCAAGTTCGCGACCAACATCCACGTCCAGGGCGTCAGCATCGACACCATCGGCGTCATCCTCATGGTCGCCGGCCTCGTCGGCCTGCTGATCGGGCTCTTCCAGGAAATCGTCTGGTCGCGCCGCCGGCCGGTCGAAGGCGCCCCGGTGGAAGAACGTCGCGAAGTGCGGGATCCCGCCTACCGCGACGCCCCGCCGCGCTACTAGCCCGTCGCGGGGCTTCCACCCCCTAACAGACTGAGACGCCGATGGCGGAGTTCGCCACGATCGGCGTCTACGGCTTCGACGGTCCCGGGTTCATCCGGGCCCTGCGGGAGGCCGAGGTCGGCGTCGTCCTCGACGTCCGCCAGCGCCGCGGCGTGCGAGGCAGTGACTATGCCTGGGCGAACTCGAAGCGCCTGCAGGCGGCGCTGGGCGAGGCCGGCATCGGCTACAGCCACCTGCCGGAGCTGGCGCCGACGACCGAGATGCGGCAGCTCCAGTACGAAGAGGACGCGCGCAAAGGCGAGGGCAAACGCTCGCGCACCGAGCTGGCGCCGGGATATGTCGCCGGCTACACCGAGGAGGTGCTCGACCGGGTCGACCTCGAGCCGATCGTCAAGTTCGTCGGCAACAGCCGCGCCGCCCTCCTATGCGTCGAGCGCGATCCGGAGGCCTGCCATCGCTCGCTGATCGCGGCGCGGCTGGAACAGGAGCACGGGGCGCCGGTCAGGCACCTGAGGCCGCCGGACGACTAGACGGATTCCAGCGCGGTCCGCACCACCAGCGCGAACGACCCGAGGAGCAGCAGCAGGAACGCCCAACCCGGCGCGCCGAGCAGCGCGGTGAGGAGCGCCGTGGCCATGCCGACGTAGAAGACGATTCCGAGGCCCTCGACGAGTTTGTCCGAGGAGTAGAGGTCGAGCTTCAGCATCGCCGATTTGTTTCGGAGCGGCGGGCCGAAATCCTCTTGGGCGAGGGTTGATGCTGACGGGCGCCGCGCGGGTAGCAGCAGCCGTGTGAGCGCAGAGGCAAGGGCCGTGGCGGCGCCCGACGAGGGCTACAAGTGGATCGTCCTCTCGAACACGACGATCGGGATGCTGCTGGTGACGATCAACTCCTCGATCCTGCTGATCGCGCTGCCGGACATCTTCCGCGGGATCGGGATCGACCCGCTGGCGCCGGCCAACACCAACTACCTGCTGTGGATGATCCTCAGCTTCCTGGTGGTGACGGCGGTGCTGGTGGTCAGCCTCGGCCGGCTCGGCGACATGTTCGGCCGGGTCCGCACCTACAACCTCGGCTTCGCGGTCTTCACCCTGTTCTCGATCCTCCTCTTCGTGACCCCGTTGAGCGGCAGCGCCGGGGCGCTGTGGCTGATCGGGATGCGGGTCGGCCAGGGCGTCGGTGGGGCAATGCTGTTCGCCAACTCGAGCGCGATCATCACCGACTCGTTCCCCGAGAACCAGCGCGGGCTGGCGCTGGGGATCAACGGCGTCGCGGCGATCGCCGGCTCCTTCATGGGCCTGATCATCGGCGGCGTTCTGGCGCCGATCGACTGGCGCCTGGTCTTCCTCGTCTCGGTCCCCTTCGGCCTGTTCGGGACCGTCTGGGCCTACCTGAAGCTGGTCGATCTCAGCGAGCGGCGGCCGGCGAAGATCGACTGGCTCGGCAACGTCACCTTCGCGATCGGCCTGATCGCGGTGATGATCGGCGTCTCCTACGGGATCCAGCCCTACGGCGGTCACACGATGAGCTGGACCAGCCCGAAAGTGCTGGCCGAGCTGATCGGCGGCACCCTCGTCCTCGTCGTCTTCTGCTTCATCGAGACGCGGGCGGAGGAACCGATGTTCCACCTCGACCTCTTCCGCATCCGCGCCTTCACCGCCGGCAACCTGGCGAGCCTGCTCTCCTCGATCGGTCGCGGCGGGCTGCAGTTCGTGCTGATCATCTGGCTGCAGGGGATCTGGCTCCCCCAGCACGGCTACAGCTTCACCGAAACTCCGCTCTGGGCGGGCATCTACATGCTGCCGCTGACCGTCGGCTTCCTGGTCGCCGGCCCGGCCTCGGGGATCTTGAGCGACCGCTACGGGGCGCGGCCGTTCGCGACCGGGGGGATGATCGTCGCCGCGATCTCCTTCTTCTTCCTCGAGCAGCTCCCGGTCGACTTCGAATACCTGCCGTTCGCGCTGCTGCTGTTCCTCAACGGGGTCGGGATGGGCCTCTTCGCCTCGCCGAACCGGGCCGGGATCATGAACAGCCTGCCGCCGCGCCAGCGCGGGGCGGGCGGCGGCATGAGCGCCACCTTCCAGAACTCGGCGATGGTGCTCTCGATCGGGATCTTCTTCAGCCTGCTGATCGTCGGCCTGGCCTCGAGCCTGCCGCAGTCGCTGGCGAGCGGCCTGCAGGAACACGGGGTGCCCGCCGCGCAGGCGCACAAAATCGGCGAACTGCCGCCGGTGTCCAGTCTCTTCGCCTCCTTCCTCGGCTACAACCCGGTGGAAAAACTGCTGGGCGCGGAAACGCTGCACCACCTCTCGGTGACGCAGGCGCACGAACTGACCGGGCGCTCCTTCTTCCCCGAATTGATGACCGGCCCGTTCAAGGACGCGCTCAGCGCCGCCTTCACCTTCTCGATGATCGCCTGCCTCGTCGCGGCGGCGGCGTCGTGGATGAGGGGCGGCAAGTACACCCATCAGGAGGAGGCGACGGAGGGGCGTGAGCAGCGTGCGGTCGAGGCGGTCGCCGGCGGCGGCGCACCGCGCCGGGCTCCCCGGGAGGTGCCGAGCCGATGAAGCTGGTCGCGATCAGCGCCGCCTACGGCGCCGGCGGGCAGCTAGTTGGCCCGGCGCTGGCCGAGCGCCTCGGGGTCCCCTTCCTCGACCGCGCGATCCCGGTCGAGGTGGCCGAGCGCCTCGACGTCCCTCTGGCCGATGCGACCGCCCACGACGACCAGGAGGGCGGGCTGAGCCGCCTGACGCGGATGCTGCGTGGCTTCGCCGCGACCGAACCGAGCATCCCCGCGCCGCTCCCCGCAGCCAGCTTCACCTCGGAGGACTTCCGGCAGGCGACCGAACAGGTGCTGCTGGAGCAGGCCGGCAGCGGAGAAGGCGTGGTCCTCGGCCGCGCCGCAACGATCGTCCTCCACGACGACCCGCGCGCCCTGCGCGTCCGCCTCGACGGGCCCCGCGAGCGCCGCCTCGAGCAAGCGATGCGCCTCGGCGACGTCGACCGCGAGACGGCGGAGCGCGCCCTAGAGCGCCTCGACCGCACCCACGCCGACTACGCCCGCGACCTATACGGCGTCGAGATCACCGACCCGAAGAACTTCCACCTGGTGCTCGACTCCACCGCGATCCCACTAGATGCCTGCGTCGACCTGATCGCCCTGGCAGCGGAGCAGATCACCAGTCCAGCCCCGGCACATCCTCCGCCCGCACCCTCCCGAGCTTCCTGAACGCAAGCTCGAGCTCCTCCCCCAACCAGCTAGTCCCAGCTTCGGTCAAGCGCACCGCCGCCGCCTGCCGAATCGACTGCCGCGGATCCACATTCCCCACCCCCCGATCCGCATTCTCAGCCGTAGGCCCAAAGGCATAGGCGCCAAGCTCGTCCATCAACTCAGTCAGCGACACCCCATCCCCCAAAGTCCCATCGACGAACTCCATCCCAGAGACCCGGATGAAGTGCGGCCACCGCTCCAACCAAGGCCGCCGCGCAATGTCTGCGGCATCAGCATCGTCCCGCCCCTCCTCGTAAGCCATGGACACCCCCCGCCCATAAACCTTGATGTCATTCGGCCCGCTCACCAGGTGCCCCATGAACATCACGTCCCCGTCCCGCACCGCCCGCGGCCGTCGCCCCCACGGATAGGTGCAGATGCGATGGCTGCCGGAGGTGCTCACGGTATCGAGGACCGGCCGGTTGCACGGCGAGCGGTTGCTCCCCTGGCCGAAGAACTTGACGAAGCCGGCAGACATTACGTTTGAATCAGGGAGATGAAGAGGGCGATGGTGAAGAAGGTGCTGGTTACCGCTGCCTTGTTGCTACTTGGCCTCGCAGTGGTGGCGGGGGGAGCGCTCGCGCTAGCGCAAAGCAGATCCAGTCCGGTATCGATCGTCGCGGGCTCCATTCTCGCCGTCCTCATTCTCCTCTTCATCCTGCGCGCCGACCTCGGCGTGTTGCTTCGCGCCCTCCAGATCCTGAACCCCGTGTTGCCGCTGGTGGCCTACCTTGGCGTTTCAGACCTGATGGGACCAACGACCGGTACCCGGGCCTTTGCCGAAGTCGGCGCCCAGGTCATCGTCGTCCTTTTGCTGGTGCTTGCAGTAGACGCCCGCTTCTTCCGCCTGCAACCGGATCGGGACCGTTTAGAGGTAGGAGCCATCCTCCTGACGATGGCCCTGCTCGCAAGCGGCGAGTATTACGCGCTCCAGGCGCTTCTGGAGCAGCATCCTGTGCACAGCGAGAGAATTGCCGGCGCCATCGCCGCCGGGTTCGTAGCGGTAGCTGTGACGGCTGTCGTCGGTACGGCCAGTCCTACCGATGAAAGCCCGATCGCGAGAGATAGCGCCGACGGGGAGCGGGAGCGACGGGACTCGAACCCGCGACCTCCGGCGTGACAGGTCTTAAAGTACCTGCAAATAGGCACTTTTTAGGCCTAGTCGAATAAGGGAACGTCAGTCTCGATCAGTCTCGTTTGGGCGGCGTGGTACCCAAGTTGGTACCCGCGAGGTCCAGCGGCCGGTGCAAAAGCCGGTCCTGCTGGACATAGCCAATGACGACGCTGTTCGAGGACTGGAGGTCGATGATGGAAATAGATCGGCGAGAGGCCGGCGCCTTGGTCGTGCGGGCCTACAAGGGCACGCCCTTTTAAGGAGCGAAGTGGCTGGACGCGACGAAGAGGCAGTACAAGCGCCGACTCGGCCGAGCGTGGCTGGAACCGGACCCCGAGGGAGGCTGGAGGAAACGTCGCGGGCGAGTTCGCGATGGCTTCCTCGACGAGAAGCGCGCCTACCGGGAGATGAGCCGGCTGATCGCCGAGGCCGAAGCCGAGCAGCAGATCGCGCCGTCAAAGCGCGAGGCCCGATTCGAGGACGCCGTCGATGTCTGGTTCGAGCACCTCGAATTCGAGAAGCGAGCCAAGCCCTCCACGCTCTCCGGCTACCGCAGCCTGCTCGCCAAGCCCAAGCCGCGACACAGCAAACGCAATGGCGCCCGCATCATGAGGGAGTTCGGCGGCCGTAAGCTCGTCACGATCACGGCGAAGGACGTCCATCGCTTCTTGGGAAGGATCGATCGCGAAGGGATCAGCGCTCGCACCGTCAACGTCCACCGCCAGGTCCTGCACTCGATCTTCGAGCACGCGCGCCGGGCCGACACCTTCGGGCTTCGCGACAACCCGGTTGCCGAGACCGCCAAGCGCCCCGAGGAGGGACCGCGGCCAGTCGAGACCTTCGAGCCCGAGGAGATCGCGGCCATAGCGGGTGCAGCACGAGCGGGCATGCACCGCGGTCAGGGAGGCTACGAGCATTCCGAGTACTCGGCAGAGACGCAGCGAGAGTGGGTGCGGATCAACGAACAGGACGCAGCGCTCTTCCTAATCGCGGGCTGCACCGGCCTGCGGCTCGGCGAGCTGCTCGCCCTGCACTGGTCCGACGTCGACCTCGAGGCCCGAATCCTGACGGTTTCCAGATCGATGTCCGCCGGCGAGGAGTCGAGCACTAAGTCACGGCGCTCTCGTTCGGTGCCCCTCGCCGACCAGGCTGCTTCGGAGCTAAAGGCGCTTCGGAAACGCCCGGCCTTCAAGGCGCGGACCGACTACGTCTTCTGCCGGCCCGACGGCGGCCCGCTCGATCGCTCCGCCATCGGCACCCGCTTCATCCGCGCCCAGGAGAAGGCCGGCATCAGGGTGCGCCGTTTTCACGATCTGCGCCACAGCTTCGGCAGCCTGGCGATTCAGAAGTTCGACGTCGTCGCCGTCAAGGACATGATGGGTCCCTCGAAACTGACCACGACCGAGCGCTACCTGCACTCCAAGCCCCGGCCCGACGATGTCGCGAAGTTGACCACGATCTTCGGCTAGCACCAGATTCCTATCTGCAGGGCATGGCGATGCGAGGCATCAAACGCGCCTTGAAGATCGGACCCATAGGAATGTCCGAGGCGACGAGCAGTGGTTCGAACCCATAGAACCGAGCACCCGTACGCCCTCAACCGAAGGTCTGGCTAAGTTGAGGAAGGATCGTTATTGGCTATCAGTGAGCGGTCGGAGGCGGTATCCAGGTGAATCCGGAGGAGTCTGTTACAGCGCAGTGGCAAGACGAGGATCGGGCCTTTCTGCTGAAGGACGACGGTGAGTTACTTGCTCGTCTTCACATCGAGCCGTGGCACCCCGACGGGGAACGAACGCCCCATGTCGCCTGGGTCGTCTCTTGGCTCGATCCCGACGCCACCTCATCGACGATGCTCCGCGCGCCCGTTGAGGTGCCAGCCCTTGGGGCAGCCGATCAGGGACGATGTCAAGACCTCGTTGCCGCGGCGCTCGCCGCGATCGCCGCTGGGCCTCCTTCGCCGGCACCGCGCGCAGCAGCGCTTTCGGAGCCGCCCGACTACGCCGAGCAATTTCGCCAGCTCGAGCTCTTGATCGATGCCTGGGATCGGGCGCAGGGTGAGCTCGGGCGTGTCCTTCGTGACCACAACTCCTACCTCGCCGACCGCTACATCGCGCTAAGCGATGTACTCGCTCGAACCTACGCGGTCGACCGCACGATGCAGAAGATGTGGGAGCGGCTTCCGGTCGACATTCGCGATGATGCCTCCCACTGGGCGGATGAAGCAGCCGTGCGAGCAATCGCCCACAACACCGAGGTCCAGAGGAACTTCGGGAAGACCTACAACCCAAGGGCTGATGTGTCGTTTGATGCGTACTTCCTCCGGGAGAGGAACAGCAAGCCCTATCACCACTGGAGCAACCATCTCCTTTCGGGCTCGATCCAGGAGGGATTCTTCATGGGCCTACGCTGGGTGCGTGGGCAGATGACCTATCTGGGGGTGATCGAGCCGATCGAGCTCTGGCAATATGAAGCGGGGGTCGAGCCGCGCTGGAAGTGGCGGGACGCACCGGCGATCACTACCGGGCTTGCCAGCAACGCCCGCGAGCGAGCGCAGTACGAACGCTTCCAAGCTGGCAAGGATGTACTCGGTCTTTTTTCTCACCTCCTGACGATCTTCTGGGAGGCGAAATGGAGCCTACGGAAGCACTCGAAGCGGGCCGAGCTGAGGCGGCCAGGGGCGCCGCCGAGCTGAAGCCGGATTACCCTGACCTATGGCCCGCAATGATCTCTTCTCGCGCCACCGTCGCCTTAAAATGCTCGATTTCTTCGAAACGCTGACCGCGCTCGAGAATCGCATTTATTGACCGCGCCGGAAATCCGAGCTCACGAAGTAACGACATTTCGATGATCGCGCGAAGCTGAAGGGTCAAGAGATAGAGCGATACCCCTTCGGCGGCTTTTCCGTCCAGCTTGGGGTCGTAGTGCGTGTAGTAGTTGCGGGAATCCACAAGTCCCTTGATGAAGGCGTCGAGGTCTGCCTCATGCGGACCAACGATGCGTCTCGAGACGGTCCGGCACATACTCAAAACATCCCCTATCCGCCGCGAAAGATGGATCGTTCCCGCGCGAGGCCGGCGACGATGATCGTAGGTCTCAAGCGCTTGCGCAAAGGTCAGGAAGCGGACTTCAAGTGGGAGATCTGGGTGGTAAAGGACCCCGAAGAAGAGATTGAACACCGGGCGCAAGCGCGACTGCCTTGCCAGCCACTTCTTCATCACGCTGGAGATATCTGGACTCGCCTCTGGCAGGCTGAACAACATTTCGCGAAAGTCCCGGGGCCGCTCAGAAGGTTCCGGGTTGTGGGGAACCTGCCACAACAACTGAATCGCACGGCGAGATCCGATCGAATCGACGTAGTCGTCCTGGTACCCGGCAACCGCCAGCACAGAGACTGGGTGACCAACCGCGAGACTCAGGAAGTTGCGGATCTCGGAGACCCGGGCGAAAACCTGAATAAGGCTGGCTGGCTTTGCGAATCGAAAATGAATATCGGCGGTTTGGGTGATCGAAACGTGGTCGGTCCCGGGGACAACGCCCTGATGTTTTGCGCCGTAGCGAATGAAGGCGCGCTCCCCACGAGCCAGTTGAATCTCGATGTCGTTGGGTGCTTTGTAGTCAGCCCCAACGCCAGCGAAGCCCAACAGCTCAGACCTTTTGAGTTTCTCGAAATCGTGATGGAGCTTGAATCCAGACACACCCGCCCAGGCATTCAAGTCGCTCGCGCAGATCGAAATCTCATCAAAGGCGATTGGATCTCCTTCGCTGAAGTGCTTTCCGACGAGGATCGTTCGCGCGGTGTAGTGAGCGACGGGAAATCCAGGAATGCTGACTAGGTAGTTCCGCGAACTCACCTGCTCGAGCGTTATGTCTTTGCCATCGGTACTGGAGCCGAGTACTCGCAGTTGGTCCGCCGGGTCGAGCGAAAAGGCCTTCTCTCGGGAAGTTGCCGAAAGCAGCTCGTGACCAAAATCGCCGATCAACTCCAGGTCGGCCTTTCCCCGGTCGACCGTCAGGGTCCCTGGCAGACTCTCGGCATCCGGGCTCGGCAGTGACCACAAGCCCTTGAACTCGTGCGTCTCAAGCATCGGCTCTACACGGCCGCTTTGAGTCCAAGCTGCGAGCCGATCTCCACGATGAGGTCCAGGTCGTTCACCCACTGCCGCTTCGAGGCGCGCTGCTGGAAGCTGCTTGCATGGGCACGCCGAAGCGAACCTTCAGCGGCAGCGCGGTCATAAGAAAAATCGACCAGGCGAGAGAGCGGTAAGAACACATCGTCTGGGATCTCGGGCTCCTCGCCCGCCTTGTGCATCCACTCCCTGTCGGCTTGGCCGACCGTGAAGGCATTGAGCTCGCTGGCGGCCCGCCGCTTCATCGGAATGCCGACCTCGTCGCTGCGGTCGATCCAGTTCATCAGGATGGCGGCGTCCGGGGCGATGGGGACGCGGATCTCCAGCATGGTCAGCGGGCCGAGACCCTGGCGGCGGAAGGCGCGAGTCCGCTCAACATTCATCGGCCAAAGCACAACGGGATGGTCGGAGTAGGCCAGAAGGGGACCGTCGAAGCGCAGGACATGCCAACGCATCAGCGAGAGGATGCCCGCCACTTTCGCTCCATAGCTCAACATCGCCATGAAGCGATTGGTTGGGCCGGTGAGAGCGTCGATGACCTGCCGCCGCGCTAACTCGACATCGCCGCCGACCGTGGCTAGGTGCTGTGGCTTCAAATCGCTCGCCGTCGCCCCCTCGAGCACCGAGCGATGGATCTCCTCGTGCTTGGCGAAGAAGGCGGGCCCACGCATCATCTGAAGGCCGAAGAGCTGAGTGAGCGCTCCCTTGCGCTCCACCGTGAGTGGTTCCCCTGCGACTATCTCTCGCAGCGCGGGGGTCGCTTTGTTCTCCACATAGGCGAGCGAGGCCTCGATGTCGTCGGTCTCAGCCCCCTGTGGCCGGGTGCGGCGATAATAGGGGCCGCGAGCTCCGGCGACTTTGGTTGAGGTAAGCCCGCAGGTCCGGCTTCCTGCTCGATGGACCGCCACCTGTCGACCCTCTACCTCCCACGCCTTTTGGTACATCCGCGGGACGATGTGGCCATTGTCGACGCGTTGACAGGCCGAGCTCGACAGGAGTGTGCCGGGCAAATCAAGGGTATGCGTAGCCCGCTGGTGCTGAAGGCGATGAGTGTGCCTGCGCTTGCGCTGGCGTCGATTCATCCAGGTGAAGATAGGAAGAGAGTCGGCGGGATCACCTAGTCGATGCGTTCTCTGGGCGGAATCCCGCGATTTTGATCGGCGGCATGGCTTCGCTCCCGAGCTCGCTACTTGCGACGCAAGTCGGACGCAATCAGGTCGAGTTCGGACGAACTCACGATCTCGTCTAGACGAGCGAGACGAGCGATCGCCCCACCGAGGCTCGTGGGTCGAATTTTCCCGGTGTCGGTGAGCGCATTGCCTCCTCCCCAGATATCAGAAGGATCGTTCACGCCGCCCTCGTTGTCTTCGACGCCCAATAGGCCAAGGGCACGAAGCATCTCCGAGAGCTCGTCCGCAAGCGCCGGATGGATCTGTGCGTCACCCTCAACAAGCTGAACCTGGATCAGTTCGCGTTCCTCTTGACGCTCTGCGGATGCGAAGAAGCAGAGTGCCAGGAGCTCCCTCCAAGACGCCCCACGGATTCGCCGCAGGTATAGGAGGGTGTCGGCGACGGAAACCGACTCATCGAACGCAACCTCGGCATAGAAGTTCGCGATCGCTTCCGCCTTCCTCCCCTCGAAGCTCCTTGCGGCTGCATCGACCACGGCCTCGAACACGGAGGCGGCGTCCTCGCGGCCGAGGTCTCCGATCTCGTCGCGGATCTCCTCGCCGGTGGCCCGCCGCTCCTCCATTTGCTCTAACGAGTGGCGAAGCACGGCGCCGACGCGATCCTTCTGTCGTCTGTCGAGAACATAGTCGACCAGCGATTCACCCATCTCGCTGAGCGCCTGGCCAGCCCCCGCTCCCCCCTCGGGCCCCACGAGGGAGCTCATGAGGCCACCTGCCGCAGCCGCTCCGATGCGTATTCCAGACTTCGCGAGGTCCCCGCTCGACCCGCTAACCGCGCGTTCTGCCACATCAGGAATATAGGCGTCGGGGAACACCAGCGCCGGATGCCCACCTACGAAACGGGAGTACGGGTAAGGGGCCCGAATGAAGCGTCGATGATCGAATGGGTACCCATGTTGGTACCCAGGGACCTAGACGACCCGAGGGTCTAGAGAGAGTCTTTCCTCTCAGAGTGCGGCAAAGCGATACGGGAGCGACGGGACTCGAACCCGCGACCTCCGGCGTGACAGGCCGGCGCTCTAACCAGCTGAGCTACGCCCCCGAGAGACTTCG
>C688J35102_120989656_pt1 | contig 12427 bp, 10 predicted proteins | sample HopSoiMetagenom2_FD_35102 | JGI IMG/M metagenome (IMG submission 35102)
ATCCTGAAGGCAAAGGACTCGCCACGTCGTTTGGACGCTGCGAAGAAAGCGCTCAAGGATATGAGCGGAGAGTTCAAGTCCTTCTACCTGACCATGGGCGACTACGACACGGACGATGTCGTGGCAGCGCGCTTCAGCCTGCAGCTAGGGATGCAGGGAAACATCCGGACGCGCACGCTGAAGGCGTTTCCCGAAGCCGCCTATCGGGAAATCATCAACTCGCTGGGCTAGCGCGAGCAGACGCGATTCAGACGAGCATCAACGAATGATCCAGTACCCTTCAAAGCAGGGCCGAAAGAAGCGGTCCTTGAAGAGCGGGTGACAGATCAGACGACTCTCTGCAGAGATCGGGGTCTGCTGCCATTTTCGCAAATGGCTGGTGGCTTGGAGCCCGACGGATGGAATTGCGGCGCTCCACAGGGACGCGCGCAGACCAGGTCCGCGGCCATCGGCGCGAGAGGGCCCGTCACCGGAGGGACGCCAGGTAATCGTGCATCGACCGGTCGGGGATCGCCTTGCGCGCAAACAGGTGGTGAACGCAGTTCGCAGCAAGGTCGAACGAGCGGTAGCAATGATGAGCAATCATTGCGAGATGTTTCAGTTGTTCGACCGTCATATCATCTGGCCGCATGAAGTTTCTGACATAGACGATGTCCGCCTCCAGCAACTGGTTCATGGCCGCATACGGATTCGACGGGTCGCTCAAGGGAGCGATCATGCGCCGGTTGATCGCCGTAAAGGTGTGGGGAACGAACCCCTGTTTGCGCAATTCGCCATCGATATCGCCGAATGTCGGCTGCTCCTTGTAGAGGCAGAGAAACGAGACCTCCGTTTGGATGGCGACCGCCTGCTTCAGCTTTTGCCGCCCGCTTCCGAAGACGGCTAGCTCGGAGCCCTGAACATCGATTTTCAGGAAATCCAGATCGCGGATTTCGGCGATATCGTCCAGCCGGCGGGTCTGGACCGGATGTTCACTGAGCACGCTGCCCCATTCGGCGAATTTCGCGAAATGCGAGAGCACATTCTGATCCGGGAGCAACAGGCTTGTCATTCCCGGTATTCGGCAGAGGCGCAGCTTTGCCTTGTGCCCGTTTCCGACGACATAATGATAGTAGCTCTCAAGGTCGCTCTTGCGCTCATTGAGCGCGGCGAGCGCCACGTCCTGCGGTTCAAAACCAACGACGGTGCAAAGCCTTCGTTGCAGCATCGCTTTGTATGGCGGCTCACCATCAATCGGATTGGCCCCGACATCGACCACCGAGGTCAGCCGCGCCGGCTGGATGAGATCGTTCAGAAGGTCCGGTTCGTTGTTGCTCATATGACCGCGTGACCGCTTTTCGTTCTTCGGATAGATCGGATGGCGTTGCGATGAGGACTCTAAGAAATTCGACCGTCGAAGGCATAGGTTTGACAGCAGTATCCGTCGTCTATTGCGCTAGATATATCCAGATTGCAATGCGGGATGATTGGCTTGGTCGGTACAAACCACACAGAGCACGGGTGCAAACATCGGCCCTGCGTTCCCCACCGCGCGCATCTGCTGCTGCGGTCGAGCCCCTCAGTCGGGATAGCTCAGGATCATCTTGAGCAATTTCGGGAACCGCACATTGATGTCCTCGTCGCGCAGGATGTTGCGGTGCTGGACACCTTGCTTTGACGTCCGGACCAGGCCGGCCTCGCGCAGGATGCGGAAATGGTTCGACAGGGTCGATTTCGCCATGTCAGGGCAAGGCGCCGCCTCGGTGCACGACATGCAATCCTTCTGCGCGGCGAGACTTTTGACGATCCGCAGCCGCATGGGATCCGCGAGCGCCCCGAGCACCCCGGCCAGTGTAATCTCGTCCCGCGATGGGTGAACGAACTGCGCCATGCCCAAAATATAGCATCTCTCTTGAACTCTTTCAATAGTTCATTATTATTGAACTATTGAAAGAGCGGCATCCCGCCGAACAACGAAAGATATGCGATGACGAAGAGACTCGAAGGAAAAGTTGCGCTCGTGACCGGCGCATCCAAAGGCATCGGCGCCGAAATCGCCGCCCGGCTCGCCGCGGAGGGTGCGGCGGTCGCCGTGAACTACAGTGCCAGCAAGCAGGCCGCCGACCGCGTCGTCGCCGCCATCATCGCCAAGGGCGGCAAGGCCGTCGCGGTCCACGGCAATCTGGCCGATGCCAAGGACGTGAAAAGCGTAGTCGCCGCGACCGTGAAGGCGTTAGGTGCGATCGACATCCTGGTCAACAATGCGGGCGTTTACGAATTCGCACCGCTCGAGGCCATCACCCCCGAGCATTTCCGCCGGCAATTCGACCTCAATGTGCTCGGCCTCCTTTTGACCTCGGGCGAAGCGGTGCGGCACTTCAATCCCAATGGCGGAAGTATCATCAACATCAGCTCCAGCATATCGACCATCGCGGCGGCGAACAGCGCCGTCTACACCGCGACGAAAGCATCGGTTGATGCGATCTCCGCCGTGCTGTCGAAGGAACTGGCGCCGCGCAAGATACGCGTCAACGCGGTCAATCCGGGCATGATCGCCACTGAAGGCGTCGTGTCCGCCGGCCTGCATGAGGGCGATATGCGCAACTGGATCGAATCCGCCACCCCGCTTGGCCGCATCGGCAAGGTTGAGGAGATCGCTGCCGCAGTGGCCTTCTTCGCTTCGGACGACGCGTCCTACATCACGGGCGAGACACTTCACGTCGCCGGCGGCCTGCGCTGAGACTTCAGAATCGACCGGCTCAGTGAGAAATGGCCCGCCGCCCAGCGCGGGCCATTTTACTCCGCCGCCGCGCTCCCTCGAATTCCGTAATCGCCTTGGCATCGGCTACTTTGCATGGGTTTGTTTTCGACATTTGGTTGGAAGGCCCCGTTTTGGGGCAGCCGTCGTCAAGGCCTCTCGACCGACGCTTGTGCAGCGCAGAAAAGGCGGCGCGCGTTGCCGGCTATTGATGATAAAGTCCCTTGCGCCAGCGCCAAGGTCGGCTACCGTTGGCGGGCTAGCCGCAGGGTCAGGTGACCTTTTGATTCATATTTTTTAGCATCCGATTTTATCGGCGCCGCGACGGCGCGACGCCCATCGAAAGAGGCGCGGGCCATGATCACACGGGACCAGCAAGCTCTCTTGGCTCCGGTCGAACGCGATTTGCGGCTCGATCTTTTCCGCGGCATCGGCCTGTGGATGATCTTCCTCGATCACATCCCGCACGACGTCGTGGCCTGGCTGACGCTTCGCAATTATGGCTTCAGCGACGCCGCGGAGTTCTTTGTCTTCATCTCCGGCTATCTGGTCGGCTGGATCTACGGGCCGATCGTCGCGGGCGGCTGGTTTCTCGCCGCGCTCAAGCGGCTGTGGCGGCGCGCGGCGGAAATGTACGTCGCCCACATCATGCTGTTCCTGCTGTTCACCGCGCAGATCGCGCGCACCGCGCGCCGCTTCGACAATCCGATGTATGAGCACGAGTTCAACGTGTTCAATTTCCTGGCGCACCCGGATGAGCTGATCGGGCAGGCCATCCTGCTGAAGTACAAGCCAGTCAATCTGGACGTGCTGCCGCTTTACATCACCCTGGTGTTCGCCTCGCCCTTCATCGTGTGGTGTCTGGTACGACGGCCGAACCTGACGCTTGCGGCGTCCGCTGTGCTCTATGTGCTGTCGCGCTGGTTCGACTGGAACATCGCCTCCTATCCGCCCGGCACGACCTGGTACTTCAACCCGTTCTGCTGGCAATTCATGTTCGTGTTCGCCGCCTGGTGCGGCATCGGCCAGATCGACAAGATCGCAAGATGGGTGTGGTCGAAGGCGACGATGGGACTGGCCGCGGCCTGGCTCGCCTTTGCGCTTCTGATCGTGATGACCTGGCACGTCCACGCGCTCGAGGTGCTGATCCCGAAATGGATGATCAAGGCGATTTACCCGATCGACAAGACCGATCTCGATATGTTGCGTTTCACGCATTTCCTGGCGCTGGCGCTATGGGTCACCCATTTCCTCTCGCGCAAATGGAAGGCGCTGCATACGGCCTGGTTGCGGCCCGTCATTCTCTGCGGCCAGCATTCGCTGCCGGTTTTCTGCCTCGGCGTCTTTCTGTCGTTCTCCGCGCATTGGATCCTGACCCAGTACACCAAGGGCGTCTGGGAGCAGCTGGCCGTCTCCATGGCCGGCATCGTCATCATGGTCGGCGCCGCGTGGCTGCTCGATCGCGCCGAGCGGGTGCCGAACCTTTTTGTAAAAGTGACCGACGTCGAGGAGTCCGAAGCTGCAATCGAGAGCGCGCCGCCCGCGACAGCCGCCGTGGCGCCTGCGAGCCGCTGAAGTTTCGCCCGCCTTCTCATGGAGAGGTCCATATCTTGGAGAGGTACATGTCCAGACGTTTGTTGACGATCGCCGGCATTCTCCTGCTGCTCGTCGGCGGAGCATCGGCCGAGTCGCCGTCGCCGGAGGCGATGAATGCGGCGCGCAAGCTCGTCGTCACGCTGAAGATCGCCGATCAGTATCGTGCGATGTTGCCGCAGCTCCTGCTCAAGCTCCGGCCCGTGGTCGCGCAGGACAGGCCGGAGATCGAGCACGACTACGATTCGATGACGGCGCCGGGCGCCGAGATCTACGCTCCGTTCTTCACGTCGATGACCGACCAGATCGCCGCCGTCTATGCCGCAAGCTTCACCGCGGATGAGCTGCGCCAGATCGAGACGTTCTACGCCCAGCCGGCCGGACAGAAATTTTTGGAGAAGTCCGGTGCGCTGGCGCAAGCGAGCGCGCAGATCGGCCAGGACGTCAGCCAGAAGGCTGCCGATGAGCTGAAGCAACGACTCGTCGAGGCGCTGCGCCAGAAAGGGCACAAGCTGTAGCCCGCGGTCTTCAGTGGATCGCGGCGTACATGATCCTCTCCTCCGTCGCCTCCAGCGCGGAGAACTCCTCGACGACCTTGCCCTGCCGCGAGACCAGGATACGATCGGAGAGCGCCATGATCTCGGGCAGGTAGGATGAGATGACCACGACCGCCTTGCCCTCGTCAGCGAGCCGGTTGATCAGCTCGTGGATCTCGACGATTGCGCCCACGTCGACGCCCCGGGTCGGTTCGTCAAAGATGATCAGGTCGGGCTCCTGCACCAGAGACTTGGCGATCACGACCTTCTGCTGGTTGCCGCCGGAGAGCTCGACCACCTTGCCATTGTCGCCGATGGTGCGAACCTTGAGCCGCTCGATCCAGGTCTTGCCGACCGCGTCGGCTTCACGCCGCGACAACATCATGCGGCGTTGGGGAAATTTCGACAGCAAGCCAAGATAGATGTTGCGCGCGATCGACGACGTTTCGAAGAAGCCTTCGACCTTGCGGTCCTCGGTGACATAGGCGATGCCGGCCTTGACCGCCGGCGCGGGCACCCGGTAGCGGACCGGCTTGTCGTGCAGCAGGATTTCGCCGCCGTGGAAGAAGTCGCGCTTCAGGACGCCGGCGACGATCTTGAAGGTCTCGGTGCGGCCCGCTCCCACCAGGCCGAACACGCCGGTGATCTGTCCTGCGAACACCGATAGCGAATTGTTCTTCACCATCGGTGCCATCTTCAGGTTCTGCACCGTCAGCACGCGTGCGCCGACCGGCCGCACACTGCTCTTTCGCCTGCCGTAGAGCGTGTTGGAGAGGTCGCGCCCGACCATGGCCTGCACGATCGCTGTGCGGTCGAATTTGGCGGCGTCGTCGGTAACGACGTGCTTGCCGTCGCGCAGCACCGTAATGCGATCTGCCAGCAGCAGGGCTTCTTCCAGGGCATGCGAGATAAAGACGATCGAGACGCCGCGCTTCTTGAGATCACGGACGAGGTCGAAAAAGTACTTCTTTTCCTCAGGCGTCAGCGACGCCGTCGGCTCGTCGAAGATGATGACCTTGGCGCGGTGCAGAACCGCGCGCGCGATCTCGACCATCTGCTTCTTGGCCGCGCCGAGGCCGCCGACGGTGGCGGTCGGCGTGACGTCGAAATTGAGCGATTGGAGGAACTGCTGGGCGGCGATGTAGATGCCCCGAAGGCGGTTGTAAAACTTCTCCTGCCCGAGAAACAAATTCTGCGCCACGGTCATGGTCGGCACCAGGCTGTTCTCCTGGAACACCATGGCGATGCCGAGATTGCGCGCCTCCAGCGGTGTCTTCGGCGCGACGTCCGCCCCATCGACCGTCATGGCGCCTGAGGTCAATGTCACCACGCCTGCCATCACCTTGGTGAGGGTCGACTTGCCCGCGCCATTCTCTCCGACCAGCGCGTGAATCTCTCCGCGGCGGAGATCGAAATCGACCGCCTCGATGGCGGGCACGCCGGCGTAGAGCTTGGTGGCCTTGCGCAGCGAGAGCACGATTTCGCTCATGGGCGAAACTCCTCGGCAAGGCCGGTCAGGGGCAGTCTCAGGACGCGGCCCGGCCCCTTGGCGATCAGCACGAGGTCGTCGCCCATCTCGATCGCTGCAACGATGCCGTGATTGGCGCCGTCGACCCGGCTATGCAGCGAATAAAGCGGTTGGCCGTCCGCATCGAGGCGGATGACGAGGCCATAGGAGCGCGGCGGCGCCCACGGCTTGATGACGCCCATGGTCTTGATGTGCGCGCCCTGCATCGGCTCCTTGAATGAGATGCCCGAGCGGAGACGAGGCGCAACCCAGTACTCGGGATCGATCTCGGCCATCATGCGGCGCCGGTAGGCCGGCTCGCGCAGCACGAACTCGACGAGCTGCGTGCGTGCGGTAAAGGCCGTGAGCCAGTAACCGCCGCCCGAGGCCTTCGAGAGTCGCGACGGATAGACGGGAAGATGGCGGAGCACGATCCGCGGCGACGCGCCGGGCGCCACAAGAACGAGGCGGTGGCGCCAGCTCTCGCTGACTAGCATGGCGTCGCCACGTGCGCAGGCGCCGAACGCGTAACCCAGGCCTCCTGCTAACGGAGTGACTGTCTTGTTGCCGGGGTCCAGCCTGAACACGCGGCCGGTCCGGTTCAGCTCCATAAGGTCACGCGCCCAATCGTCGACCCCGCACGTTGTTGACCCGTCCGTTGCGATCAAGGTGTTGTCGTCCGTCAGCGCCAGCGCGTTGACGGCGTTGAACGCCGCATCGGCAAACGTCACGCTTGGCTCGACGGCCGAGGGACTTGGATAGAGCCGCACCTCGCGTCCCCCGAGCGCGAGGGCGAGGCCGCCGCCGGGAAGGGCACATAGTGCCGAGATCGGCCGTTCGAAGCTGCGCACCACCGACGTCGCGCCGCCGTTCAGGCACATCAGCCGCTGTCCGTCGGCGACAAAGAGATTGCGGCCGTCGGTGGCGAGGTCTTCTGGCGCGTTGCACGTCAGCAAGGTCTCGGCAGATTCCAGCTTCTGGTTGGGCTTCAGCGCGCCGTCGAAGGACGGCACGGTGATGGTGGCGTCGCCGCGCCCGAGAAATCGGTTGGCGAATTCTTTGACGGCCGCGATCACGACAGTTTCCCCCACCGTTTGTCATACTGGACGAAGTTCGGATCGGCATTGTCGAGCTTATAGCGGCCGATCCGGTTGTTGAGGATGCCGCCCAGATAGAGATAGCCGCGATGCTCACGCATCGAGGTAATCATCGGATGGTTTTCACCGCGCAGGTCCCAGAACGATTCGACGATCTTGCCCTGTTCGTTGAACTTGACCACGCAACCGGTGTTGATGTTGGGGAACAGCCATTCGTCCACCGGCACGCGTTTGGCCATTCGACGACGGAAGCCCGGCATCTTCCAGGCGAGGTCGAGCGAGGGGCTGCGCATGCCGACCAGCGCCAACCAGTAATTTCCGTCGGAGGCGAGATTGATATTGTCGGGGTAGCCCGGCAGGTTGTCCATGACCACTTCAATGCCGCCCTTCTTCGGCCCGGCGAACCAATAGCGCTTGATCGAGCAGCCAAAGGTCTCGGCGAACAGGATCGACTGGCCATCGCTGGCGACGCAGATGCCGTTCGGGAATTTGAGGCCGCGCAGCTCGGTGCGCGTCGCGCCGGTCTTGATGTCGTAAGAGATGATGCGGCCGTTGCCACGCGCCTCAAGGCCATCGATCGGCCATTCGTCCATCTCGTAGCGCACGGTCGCCTCGGAGAAGAAGATAAGGCCGTCGTCGGTGATGTCGAGGTCGTCGGCGAGTCGCAGACGGCTGTCGTCGTTGACCGAGCGCATGCTGCGGTTGGTCTCGTCGGTGGCCTTTTCCACCGTGCCGTCCGGCTTGATGCGATAGAGGCCCATGCCGCCGATGCAGACGTAGAGATTGTCTTGGCGGTCGAAGGCCATGCCGAGAGGCTGCCCGCCGATATGGGCGAACACTTCCATCCTCTGATAGTCGGGCGCGAGGAAGCGGATGATGTCGCCGTGGCGTGAGCCCGCATAAAGGTTGTCGTGGCGATCGAGGATGACGTCCTCTGGCGCCTCGATGCGGCCGAGGCCTATCGACTCGACATGACGCAGCTTGTCGTTCTGTTCGAAGGGACCGCCTTGGCCGAGCTCGGTGGATGGCGGTGGCGGCAGCGCGTGATAAGTGGGCGCGACATAGATCTTGCTGATGATACGGGTCCGGTTCTTCTGCCACCGGATATCGACCATTGCCGCGACAAGCAGGATGCCGGCGAGCGCCATCCGGTTGACCCCGCCGCGCGCGTTCATGGTCGTCAGGCCGTTCGTGATCAGGAGCACGATCAGCACCCCGACCGCTGATTTGGCGACGGAGCCCTTGCCGCCCCCGAGCGTGATGCCGCCCAGCACGGTGGCGGTCAGCACGATCACTTCAAGCCCGACGCCGATGTCCCCACCGACAGTGCCGAGCCGCGATGCGAAGAACAGCGCGCCGATGCTGGTGAGCACGCCGCTCGCGACGTAGCAGAGGGCGATGGTCCGGCGAACGGGAATGCCCGAATTGTAGGCCGAACGGCGCGAGCCGCCGATCGCGGTGATGTGCCAGCCCGGCCGCAGCCGCGTCATGAAGATATGGCCGAAGATGGCGACGACGATATAGACCAGTGCCACGGTCGGAATGCCGAACACACTGCCGCCGCCGATGAAATCCCAGGACGGGATGTCGGGAAAGGCGGCAGCGATCGCGTTGGAGTAGCGCTGGATCAGGAGATCGTATGCCGAGCGGTAGATGATCAGCGTGATCAGCGTGGTAATGAAGGCGCGCAGCCGCAGATATCCGACCAGGATGCCGTTGACGGCGCCGAGCATCGCGCCGCAGAGCAGCGTGGCGACCACCACCGCCGGAACCGGCCAGCCGAGCACGTCGAGAAGATAGAGCGCGCAGAAATCCGTTAGCGCGAACATCGACCCGACCGACAGATCGATGCCGCCGACGATGACGACCAGCGCCAACCCAAGCGCGATGAGGCCGATCTCTCCGGCCTGGCGCGCAGTGTCGGCGAGGCTCGCCGGCGACAGGAAATGATCGATAGCTCGGCTGAGGGCGAGGCCGATGATGAGAAGAAGGATGACCGGAATTGCCGTCTCCGTCCAACGCTTGGACAGGATTTCGCCCAGCAGGTGGTCCGGCCAATAGCGGTAACGCAGGCTCGTCAGGGTATCGCGCATTGGCGTTCCAGGACCTTGCAAGTTTCAGGAAGGCGTCCCGGACACGAAGCTGTCCGGGACGGCTTACGTTGCGAGGATTATTTCTTGAGGTCGCTGAGATTCCAGCAGGTCGTCTGGCTATCGGCGTTCTCCTTGGTGATCGGAATCAGCGTCGTGTATTCCGAGCCCTTGATCGAGCCGGGCTTGGCGCCCGACGACAGCAGCCATTTGATCGTGCCGGCCATCTGTGCCGCCTGGGTCGGCACGTCGTAGCTCATGTTGAGGTCGAAGGCGCCGGACTTCACCAGTTCGCAGGCGCCCTTGCGCTCGCCGCCGCCCGATGTCGCGACGAACACCTTGCCGGTGAGGCCCGCTTCCTTGACCGCTGCCGCCGTGCCGATATCCATGCCGTCCCAGAACCCGACGATACCGCAGAGATCGGGATTCTGTTTCAGTACGGTTTGTGTGATCGCCTTGGCCTTCGCGGCATCCCAATCTGCGGCCTGGCTCGATACCACCTTGATCTCGGGATGCTTGGCGAGGACGTTCTCGACGCCCTTCAACGTATAGGCGCTGGCGGCCGCCGACAGCGCGCCCTGGATGATCGCGATCTTGTTCGACTTGCCCTCGCAGGCTTTGACCACGCCTTCGGTCTGGCGTTCGCCGATCTCGACCCAGTTGGCGCCGACGAAGGCCGAACTGCGATAGGCCGAGCCCATGTTGATCTGGATGACGTAGATGCCTTCGTTCTCGGCGCGCTGGAGCAGCTTGGCGTAGGTCTGCACGTCCGGATTATGGACGACGATGACCGCCGGTTTCTCCGAGATCAGCGAGGTGACGGCCTGCGCGCCGGCATTGGTGTTCCAGTTCGCATCGCGGATCACGAATTTAACGCCGAATGGCTCGAGCTCCTTCTTCAGCCCGGCATACCAGCCCTCGGTGAGGTCGAAGTTCATCGCCACCGGTACATAGGCAACGGTCTTGCCCGCCAGCGCGTCCTTGAACGGCTTCTGGAACGGCTCGTCCAGGCCCTGCTGGGCCGCGGCCGGCGCGATCATTGCGGCGAAAGCCAGTGCGGCGAGGGTCGCCGTTGTCGGACTGCAAAAAGTCTTCATTGTTTCCTCCTTGGTTGTGGTTGTCGTCCTTCTCGGTCGTTCAGATGTCGCCTTGCTGTGCGGTTTCTTCGTTGCGCGGATTCAAGAAGGAGTCCGTCATGACGGCTAGCAGCAGGACCACGCCCTTGATGAGATTTTGCCCGGCGTAGGAGATATCCATGATGGTCATGCCGTTGAGCATCGTGCCGATCAGGAGCGTGCCGATGACGACGTTCAGCACGCCGCCGCGTCCGCCCGACAACCCGATGCCCCCCAGCACGACGACCAGGATAACGTCGTAGATCAGCGTCGAGTTGAAGACGCGGGTCGGCATCGAATTGACGGATGCGGCCATCACGAGGCCGGCGAAGCAGCCGATCAGGGCGGCGATCACATATTGCAGGACGATGATCGGGCGGGAGGGAACGCCGGTGACACGTGCCGCATAAGGATTGTCACCGACCGCATAGATATAGGCGCCCCAGCGGGTCTGGCGGAGCAGGAAGGCGACCACTATGCAGGCAATTGCGAACATGACGATCGACGTCGGAATGCCCAGAATGGTACCCTGTCCGAGCCGCTCGAAGCCGTTCATACCCGGGCTCCATTGCACCACGTCGAGCTGGAACAGTGCGGCTTGCCCGACTCCGGCGAGCAGCAGGCCTGTTGCGAGCGTCGCAAACAGAGAGGGGACCTCGGCATAGGCGATCAGCCAGCCATTGACGAGCCCGAACGCGATCGTGAGCAGCACGGCGGTCAGAAGCGAGGCCGGCAGCGAATGACCGTTCTGCACCATCTGCAAGACTAGCCCCGGCGGCACTGCGAGGGCTGCGATCAGCGAGATGTCGATGCCGCGCCCGATCACGACGATCGCCATGGCGAGGCCGAGGATGCCGAGCACCGCCACGTTCTGGAGCAGCGTCAGCATGTTGTCCGCCGTCAGAAAACCGTGCAGGAAGATCGAGAAGACGAGGAACAGCAGCGCGAAGACGGCGAAGACGATTTCTTGCTGATTAAACCGGAAACGCTTCATCGCCCTGGTCCGTCCTGCTGGGTTACGGGTGTGCCATCTGTTTTGGCCTCGAGCGTACCCAGGCAGACATACGTCCGTTGATGGGATTGGCACTCGACAATGTGACGCTCACGAAGCTGCGCAGCGTCGTGGCGTGAAAACCCTGCTTGCCGGAGAGCGTGAAGGTAGCGCCGACAATGCGTGCCAGGTTTGCGGCGGCGAGGCGCGGCTTCTGCACACGGATGGAGGCGCGATAGTTTTCCAGAATGCGCGTGCACGGCGCTCCTGTCGAGAACCCGTTCGTCCAAGGTCGTCGACGCGCGAGATTCACGTTGCCTCCCCAAGTCTTCGTCCCCGGACCTTTTGGCGTTGTCTTGGTCCAGGCGTGGGCTTTGCGCCCTTGTTCGTCATTCCTAGCGCAGAGAGTGGCTGCCGGACAGGGGGCGGCCCAGTATTTTGTGAGAGAGCGCTCGCTCGTGTTTTCGGGCGATGCGGTGCGCCAGCCTAGATTTGCTTCTCTGAAGCGTCGATTCTTGCGTGACGGCGCCGCGGCTCCGGCTGATTTGACGCGGCAGGTTGCGCCGATTACGTTTGTGCAAACTGGAAAATGCGTGAGAGCGATGGCCCGATGAGCGCCCAGGCCGATCTTCGCGCAAATTGCAAATTCCCGGGGGACGGAAATGTCGAGTGACTTTGCAGCCACCATTGCGAAAGCGCGCGAACACTCGATCGGCGATCTGCTGCGCCGCTCGGCGGCCCGCGAGCCGGACAAGCTCGCT
>C688J35102_120989654_pt1 | contig 12424 bp, 20 predicted proteins | sample HopSoiMetagenom2_FD_35102 | JGI IMG/M metagenome (IMG submission 35102)
TGCGCTGGCCCTGCGGCCGGGATGCTCAGCCCAGACCCGATTGCCACCAACGGCGCATCGTGCGCCACACGGCGGGGGGTCTGGGGTACTGGTTCGGACTGCGGGGTCGGTGTCGTATCGGTACCGGCGTCATGCCTGGGTATGCCAAGGACGTGAAGCTCCGCTCAGACGCCGCGCACAGGCGGGCGCGGGAAGCCGCGCAGCGCATGACCGCGACCTTTGAGCATGCGGCCCACGCCATCGAGCGCAGCGCCGTCCTCGCTGACGACCACGCCGAGCGTCACGAGCAGGCCGGGCGACACGAGGCGGCACGGAAGGAGCGCGCCGCAGCTGAGCGGGCTCGTGAAGCGGCGCGGCGGGCTCGTGCCCGGGTCGAAGGTGCGGACAGCAGCCGCGCGCCGACCGCCTCGACGTAGCCCCGTCTCCGGACAGACGCCCCTTCGCTCATCCGGCGCCGCTGGTGCCGTGTACCGGGCGTCGTCTGCCGCAAAGGCACCCCCGCTCAGCCGTCCGCAGCCCGCCGTCGACGGCGCCGACCGCGAGCCATCGCACTCGACCCCACGACGCGTCGGCTACAGATGGGACGGCTCCGACCGGCGACGAGCCGACTTACGTGGAAATCAGCACGCGGCTCCATGGACAGCGCCGACCTCGACCGCGATGCTCGCGGAATGGCTGAACCGAAGCTGTCGACGACTGCGCGCGCGTTTCGGGCCTTCCACGGGTTGGTCGCCGTGGCGTTCCTTCTCGCTATCGCTTACGTCTGGTGGTGCGCGCTGACCGGCCGGCGCGACCGATGGCTTCGTGTTGCCGTCGCCGCACTCGCGACGGAGGGCGCGCTCGTCACTGCCAACCACGGCGACTGTCCGCTCGGCCCGCTCCAGGCCCGTCTGCACGACCCGGTGCCGCTCTTCGAGCGTGTCCTGTCGCCGACCGCAGCTCGCCGCGCGGTGCCTGTCCTAGGGTCCTTCGCGGCTGGCGGCATCCTGTTGCTGCTCGTCGGCCGAACGCCGACAACCGCCGGATGCGTCGGGACGAGGAGCGGCGGCTTGAAATGCCTGCAAGACGCAACGCCCAACAGGACCTGACCTAAGCGGCCGGGGGTCGGCGACGCGGCAAGCGAGCGTGGCCCCCCTCGGCGTGCGCGCTCGGCGTCAGGCGAGGAGCTCGAGGAGCTCGCCGATCCTTCGCGTGCGGGCGAGCGGATCGGGGATCGAACGGTCGGCCTCGATCTTGTAGTGGTTGCGGCGGCCACGCCGCTCGCGCGCGACAAAGCCGGCGGCGGCGAGGTCGCTGACGATGCGGTGGACGGCGCGCTCGGTGATCCCGATCGTCTCGCCGAGTTCGCGCAAGCGGATGCCCGGGTCCTGCGCGATGCAGAGCAGCACCAAGGCGTGGTTGGTGAGAAACGACCAGCTCGGCGTGCCGTCGCGTGACATGACGCTAGAATAAGATTTCTAGACTCATTTGTCATCTATCTTCTCGGATGGCACCCATGCGAAAGGGGCACGATGCCCCATCTCGAATGCCAGCCCTGCCGCAACCGGCTGTATAGAGCGGGCCGCGGCGACCAGGTGGACTATGTGTGCCCAGCGTGCGGGTCGCTCCTCGAGCCCGTCGACGAGCTTGCCGCGGTCGTCGGCTTCCAACTGATCACGTTCGCCGAGACGGCCGACGGCTCGGCGTCGAGCCCGCACCACCGCATCGCCGACCAGCTCACCGAGCTGATCGTCCGCCGACAGGCGGCGTACGCCGACGCGCAGGTCGACTGATGGGACGCGAGCCGTCGCTGGAAGAGCTTCGTGCCGAAGCCGTCCATGCGTCGCAGCGCTTGGCGCTGTACCGGCGCAAGATCCTGCTCGGTCGCGGTGACCGCCGCGTCCTCGCAGCGCGGCAGCGTGTCTCCGACGGCGCGACGGCCCGCCTACAGCGCGCACGGGAGCGAGGCTCGGCATCTGACGCCTGAGAGCTCACTTGCGCACGAGTCTCGCTCTCGCGTCGCCCCGCCCAACCCATCGCACAAGGAGCCCACGATGCAGTTCGTCATCTACAGCGACAACAGCGGCCAGTTCCACTGGCGCCTCGACAACACCGACGGCAACGCCCTCGCGTTCTCCGGGGCGGCGTTCACCTCCGCGGCCGCGGCGCGTCGGGCGGCCGCCGACGTCCATGATCACGCCGGCGCGGCGGGTGGCACCGATCGTCAGTGACGCGGTGAGGGTCCCGCCGACGGCTAGGCTGGAAATACGCGGACGGCGAGGACAGCATCGCACCGCGGGTCGCCTGGGCGGGTTCATCCCACCTCCTTCCATCTTTCTGGTCGGCCATCGCACCCGGAGGGAGGCGAGAACAGGGCAGGCGATGCCCGACGCCCCGACCGATCAGCATCACAGCGGCGAGCTCGCCGCTGCCATCTCCAACCTCACCGTCCAGCTCCTGAGCGACTACACCGGGCGCGGTCCGACGCGAGCGCGAACGCATATCAGCGGCGAGCTCGTGGCGGTCGTGGTGCAGGACGCCATGACCGAGAGCGAGCGCTCGCTCATCCGCGACGGAGAGCAGAACCGCGTACTCGACACGCGGCAGGCGTTTCAGCGCACCATGCGCGAGGACCTCGCCGGCGGCGTCGCGCAGCTCACCGGGCGGGAGGTCCTGGCGTTATGAGCGCCAACCACATCGACCCCGACGTGGGCGTCGAGATCTTCATCCTCGCGCCCGACGTCACGCCCGGGAGCTCCACCTCGTGACGACCACCTGCGCGAACTACGCTCGCGCTCTCCGCGCGCCGCGTCGACAAGAGGCATACCAGCCGGTTCAGCTCGGCCAACCCGCGATACACGGAAGGCCGTGACGTGTCAGAGAACTCCGCAGAACTTTCGCTGGATGCGCTGCCCCAGTACCTGCGCTCGATCGCCAAGGTGCCGTTGCTGACGCGCTCGCAGGAGGCCGGGCTGGCCAAGCGCATCGAGCGCGGCGACGTCGCAGCCAAGCAGCAGATGGTCGAGGCCAACCTGCGCCTTGTCGTCTTCGTCGCCAAGGGCTACGTCGGCCGCGGGACCAACCTCTTCGACCTCATCCAGGAAGGTTCGCTCGGCCTCATCCGCGCGGTGGAGAAGTTCGACTACCGCCGCGGCTACAAGTTCTCGACCTACGCGACATGGTGGATCCGCCAGGCCGTGACGCGCGCGATCGCCGACAAGGGCCGCACCATCCGCATCCCCGTCCACGTCCTCGAGAAGCTCAACCAGGTCACCCACGCCGAGCGCCGGCTCCTGATGTCGCTGGGCCGCCAGGCGACGCAGGGCGAGGTCGCCCACGAGCTGGGCTGGGCCACGCCCGAGCTGGCGCGCATCACTCGCATGTCCCAGCAGACCGTCTCGCTCGAGAAGCCGGTCGGCGGCGACGACGACGACGGGGCCGAGCTCGGCGACTTCATCGAGGACGACCGCTCCAAGTCGCCGTTCGACGAGGCCGACGAGAGCCTGCGCCGCGACAACGTCCGACGGGCGCTGGCCGTGCTCCCCGACCGCCAGCGCAAGATCCTGGAACTGCGCTTCGGCCTCACCGGCCGCCGGCCGCTCACGCTGGAGGAGACCAGCGTCGTGTTCGACGTCACACGCGAGCGCATCCGCCAGATCGAGAACCACACCCTCAACAAGCTCGAGTCCGCGCCCGAAGCGCAGGCCCTGCGCGACGCGTCGTGACGCTCACGATCCCCCGCGCGCTGGCCGAGCGGTCACCCGAGAACGATGAGGCTGCCGGCCTCGTCGCACGCGCCCTCGCCGCGTACGAGGGCGAGCAACCGGAAGCCGCGTCGTTGCGCATCGCCAGGAGCGACGCCGCGATCGCCAAAGCGCGCCGCCGCGACGCCGTGACCGCGGCCCACGACCTCGCCGGAAGGCTCGGCACGACGCTCGACGAGCTGCCCCGCGACGCGGTGTACCGGTGCAACGGCGATCGGCCACTGGCCGTGTTCCGGTGTGCCGACCTCCCGCCCGGGATCCTCGTGACCACCGCAGGCAACTGGGGCTTCGGCGGACGGCTGCTGTCCCACCCGCTGCGCCTGCTCGATCGCGACGGCCGCCGCAGCGGCTGGTTCGACGGTCTCGAGGACCTCGGGCGCGAGCTGCGCAGCTACGAGCAGGGCGGAGAGCGATTCGCCCGCTGAGCGTGCCGGACTAGACGCGGTACAGGAAGGTGTAGATCGCCGACGAGCCGCTCTGCGCCCACTCCGCCAGGCAGTAGCGGCACATGTTCCCCTCGTCGATCGGCACGTCGACGATCTTCGGCGGCCGGCCCTCGACCACATCGACCTCGAGGTCGCGACCGGCCAGCGGGCCGTCGCGCAAGGTCGCAGTGATCCTCGGTCTGGGCTGAGCCAGCGTGGCGCTCACCTGCGTCCAACCCGTTCACGACCGACGAACCGCGCGTGGCCGTCGCGGCGACGACGGAAGTGTCTCGCGCGCGTGCGCGCGCGAGACACCGGAGCCACACCTACGGCCAGCTGAAGCAGCGGACCAGACCGCATCGCAGCGACGTAACGCTCGATATCCGATCGGTCCAACGAAGTGGTCGTCATGGGGCACCAGCTCCCCGACAGTCGTTGTCCCAGACGACGTTCGCCGCGGACCAGGCGACGTCGTGGGATTGCCCCGGCTCGACCGTGGCCCGGCGCAAGACGACGCCTCGACGGACGACCGAGTATGTGCTGACCGGCGCGGACTTCCGGAGCGGCGCCGGGGGCGACGGCTTGCGCGCGCTGCGCTGCGAACCGAATGCGGTTGGCATCGTGCGATGCCTTTCGTGCCCCTCGGGAGTGGAGCGCGCGCAACAAGAAGGGAAGAGGTGCTCCGCGCGACGCTACGTCCTCAGGTTACCCCCTCACGCGGGGCTACGGACAGCCTGGCGCCGCATTCGGCCCAATATCGGCATGCGCGCTCAGCCCGCGAGCGTTCCGGCCGGCAGCACGTAGCGCGCAGGCGCACGCCCGGCGTCCGCGCTCGCCGTCAAGCGCGCCCCGTGAAGACCGCCCGTGGAGCGTGCCGGCGCCCGCGCTTCCGGCTGACTGTCGTGCGCCACGATCCATTTCACGATCGACTCGAGATCGGCCCCCTCGGCCAAGATCGCGGCGCGCTCGACGACCCTGCCGCCGCTCGAATGGCGCCGCGACAGCCGGGCGACCATCGCTCGAATGACCTCGTCGTCCATGTCGTCACCTACCTTCCGCGCTCGCGCCCGGTCCAGACGGCCCACGCCTCGCGCGCAGCGATCCGGTCGCGGCCCGCTGCCTTGGCATCGGCGGCCTCGTTCGCATGCGCCGTTCCCTGCGCCGCATCGGCGCGGTCGTCCAGATCACCCTGACTTGCGCGCGCCGACTCAAGTCGCTCGACTGCATCCGCGTGAGCCGCTTCACCGTCGCGGTGCCTGCGGGGCTCTGCCATCACGTCCTCCTCGGCCCCTCTCACTGAGTGCGCGCGACGGAAGAAGGGTGAGAACCGCGGGCGGACTGCGCCTCCACACTACTACCGCCGGCATGCAAGACCGGGGACGTTCTCACCACGTGGGCCGCTCAACTAGCGCGGGGGTGTGGCGATCCGGGAAGTTGCATGCCGAGGCGGATGACCGTTCCTCGCGAGCTGGTTCGTATCTCGACGTTGTCGCAGAGCCTGCGGGCCAGCAGCAAGCCCCAGCCGCCGACGTCGGGCTCTTTCGGTTCGCCGTAGCCGGCGAGCGGATCCTTGAGCCCGCCGCCGGTGTCGCTGATCTGGCAGACGATCTCGTCGGGCCGGTCCCAGACGCGCATCTCAGCGCCTCGGCGCCCGTGCCGCATGGCGTTGGTAGCCATCTCGCACCCAGCCAACTCGAGGTCGCGGATCCGATCCGGGTGCAGGCCCACCGCCGACGCCTCGGCGACGATGAGCGACCGCGCCTCACCCGGCGTCTGGAAGCGCAGCACGCGCGCGTCGTCCGGCGCCGGGGGCAACTCGTGATCGGCGTCGAGGGCCTTGAAGAACTCGCCCGGCTGCAGGTAGGCGACGCTCGCCTCGCGGCTGACCCGCGCGTCGCGGATGACGGGGTGCGTGCGGTACGCGTCCGGGAGGATGTGGTTGAACAACGACGCGTTGTACGGGCAGATCATCCACACCGGAAGCGCCGCGAACAGCAGATTGCAGATCGATTCAGAGCGCTTGAGCTCGGAGACCGCCCCAGTCGAATCCTCTGGCCACACCGACTCGTTGATGATGCGTACGCGCGGCGCGGCGCTGTCGAGTTGCTCGCGGACGTAGCGGTCCAGGGCCTGGATGCGGTCGACGGGCTTGGGAAACCGCACGGCGGTGTCGGCCCAGTTGACGTCGTCCGCGGCGCTCCCGAGTGCCGCCCGAAGCTGATCCATATTGGCCTGGTTGGTGATCACGAACGCGCGCTCACCGCGCTCCAGGCCGCCGCGCAGGAAAGGCTCAGTGACCCCGACGAACTCGCCCGGCGTCGAGTACAGCAGCGCCTCGTGGACCAGCAGCGGAGCCCCCGAGTGACGCGGCGAGCCGCCGGACGTCACGGCGAGGCCTCTTGCATGTCGACGTTCGGAAAGGCTTCGATGCCCGACAGCAAACACACGTTGCGCAGCCAGGGATCCGTCCAGCGCAAGGTGAGCCGGGCGCCGCCATCCAGATCGGCCGCCGCGCGGGCGATCACATGCAGGCCGATGGTGTCGACGAAGCTCAGCTCGGTCAGGTCAAGTGTCACGTCGCCCGGGGGCCGGCCGTCGGGGGCGAGCGCTGCGGCGAGAAGATGAGCGTTCTCAGAAGACAGATCGCCGACCAGCCGCCACCCGCTCGGCGCCTCCGTCGGATAGATCAACAGCTCGCGCGGTACCCCCCGCTCGAACTCGCCTGCTGATCCCCCCGCACCGCCTACCACGACCGCCCTCGGCCCTTCCCCTCACGCCCACCCGGGCCTGAGGAACGCGCATCCCGCCAAAAACCGTACCGCCGCGCGGGACCAAGAACAACGGTAAGTGCGTTGGTCACGAGCCCGGGTCAGCCCTCCGGCGACGAGGCTCGCCGGCTGGCGTGCCTCAGCCGGTCACGCGCGGTGCGCGCGACGCGCTGGTGCTCGGCGAGGACCTGGCGGTCCCCGCTCCCGAGCACGGTCTTGTGACGGTAGATCGAGAGCCGCTCAGAGGCGCGGGCGGCTTCGGCTCGAAGTCGCGCGATCGACGGCTCTCGGCTGCCCGACTGGCGAAGCGCATCGATGACCGCAGCAACGATGACCTCGGGACGGTCGCGCTTGGACACCACCGCAGAGATGCCCTCGATGCCGCTGACGGCGAGCGCCGACCGTTCGATCGACAGCGCGCTGACAACCACCACGGCGCTGCCCGGCGAGCACGCTCGCAGCCCGCGCAGCAGCGCAGGGTCATACGTCGGCATCCACAGGTCGACGAGGATGGCATCGGGTTGCCGCTGCGTGGCGCGGGTCACCGCGTCGTCCCAGGTGCACGCGACAGACACGTCGAGCCCGGCATCCGACAGCATCGTGCCCAGCATCACGCGAAAGCCTTCGGCGTCGTCGCAGAGCAGGATCGTCGGGCTGATCACCACTGGAATCGCGCTCGCCGGCGTGCGCGCGGTTGCGAAGGCGTCAATTCTGAGCCCGCGCAACGCCCGAGCGGCTCAGACGCGCCGCAACCGTCGAGCGCGGCGCCGACCTCGGCGGCCGGCTCGGCCTGCCAGCGGTCGTTGTCGACCAGCGCAGCCAACACCTCATGGCCGGACGCGCGTTTGGCGAGCCCGTCGGGCTCGTCGAACAGCAGCGCGTCGGCGGCGTCAAGGAGCACGTGGTGTTCGTTGCGGTGCAGGATCGCGGCCCGGTCGGCCAGCAGGCGGCGCAGCCGAGTGTGCGACTGCGCTCGCGCGGACCGGGGGTCCGCCGGGGAGCCCAAAGACACGACGCCTCAGTTCGCGCCGGCGACGCGCAACATCGCCACCACCCGCTCGCCCGACGGGTCACCGTCGGCGAGCTGCGCGATATGCGCGACGGCCTCGCGACGTTGACGTTGCCACGGGACGAACGACCAGCCGTACAACCACAACGCGGCCTTCTCGGCATCCGGCAGCGCGCTGGCGTTGATCACCTCGTCTTCGACGCTGTCGAAGGCGTCGCCGCGACGCATACGGGAGGCGATCTCCGCCTGAAGGTGCTGGAGCGTGGACATGGCGTCCACCTCGCTTCTCTGTGTCGCGCCCGAACCGCCTGGGCGGAACGGCACACTCCACTCTTGGGTGTGCGTCCACCGTACCCATTTCCGATAACGCTTAAGCCGGTCGGCGGACCGTCCGGTGCCGGCGCGGTCGCGATGAGCGCGAATCGCGCCGAGCACTCGGCACGTGTGTTGCACGTCCGGCGAACGTTCCGGATCGCCCCAGTGAAAACACCGAAGACCAACGCGCCCAGAGTGTTCAGCCTGTGGCGTGGGCGAGCGCCGAAGGGCTCTGACGGCTGACGATCGCGGGCGCTTCGTGCACGAGACCCTCGTTCTGTAGGGCGTCGGTCATGAACAGCCCGAAGTCGGTGCGGCGCGTGATGTTGCTCGCGAGGATGCTGTCGCCGACGTGGCGGCTCCACACCGGGAGGCCCTGGCTGTCGCCCTCTTCGAGGTCGCTGCCCCGCACGACGGTCCAGCGGGTGTCGCTGGCGAAGATGCGTCGGCACGCCTCCACCTGATCGTCGAGGTCCGCGAACCGGACGACGCGGGCCAGAGGTCCGAAGATCGCGACGATCGTCTTCAGCCGCCGCGAGTAGACGTCCTAGCCGTCACGGGTGATGTGCCACCCACACGAGAACACCAACCGAGCGTTCGGCTCGGCGAAGTCAAGCACCGCTTGGGCGGTGCCCGTCGAGTAGCCGTGGACGCCGCGCGGCACGAGTACGACGAGCGCGCCGTCGCAGCCGGCGAGGGCGCGCTCAAGGACCTCTCGGTCGTCGGTCGCTCCGGGCACGATCGTGATCCGGCCGTCAAACTCGGCGAGCTTGCCGACGCTCTTGTCGCGGCACACCGCAACGACCTCGTGCCCCTGGTCCAGCGAGTGCTGGACCAGGTATTTCCCGAGCTTGCCGGACGCCCCGACGACGCAGACCTTCGATGCGGTCATGTGAGCCCCGCGGCCGGCTTGGGCGCGACGACGTCGGTCGTAGCGGCTTCGGGCGTCGGCTCGTCCCCGCCCATGTCCATGCGGAACGGCGGGTAGGTGTCGGTCATGAGCGCGGCGTAGGCGCCGACGCGGTAGCACCAGCGATTCATCCCCATGACGAAGTCGAAGATCGGCCTGGGGTAGCGGCCGGTGAACAGCAGGACGACGGCCGCGACGAGGACGAGCAGGCCGATCAGGCCGCTGCCGGAGGTCCATGCCCAGTCGTCGTTGGCCGCGTTGAAGCCGGCCCACGTGCCGCCGGCGAACACGCCGACGATGAGGTACTGCGGCAGCGCGAGCAGCCACCACTTGACGAGCACCAGGCCGCGGGAGAGCTCGCTCGGGTACGCGACCTCGAGTCGCGCCGGGTAGTCCGGCACGTCGGCGAGCGTGAACGGCGGGTAGCGGTCGGTGCCCAGCGCGCTGTAGGAGTAGAACGCCACGCGCCAGGACCAGCGCATCACCCCAACCTTGAAGTCGAACAGCCCGCGCGGGTGGCGCCCGGTGAACAGGATCGCGAAGAACGCGACGACCGTGGCGAGGACGAACCCGATCCACAGGAACGCGAGCACGACGAAGTGCGGGATGACCAGGACCCACTTGACCAGCCACAGCCAACGGCTGAGCTCGCCATCGACCTCACCGTCGAGCCGCAGTGGGTATGACGATCGTGCGGCATTCATGGCGGTGCTCCTCTGGGACGGTCAGGTCGCCGCCGGCGGCGCCGGCGGCAAGGTCTCCCGAGTGTCACCGGCGCCGGGTGCAACAGGCGCGGGCAGCTATCGAGGCGGGCGGAAGACGATCCGGTGGATCGAGAAGTGCCACGCACTGATCTGCTTCTGATCCGAACCTACTCCCCATTTCCTCGTCGCGCGAGAAAACAGAAAATCGTGTGCGCGCGAACGTGCGGTTATACGGTCGGTGTTCGCGCCGCCCGGGAGGGATCTTGAGGCGGTTTGCGGTAGCCAGTCATGGCCGGCGCGAGATGGCGCCGATCGTCAGGTCGGTCAATTCCGCCCTGCCCATTGGCGGAGGTCCGGACGCCAGCGGTCGCCGGTCCTACAGCTGTCTGACTCCGTGCCTCGCATTGGCCACGTGGTGCAATGAACCGCCTGCCGACTGCGCTTCGGCCCAGACCTCCGCCCTCTCTAGGGCACGCTGGCTAGAAACTCGCCTCCCCCGGCCGGTCCCGTGCGAGCGGATCGCCGCCACCGTCACCACCCGGAGGCACGGAGACCTCGTCTCCAGGTCCCCTACTGCTCGATCATGCGCTCCCGTGAGAAAAGTCAGGCCGGCCTGCCGCGGCGTTGGCCGCCGACGAGCGGAGCTCTTCGTGAGCGCTGCACGACGACGCCGAAGGTCTCGCGCAAGGAGCCGCCCGTGGCAGGATCGGCTTCCCCGGAGCAGCGCCGACCGACATTCGCACGAACGTGCGAGTGAGGTAGCGTGGTGGTCGTGCGAACTGAACAGCAGGGCACCTGCGATCTGCTGTGCCTCGATCTCCCGAAGGCCGAGGCGACGCGCCAGAGCCTGCCGACCGTCGCTGAGCTCGAGACTTGGGCGGCCGGAGCCAAGGCGTTGTCGGACCCGACGCGTCTGGCTATCGCCCTCGCGCTGCGTGACAGCGGCACCGCGTGCGTCTGCGATCTGGGCTGGGTGACCGGTCGTAACGAGAAGCTCGTCTCCCACCACGTCCGCGCGCTGCGCGCTGCGGGCCTGACGACCGCCACGCGCCGAGGCAAGATGGTCATGTACGAGCTGACCGAGCGCGGCCACGCGCTGGTCGCGGCCGTCGCGGCGCCGCAGGTCCGGGCGTGAGCACCCAGGTCGAGCTTCCGACGGTCCCGCCGTCCGCACCCGCGGAGGCGCCGGTCGCGACGCTGTCGTCCGAGCGCTACGTCGACTTCGCGCGCCGCGTGAAGCTGCTGTCGTGGCTGTCGCTGGCCGCGATGAGCATCGAGGGCATCGTGGCGATCGCCGCGGGCATCGTCGCGAGCTCCATCGCCCTCGTCGGCTTCGGCCTCGACTCGGCCGTCGAGGGCTTTGCCAGCGTGATCATCATCTGGCGCTTCACCGGCTCGCGCGTGTTCTCCCAGCACGCCGAGGACCGCGCGCAGAAGTGGGTCGCCGCCCAGTTCTTCATCCTCGCGCCCTACGTCGCGATCGAGTCCGTCCGCGCGCTGGCCGGCGGCGAGCACGCCGACGTCAGCGTCGTCGGGATCGTACTGGCGACCTTCAGCCTCGTCACCATGCCGCTGCTCGGCGTCGCCAAGCAGCGCATCGCCGACCAGATCGGCTCGGCGGCGACCAAGGGCGAGGGGCGCCAGAACATGCTGTGCGCCTACCTGGCCGGCGCGCTGCTCATCGGCCTGGTCGGCAACGCCCTCGCCGGGGCGTGGTGGCTGGATCCCATCGTCGGGATGCTCATCGCCGGCGTCGCGGTCAAGGAGGGCCTGGAGGCCTGGCGCGGCGACGGCTGCTGCGTCGGCTCGCCCCTGGACGGCTTCGCGGTCGACGGCGCCGCCTGCCAGGACGACTGCTGCGCGTCCTGAGGATCGAGACAGTCGCTGAGCAGGTCCTCATCGGCGGTACCGCGTCGACGCGCGGAGCTCCAACACGCCCGATAGCTCGACCGGCAATCTCGGGTTGCGCCGGTCGCGCGCTCAGCGCGAGGTCACGGCGACCCCGGGCGGGCGGTAGCCCGGGACCTCGCCGGCCGACGGCGTCAGGCGCTTCGCCGCGAGCTGCTCGGCCAGGAGCCCCAGCATGGTGCTCTGCAGAGCGCGCGCGCCGTCGTCGGCGTACTTGGGGTGGGCGAGATTCCGTTCCTCGGTGGGGTCGACGGTGAGGTCGTAGAGCTCGTACTCGTCGGGCTCGGGCTCGGTGACCGTGACCGTGCGGCGCCCGTCGACGCGCTCGTCATGCTCGCCCGGGGCGGTCCAGAACTGCGCGTTGTCGTAGTAGCGCGAGAACTTGACCAGGTGCTGCTCGCCGCCGACGTCGACTTCGGCGATGACGGTCTGCAGGTGGTTGGGCTGCTTGACGGTCGAGTAGCGCTGCAGGCGGGCGGCGACGCGGTGGAACGGGCTGGCCGACCGTCCGCTGCCCTCGCTGATCTCGTCGTCGGTGGTGAAGAGGACCGGCTCCGTGGGCGCCGCCGGCTCGGCAGCGCGGATCGCCGCCGAGAGGTCGCGCCCGACGAGCGGGTGCGCGTCGGTGTGGTCGGCCTGCAG
>C688J35102_120989655_pt1 | contig 12424 bp, 12 predicted proteins | sample HopSoiMetagenom2_FD_35102 | JGI IMG/M metagenome (IMG submission 35102)
AAAGTCGATTTCGTTTCGGTCGGGTCCAACGACCTGTTTCAGTTCCTGTTCGCGGTGGACCGCGGCAACCCCAAAGTTTCCGAACGGTTCGATACCATGTCGGTGCCCATCTTGAGGGCGCTGCGCGACATCGTGCGCAAGGCCAACCAGGCGAACAAGTCCGCTTGTCTGTGCGGCGAGATGGCGTCAAAGCCGCTTGGTGCTCTGGCTCTGATCGCTCTCGGCTACCGCTCGCTGTCGCTCTCGGCAACGGCGCACGGTCCGGTGAAGGCGATGATTCTCGATCTCGATGCCAGGAAAGTTGAGGCGATGATGGCGCCGCTGCTGGAGGCGCCCTCGGGCAGCGTGTCGATCCGGCACAAGCTTACCGAATTCGCCGAAGCCGAGGGGTTGCCGTTGTAGCGAGGCTGACGTCCCTGCAACGCGCTTTTTTTGTAATCCGAGACGTAACCATGTCGATGCTGCCCGAATCCAAACTTGACATTCTTCTGGCGCACCATGCTTCGCTGGAGGCACAACTGCTTGGGCAGGTCAATTCTGAAAACTACGTGCGGATCACGCGCGAACTGGCGGAGCTCAATCCGCTGATCGACGCGGTGAAAGCCTACCGCGCGGCTGCCGGGGAATTGTCGGACATCGAAGCGCTCATCGCCGACCCCTCGACCGATCCCGAGATGCGCGGCATGGCCGAGAGCGAGCGTGACGCGCTGGCGTCGCGCTGCCTCGAACTGGCACAGCAGATCCGAGTGGCGCTGTTGCCAAAGGATGCGATGGACGATCGCAACGTGGTGCTGGAAATCCGAGCCGGGACAGGAGGCGACGAAGCCGCGCTGTTCGCCGGCGACCTGTTCAGGATGTATGAGCGCTTCGCGGCGCTGCAGGGTTGGAAGGTTGATGTTATCTCAGCCAGCGAAGGTACCATGGGCGGCTTCAAGGAAATTATCGCCGAGGTGAAGGGCCGCGGCGCGTTCGCCAAGCTGAAGTTCGAATCCGGCGTGCACCGGGTGCAGCGCGTTCCCGATACCGAAACGCAGGGCCGCATTCATACGTCGGCGGCCACAGTGGCGGTTTTGCCCGAGGTCGAGGAGGTCGATGTCGACATCAAGCAGGATGACCTGCGGATTGAGACCATGCGCTCGCAAGGCGCCGGTGGCCAGCACGTGAACAAGACCGAATCGGCGATCCGCATCACCCACATCCCGACCGGGATCGTCGTGAACATGCAGGACAGCCGTTCGCAACACAAGAACCGAGCGTCAGCGATGAACATTCTGCGCTCGCGAATCTATGATGCCGAGCGTCAGCGCATCGATGCCGCGCGCTCGGCGGATCGCCGCGAGAAGGTCGGCTCCGGCGACCGCTCCGAGCGCATTCGCACCTATAATTTCCCGCAAGGCCGCGTCACCGATCACCGTATCAACCTGACCCTCTACAAGCTGCCGCAGGTGGTGGCGGGCGAAGCATTGGGCGAATTGGTGGATGCGCTGACCACCGAGCATCAGGCCGCGCAGCTCGCCGCACAGGGCGCGGCGGCGTGAGCCAGAACGCCGGTAGTTATGCTGGCCTGACCGTTGAAGCTGCTCGGCGATCGCTGGCGGCGCGCTTTCGCGCCAGCGCGATCGAATCCCCCGAACTCGACGCTCGGATTTTAGTTGGTAGCGTGACGGGGCTCGACCTCACCGCAATGATTTCGGCGGCTGACCGGCTCCTTACCTCGGACGAGTCGACCCGCCTTTACCAATTCGAGCGGCGACGCTGTATCGGCGAACCGGTCGCGCGAATCCTGGGGAGCAAAGAGTTCTGGGGACTGCCCTTGCAGCTCTCGGCCGCAACGCTCGTGCCGAGGCCGGAGACCGAAACCGTGGTCGAACTTGCGCTGCAGATGGTACGTGCTGATCCACGTACCGATCGCCGCTTGCGAATTGCCGACATCGGCACTGGTTCCGGTGCGATTCTGCTGGCGCTCCTCTCGGAATTGCCCGGCGGCCACGGTGTCGGTACCGACGTTAGCGAGGCAGCGTTGCGCATGGCTACGGTCAACGCCGCCAATTTGGGGCTTGCTGACCGTGGCGGCTTCGTTGCCTGCTATTATGCGGCGGCGCTGTCCGATGCCTTTGAGCTGATCGTATCGAACCCGCCTTACATTCGCTCGGCGGAGATCGCCAGCCTGGCTACGGAAGTCCGCGATTTCGATCCGGTGGGTGCGCTGGACGGCGGCAAAGACGGGCTTGATGCCTATCGCGCGATCGTTCCGCAAGCCGCCCGGCTACTTGCGAGCGGCGGTGCTTTGGTGGTCGAAGTTGGATATGCGCAGAGCGAGCACGTCGAGAGTTTGATGACCTCGGCGGGCTTGAAGCTCGAGAAGACCGCCAGGGTCGATCTGGCTGGGATTCCCAGGGCTGTCGCTGGCCGAAAATTACCCCCATAAAGCCGAAATAAGGAGCGAAAAAGCACTTGGAATATTCGCTGGGAGCGATTACGTTCCGATCACGACATCGGTCCAGGGTTGCTGGCCCCGTAGATGCTACGGGTGAAAGGCCAGAGTTCTCAAAGCGAGAGCCCGCCCCGAGTGAAAGGTTCCAAAACGCAGGTCCATTAAAGCGCGATGGCTTGAGAGCTGCGCCGCTTCCGACCGCAGAGCGAACGAAAGCCTGATATTGCGCTTGAAAAAATCACGCGAGAAACCTGTGCTTGTTTTGGCAGGCGGAATGACTTGATCCAGCTACCAGCGTCCACGGGCTGTTTGGGAGCGCGTCTTTGTTGAAGGCGGGCGCAGGGCTGAGCCGTGCTGAATTGAACACCAATATTATTCCGTCCGCGTGAGAGCTTGAGCGGGGAAGCGAGCAGGACGGCGACGATCCACGATCGACAACTTCTGGGATAACAACTCAACGCTTAATTTCAGGGCTGGAATAAAGGCAGGACATGAGAAACGGTCAAAACAACAAGCGGATGCGCAACCGTAACAATAACAACAATAACAGGAACGATGGCAATCGGCGCGGCCAGAACCCGATGACGCGGGTGTTCGAATCCAACGGGCCGGACATCAAGATTCGCGGCACCGCATCACACGTGGCAGAAAAGTATGTGCAGCTCGCGCGTGACGCGCGCTCCTCCGGCGATCCGGTCGCCGCCGAAAACTACTACCAGCATGCCGAACATTACTTCCGCCTGATTGCCGCCGCCCAGGAGCAGTTCCGGCAAAACCAGCCTCAGCCGCGCACCGAGAACGAGATGGCCGCTGCGGAAGACGGTGATGAAGAGGGCGAGAGCTTTGCGCATTTCGGGCAGGAGCCTGGCTTCGTTCCCGTGCAGCCTCAGCCGTTCGTGCCACGCGATAATGGCCCGCGCGAGCACCAGCGTGAGGGACAGCCGTACCAGCAGCGGGAGCACCACCAGCCCCGCGAACATGGCAGCCATCGCGAGCACCGTCCGCAGCCCCAATTTCAACCGCAACCGCAACCTCAACCTCAACCCGTGATTTCTGAGAATGCCGGCGTGGACCGGCTGCCGTCGTTCATCACCGGACCGCAGCAGCAGGCTTCCGGCAGCACCGGCGGGTTCGAGGGTGGCGAGCGTGAGCGCTTTCCACGGCGGCGGCGCCGGCCGCATGGCCCGCGCCCTGACAACATTGGAGCGCCGGCGGCATCCACCGACGATTTCAATCCAGGCAACGAGTAGGCGACTCCGCGTTCGGTCAGAATAGCCAGGTTACCGTTGCAATAGAGCTTCGTTCTCGCCGGAGCGGCGGATCAAATCCGATCGCGCCGCTGCATTGACGATGGCACCAGCGCGGGCTCAAGCGCGGGAATCAGCCGGATGCGCTCACGGTGCGCGGGGATTCCGCGATACACCTGCTTGGTCGCTTCGACGATGTGTACTCCTGCGAACGGCAGCGATAGTGCCGCGCCGACGCGCTCCCAGGCGATCGCGGATCGCAGGAACCAGCCCCCGGCAACCGGCGGCATGAACAACGCTTCGCCCCAGGCTGTCGGCGTGAACCAGGTTTGGCGCAGCAAATGCGTGATCTGCGAGCGCGAATAGGGGCGCCCGTGGCCGAACGGGGTGTTGTCGGTACGGGTCCAGACCCCACGCCGGTTGGGGATAATCGCCATCATGCGACCCGACGGCGCTAGCACCCGCCAAACCTCCCGCAGCAAGCCTTCCGGATCGTCCGACATTTCCAGCGCATGAACCAAAAGAATGCGGTCGACCGCGGCATCGGGGAGTGGCAGCGAGAATTCATCGACCAACGATGCGAGGGTCGGTCGCGCGGTCGGCCATTTCAACACCCCCTGCGCCGCGGGCATGAAGGCGATGCAGCGCTCGCACTCCTCGCGAAAAAGGCCCAGATACGGGGTCGGATAACCCAGGCCCAGTACGCGCTGTCCATGCGCGTCGGGCCACCGCGCACGGATGCCGCGATTGATCAGCCGCCGCGCCACGATGCCGAGGCGCTGCGAGTAAAAATCGCGGAGGTCGATGACGTCGACAATCATGAGACCAATGTAACACGCCGACGCCCCGGCGGGAGCGGCGAATATTGCATTGCCGTCGGAGCCTTAAGGCCATATTTCATCGTAATGTGGGCCGCACCTGTGGTGCCGCTTTTCTGGATCATGGAGATGTCATGGCCGCCGAAATCCGCCTCTTCCCGTGTCTGTCCGACAATTTCGGCTATCTGATCCACGACCCGAGGACAAAGGCTACCGCCTCGATCGACGCGCCGGAGGCCGGACCGATCATTGAGGCGCTGGAACGCGAGAACTGGCGGCTGACGGATATTCTGATCACCCACCATCACGGTGACCATGTCGGCGGCGTCGCCGAGCTGAAGCAGAAATACAAGACTCGCGTGGTGGCTCCGCATGACAAGTCCGCCAACATCGCGAACGTCGATGTGCGCGCCGGCCAGGGCGACGTCGTGAAGGTCGGAGGTCTTCTCGCGCGGGTACTGGAGACGCCAGGCCACACCCTCGACCACATCAGCTATGTCTTCGACAATGACAAGGCGCTGTTCGCCGCCGACACGCTGTTCTCGATCGGTTGCGGCAGGGTGTTCGAGGGCAATTACCCCATGATGTGGGACTCGCTGCTCAAGCTGCGCGCCCTGCCCGACGACTTCAAGCTTTACTGCGGGCATGAATACACCGCGGCGAACGTCAAGTTCGCGCTTACGGTGGAGCCGGACAACGCCGCGCTCAGGGCTCGCGCCGAGGAAGTGGCCCGGCTGCGCGCGGCCAACAAGCCGACCGTTCCGACCCTGCTTGGGGACGAGAAGAAGGCCAATGTTTTCTTGCGCGCGGATGAACCTTCAGTAGCGGCGAGCGTCAGAATGAAAGGCAGGAGCGCGGCCGAGGTGTTCGGCGAGTTGCGCGAGCGCAAGAACAAGTCTTGATGCGTAGGCGATCATCGCAAAACGAACGCGCTCTATGCTCGCTTGAACATGTCCTTTGCAGCTATCAAGCCGCCGCCGGCGATCAGCACGGCCGCGATCGCAATGTTGGCGCTCGGCGGCGCAAACCCGGCCAGTATCAGAAAAGCCGTCGAGAGCAGCGGCGTCGCGTAGGAAGCAGCACCCAACACCCGTATGTCACCTCGCTTCATTCCGATGTCCCAGGCGTAGAATGCAGCCCCAACCGGTCCGAGGCCAAGCGCCACGATCGCGAGCCATTGGCCTGACGTAGCCGGCCATTGCGTGACTTCGACCTGGCAATGCACGAGAGCGGAAATGACGGCGGTCGCGAAGCAGAAGCCCGCCACGGCGTCGGTCGGAACCGATTTGAGCTTGCGCGACATCACCGAATAGGCCGCCCACACGAAAGCCGCGACGAACGCGGCAACCAATCCGGGGATCTGACCTGGTGCAAAGCCGCCGCCGCTGCTGCCAAGAAAAAGAATCAGGGTGCCGGCGAACCCAAGCAACGCACCCAACACGTGATGCGCAGCCAGCCGCTCCCCAGGCAGCAGCGACGAGAACAATACGATCAACAGAGGCCAGAGATAATTGAGTAGTCCTGCTTCAGCCGGTGGGGCGAAGCGCAGGGCAAGAAAATAAAGTGCGTGGTAGCCGAACAGACCGCCGACGCCGACAACCCATGCCACGGGCGACTGCCATAACGCACGGATCGCTTGCGGGCGCCCTATCGAGGTGAACAGTCCAACTGCCGCGCCGATTGCGAACGTCATCGCGGCAAGCTGAAATGCTGGAATGCTTCCGGTTGCGACCGTAAGCGCCGCCAGCAGCGACCACATGACGATCGCGGTCAATCCGATCAGTGTGGCTGCACGGGGCGCAATTGAATTGGACAATGCTCGAATTCTTTTCGCGATGGTCCGGATCGTGCGGCCATCTTCGTTTTCGTTGTTGGTCGGCTTGTAAAGGCGTCGATGCCCGGCAACAAGGCCGGGCACTACTAGCTTTGAGTCCGTCGCGCTCTTGCGCGGCAATCAGACCATGTACTGTCCGCCGTTGATCGAGAGCGTCGAGCCGGTGATGGCGCCGGCTTCATCGGCGGCCAGGAACACCACGGCGCGGGCGATCTCGTCGGGCTCGCCGAGACGGCCCACCGGAATCAGCGGCAGGATGCTCTTGTCCAGCACTTCCTTCGGCACAGCCTGCACCATTTCAGTGTTGATATAGCCCGGGCAGATCGCATTCACGGTGATACCGCCCTTCGCATTCTCCAGCGCCAATGCCTTGGTGAACCCGATATCGCCAGCCTTTGCCGAGGAATAATTCACCTGGCCGAACTGGCCCTTCTGGCCGTTGATCGAAGAGATGTTGATGATGCGGCCGAATTTGCGCGAGCGCATGCCCTCGATCACCTGACGCGTCATGTTGAACAAAGAGCCGAGGTTGGTATTGATGACGGCGTTCCATTGATCGACGGTCATCTTGTGGAACGCGCCGTCGCGGGTGATGCCGGCATTGTTGACCAGCACGTCGACGGGGCCGATCTCGGCCTCGACTTTCTTCATCCCTTCAGCGCAGGCATCGAACGAACTGACGTCCCACTTATAAACGGGAATGCCGGTTTCGCTCTTGAACTTGTCTGCTGCGGCATCATTGCCCGCATAGGTGGCGGCGACCTTGTAGCCCGCGGCCTTCAGCGCCTTGCTGATCGACGCGCCAATGCCCCTCGTTCCGCCCGATACCAACGCAACGCGTGCCATCTCGTATCCTTCCCTTGGCTTTTTCTAAGCTACGCTTCTTACCCATTACGAATTAAGCGGCGTGTTTGAAGAACTTTCAAGGAATAACTGCGCGACCCCCGGCCAAACGGCGTCGCCCACTTGCGTCCGGCACTGCATCAAAGAAAACGGCGCATGATCATGGCATGATCGCGCGCCGTACAGAATTCACCCACAAACGGGACGGTGGCGAGCTGATCTTTTGATCACGCCCGCAGCCGCTGCGGTTTATTTAGTCACGTGCGATGCACATAGCGATGCCCATGCCACCGCCGATGCACAACGTGGCAAGGCCCTTTTTGGCGTCGCGCTTCTGCATCTCATGCAGCAGCGTCACCAGTACGCGCGCACCCGAGGCCCCGACGGGGTGCCCGATGGCGATCGCGCCGCCATTGACGTTGACCTTGGAGGTGTCCCAGCCAAGGTCCTTGTTGACGGCGCACGCCTGCGCCGCAAACGCCTCATTGGCTTCGATCAGGTCGAGATCCCCTATATTCCAGCCGGCCTTCTTCAGCGCGGCGCGCGAGGCGGGGATCGGTCCGGTGCCCATGATCTTGGGATCGACGCCGGCCTGGCCCCATGACACGATGCGGCCGAGGACCTTCTTGCCTTCCTTTGCCGCCTGCTTGGCGGTCATCAGCACCACCGCGGCCGCCCCGTCATTGATCCCCGAGGCGCTGCCTGCGGTCACGGTCCCGTCCTTTTCGAACGCGGGCTTGAGCTTGGCCATGGCATCGAGGGTTGCGCCGTGGCGGGGATACTCATCCTCGCTCACGACGATATCGCCCTTGCGGGTCTTGATGGTGAAAGGAGTGATTTCGTCCTTGAACTTGCCCGCCTTCTGAGCGGCCTCGGCCTTGTTCTGCGAGGCCACCGCGAACTCGTCCTGCTGCGATCGCGTGATCTGGTACTGGCGCGCCACGTTCTCGGCGGTGTTGCCCATGTGGTAGCCATTGAAAGCGTCCCAAAGCCCGTCCTTGATCATGGTGTCAACGAGTTCCAGACCGCCCATCTTGACGCCACCGCGGAGATATTGCGCATGCGGGGCCATGCTCATCGATTCCTGGCCGCCGGCGACGACGATTTCGGAGTCGCCATTGAGGAGCGCTTGATACCCGAGCGCCACCGTGCGCAGGCCGGAGCCGCAAAGCTGATTGACGCCCCAGGCCGGGCTTTCCACCGGGACCCCGGCGGCGATCGAGGCCTGACGGGCCGGGTTCTGGCCCTGCGCCGCGGTCAGGATTTGACCCATGATAACCTCGGAAACCCGGCCAGGCTCAAGGCCGGCCCGCTCGAGCGCGGCTTTGATTGCGACGGCTCCGAGATCGTGGGCCGGGGTGGTCGCGAACACACCGTTGAAACTTCCGACCGGGGTGCGGGCGGCGCTGACGATGACGACATCGTCTGACATGGACATCTCCTGGGGCTTGAGGTCTCGGATGGCGGGCGCCGGATTGGCAGGCCAGTCTCTCCTACTGTGTTAACGTCGCTACTTCATGTCAATCCGCAGACGGGGAAATCAAGGCGCGCCGCATACAAAATGACGTTGCGCCGAACTCTCAACCACGCCCTATCATTTGGCAGTGGAGATCGCGATTAACCGTGCCGCACAAAACGGTAGCAGAAGCCTATTGAAAATGCTTACTTTGTTGCGTTGCATTGCTCGTCAGCCCTTCGGCTAAGCCGTCGGGTTCCTCTCCTCGGTGTGTATGTGTGAGCCCATGGCGAAATCCGACCAACCCACCACGATCAAGAAATACGCCAACCGGCGGCTCTATAATACCGGCACGAGTACTTACGTGACGCTCGAAGACCTCGCGGCGATGGTGAAAGACGGCGAGGACTTTCTGGTCTACGACGCCAAAACCGGCGACGACATTACCCGCTCGGTGCTGGCGCAGATCATCTTCGAACAGGAAAACAAGGCCGGGCAGAACCTGCTGCCCACGACCTTCCTGCGCCAGCTCATCCGTTTCTACGGCGACAGCATGCAGATGGTGGTGCCCAAATATCTTGAACAATCGATCGACACGCTGACGCGCGAGCAGGAGAAATTCCGCAAGCAGTTGACCAACACGTTCAGCGGCACGCCGTTTGCGCCTCTGGAAGAACACGTTCGGCGCAACATGGAACTGTTTCAACAGACGTTCTCGATGTTCAAGCCGTTCGTGCCGCCACGCGGCGGAGCCGTTGCGATCGAGCCGGAAAAAACCGAAGAGCCGCCGCTTGCCGAAGACGACAACATCGAAGATCTTCGCCGGCAGATGAAGGACATGCAGGAGCGCCTCGAGCGCATGTCGAAAGAGCCGAAGAAGGACTAGCTCGCGCCTTCACCGGCTCGAGGTTCTTCTGCCGAGTGACAAACCCGCGCGGATTGGCGACGTCCTGGGTCGGCGCTCATTGAGCGCCGTGACGATCTCACCCGTTGGCCGAGGAGCAGATGTCCCGGTCGCCTCGTTTCAGGACACCGCCGTCTGATCCAATTTTCAGGATCGACCTGTTTCGAAACGGTGGCCCGTAGGCCAACTTCATAAATAATCCGGAAACCACGCCACACGGTTCAAGGAAACCAAACAGGGGCGCGCGGTATGACACTTGCGAGGCGTTAGCCTCAGGGGAGCGTAGCGTCCCGAATTGCGACAGTTTCAGCCGGAATACATTTGCCGATGTCAACCAGCGACCAGCCCGACCCGGCCACACATGGCACCGTTCTCGCCGACCAGAAATCGCACTCAGCCGCGTTGGTGCCCGTGATTACAGCCGTTCACAGGCCCGCGGTGCGGGACCGTCAGCCCTCCCGGGCGGATTTTGTCACGCAATTGATCGCAACCGCCGAGCATCTTCCGCAAACGCGCAGTCTGCGCCGGGCGACCCCTGCCGACGCCAGTGCGGCGTACGGGGCGTCCGGGCGGCTTGGACCAGCCCAGCTATCCGGCCGGCGTACCCGGCAGACCATCTAAATCCACTATTATCGCGGTCGCTCCGGCGACGCTTCGCCCGGCTGCAATTCCGGCGAAGCGACCTCCGGCGATGCCCCGGCGGGCGCGGCGGGCGCTGCCATGTTCGGTTCAGAACGCAGAGCCGCCGCTTCGCTGACCGGAGCTTCGGCGGCCGGGACCGGATCGAATCGCGGCTCGGGCGCAGTTTGGAAAGTTCTGCCGGGCTGTCGGTCTACCACCATCGTCTTGGTTCGGCCACGAGCGCGCAACGCGACGCCCGACAGGAAGTCCACGAACCCCAGCATGGTGAGCAGGAAGTAGGTCGAGGTCCCGAACCGGGGCAACAGCAGGAATTCCGCCGCGGCCGCGCCGAACAGGATCAGCGACAACAAATGGTCGGTGAGGTATTTCGCGCCCGGACGCGCGCCCTTGATGACTTCGAACAGCAGCATCAACACGCCGAGCGCCAGCAGGACATCGCTCAGCGTTACCTGCCATTCAGCGCCGGAGATCAGCCGCAACGCGAACAGCGGCTCGGCGAGCGTCACGCCGGGCATCAGGAACACGATGATGTTGTAGATCGCGAGCGGAATGAGAAGTAGCGGGAAACCGACCATGGACATCGCCGAGGCCTTCTTTTTCGAACATAGAACCCAGGAGGAGTATCCAGGTGGCTCGCCGCTGGAGCGTCTTATCCCAGTCGTTGGCCGAATTCAGGCATGCCGTGCGCCGCCTCGCGGATTCAGGTTTCCTTCTTGGCCTTGAGAACCTGGCGGCCCTTGTACATGCCGGTCTTCAGATCAAGATGATGTGGACGGCGCAACTCGCCGGAGTCCTTATCCTCGGCATAAGTTGGCTTCTTCAGCGCGTCCGCCGAACGGCGCATGCCGCGGCGAGAAGGCGATGTTTTTCTGCGGGGCACGGCCATTTCGGTGTCCTCTAGCGATGTTGTCTCAAGGCATCGCCCAAAGTGGACGGCTGAAGCGTTTTGGCGCGAGCTGAATGCCGGTAAGGCCGCGCTTATAGAGGATGGGCCGGCGCAAAGCTAGCTCGTTTCCCCGTCGTTATGACCCAAAATTGGCTCGAAAAGCGCGATTCTCGGCCCAGCATCGCTGCAATCCGGATGCCTGCGCCCGAGCCATGTAGGTACCCGCCAGCCGTCGCACGCCGGGACCGGGGTTGCGCGCGCTCCGTCTGACCGGGTTGGGCAGGATTGCTGCCATCAGCGCAGCCTCCCGCGGGGACAGTGCTGATGCCGGACGCCCGAAAGCGTAGGTCGAGCCGGCTTCGACGCCGAACTGGCCGGTCGGACCGAGCTCTGCGATGTTGAGATAGATTTCCAGTATGCGCTGTTTCGGCAGTACCAGATCGATCCACAGCGCCAGCGGAAATTCCATCATCTTGCGGATCACGCTGCGTCCCGGCCACAGGAACAGGTTCTTTGCAACCTGTTGAGTGATCGTCGAGCCACCGCGCGCGACCTCGCCGTCTTCCGCATCGTCCATCACTTCGCGCAACGCGTCCCAATCGATCCCACGATGGTTGCAGAATTTGGCATCCTCGGCGGCGACGATCGATCGCGGCAAAAACGGCGAGATCGCGTTGAAATCGGCCCACTGGCGACTGACCGGCGCCCCCGTCACCCACCGCCATGCCATCAGCGTGGAGATCGGATGACCGACGCGATACGCTGGAGCCACGAGATACGGCAGCAGCAGCGTGGCCAGCAAGATCAGCAGCAAATTTCGGGCGACGCGCAAATTCAGCTTCTGGTTGGAGGTCTGCTCCGCAAACGCGGATGCCCGTTGGGCGAACGCAATGCGCGCACCTTATCAGAACACGACAGTTCGGGCGCACAAATGGCCGACCTCGCCGTCCCCCACCGATGTTCGGGCTTTTCGAGCGGATTCAAGGCCTCCCTCGGCGGCTGGGCGGAATTGACGAAGCCGCAGCCATGATCGATTGTCCCGGCCGAGCCGATCTGGAGCCTTTTTGATGACCACCACCGCGATTTCCGATTTCTCCAAACGACTGGACCAGACGGCGGAGGACACTGAAGCGCTGTTGAGCAGGCTGCTGTCCGATACGAGTTTGCCCGATGAAATCGCGCGGCCGAAGCGGCTGATGGATGCGATGCGCTATTCGAGCCTGGGCGGCGGAAAACGGCTGCGGCCCTTTCTGGTGGTGGAGAGCGCGGCCGTGTTCGGGGTTCCGCGCGAGGCCGCGTTGCTGGCCGGGGCTGCGCTTGAATGCATCCACTGCTACTCGCTTATCCATGACGATCTGCC
>C688J35102_120989653_pt1 | contig 12408 bp, 11 predicted proteins | sample HopSoiMetagenom2_FD_35102 | JGI IMG/M metagenome (IMG submission 35102)
AAAGGTGCTGCTGAGCAGGCCGAGTTGGGCCGCGGCAATCCAGTTTGACTTCGGGGCGGGTACGGCAGACTCCATTGTGTTCCTGCAACATCGACGAACACAAGCGGTGAAAGGAATGTTGGTTCCAGGCTCGTCCGGGGAGGGCGTTCACGAGCGCACGCTGATTACTTGGACGAGCAACACCTCTATTCGATCACCTCGTCGGCCCGAGCGAGCAGCGTTGACGGGACACTGATGCCTAGCGCCTTCGCTGCCTTGATATTGATCACCAACTCGAATTTGGTTGGCTGCACTACGGGCAAGTCGGCGGGCCGGGTGCCTTGCAGGATTTTGCCGGTGTAAAGTCCGATGAGCCGGTACGCATCTGCCAGGCTGATCCCATAGCTCATCAGTCCGCCGGCTGCGACGAATTCTCGGAACTCGTAGGTCGCGGGAATCGCGTAGTGCTCCGCAAGCGCGACGATCTGCTGGCGATGAGCATTGAAGAAGGGGTCAGCGGCAACGAGGAGGGCGCCAGCTCGGGCTTCGGTAAGTCGTGCGAATGCCTCCGCCAGCTCAGGCTCCTTGCTCGCTTTCACAATGTGAACCTTCCGCGCGATAGCACGCCCCGCCGTCTCTACCTCCACCAATTGGCTGTCGGCGCCAGGGGTGCCGGGATTGACCAGCACCGCGATAGTCGCGGCGTTCGGGACCAGCTCGTGAAGTAATCCCAAGCGCTTCGCCTCCAGCGAGTTCGTCATCACATGAACGCCGGTGGCGTTTCCGCCGGGCCGGTTCAGACTGGCTACAAGACCCAGCTCGACAGGGTCGGTGGCCGAGGAGAACACCGTCGGGATCGTTGTAGACGCGGCCTTCGCTGCAAGCGCCGAGGCGCCGCCACCCGTGGCGACGATCACCATCACCCTACGCCGCACCAGATCGGCGGCAAGCTCCGGCAAACGATCATTCTGACTTTCCGCCCAGCGATATTCGATTGCCACGGTGCGGCCTTCCACGTAGCCAGCTTCCTTCAGGCCCTCGCGGAACGCCGACACCGGATGGGCGATCGCGTCTGGCGACAGGTTGTTGAGGAATCCGATGATCGGCGTGATCGGCTGCTGCGCGCCGGTCGAGAGCGGCCGGAGGACGACGAGCCCTCCAAGATGAGTTATGAATCGCCGCCGCCCTATCATGAGCGCTCCGATCTCGCCAGTCCGCAGTCTGATCGCAAGCCGGTCGTCAAATCCAATTATGCAGGCGCGGTAGCTATATAAGGAATGCTGGCCACGATGGCGGCCAGCTGGACAGCATTGCTGAGCATGCCGCCCCAATGCAGTCGTCGCAGCCGCCGCACGGCATCGGGATCGCCAGAGTCCCTGTCACTGATCCGAGCGTCCATCTCCCGCAAAAACCAGCGGCGCGACGAGGTCGCGAGGGCCGCGATCAAGCCCATGCAAGTGGCCAAAACCAGGCGACCAGCCAGCGCAACGGCCATCGTCCCGATTACACCTGCAATGGCCAACGTCAGGAAATATCCACTGAACATGGCGCGCAACAGCAGGACGACTGGCGGAATGTCCAGCCTTACCAGCAGAAAGGCGGGCGCGGCCAGCAGGAAATAAAACATCGGAAGCAGCAGGATGATCGTTGCGAACAACGCGACGTTGTCTGGCATTTCCGATGACCCTTTCTTACGCCTTGATCGGTGCGGTCTCTGGCGGCAGTCGGCCACAATATCCGCGCTGACCCGTCACCGACAATATCCCATGCCGTTAAATTCCGAATGCCGCTGCAAGAAGCCCGCCGCAAAGCAGCACCAGTCCGAGGATTGTCACCGCCAGAAAACCGTAGGAGACGAATTCATCGCGCATGAAGGCGGCCTCGTTGTTAGGAAGGCCGTCGGTACGCGCCCAGCGTTTCAGCGTATCTTCGGAAGGTCGGGAAATGACTTCGCCGCGCTATGAAAAGGCTTCGTGACAAGGTCCGACGAATTCACTTCACAAAGAGGCGATCTCGGAGGTCGGCGCTCATGCCCTGCCTAAGGCGCGAAACTCCCAGCGCTGTTCCAACACACCGTTCCGTTCCAAAGCATGTTATCCTCTAGCGGGAACTCGGACTAAGCGTCGGAGATCTGAATGAGACGGCGGGACTTCATAGTTCTCCTGGGTGGCGCCACGACCCTAGGACCGCTCGGCGTTCACGCGCAGCATGCACAAAAGCCTCCTCGAATTGGCGTCCTGCTACCGGGAACGCCGGAATCGTTCTCACTGCGCGCCAAGGCGTTTCTTGGTGGCCTGAGAGAATTTGGCTACTTCGAGGGCCGCACGATTGAGATTGACTGGAAATGGGGCCAGGACCGGGTCCAGACGTTCTCCGACCTTGCCGCTGAGCTCGTCCGAAGCAACGTCGATGTCATCGTCACCGGCGGCACTTCCGCTGCCCAAGCGCTCAAAGCCGCAAGCGCAACAACTCCGATCGTGATGGCCATTATCGGCGATCCAGTCGCCGCCGGACTGGTGAGTAATCTTGCGCGGCCGGCCGGGAATCTTACCGGCTTCAGCATTGTTGCGCCGGAACTGGGGGGAAAGCGCCTCGAGTTGCTTAGGGAGATCGTTGATGGGCTTTCCTCGGTCGGAGTGCTCATGAACAACAGGAATCCACAATCGCAAATAGAATTCAGGGAAATGCAAAGTGCAGCTCAGGCTATGGGGTTACGCCTTTACCCGACCGCGGTTTCAACCGAAGTCGTTTTGGAAGATGCATTCGCTGCGATGAACAAGGCGGCGGTGCAGGCTCTCGTCGTTCTCACGGACCCGATCCTGTTCAGTCAGAGGAAAAGGATTGTCACTCTCGCGAACGAGAACCGGCTGCCCGCCATGTACTTTTTTCAGGGATTTGCGGACGAAGGAGGTCTGCTGAGCTATGGCCCGAGCGATGCCGACCTTTTTCGCCGCGCTGCAGGTTATGTGGACCGGATACTGAAGGGCACAAAACCGGGAGACTTGCCGATCGAGCAGCCCACCAAGTTCGAGCTGTTTGTCAATCTGAAGACCGCCAGGATGCTCGGCCTGATCATTCCGGAATCCTTTCTCCTGCGCGCCGACAAGGTGATCGAATAGTAGGGATCGTCATGCGCCTCGCGTTGCGTGATGTCTGTCTTGTCCATTTCGCGGGGTAAGAGTTGGAGGAGAAACCATGCGGAAGACCCTGATTGTAGGCACTCTCGTTGCTTCCGTTGCTGCTCTGGCCATGCCCGGTCGCGCGACTGCTCAGCAGAAATCCACGAAGGATCAACTGGTCGGAACGTGGTTGCTCACGGGAGTCACGGCGGAACGTGCCGACGGCAGCAAGGGCGAGCCCTTTGGCGCCGATCCGAAGGGCATCATCATCTTCACGCCGGACGGCCATTTCTCCTTGCTGCAACACCGCGCTGAACTCCCGAAGATCGCCGCCAACGACCGTGCCAAAGCGACGGCTGAGGAAGCCAGGACGATCGTCGAAGGGTCGATCGGCTATTACGGGACTTACACGGTCGACGAGGCCGAGAACACGATGATGGTAAAGCTCGTCGGCGGCACCTATACGAATATCGTGGGCGGCCCCGAGCAGAAGCGGATCATCACCGCGCTGACCGCCGACAGGCTCAAATTCACCAATCCGCGCACGCCCGCGGGCGTCACGCTGCTCACGGAGTGGAAGCGCGCGCCGCCGCATTGAAGCCCGAACGGTGGCCAGGCGCTGTAACCGAGCCACGCGGTCGCCAAGGATGCTACCTGAGCGGCCGCCGCGATGCCGATCTGTCAGCTCATTGCAGCAGCGACTAGCGTCTAAGAGCCCTAGTTGCTGGCGAGATACTTCTTCGCGCTAGCAACCTCCGGCCGCTCTTTGTCGGAGGTCGCCGTCAGCTCCACGAGTTGCTGGTAGTTCTGCCGTGCCGCAGCCTTGTCCCCGAGCATGTCGGCAGCCTTGGCCGCGCCCGCGTAGCCCTGGAACCGGTTCGGCTCCTTGGCCTTACTGGCCTCGAACGCCGCCAGCGCCTCCTTGGCCATGCTGCGATCGAGCAGCATGGATCCGTAGAGCTCGCGCGCCGGTGCCAGCGGACCTGGCGTGATCACATGCTTCTCGGTCTTGTCCTCGGCATCCGCAGCGGTACTCATCGCCTTGAGAGCATCGTCGTACTTGCCCTCCGAGTGAAGCACCCAGGCAGCGGCGACCTGACGCTGGATGTCAACGATCTCCGACCAGTAGTTATCCTTGGCGTCGCGCAATTTGTCGCGCAATTCAGCAAGTTTCTGGACGTCGGCTTTGGCTGCTTCCGACTTGCCAGAGCGCGCCGCGCCGAGCGCGCGGGCGAAGTGCGAGACCGCCATTGCGAAGTTCAGACCGCTGGGCCTGACGGACAGTTGCGATGCGGCATCCCAGTCGCCTCGATCAATCGCGTAACGAGCCGGCGAAGCCGCCAACGCGTAGTCGGCCGCGGCGACGGTCGCCTTGAAGTCGGTCTCCTTTGCCATCTCGTCGATGACGGTGCGCGCTTGCTGGTCCTGGGCGAGCTGAAGGTGGGCGTAGACCATGTAATCCTGCGCGTGCAGGTAGTTGCCCACTGAAGACTCCGCCTTTGCCGCTTTCACGGAGGCAGAGTTGGAGACGATCGATTCCTTCCAGTATCCGACGCGCGTGTAGATGTGCGATGGCATGTGCTGGGCGTGCGGCGCGGACGGCGCGATCTTGGCGTAGCGGTTGGCGGCATCGAGACCTTTTTGCGCGGTCGCCGGATAGTCGTAGAGGTGGATCAGGTAGTGGGTCACGCCTGGATGCTGCGGCAGTCGTACGGACATGGGCTCCAGGATCGCGGCGCCCTTCGTCTGCTGCGCGTAAGTCTTGTCGTTCAGGTCCGCCGACGTGTTGAGCGTGATCGCGTAGGCGATTTGAGCCTCGTCGTCGTCGGGATACTTCGCCGCGACCTGCGCCTGCGCGTCGCGCAGCGCGCGCATACGCTGAACATGAGGGATCTTTTCGTAGTCCGCGTACATCACCATGAGCGCGTCGATGTAGTCGCGTTCCCGCTCGGTCTTGGCCCCGATCTCCTTGGCTTTCGTGATGGCGGCGAGGCCGGGCGCGAGATTGGGCCGCGGGATCGCGTTGTGCGGATTGTCCATCAGGGTGAGAGCGATGCCCCAATATGCCATCCCGCATGTCGGGTCGGCCTTGATCGCTTCCTCGAAGACTTCCTTGGCATTGATGTACCAATAGGAGTGCTGATAGCGCATCGCACGATCGAACCGGCGCTGCGCCACCTCATTGCAGGAGGTGTTGAAGTGCACGCTACCAAGCTGTTGATCCACATCGTTTTGCGCGAGCAGCGGCTGTGACGTTGACAGGCTAAGCGCCGCGATCGTGATCCCGAACAGAGACTTCCGCATTGAATTCCCCTCCGCTGCATTTGGAAAGAATGGATGCAGTATATGCCTTTCCCGCCGTGTACGGAATCACGATGTGAATCGTGACAGCGCCGTTGACCTTTTCGGCGTCTCGTGGTCGGCCTGCAAGTGACTACTCAATCACAGCATCGGCGAGCGCGACCAGAGTAGGCGGTATCTCCAGACCAGCGACCTTTGCAGTTTTTAGATTGACGATCAATTCGAGGCGAGCCGGTTGCTCGATCGGCAGATCGCCCGGCTTCTCACCTTTCAAGATGCGGTCCACGTAACTTGCAGCTTTGCGGACCATGATCGGCACGTTCGGACCGTACGACATCAGGCCCCCTTCTTCGACGAACTCCCGCCAACCATACATCGTTGGCAAGCGATAGCTTGAAGCAAGTTCGATAATCCGCTTCCGGTTTATGACTGCGAACCCGTGAGTAAAAACTATCAGCGCATCCGCTTTCTGGGTAACGGCTTCCTCGAAGCGCCCGTTCAGTTCTTCCGGGCCGCGGGTCCCCAGCAGTTGCAACACGACGCCAATTCCGCGCGCGGCATCCTGTGTTTGTTCCAATTCCAATACGGTGGCAGGTTCGGCAGGGTTGTAGAGTATTCCGATGCGTTTGTTTTGGGGAAAAGCCTGGCTCAAGAGCTGGAGCCGCTTCGCCGCCAGATCAGTCGACATGTATGAGAAGCCGGTGATGTTGCCCCCCGGCCGCGCCAGGTTGGTTACCACCTCGTTTCCCACCGGGTCTCCACTGAAAGCGATGACGATGGGGACAATGTTCGTAGCCCGTTTGGCAGCAGCCGTTGCTGGCCCCAGTGCTATGATGACGTCGACTTTGCTCGCCACCAGTTCGGCTGCCAAAGCAGGTAAACGGTCGAAACGTCCGTCCGCCCAACGGTAAGTGATTACGAGCGTTTTGCCTTCGATGTGCCCGAGTTCGCTGAGTGCACGGCGAAATTCATGCACCAGACTATCCTCAGCCGCAGCATAGTTGAGAATGCCCAGGTTGGGGACGCGGCGCACGCGGTCCGGCTGCTGAGCGACGGCTCCGAAGGGCATCAGTAACGTGGTGCCGATCAGGGAATTGAACTCGCGTCTTCGCATTGCGCCTCCGCAGCCCCAGACCAGCAATGCTGCAAGCTAGCATCCAATCGGATCGATGTCCGCTGAGTTCAGCGTTTGTCGGCTGGTGTGGGGAGCCGGGCGCTTGAAGGGTCAGGCCGGCAGGCCGGCCACTATCAAGCCGGCCTCATGGCGCTTGCGATCGGTTTCTCGCTTGTAGTGCTGAGTGTTCAGGTAGATCGCCACCGAGAATTTCGGCTCACGCTTCAGCACCTCCGCCGCATGTGCAGCGGCCGCGATACCGTTGCCCATCTGCGCGAAAGTGGCGGCGAGAAAGGCATGATGAGTGTAGTCAGGCCGGGTGATCCGGGAGAACGCTTCAGCAGCTTCGGCGTATTTCTCCGCGCAGTAGCAGGCCCGCCCGAGGTGGCTCCAGAAGCGCTCCGGGTGATACGGATTGAGGCGCATGGCCTTCTTGATCCAGTCGATGCCTTCTTCCGGCCGCCCAAGCCACGTCAGAAGCTCTCCCTGCTGGACGACAACCAGGTCGTAGTTGGGATTGAGGGCGAGTGCCCGTTCTTGGTGGTACACCGCCCTGTCATGTTCTTCGCGATTCAAGCTTACTGCCGCCAGGATTCGATGTACGTCGCTATCGTTGTCGTCGAGCGCGAGCGCGACTTCCATCTCCGCGGCCACCTGCTGGAACGTGGCGTCTCGATCCTCGCACCAGCCATAAATCCACGCTTGACCCAGAACGCATCCCTTCCACGCGTGAGCGTGAGCATAGTTTGGATCGAGCGCAATGGCTCGGTTGAGCAGGCGTTGCGCTTCCGCGTTATCCTCCCGGATCGAGCGGTGGTGCAGCACCTTCGCGGTCAGCACGCACTCATATGCCGCCATGTTGTCGGTCGGCTTGCGCTTCGCACGGTCATGCGTGGCTGCCTCGACTCGCCCCGGCAGGGTCGCGACGATGGCGCGGGTCATCTCGTCCTGAATAGCGAAAATATCCTCAAGCTCGCGATCGTATCGCTCAGCCCAGATGTGACGGTCGGTTTCTGCGTCGATCAGCTGCACAGTTACGCGAATCCGACCACCCGCCTTTCGTACGCTCCCCTCCAGGACGTATTCGACAGCGAACTCGCGCGCGACCTCCTGCACCTTCACTGCCTTGCCCTTGTATACGAAGGTCGAGTTGCGCGAGATGACCAACAGGTCGCGAAACCGGGACAGCTCGGTAATGATGTCCTCGGTCAGGCCGTCCGCAAAGAACTCCTGCTCCGGATCTCCGCTCATGTTCACGAGCGGCAGCACCGCGATGGAGGGCTTCTTGGGGTTCGTTGCCGCTGAGGTAGCGTCATCGCTCCGGGGTGCGGTCGTTGCATCCGGCTCAAGCCGGACCCGAAAAACGCGGATCGGGCGGGCGATGTTCTTGACGTTCTGATCGCCGAGATCGTCGAACGCGATGTCGTCGAGGCGGTCGCCGACCTGATCGCGCACTGCGCCCGAAACGTAGATGCCGCCCGGTTCGGCCAGCGCTTCGAGCCTGGCGGCTACGTTGACGCCGTCTCCAAAGATGTCGTTTTCCTCAGTGATCACGTCGCCTAGATTGATGCCGATGCGGAACTGTATCCACCGGGCAGGGGAGACGTCCGTGTTGCGTCTCGCCATCCTGCGCTGTATTTCTGCGGCGCAGAGGACCGCCTCGGCGACGCTCTGGAATTCGAGCAGCATGCCGTCGCCCGTGGTCTTGATGATGCGACCGCGGTTTTTCGCGACAGCGGGATCGATGAGTTCGATCCGATGAGTTTTGAGACGCGCGAGCGTTCCGGTCTCGTCAGCCTCCATCAGCCGGCTGTAGCCGACCACATCGGCAGCCACCACCGCCGCCAGCCTGCGCTCGGGTCCTGGCACGTCCATATCAGCGCTTCCTTCACCCCAAGTAGTGTAACAGATGGGGAGTTTTAGCCCAAGCCAACCGACGGTAGGGGCCCTCGACGGATGCCACTTGATTTCGCAGCAGCCCGGAACCTTGCGTCCCCGCGGGCCAACGGTTTACGCTATCGAAGGTCGGCTCTTGAAGACGACAGCGTGCCGGCCGTTGCGAGCATTTCCAGTGCCGCGGCATACCGCGTCAGCGGACCTCTGCGGCACGCGCGACCAGCGAATGATGCTCCGGCATTTTCCCGGCGCGGGGAGGGCGGCTCTCGGTTAACGTTCCTGTCTACTTGTAAGCCACCGCGGCGCTGGCAGGTCCCGCCAAATGAATAATCTCGCAACGGCTGAAGCCTTGCTCCTTGCACCACCCGGTGAACTGGGCGCCGGTGAAGTCAAACGCGTCGCCGAATTCGATAAGCATGTTCAGCGACATCATGAGGCCAAAGGCGTTTTGCCTACGATCATCGTCGATCAGATTCTCGATGGCCACGAGCGCGCCACCGGGTGGTAACGCGCGGTAAGCCTTGGCAATCAGCATCTTCTTCTTCTCGAGATTCCAGTCGTGAAGAATCATCCCCATTGTGATGATGTCCGCCTTGGGAAACTCGTCTGCGAAAAAGTCGATGGTATCGGTGACGACCCGGCCGCCGAGATCACGTTCCTTCAACCGGCGTTCCGCGATCGGTCGCACCTCGGCAAGGTCGCAGGTTCGGCATTGCATATGCGGATGCCGGGCCGCGACAATGGCTGAAAGCTGCCCCGTCGCCCCCCCGATATCCGCCAGTGTTCGGTATTTGGAAAAATCAAATTTTTCGGCGAACGCCATGAAATTGGCCATGGAGATGCCGGCCATCGCGTTCATGAACTGCTCCAGCCGAGCCGGGTCGGAATAGAGCTCGGCGAACATCGACTTGCCTGTGTCCTTGATCTCGTTTTGAGGTTTTCCGGTTTTCAGGGCCGGCGTGAGATCGGCCCAGAACCGGTACAAGCGCGCGTTCGCCATCTCCAGCACCCCACCAATGTACTGGGGGCTCTGCTTGACCAGAAACTGCGCGGTTGCGGGCGTATTGCCGTATTTACCGGCTTCCCCGGTGCCGTCCCGTTGCAGCAATCCGAGCGCGAGAAGGCCGTCTAGAAAATCGTACGTCCCCCGCGGATGGAGACCCATGGCATTTTGCAGTTCGAGAGCCGTCTTCGGACCGTTCGCAAGCAGCGAGAACACGCCGAGTTCGACGGCGCTCAACAAGATCTTGGATGCCCCAAATCCAAATCCAATTTGGAGTATGTGGTCTGGAGAAGTTTCCTGCATCTCAGCCTCCCGGAGCCCGGTCAATGCGCTCGGGGATCGCGAACGGCTACGCCTGTAAGCGATAACATCGAGGCTACACCAACTCGTGGACTGTTTTGTTCTACGATGACCGTGCGCAAAGAACAGCCAACCAATATGTCACGAATTTGGCACGAGAGTTTCCAGGTCCGCTCGGGTGGAATGTCGGCTGAACTCCCGATAGCACCGAAGAAGACATGCCGGGGTTCCGCAACCGGAGAACGAGCTCGATGCCGACCAGACTTGGAGGACTGCGGCGTGGAGTGCATCCGCCCAGGCTTAGTCGGTATCCTTTGACTCTTCCTTTGCAACACTCGAACCGTGTTGATGCCTGAGTTTCGCAACCGGTAGTCGCCAGCCGTGCCTGATCGCCATCACGCGAAGCCAGAAGCAAAGGATCAATGCCACAGCGATCACCGGAGTGGCAGGTAAATGCATTGTGTGCCCGATCACAACGACGCTGGCGCCGGCAAGCGCCGCGACCGCATAAAGTTCCGCGCGCAGGACGACTGGGATTTCCGCCAGCAACAGGTCGCGCACCATGCCCCCGCCGATCCCGGTCACCATGCCGAGCACCACCGCCATTACCGGGTTCAGTCCGTAGGCAAGAGCTTTCGATGCACCCGTGACCGCGAATAACGCGAGTCCTGCGGCGTCGAAAAGAAGGACCGGGTTCGACATAAGCACGATCAAGCGTGAGAAGTAGAATGTGATCACTCCAGCAAGGAGCGATACGCCAAGGTAGCGCCAGTCGTTCACCGCACCGGGAGGAATCGAACCGATCAGAACGTCCCGGGTTATGCCTCCCGAAGTCGCCGCCGCGAATGACAGCACGAGAACACCAAACAAATCGAGCTCTCGCTTGACTCCCGCCAACCCTCCGCTAAGCGCGAAGACGAAGGTGCCCGTCAGATCGAGCACAAGTGGAAGCCTCTCCATGGATGGCCTTTCAGAGTTGGCGCGTTGTGGTTCTTGCGCGTGGGTTGGGGAGGATCGCGGGCGCACCCCACACCGGCTGAGACTCATGGACACCGTGGGTTCATGACGCATGATATCCGATGAACCAGCGGACGCGATAGCGGGGCGTACGTTGAAGTCGGCGACAGGTCGGACGATGGTCGGCCAGGTCCGCTCCAGCCTCACGGGCAAGCATACAGGCGCCAGGCACAGTTTGTTGCTAGCCCCGAAGCGATGCACGCCGGAACTATTCGATCACCTCGTCGGCACGGGCCAGCAGGGTGGGCGGAACAATCAGGTTCAGCGCCTTGGCGCTCGTCAGGTTGATCACGAGATCAAACTTTACGGGCTGCTCAACCGGGACCTCGCCCGGCTTTGCTCCACGTAAAATCTTGTCGACGAATTCGGCCGAGCGCCGAAATAGATCAGAGTAGTTTGGTCCGTACGACAAAAGACCACCCGATGCCAGGTACTCCTTGCCATTGTAGATCGTCGGCATTCGAGCCGTCATTGCGAGAGCATTGATGCGACCGATGTTGGTGAGTATCAACGGGTCCGTTGCGACGTACAGCGCTTCCGCTTTTCCAGTGCATCCAGCAATCGCAGGTGCAATGTCTTCCGCTCGTCGCATCTCCAGAGGCACGATCTCAAGCCCAAGCCTGCCGGCAGCTTGACCGACCTCGGCGATCTCCAGCAGTGTTGCGGGATTGCCTAGGTTTCCGAGGACCGCCAAGCGCCGGAGACCGGTGACGACCTCTCGCAACAGCTCGAGTTTCTTTCCAACGATGTCGCTTTGCTGAAGCGACAACCCGGTGATATTGCCGCCCGGCCGGGCCAAACTCGCTACCAGGCCGCTGCCAACCGGATCGGCTGCCGCCGCAAATACAATTGGAATGATTGCGGTTGCCTGCTTGGCTGCTTCGGTCGGGGGAGTCCCGTGGGTGACAATGACGTCGGCCTTAAGCCGGACCAACTCGTGGGCAATCTCATCATAACGGGATTTCCGACCCTCCGCCCATCGGTACTGGATCACGACGGAACGGCCTTCAATCCAACCAAGTTCATTAAGCCGCTGGGTAAAGGCAGCCATCCAGTTCTCCATCGCCGAAGCAGTGCTCGAACCAAAGAACCCGATGATCGGTAACTTTGCCGGTTGCTGGGCGCGGGCAGGCCTTGCCGACATCGCTGTCGCGATCGCTAACAGACTGATGAATTCTCGCCGCTTCATGCCCACCGCTGGTTTCGGGGCATCATAGGTTGAGATACGGAAAGCGAAAGACCTTGGTGTTGGAAGTGAGGGGGTCACAACCAGAACCGTAGTGGCGTCGACGCGCTCGTTGACGAAAGTCGCAAGGGCGTGAGTTCGTCGGGGCCAAGCGGACCAGCACGCCACCCGTACACATCCCTCCTATGTTAGTCATCGAACTTATATGTCCTCTGAGTACGCTGCCGGACTGACAAACCTGCGCGGTGGTAATAACGTCGGTATCATCGCCCGTCCCTCGGCAATCATCGGTGACAGAGAGACGCTATAGCGCTCCCGCCTCAACCGGAGCGCCGAGCATGGCGATGCACTATTTCCACATGGTCAACGGCCAAACGACTTTTGACAGGGAGGGGACCAATCTTCCCGATCTAGCATCTGTTCGCAAGGAAGCCCTCCGCGCGGCCCGGGACATGCTGAACCTGGGCGACAGCGAAGATCTTTGGGGGGGGGG
>C688J35102_120989651_pt1 | contig 12376 bp, 11 predicted proteins | sample HopSoiMetagenom2_FD_35102 | JGI IMG/M metagenome (IMG submission 35102)
CTCGGTGGTCTGCACGGGGTGGTCCGACCGGTCCCATCGCTCGTTGCCGTAGAAGACGAGCCACACCTGGCGCGTCATGTAGAACGCGGTGAACACCGCCGCGACGAGCCCGACGATCCACAGTCCGTAGTTCTCGGAGAAGTACGCCTTGGCGAGGATCTCGTCCTTGGCCCAGAAGCCGGCCAGCGGGAACACGCCCGCGATCGCCAGCCAGCCGACGATGAACGTCACGAACGTGAACGGCATGTACCTGCGCAGGCCGCCCATGAAGCGCATGTCCTGCTCGTCGTGGACGCCGTGGATGACCGAGCCCGCGCCGAGGAAGAGCAGCGCCTTGAAGAACGCGTGCACGATCATCAGGAACAGGGCGGCGGTGTAGGCGCCGATACCGACGGCGAGGAACATGTAGCCGAGCTGGCTGATCGTCGAGTACGCCAGGACCTTCTTGATGTCCTTCTGCGTCATCGCGATCGTCGCCGCGAACAGCGCGGTGAACGCGCCCGTCCACGCGACGACGGTGCCGGCGTGGTCGGAGGCGTTGAAGAACGGGTTGGCGCGCACGATGAGGAACACGCCCGCAGTGACCATCGTCGCCGCGTGGATCAGCGCCGACACCGGTGTAGGGCCTTCCATGGCGTCGGGCAGCCACACGTAGAGCGGGAACTGCGCGCTCTTGCCGATCGCACCGACGAAGAGCAGCAGCGCGATCGCGGTGACTGCCGTCTGCGACAGGTGCGGCGCGGCGAGATTCGCGACGCCGTAGTCGAGCGACCCCGTCTTCTCGAAGATCAGGAACATCGCGAGCATGAACCCGAAGTCACCGATGCGGTTGGTGACGAACGCCTTCTTGCCCGCGACCGCGGCGGAGTTGCGCTCGAACCAGAACGAGACGAGCAGGTACGAGCAGAGGCCCACGCCTTCCCAGCCCATGAACGTGAGCAGGAAGTTCGAGCCGAGCACGAGCACGAGCATCGATGCGACGAAGAGGTTCAGGTACGCGAAGAACCGGCTGAACCGCGGGTCGCCGTGCATGTACCCGATCGAATACAGGTGGATCAGCGCGGCCACACCGGTGATGAAGAGGATCATCGTCGTGGAGAGCGGATCGGCGAGGAAGCGGAAGTCGACGCGGAACGTCCCCGACTGGATCCACGTGAAGCCGTTGCTCACGTTGAATCGCGCGTCGGGCGGCAGCGATCGCAGCGCCAGGAACGTGACGACCGACCACACGAACGCGAGCGACACGAGCACGGTCGCGATCCAGCCCGCAATCGGCTCGCCGATGCGCTTCCCGAACAGCAGCAACACCACCGCGCCGAGCGCCGGCAGCGCAGGGATCACCCAGGCCAGATCGAGGAGATCGCGTGCGGTCACGGGGTCAGCCCTCGAGCACGTGCAGGTCGTCGGCGGTCACGTCCTGGCGGCGGCGGAAGATGGCCACGATGATCGCAAGCCCGACCGCGACCTCCGCGGCCGCGACCACGAGCGTGAAGAAGACGATCGCCTGGCCGCTGATGTCGTTGAGCGCCTTGGCGAACGCCACGAACGTGAGGTTCGCCGCGTTCAGCATGAGCTCGATGCACATGAACATGACGAGCGTGTTGCGACGCACGAGCAGGCCGACCGCGCCGATCGTGAAGAGCGCGGCGGCCAGCGTGAGGTAGTAGCTGGAGGTGATGGTCGCGGCCGCCGTCACGGCTCGCTCCGCTGCCGCTCGGGCGGGCGTTGTCCGCTGCGCCGCGCGAGCGCCACACCGCCGACGACGGCGATCACGAGCAGCACGGCCGTGATCTCGAACGGCCAGATGAAGTCGGTGAACAGGCTGCGGGCGAGGTTCTCGACGTTGCCGGTGCGCGCACCGTCGAGCTGCCCGTGCGTGGAGTGCGCGCCCGTCGCCCAATGGTTGCCCGCGATCACAACCACCTGGGCGAACATCAGCACACCGAGGAGGATGGCGACCGGCCGCTGGAACAGGCTCGGCTCTTCGAACGACTCGTTCTTGTCGACGCCGAGCAGCGTGATCACGAACACGAACAGCACGACGATCGCGCTCGCGTACACCACCACCTGGATCGCGGCGACGAGCGCGGCGTCGAGCTGCACGAACAACACCGCGACGCTCACGAGCGTCATCAGGAGGAACAGCGCGGAGTGCACGGGGTTGTGGGCGAGGATGACGCCGAGCGCGCCGGCAATGATCGCGACGGCACACACGTAGAACACGAGCGCTTCCATCAGCGGTCCGGACTTGCTTCGTCGAAGTGCGGCGCTTCGGACGCGAGCGACGGTGTGTCGGCGCTCTGCCCCTGCTCGGGCGGACGCACGCCGAAGCCGAGCTCGCCCGACCAGCCGACCCGGCCCTCGTACGTGGCGTCGCCGCTCGGCGCGGTGGCGCGCATCCACGAACTGGTGTGGTCGTCCTCGCCGCCGGCCCACAGCTCCCACGGCAGCCGCTGGGCGCGACCCTCGTCGTCGACGAGCAGCTCGTCCTTGGTGTAGATGCCGTCGGCGCGGTTCGTGAACGAGAACTCGAACAGCTTCGACTCGGTGATCGCCTCGGTCGGGCAGGCCTCGACGCAGAGGTCACAGTGGATGCAACGCAGGTAGTTGATCTCGTAGACGAAGCCGTACCGCTCACCGGGCGACACCGGATCGTCGACGGGGTTGTCGGCGCCGCGGACATAGATGCAATGCGCCGGGCACACACCCGCGCAGAGCTCGCAGCCGATGCACTTCTCCATGCCGTCTTCGTACCGGTTGAGCACGTGGCGGCCGTGCTGGCGCTCCGGCTTCTCGCGCTTGACCTTCGGGTACTCGGTCGTGAGGCGCGGCTTGAACATCTGCCGCCACGTGACACCGAATCCGGAGAGGCGGCCCATCAGTGGAACTCCTCGACGCGCTCGCCCGGCTTCGGGATCGCGAGGTACAGCGTGAGGAACGCGAGGACCGCGAGGCCGCCCGCGATCGGCGCGACCACGAACCGGTTCCAACCCTCGTCGCGGGCGACGATCAACGCGGTGGACACCAGCACCCAGAGGATCGCGATCTCGATGAGGTACTTCCACCCGAGCGCCATGAGGCGGTCGTAACGCATGCGCGGCAGCGACGCGCGCAGCCACACCGTCACGAACAGCAGCCCGAGGACCTTCACCGTGAACCAGAAGATCGGCATGACCCACGTGTTCACGAAGCCGGAAGCCGAGAGGAAGCCGAGCGACGGACCCGAAGGGCCGCCGAGGAACAGCGTGGCCGCGATCGCCGACATCGTGATGACGTTCATGAACTCGGCGAGAAAGAAGATCGCGAACCGGATGCCGGTGTACTCGGTGTTGAAGCCGCCGACCAGCTCCTGCTCCGCCTCCACGAGGTCGAACGGCGGGTGGTTCGTCTCCGCCGTCGCTGCGATCAGGAAGATGCCGAACGGCACAAGCGCGCGCAGCCAGAACCACTGGGTGCCGATCGACCCCCAGCCGTCCCACGCCTGCTGCTGCGCGATCGCGTGCGTCGACAGCGTCTGCGCCTGGATCAGCACGCCGAGGACCGCGAGGCCGAAGGCCGCTTCGTAGGAGAGCAGCTGCGCGGTGGAGCGCACCGCGCCGAGCAGCGGGTACTTCGAGCCCGACGACCAACCCGCGAGCATCACGCCGTACACGCCGATGCCCGACATCGCGAGGATGAACAGCGCGCCGACGGGCAGGTCGGCCACCTGGAGATACGTGCGGTGCCCGAGGATCGACACGGTGCCGCCGATCGGCACGACGCAGAACAAGAGGAAGGCGGGGAGGATCGAGAGGTACGGCGCGAGCCGGAACACCGGGCGGTCGGCCGTGGTGGGCATCGACTGCTCCTTGAAGAACAGCTTGATGCCGTCGGCGAGCGTCTGCAGCACGCCGTAGGGACCGGCGCGGTTCGGGCCGATGCGGTTCTGCATGTCGGCGATGACCTTGCGCATGCCCCAGATGTAGAGCATCACCGATACGAGCAGCAGCACGAACGCGAACACGACCTTGATGAGCACGACCGCGAGCACCGACCACGAGACGCCGTGCGACGAGAAGAGCGGGTCGAGCGTGTCGGCCGCGAGGAGCGCGCTGATCACCGGAGCGTCTCCACGCGCAGATCGGTGACCGCGGCGTCGCCCGCGATGAGCTCGGCCGCGCCCGTGCCGTCGGCGGAGAACTCGAGCTGCGCGATGCCGGCCGGCACGGAGTCGTCGATCGCGACGGTGAGCTCGCGGGACGCGGCGCCGGAGGTGACGCGCACTTCCGCACCCGATTCCACGCCGAGCGCGGCCGCGTCGTGCGGGCTGATGCGAAGCGGGAACGGCTTGCGCAGGCGCGCGAGCGCGGGTGCTTCGCTGACCATGCGTCCGTTGTCGTAGAGCCGCCGACCCACCACGAGGCGCAGAGCGTACGCGTCGCGGGCCGGAACCTCGATGTCCGGAACCGCGCCGTCCCATTCCCAGAGGTCGGGCGCGACGCGCGCCGATTCCGCGAGCTCCTGCTCGTCGGGAACTGCGCTCTCCCCTTCGGCCGCGTCGACTTCGGCAACCGCTTCGCCCTCGATCTTGATCGGGTCCCACGACACGCCGGGGCCGTCGTCGGCCAGGATCGAAAGCTCACCCGTTCGCAGCACCAGCTCGTCGCGGTGCTCGCGGAGCGGCAACACGACACCGTCGCGTGCGTGGCGCAGCAATGCGGTGTCGACGCCGGCGAACGCGGGCGCGACGCGGGCGAGCTCGTCGGTGACTTCGTCGACGGTCGCGAGGTCGAAGTCGGGGCCGAGGCGGAACGCGAGCTCGACCGCGATGCGCCAGTCGTCCATCGCCGTGCCCTCGGGCGCGACCTTGCGACCGACGCGCTGCACGCGTCCTTCGAGGTTCGTGATGCTGCCCGACTTCTCTCCCCAGAGCGTGGACGGCAGGACGACGTCGGCACGTGATGAGGTGCCGGTGAGGAACCCGCCGATCGCGATCATGTGCTTCACGCCGGCAACACCGCGCGCGCCGAGGCCGCCGTCGGGGAAGTCGGCCACGGGATCGCAGCCGTTGATGACGAGCACTTCGATGTTTCCGGCGGCCGCGGCCTCGAGGACACCCTTCGCGTCGAGACCCTTCGCGGTCGGGACCGTTCCGCCCCAGGCTTCCGAGTACCACTCGCGGCCGGCGTCGAGCGTGACCCGGCCGGGAAGGAAACCGGGCGCAAGACCGGAGTCGATCGCGCCGTGCACGTTCCCGCGTCGCAGCGCGGACAGGAAGCGCACGTGCGCGACGTCGCGCAGCGCGCGAGCCGCACGCATCGACACTGCGGGCGAGTCGGCGAGCGACGAGCGGCCGAGCACCACGACCACCGGGCCGGGACGATCACCGCGGGCCTCCGCGATGTGCGCGAGCACCGTCGCGCCGAGCTCTTCACCGGGAACCGTTCGTGCGACAACGGCGGCGTTGACCGACAATTTGTGCGCGGTCGGCGCGAGGTCGACGAGCGGAACCTGCAGCTCGCGCACCGCGCGGCGGATGCGCAGGTACAGCACGGGCAGCGATTCTTCGAGGTCCGGTGCGAGCAGCACGATCGCAGCCGCGCGTTCGCAGTCGGCGATCTCCGCGCGCGGCAGCCCGAGCACGACCTCGGCCGGCAATCCGTCGCCGAGCTGCGCATCGACGTTGTCGGTTCCGATCACGCCCTTCATCAACTTCGCGAGCGCGTACGCGTCTTCGTTGGTGCCGCGCGCGCCGCCGAGCATCGCGATCGACTCCGGGCCGTGTTGCTCGACGGCGTCGCGGAGCAACGCGGCGGCCGCGTCGAGCGCTTCGGGCCACGACACCTGGCGCAGCTCGTCGTCGATGCGCCGGTGCGGCTCGACGACGCGCCGCTCGGAGTGCACCCACTCGATGCCGTAACGGCCCTTGTCGCACAGCCAGCCGTGGTTGACCGGCTCCGAATCGACACCGAGCAGGCGGACGAGCCGGTTCGACGACGACTGCAACGCGCCCCGGCAGTGCACCGCGCACGCGTTGCACGACGTCTCGACGGTGTCGAGGTCCCACGGCCGCGCCTTGAATCGGTACTGCGACGCGGTGAGCGCGCCGACCGGGCAGATCTGCACCGTGTTGCCGGAGAAGTACGAGTCGAACGGCTGCTCCGCGAAGTTCAACACCTGCATGCGGTCGCCGCGGTCGACGAAGTCGATCAACGGGTCGCCCGCGATCTCGTCCGCGAAACGGGTGCAGCGGCCGCACTGGATGCAACGCTCGCGGTCGAGGAGCACAAGGTCGCTGAGCGGGATCGGCTTCTCGAAGTGACGCTTCTCCTCGATGAACCGCGACTCGCCCGGCCCGAACGCGAGCGTCTGGTCCTGGAGCGGGCACTCGCCGCCGCGGTCGCACACCGGGCAGTCGAGCGGGTGGTTCACGAGAAGGAACTCGAGCACGCCGTCCTGGATCTTCTTCACCGCGTCGCTCTGCGTATTGCAGACCATGCCTTCGGCGACGGGTGTGGTGCACGCGGGCGGGAAGCCGCGCACGCCCTCCACCTCCACGAGACACATGCGGCACATACCCACGGGTCCCATGCGTTCGTGCCAGCAGAACCGCGGGATGTACACGCCGTGCTCCTGCGCGGCCTTGATGAGCAGCTCGCCCTTCGGCGCCTCGAACGTGATGCCGTCGACCGTGACCGTCACGGTCTCCTTCGCGACCTCGGGCTCGGTAGTCGTCACGCGTTCGCTCCCGCCGGGTAACGCGCTTCGATCTCGGCGCGGAAGTACTTGTGCAAGCTGGCGACGCCACTCACGACCGACGGCCCCAGCGGGCAGATCGTCGTTTGCGTGAACGGCGCGTTCACCACGCCGGGCGAGATGTTGCCGCCGATGTCGAACAACAGATCGAGGTCCTCGGGCCGACCGAGCCCGTGCGACATGCGGTAGAGCACCTTCTCGACCCAGCCCGTGCCCTCGCGGCACGGTGTGCACTTGCCGCACGATTCGTGCGCGAAGAACTTCGCGAGCCGCCACGCGACGAGCAGCGGGTCGACGGTCTCGTCGAACACCATCACCGCGCCCGATCCGAGCATCACGCTGTACGTCTGCTGCACGAAGTCCATGTCGAGCGGCGCGTCGAGGTGCTCGTCGCTGCCGGTGAGCCACTGCGACGACGCGCCGCCGGGAATGAAGAACTTCACCTTGCGGTCGCCGGGGATGCCACCCGCGATGTCGAAGATGAGCTCGCGGAACGACACGCCCAGCTCGACCTCGTAGTTGCCGGGCTTGTTCACGTGCCCGGAAACCGAGAACAAGCGTGTGCCGGTGGAGCGGTTCACGCCGAGCTTGGCGTACTCCGCGCCGCCCATTGTGATGATGTGCGGCACCGTCGACAGTGTCTCGACGTTGTTGACGACGGTCGGCTTCGCGTACAGACCCGCGATCGCGGGGAACGGCGGCCGGATGCGCGGCATCCCGCGCTCGCCTTCGAGCGAGTTGAGCAACGCGGTCTCTTCACCGCAGATGTACGCACCCGCGCCGCGGTGCACGACGATCTCCAGGTCGAACCCGGAGCCTTGGATGTTTGACCCGAGAAAGCCCTTCGCCTTCGCGTCGGCGATCGCCTGCGTGAGCCGCTCGTACCCCAGCGCGAACTCACCGCGGAGGTACACGAACGCGAGGTTGCACTGCAGCGCGAACGCGGAGATCGCGATGCCCTCCACGAGCTGATGCGGATCGCGCTCGATGAGCATGCGGTCCTTGAACGTCGACGGTTCGCCTTCGTCGGCGTTCACCACGAGGTAACGCGGCCACAGATCCGGCGGCAGGAACGACCACTTCTGCGCGGTCGGGAAACCCGCTCCGCCGCGACCGCGCAGTCCCGAGAGCTTCACCTGCTCCTGGACGTCGGCCCGATCGCCCTTCTCGAGCACCGAACGCAGCACGTCGTACGCGCCGCTCGCGGTCGCGCCGTCGATCGTCCACGAATCGTCGGCCCGGTCGTGCAGCCGCTTGGTGATGATGCGCGTCTCTTCGATCACGAAACCGTCGCTCCCGAGATCGTGCGCGGCGTGCGCGTGCCGGCGCGGTACTCCTCGACGAGCCGTTGCGCGGACTCGGCCGTGACCTTCTCGTGGAACTCGTAGTTGACCTGCAGCGCGGGTGCGCCACCGCACGCGGCGAGGCACTCGACCTCTTCGACGGTGACCTCGGGATCGGTGCCGTACTCGTGTTCGAGATGTTCGAGGATCTCGGGGCCGCCCGTCACGAGACACGTGACGTTCGTGCACACCGACACGATCAGCTTCCCGCAGGGCCGGCGCTTGAACATCGTGTAGAAGGAGCACGTCCCCTGCACTTCGGCCGCTGTAACGCCCGTGAGCTCCGCGATCTCGTCCATCGCGGCCGGACTCAACCAGCCGTCCTGGTCCTGGGCGAGGTGCGCAAGCGGCAGGATCGCCGACTTCGCGAACGGATAGCGCGCCACGATGTCACGCGCGCGCACCCGGTTCGCTTCGGAAAAAAAGGTCATCGGTCGACCTCGCCCATGATCGGGTCGATGCTCGAGACGATCGCGACCGCGTCGGCGACGAGACTGCCCGTTCCCATGGGCTCGATCGACTGGAGGTTGTAGAACGACGGGCCGCGAATGTGCAGCCGTACGGGCTTCGAAGTGCCGTCGCTCACGAGATAACAACCGATCTCGCCCCGCGGCGACTCGATCGCGACGTACGTCTCGCCCGCGGGGACCTTGAAGCCCTCGGTGAACAGCTTGAAATGGTGGATCAGCGCTTCCATCGACTCGTCGATGCGGGCGCGCGGTGGCGGCGTGAGCTTCTTGTCCTGCAGGCGGTAGTCGCCGGCGGGCATCTTCTCCACGCATTGGCGCACGATCTTGATCGACTCGAAGATCTCCGACAGGCGCAAGCGGTAGCGGTCGAACACGTCGCCGTTCGCGCCGTACATCACGTCGAACTCGACGTCGTCGTACGCGAGGTACGGCTGCGCCTTGCGGAGGTCCCACGCGAATCCGGTCGACCGCAGGATCGGACCGGTGATGCTGCGCTCCAGGCACTCGTCGGTGGTGATGAGCCCGATGCCGATCGTGCGCTCGCGCCAGATGGGATTGTCGGAAAGCAGCGCGTCGTATTCGGCTGCGCCGCGCTCGACGGTCTCGCAGAGCTCGAGCGCGCGTTCCTGCCAACCGTCGGGCAGGTCGGCGGCGACGCCACCCGGGCGGATGAAGTTGTGGTTCATGCGCAGACCGGTGATGTACTCGAGGTAGCGCAACACCTCTTCGCGCTCGCGCCAGCCGTAGAGCATCATCGACACCGCGCCGATGTCCATCCCGTTCGTCGCCTGGAACAACAGGTGGGAAGACATGCGGATGAGCTCGACGAGCATCATGCGCATCCACGTCGCGCGCGGCGGCACGTCGAGGTCGAGCAGCCGTTCCACCGCCATGCTGAACACGAGCTCGTTGGAGAGCGGTGCCGCGTAGTCCATGCGCGTGACGTTGGTCGCGCCCTGTACGTACGTGAGCTCCTCGGCCGTCTTCTCCATGCCGGTGTGCAGGTAACCGATAACCGGCTTGATGCGCATGACCTCTTCGGAGTCGAGCTCCATCATCAATCGCAGCACGCCGTGGGTCGACGGGTGCTGCGGGCCCATGTTGATGATCATCGTGTCGTCGAGCGGATCCGCCTCCGGCCACATGCCGCCACCGGTGATCACGACCTCTTGCGCGCGCGGCCGCGGTTGGAGCTCCTGCGCGCCTTCGGACGTCTGGCGTTCGAGGCGCTGCTCTTCGAGCGCTTCTTCGTCGCTGCGGATCTCGGTCATCGCGGCTGCGGGTCGCCTTTGAACGTGACCGGCACGCGCGCGGACGGATAGTCCTTGCGCAGCGGGTGACCGTCCCAATCGTCGGGCATGAGAATCCGCGTGAGCTCCGGGTGGCCGGTGAAGTCGATGCCGAAGAAGTCGAAGACCTCGCGCTCGGCAAAGTTCGCGCCCGGGTACACCGGGGTCAGCGACGGAACGCTCGGTTCGCGCGCGGACACCTGACAGATCACGCGCACGCGGCGGTTGCGGACGTGCGACAAGTAGTTCGCGATCACCTCGTAGCGCTCGGTCGCGACGCCGGGCGGCGCGTGCCGCACGCCGTCGAGGAGGTGATCGGTGGCCGTCACGTCGACGCACATCGTGAACTGCTGTTCGTCGCGCAGGAACGTGGCGACGTCGGCGAACACGGCGCGGTCGACGTACACGACCGGCTGCCCGTGGCTGCGGTGGAAACGCGACCCGGGGAACTTCTCGACGATCGCGGCGGCCACCTCGTCGTCGGGAATTTCGACGGCGTCCTCCGCCAACTCGCCCTCGTGCACGTCTTCACGAGCGTTCGCGTCGTCGTCGGCCACGGTCGCCTGCCCGCCGACTCAGGATCCCGCGGGCACCGCGGCCGCGGTGTCGAGTTGGATGGCCGCGCCGCCCGTGGGCGACGCCTCGCGGCGGCGCAGCAGCTCGCCGGTGCGGATCTGCTCGTGCAACGTGAGGATCCCGTGCATGAGCGTCTCGGGGCCGGGCGGGCACCCGGGCACGTAGACGTCGACCGGAACGATCTGGTCGACGCCCTGCACGATCGCGTAGTTGTTGAACATGCCGCCGCTGCTCGCGCACACGCCCATGGAGATGACCCACTTGGGCTCGACCATCTGGTCGTAGACCTGCCGCAGCACCGGCGCCATCTTCTGCGACACGCGCCCGGCGACGATCATGAGATCGGCCTGGCGCGGGCTCGCGCGGAACACTTCCATCCCGAAGCGCGCGAGGTCGTAGTGCGCGGCGCCGGTAGCCATCATCTCGAGCGCGCAACACGCGAGACCGAACGTCGCGGGGAACACGGAGTTGCGCCGGCCCCACCGCACGAGGTCCTCGAGACGCGCGGTCATGAAGTTGTGCGGGATCTGATCGAGCGGCATTACGCAGCTTCCTCTTCACCCTCGAGCGGCGGACGGTACGCGGGGTCGTACACGGCTTCGCTCGTGCGCAGCAGCGGCCCGGGCAGTCGCTCGAACACGTCGCGCACCGGCGCCCACTCGAGCGCGCCGACCGACAACAAGTACGCGAACGGGATGAGCAGCACGAGCACGAACGTCGACACTGCGACCAGCCCGAACAGGCCGAGGCCGCGGAACACGACGGAGAACGGGTAGAGGAACACGATCTCGACGTCGAGCACGATGAAGCTCATCGCGACCAGGTAGAACTTCACCGGGAAGCGCTCGGCGTTCTCCGTGCCCTCGGGCACGATGCCGCACTCGTACGGCGCCTGCTTCGCCGCGTTGCCGCGCTGGCGGGTGAGGAGCTGCGACGCGACGAACGAGAGCAGCACGAAGGCGATGACCAGCAGGGACATCACGAGGATCGGCAGGTAGTCGCTCATGCTTCCCACTCTTGGCTGCTGCGCTGCGCGCCACGGGCAGGGACAGCGCGGAGATTAGTGGACCCCACTATGCATGCTCCGGTACGAGCCGGACGATTCCCGCGACCGCGCGGTACGCGGCTTCGGCCGGACCGAGGTCTTCGGGCCGCATGAGGTTCGCCATGATCCGCAGCACCCACTCCATGAGCGTGTGGCTGCGCATGCCGACGCGGGTGAGCTCGCGCATGACCGCGGGGTTCCCGATGGCGCGCACGAACATGCGGGCGACTTTGAAGTAGAGGCCGTACACCTCGTCGAGGCGCTGGGAGTACGTCTCGAGCGCGAGGCGGTCGCCGGTTTGCAGGGCGAGGTCGACCGCGTCGGCCGCGAGCCGGCCGGTCTCGTACGCGAGCGAGATGCCCTCGCCGTTGAACGGGTTGACGGTGCCGGCCGCGTCCCCGACGACCAGATAGGTGGACCCCACCCGCGGGGTGACGGATCCACCGGTGGGGAGCCGGCCACCGGTGGGTGCGCAGGTGGCAGTCTCGGGCGAGATCCCCCAACGGGCCGGGGCGGTCGCGCAGAACGCGTCCATCAGGTGGGTGGTGTTGACGTTCTTCCAGCCGGTGAAGGTGGAGAGGAGGCCGACGCCGACGTTGACGGTGCCGTCTCCAACCGGAAAAATCCATCCATACCCCGGCAAATGGTTGCCTTCACGATCGCGAATGTCGAGATGGCTCTCGATCCACGGGTCGTCGTGCAACGGGCTGGTGAAGTACCCCCGGATGGCCATTCCGAGGGGGTATGTACGGTTTCGGGCGGTTCCGAGGGCCCGACCGAAGCGGGAGTTGGCGCCGTCGGCGACCACTACATAGCGAGCGCGGATCGCGCGGTCGGCGCCGGTGTCCTTGTCGTGCACCACCGCGCCCACGACCTCGCCGTTCTCGACGATCGGCTCCGTCGCTTCCGTTGCCGGCA
>C688J35102_120989650_pt1 | contig 12352 bp, 11 predicted proteins | sample HopSoiMetagenom2_FD_35102 | JGI IMG/M metagenome (IMG submission 35102)
CACCGTACAGATCGGCATGGGCGAGAACATTCTCATCCTCGCCTTCGTCGTCATCATCATCGGCGGAATCGGCTCGATCCGCGGCGCCTTCGTCGCCGCCATCATTGTTGGCCTTATCGACACGGTGGGCCGCGCATTCCTGCCGGACTTGCTGCGGCTGTTTCTCAGCAGCAACGCCGCTTCCAGCGCCGGGCCGGCAATCTCCTCCATGCTGATCTACATGGCGATGGCCGCCATCCTGGTGGTCCGGCCGGAAGGCCTGTTTCCGGCCGCGAGCCGATGAACGTTCGCCTGCACCCGCGCGATGCGCTGGTTGCAGCCGTGCTCGCCGTCATGGCGCTGGTGCCGGTATATTCCGGCCTGACCGGCAATTACTTCCTGATGTCGCTGTTCACGCGGATCGTGATACTCGCGATGGCCGCAATAAGCCTGAACCTGATCATGGGATTCGGCGGCATGGTGAGCTTCGGCCATGCCGCCTATCTCGGCATCGGCGGATATGCGGTCGGCATTCTGGCCAAGGAAGGTATCGATACCGGGTTCGTGCAATGGCCGCTGGCGCTCGCGGCTTCCGCGCTGTTCGCTCTCGCTGTCGGCGCGCTGTCGCTGCGCACGCGCGGGGTGTATTTCATCATGATCACGCTGGCCTTCGCGCAAATGATCTATTACGTGGCGATCGGGCTCGACCGCTATGGCGGCGACGATGGCATGACAATCTATCGGCGCAGCCAGTTTGGCGGGCTGATCAATCTATCCAACAAGACCGCGTTCTATTATCTCTGCCTCGTGCTGTTGCTACTGAGTGCCTATCTGGTCTGGCGTCTGTTGAATTCGCGCTTTGGCATGGTGGTCCAGGGCGCACGTTCGAACGACCGCCGCATGCGCGCGATCGGATATCCGACTTATCGTTACAAGCTCCTTTGCTTCGTGATCGCGGGTACGTTGTGCGGTCTTGCCGGGGTGCTGCTGGCCAACCACACTGACTTCATCAATCCCGCCATGATGCACTGGACGCGCTCGGGCGACCTAATCGTTATGGCCGTCCTCGGCGGCATGGGTACGGTGCTCGGGCCCGTGCTCGGCGCGCTCGCGCTGCTGCTGCTGGAAGAGGCGCTGGCCGGCATCACCGAATATTGGCAGATCATTATGGGCCCGCTGTTTCTTCTGGTGGTGCTCTTTGCGCGTGGCGGCATCGACGGCTTGCTCTCGGCTATTCGCCATGACTGACATGCACGTTGACGCCGGGCAAAAAGGCGCGAGCAAAGATCGCGCTATCGGTAAATCCGCCCTGCTCGAAGTGTTGGATATCGAAACCTGTTATGGCCTGAGCCAAGTCTTGTTCGGCCTGTCGCTTGTGATTGCGCCCGGCGAGATGGTCACCCTCATGGGACGCAACGGCATGGGCAAGACCACCACGGTGCGCTCGCTCCTGGGCCTCACCCCCGCAATGGCCGGATCGATTCGCTTCGACGGCGAAGAAATCCGCGGCCTGCCTTCTTACCGCATCGCCAAGCTGGGCATCGGGCTCGTCCCCGAGGGCCGCCAGGTATTTCCCAATCTCACGGCACGGGAGAACCTGGTTGCGACCGCATCCAATCGCCGCAACGTGGCCAACCCCTGGACCCTCGAGAAGGTGTGCGCACTGTTTCCTCGCCTTGCCGAGCGCCTCACGAGCATGGCGAGCCAGCTTTCCGGCGGCGAGCAACAGATGCTGGCGATCGGCCGCGCCTTGATGACCAATCCGCGGCTCCTCATTCTGGATGAGGCCACCGAGGGCCTCGCTCCGCTCATCCGGATCGAAATCTGGCAATGTCTCAGGCAGCTCAAGGCACAGGGCCAGTCCATCCTGGTCATCGACAAGAATGTCGAGGCGCTCGTGCGCATCGCCGATCGCCATTACATGATGGAGCGTGGCAAGGTAGTGTGGACCGGCACATCGGACGAGCTTGCCGCCGCGCCTGCGATCCAGCACCGCTATCTCGGGGTGTGAAAAGAGCGGTAGCCCGCATGAGCGAAGCGGCATGCGAGGTCGTTGGTGTCGCTGCGTTCATCCGGGCTACTACAGCTACAGCTGCACGCGGCAGTCACGCAGGATCTCCGGCTTGAAAGCAAGCCCGTGGCCCGGACGTTCGGGCGCCGTAATCATGCCGTCGACCACCGGCACGGCATCGACGAACAGATCGTTCGACAAGCCCATGTCCTCGATCCAGGCGCCGTTCGGAATCGCAGCCAGGAGCTGCACGTTGAGCTCGGGGAAGAGATGCGGGGCGATAGACAAACCCCAGGTCTCCGCGAGCACGGCGGTCTTGCGCAGGTCGGAGAAGCCGCCGCGCATCGGATCGGGCTGCAGGATGGGAATGAGCGGCTGCTCGAAGAACGGCCGTAGATCGAAACGGGTGAAATGCGTCTCGCCCCCGACAATGCGCATGGGCAGCATCTGGGCAACGCGCATGTAACCCTTGAAATCATCCGCCGGGACCGGCTCCTCGAGCCAGTAAATGTCATAGGGCGCAATCTTGCGGCCAATCTCGATTGCAACATCGGCGCTCCAGCCCTGGTTGACATCTATCATGATCGCGATGTCGGGTCCGAGCGCTTCACGCATGCGCCGCACATTGTCGACGTCGCCCTGAGAGTCGTGCGTGTGCGCGACCTGCATCTTGATGGCTTTGTAGCCCAGTGACTTGTAATGCAGCGCCTTGGCGATCATGCCGTCGCCGCCGGAACCGCGGAAACAGCCGCTGCCGTAGGCCGGAATGCGCGCGCGGAAATGTCCCCACATCCGATGCAGCGGGAGGGTCGCGCGCTTTGCGATCGCATCCCAGAGCGCGATGTCGAGCGCGGACATGGCCATAGTGACAATACCGCCGCGGTTGTAGGTCGCGGTCGCGCGCCACAGGTCGGTCCAGATGCCCTCGACGGCGGTTGCGTCCTTGCCGATGACGCGCGGTACGATGGTTTCCTCGAGCGCAGTCATCACGGTGCGCAGCCCCGGGCGGAATGAGAACAGATAGCCCATGCCGACGATGCCGCCTCTGGTCTCGACCTCCAGCACAAGGAGATTGCGCGCCTCGCCGAAGGCGTGACCCTTGAGCCATGGGGTATCCGGCCAGGGTACGCGCAACATGGTGGTGTGCACGGCGGCGATGCTCATATCGGTCATGATGGCTCCCCAGGGGATCCGCATGGCCGTAGCGGCTTGCGGGTCTTGAGGCTAGCAGAATAGCCGGAGTGTCGCGGGGACTGTCCAACGCAGAGTCGAGAGCGTTAGATCCCCTGGTCCCACCGTCTCGAAATAGGAGAGGGAGCCACCGCGTTTGCTGAGTGGGTTGTTTGCGTTAACATCAGTCTACTACCGCGATCGGACGTTGTCCGAGGTAGCGGCATCACAACGAGGGGTCGATCATGATGGCAAGAGGACGACGCACGCTCGCAGCGCTGGCAGTGATGCTGGGGCTTGCTGCCAGCGCGCTGCTCACAGAGCCCGTCGCCGCGCAACAGAAGACGTTGAAGTTCGTCCCCGAGGCGGATTTGCGCAGCCTCGATCCGATCTGGACCACAGCCTACATCACCCGCAATTACGGTTACATGGTCTATGACACGCTGTTCGCGGTGAACGACAAGTTCGAAGTGCAGCCGCAAATGGTGGATAAGTGGTCGTTGAGCGGCGACAAGCTTACTTACACTTTCGCCCTGCGCGACGGCTTGAAGTGGCACGACGGGCAGCCGGTGAAGCCGGCCGACTGTATTGCGTCTGTCGAGCGCTGGGCAAAGCGCGACGCTCTCGGCCAGAAGCTTGCGGAACTCACCGATTCCTGGACAGCGGTGGACGACAAGACATTCACCCTGAAGCTCAAGAAGCCGTTTTCCCTCACCCTCGATGCCTTGGCCAAGCCCTCGTCCAATGTGCCGTTCATCATGCCGGAACGTGTCGCCAAGACCGACGCGTTTACGCAGATCACAGAGTCAATCGGCTCCGGCCCGTTCAAGCTGCTGAAAGAGGAATGGGTGCCTGGCAACAAGGTCGTGTTCGTGAAGAACACGGACTACGTGCCGCGCAAGGAGCCGCCATCGTGGGCGGCGGGCGGCAAGGTGGTCAAGGTGGACCGCGTCGAATGGCTCTATATCCCGGACTCCGCGACCGCAGCCGCGGCCCTCAATGCGGGCGAGGTCGACTGGTGGCAGATGGTGCCGCCCGATCTGGTGCCGCTCCTCGCCAAAAACAAGGACATCAGGGTCGAGAACACCGATCCCCTGGGCTCCATGGGCATCCTCCGGTTCAACCAGCTGCTTCCGCCATTCGACAACCCGAAAATGCGCCAGGCGCTGCTCTACCTCGTCGATCAGCACGACTATGCGCTGGCCATCGCGGGCAGCGACAAGCAAGGCAAGCCCTGCCCGTCATTCTTCACCTGCGGCTCCCCGGCGGAAAGCACGGTCGGCTCCGAGGTGCTCACCGGCAAGCGTGATCCGGAAAAGGCCAAGCAGCTGATAAAAGAGGCGGGTTACAAGGGCGAGAAGATCGTGGTGCTTTCGGCTACCGATCAGCCGATCGTGCACAGCCAGGGGCTCGTCACTGCCGAGCTCCTGCGCTCGGTCGGCCTCAATGTGGAGCTCGCCGCCAACGATTGGGGTACCCTCATCAACCGCCGCGCCGTCAAGGAGCCGATCGATAAAGGCGGCTGGAACATCTTCCACACCTGGCTGGTGGGACCCGACATGACCAACGCTGCAATCAACTATCCACTGCGCGGGGTGGGCGACAAGTCGTGGTTCGGCTGGCCGACAGACCCGCAGATGGAGAAGCTTCGCGACGCATGGTTCGATGCGCCCGACGCGGCAACGCAGAAGAAGCTCAGCGACGAGATGCAGAAGCACGGTTGGGACACGGTTCCGTTCATACCCACGGCGCAGTTCGTAATCCCGACGGCTTATCGTTCCAACATCTCGGGTCTCCTGATTTCTCCGGTCGCCTTTCTCTGGAATGTCGAGAAGAAGTAGGTTTCGCGACCAGAGAAAGCCGAGCCAAAACTCTGTTCCGTCATCTCCGGACTTCTCCGGGCATCCACGTCTGTCTTGCCGGAGAGAAGACGTGGGTGGCCGCGACGAGCCCTCGACGAGCCCGGCCATGACATCGACGGTTCGGTAAAACTTCGGAAACCGGGACTCTAGCGCGTCATGCTCGGCTACATCGTTCGGCGTCTGTTTGCGACCATCCCGGTGATCGCGGTGGCCGCATTCCTCGTGTTCTTGCTCCTCTATCTCACGCCGGGGGACCCAGCGGCCGTCATTGCCGGCGATATCGCCACTGTCGACGATATCGAGCGCATTCGTCACAAGCTGGGGCTCGACCAGCCGATGCTGCCCCGGTTCTGGAGTTGGGCATCGGCCGTGCTGCACGGCGATCTCGGCATTTCCATCTTCACCAATCTGCCTGTGACGCAGCTGATCGGGCAGCGGGTGGAGCCGACGCTTTCGCTAGCGCTCTGCACGCTGTTCCTGGCGGTGCTCCTGGCCGTTCCCATGGGCGTGATCTCCGCATGGAAAGCAGGCAGCGCAATCGATCGTCTGGTTATGCTCTTCTCAGTCGCCGGTTTCTCGATACCTGTATTCGTGCTCGCCTACCTGCTGATCTACCTCTTCGCGATCGAGCTCGATTGGCTGCCAGTGCAGGGCTACACGCCGTTGCGCGAAGGATTGTGGCCCTGGCTGCGCCACCTGATCCTGCCGTCTATTGCGCTCGGCACCATCTATATCGCGCTGATCGCACGCATTACGCGCGCCACCATGCTTGACGTGCTGGCGCAGGATTACGTGCGCACGGCGCACGCCAAGGGCCTCGCTCCTACCGCCGTGCTGATGCGCCACGCGCTCAAGAACGCGGCGGTGCCGATCGTCACCATTATCGGCATCGGCGTCGCGCTGCTCATCTCGGGGGTCGTGGTAACGGAAAGCGTGTTTGCAATTCCCGGTATCGGCCGCTTGACCGTCGACGCGATCATCCGCCGGGACTATCCCATCATCCAGGGCGTGATCCTCATCTTTTCCGCCGTGTACGTGCTCGTGAACCTGATCGTTGATCTCTCGTATCGCTTCTTCGATCCGAGGATCCAATACTGATGGTCGTGATGGCTGAAGGTCTTGCTGCTTCCGCCGGTGCGAGCCGCTCCCCCACGTGGCTGCGCATCGAGGACGCGTTGCGCCGGCATCCGGCGGCCGTTCTTGGCGCGTTCATGCTGCTCCTGCTCTTTGTCATGGCGCTGCTGGCGCCGCTTCTTGGCACCATCGATCCGCAGGCGATCTCGCCGGTCCGGCGCCTGCGCCAGCCATCCGAGCTGTACTGGTTCGGCACCGATATGCTGGGGCGCGATGTCTACAGCCGGGTGATCTACGGCGCCCGCGTATCTCTCACCGTCGGCCTCTCCGTCGCCGTGCTCGCCACCGTCCTAGGGCTGAGCATCGGCATCATCACCGGCTATGTGCGCTGGCTCGACGGCATCGTCATGCGCGTGATGGATGGCCTGATGTCGATTCCCGGCGTGCTGCTGGCCATTGCGCTCATCGCCCTGACCAAGGCGAGCCTGGAGAACGTGATTATCGCGATAACGATCACGGAGGTGCCACGGGTCGTGCGTCTGGTCCGCAGCCTGGTGCTCACCTTACGTGAGCAGCCGTATATCGACGCGGCCATCGCCGCCGGCACGCGCACTCCCCGCATCCTCATGCGGCACATCCTCCCTAACACGGTTGCGCCGCTCCTCGTGCAGGGTACCTACGTCTGCGCCTCGGCCATGCTCACCGAGGCTATCCTATCGTTTCTTGGCGCCGGCACGCCCCCCAACATTCCGAGCTGGGGCAACATCATGGCGGAGGCGCGCTCGCTGTTTCAGATCGCCAATTATCTCATCTTTTTTCCCGGCGCGTTCCTCTCGCTCGCGGTGCTGTCGGTCAATCTGCTGGGCGACGGGTTGCGCGATGCGCTCGATCCGCGGCTTGCGCGAAGTATGTGAGCGCATGCAGAGGGCCTCGCCTTTGCTCGAGATCGAGGGGCTGAAAACCCACTTTTTTACCCGTGACGGCGTCGTGCGCGCGGTCGATGGTCTTTCCTTCTCAGTCGCGCCCGGGGAGACGCTGGCCATCGTCGGCGAATCCGGCTGCGGCAAAAGCGTGACCTCGCTTTCCATATTACGCCTGATCGCCTCGCCGCCGGGCCGCATCGTCGCGGGCCGCATCAGGTTTGAGGGCCAGGATCTGCTCGAATTGTCAGAGCGCAAGATGCGCGCTATCCGCGGCAATGAGATTTCGATGATCTTTCAGGAGCCGATGACCTCGCTCAATCCTGTTCTCACCATCGGCCGGCAGATCACCGAAACCTTGGCCCTGCATCGGGGTCTCGGCCCGCAAGCCGCCGAGGCGCGCGCGATTGAGATGTTGCGGCTCGTCGGTATTGCCGAGCCGGCGCAACGCATCACGCAATATCCGCACGAGCTCTCCGGGGGCATGCGTCAGCGCGTCATGATCGCCATGGCGCTTGCCTGCGATCCAAAGCTGCTCATCGCCGATGAGCCCACCACCGCGCTCGACGTGACCGTGCAGGCGCAGATCCTCGATCTCATGCGCGGGCTCAAAGCGAGGACGGGGACCGCCATTATTCTGATAACCCATAGCCTCGGCGTCGTTGCCGAGATGGCCCAACGCGTCGTCGTCATGTACGGCGGCCGCAAGGTCGAGGAGGCGCCGGTCGAGGCGCTGTTCGCGCGCCCACGCCATCCCTATACGCGCGCGCTGTTGGACTCGGTGCCGCGCCTGCGATCTTCTTTGGCCGGCATTGGCAAAGCGAGATTGGCGGAGATTCAAGGCGTGGTGCCATCTCTGAAGGAGCCGATTGCGGGCTGCATCTTCGCGCCGCGCTGCCTCCACGCCAGAGAGCTGTGCCGGCAAAACTACCCCGCGCTCGAAGAGAAGGCTCCGGCTCACTGGGTCGCCTGCTGGGAGGCCCATCGGCTGGAGCAATGCGCATGACCGCGGCCGCCCCGCCCGTCCTTCAAGTCAAGAATCTGCATAAGCACTTTCCCGTGCGGCGCGGCTTCTTCGGCCGCCGGACCGGGACGGTGCATGCCGTCGATGGCATTTCTTTTCACGTCCACGCGGGGGAGACCCTGGGGCTGGTGGGCGAGTCAGGCTGCGGCAAATCGACAACCGGCAGGATGATCCTGAAGCTCATCGAGCCCACTGGCGGCGAGATCTACCTCAATCGCGAGCGCATCGACACGCTGTCGCACGCGGCCATGCGGCCGCGGCGCCGCGAGTTGCAAGTGGTGTTCCAGGACCCTTATGCCTCGCTCAATCCGCGCCTGCGCGCGCGAGACATCGTCGCGGAGCCACTGCGCAATTTCGTGCGGTTGCGCGCCGCCGCGATCGATGGACGCGTCGCGGAGCTGTTCGAGCAGGTGGGATTGCGACGCGACCAGATGCTGCGCTTTCCGCACGAGTTCTCCGGCGGCCAGCGCCAGCGCCTCGTTATCGCGCGGGCACTCGCGGTCAGACCGAAGGTGATTGTCTGCGACGAGCCGGTCTCCGCGCTCGATGTTTCCGTGCAGGCGCAGGTGATCAATCTGCTCGCCGACCTGCAGCGCGATTTCGGCGTGGCCTATGTCTTCATCGCCCATGACCTGGCGGTGGTCGAGCACATCTCCCACCGCGTCGCGGTCATGTATCTCGGCCGCATTGTGGAGCTTGCGGAAAGAAGCGCCTTGTTCTCACGCCCGCAGCATCCCTATACGCAGGCGCTGTTGTCCGCGGTGCCCGTGCCGGACCCCAAGGCCAAATCCGCGCGCGTCATCCTGCAGGGCGAAGTGCCCTCTCCGATCAACCCGCCCACGGGATGTCACTTCCATACGCGCTGCCCGTATGCCGAGGCACGCTGCAGAAGCGAGACGCCGGTCACGCGCGAGGTATACCCAGGCCATTTCGCCGCGTGCCATTTGTTGACCGGGAAGGTCATAGCGGCCGAACAAATGTCAGATAGTGGACCAGCCCTCGCTGGCCCACTATCGGATTCTCGGTAGCCGAGATTGTGCTTCAGGTCATCATTGGGTGGCGAAGCAATAGAACAAGCCGTCGCCTCCGGTGCTGCGCAAATCCGCCTGACTGCAGCCCCCATCCGGCCCGCGCGAAGGATGCGATGAATTCCACGATCGCGACGCCGCATCGTCGCGCAGACCTTTGCGGTCGACGTGCCCGACCATTGCGGCGCCTTGGGTGCTGCTGGTCCAATTGCGGCACGTCCTATCCTCACCCGGCGGGAACGTCCGCCCGTCGGTCTGCGAGCCGGTGAGAAGGTCGTGCCGGTTGGGCGCATAGCCCACGCCGGGGATGATCGTACCTCTTTCCGTCAGCGAGGTCTGCATCCCGAGCTTGTTGTTGTCGCTGTGAAGGTCGTCGACATTCTGCGCGACCACCTCGGATTTGAAATTCTGCCAAGGGCCGGGTCCAATGCGATCGCGCGCATTGACGGCTTGCGCTCCGCCTGCCGCCTGGGTGCTGAGATAAGCGTGCCAAGTCTTGCCGCCCGCACCGACCGCCTGCGCCAATGTCTGGCAATGGCGATCCGCGCCCTCCAGGCCGCCGAGGTCGGCGCCTTTGCCGGGCCCATTGCTGGTCACGAAGAACGTCATGTTCGGCGATTGCGGCGGCGGCTGCTGTGCCTCCGCAGTCAACCCGGATGCGATGAAAGCGGCGGCAGCCGACGCGACCAAACCAAAACGATGCGCAAACGTCATCAATGACCTCCTATCTTGCTTTCGCAGTTTCCGCCTCCAATCCAGGACCAAAGTATCCGAGGGGGGCGCCTCCCTTCGATCCTAAATTGGAGGCAAGCCCTCGGACAACCCCCTCTGAATTGGTCGGGCCCGGTCCAGAGCGTTGCCGCAAACCCAAATCGCCGCCGTGACCTGCAATAGTAACCAAATGGTAACCGCCATGGTTTCCTATTCGCAAAGCGCGCATTGGGGACTTTGCATGGGAAAGCAAGAGAGACTTAAGGACAACGCGGGTGTCGAGAGCGTAGCGGCCCCCATTTCGGTCGACGTGGCGCCCAGGATGGCGCTCGCCAGCATCGAGCAACCGCGGATCGAAGCACCGCAAGCTTGCGCCATTACTCCGGTGCAGATCACGTCCCCGCCCACTCTTGTGCCGACCAGCATGGAGGCGCTGCTCATTACCTCGGCAGCTTCAGAGCCGAGCGCGTCGAGAGCGTCGTCGGGCCAGCACACCGCCGAAGACGCAGATTGCGACGCCGATTACCCATCAGGGCAGCGCCTTGAGGCCGCGAACCCGCAATCGGACGAGCCGCAACCTGAGGACATCAATCCCGCCCCCCTCGCCGACGAAGAGAACGCTCCCGAGCCTCGTCCCAGTGTGGCTCCGCCGCGGGTAAACCGCTTCACCATGCTGGCGGCTTGCCTTGCCTTGGCCGCGGCGCTGGGCGGCATGCTGGGAGCGCTCGGCGCCTTTGCGTTGGCGCGCCCACAGCCAACCTCCGTCATCGCTGCGGCAAAGTTTCCTTCCGAGGAGATCCAGGCGCTCAAGGAGAATGTAGTGCAGGCGCGCGTTGAGCTCGCGGCCCTCAAGGTGAGCATCGATGCGGGCAACCGCGGCGCCACAACCCAATTCACCAAGCTCGCCGAGCGCATCGAGCGGATGGAGCGCAATGCGGCCGAGCCCGCGGCCAAGCTGAACAAAGCCGTGGAGAACTTCGAGCGCATCGCGCGCGCGGAAAACGCAGCGGCTCTCAAGGACATGACCGGCTCCATAGCGCCAGCCCAGGCTGCCGCAGGCAAACCTGGGGGACTCGAAGGATGGGTCCTGCGCGAGGTCCATCGCGGCACTGCTTTCCTGGAAGGCCGCGGAGGAGTCGTCGAAGTTGAGCAGGGCGATCTCGTGCCTGGCCTTGGCCGCATCGATGCCATCCGAAAGCAGGATGGCCGCTGGGTCGTCGTGACCTCGAAAGGCACCCTCACCGCCTCACCGCGCTGAGCGTCGCCCGAATTGCGCCCGCACTGATCGGCAATTCGTCGGCGCTTTCGCCAGTGCAATCCGGGAGTTTCCCCGGTTTTCACTTGCGTTCAACGCCGGGCTGCCAGATCAAAATCAAATCATAGAGCGGGCAAGCCGCATCGCGCGCGCCACAGCCTCCGTTCGTCCACTCGCTCCGAGCTTGCCGACGATGGACGCGACGTGGAATTTTGCCGTGTGAATGGAGATGTCGAGGCGCCGCGCGATCTCCTTGTTGGAAGCGCCGGTGATGAGCTGCTGCAAAACTTCCACTTCCCGCAGCGTCAGTTCCGGCAGGCTCCCCTCCCCGTCGGCTTCGTCGTCGAATGTCGGATCCACGTGCGCTTCCGTGCAGATGAGCCCATGCGCGGCAGCCTCAATCGCCAGGCGTAGCTTGATGTCGCTAAACGAGGGCAACAGGGCGCCGGCATAGCCACGGCGCAAAGCGTCGACGATGAAGCGACGCTCGGCGATGACAATGACGGGCAGTTCGGGAGGCAACGAGCGCTCCGCCGCAAGCGTGTCCGCAATCACCACGTCCGCCGACTCTATATCAGCGGCCACCATCAAGCGCTGCTCGCAACCCGTGACGACGCGTAGAGCGCGCCCGCGCAGATCACCGTCAGCAATGGCGATCGCAACCGCGATTCTCTCTTGTTGCGCGATTGAGAATCGCCGGTCACGGTCTTTCGGCAAGCGCAACATTGATCTTCATATGTTGGCTGGAACGCGAGATGTCCACGCTTGCCGGTTGTGCGAGATCGGCATTGCGCAGCAGCGCAGTCAATTCGCGCACCGAGTCCACGGCCTTGCCGTCGAAGGCTAGAATGATGTCGCCCTGTTGCAGTCCGGCCTTCGCCGCAGGCCCATCGGGGTCGAGGCTGATAATCATCAGTCCGCTCTGCCCCGCCCCCTTATCCGAGCGCGGTGAAACCTCCACCGCCTGCAGACCCACTCCGAGATAAGCGCGACGGATGCGTCCATGGGTAAGCAACTCCCCTCCGACGCGCTCGATGGTTTCGGCCGGGATGAGCAACACGCGCCGGCGTGGCGCAAGAACCGCCATGCCAATGAACTGACCCGCGGCGTCAAGCACCGGCCCGCCCTCAGCGTGCGGCCGCAATCTGATGTCGAGCCAGATACGAGGACCGACGTCACCGCCGCGCATGCTCCGCCAGCGGGCGCCGGTTAGACCGATGAATCCGACGGCGCAGGTCGCGCCATGCCGGCTTCGTCCGCCGGCGAGCACCAGAGTCCCAAGCGCCGGTACCGTGCTGGGCGCCGCGGTCGCGGCCGA
>C688J35102_120989649_pt1 | contig 12351 bp, 11 predicted proteins | sample HopSoiMetagenom2_FD_35102 | JGI IMG/M metagenome (IMG submission 35102)
GAAGCCGCGACATCGGTTCAGAAATGAAAGACCCGCCCGGGGGGACAACCGGACGGGTCAGGCCATATGGCGCTTGGGGTGATGGGCGCTCGCGCCAAATACGGCTTCAACGGGGAGGAATTTCTTGCTCCCCCACAGATAGTCAGTCGCGTCAGGGGAGCTCTAAGTTCAAACGCCGCTCGAATTTTTTGGCTGCCTTGAATCTACCGCACGGCGGCGCCGTCGACTGGGGCAACCGCTGCCTTGTCCAAGGGGGTCGCGGAGTCCGGCTGGTTGGGAACAATCGCGGCAGACGCAGCCTGACCACCCGAAACTTCGGGGCTGCCACCAGTCGCACCGGCTGCGGCTAGCGGCACGGTCACCGATGAGACCGCGGCATAGGCATCGGCTGCCCCTGCCCCAAAGAGATCGTCACGGCCGGGAGCACCAAGGTCTCGCGCGGTCTTCATTAACGTTGCGCGCAGCTCCACCGGGTTCAAGGCCGGATGGCGCTCCAGCATCAAGGCGGCGATACCGGTGATGTACGCGGCGGAGAACGAGGTACCGGACGTGATCTGGTATTTTCCCTCCGGCGCCGGCACGAAGATATCCACGCCCGGTGCGGCGATCGCGATATGGCCACCCCTATTCGATGCCGGAAACAATCTGTCTTTTGCGTCGGTGGCGCCGACCGCGATCACGTTGCCGTTCGCGGCGGGATAGAGAGGCGCCGATTTGGGTCCGGCGTTGCCGCTGGCCGCGATCATCACGACGCCCTTTGTCCCGGCAGCGGCGATGCCGCGTTCGAGCATCCCATCCTTCGGACCTGCAAAGCTCATGTTGACGATTTGGGCGCCATGCGCCACGGCGTAATCCAGCGCCTTCAGCACGACAAACGACGTGCTCTCCGCTCCGGTCGGCGCCGTGCCGAACGCCCGGATCGCGAGGATGCGGGCCGCCGGGGCGCTTCCCATCAACCGCCCATGCGCGACGATCACCCCCGCAACCCCGGTGCCGTGCACATGCGGGCCTTCCTTGCTGCCAAGCGCATCGAAGCTGTCGGCAACAGCGTTGGTGAGTTCAGGATGCCCGGCGTCAACACCGGAATCGATGATCGCAATGGTGACATTGGCCCCGGTCGCGAGCGTGTGCGCCTCGGGCAAGCGAAGCTTTGAGAGCGCGTATTGCGCCGGATCGCCCTCGGTCAGTGGCGGCTTCTGTTCCTGCAGTACATATCGGAAGTTCGGCTGCACCTGGCGAAAGCTGCTGTCCGCGCGCAATTGCCGGCTGACGATCTCGACAGTGCGACGATCGCTGATGCGGAACAATCCAACAGTAGCCCCGATCAGCGGGAAGACCTGTGATTGCAGTCGCACCAGCCCGTGGCGGCGCGCCAGTTGATCGGTCTGGGCAGCGGTCAGCGAACCATCGATCTCCGCCAGTATTTGGCCGGCCATCATGGACGTGGAGAGGGCGGCGGTCTGCGACGGCTTGCGGCGCGGACTATCGCTCGCTCTTTTGGCCGTCGGACCGCCGCCGCTCCCGCCATCACGGATGGATGTAACGGGCTGGTTACCGCATTCGCTGCCGCGATAGCCATCGCTGCAGGGAGGAGACAGATGCCGATGGGTTCTGCTGAGGGTAGTGAGTGTGCTGGCGGCGAGGTTCGGACTTATTCGCGGAACGAACGATGGATTGATGCTCGGGACGCGCGCCTGGATGTTGATGTTGGGAGAACGCATAAAGCTTTGCGCATGGACCTCCGGACTGAGAGCGCCGAGTGTCAGCGCGATCAATGCCAGCGCCAATCGCGTCGTCATCCACCAGTTCGCACGACCGTGTATCATGGGGACCTCGGGCGCCGCGAAGACGCGTATTTATCGGATATCAAGGCGCAGCGACCGCCAGACTGACGACCTTCTCATTCTGTAATTTGTCCAACAACGCCGCAACTTCTTCCCTCGTCATCGGGCCATTGTTGAACTGCAGCCGAAACATGCCGCCACTCGCGCCATCGACGATTGAGGCCTGATACTTATCCAGCATAGCTGTGATGTCGGCCATGCGTGCATCCGGCGCGAAACGCACCAAGGCGCGCGGGGGCGCACCCGCGCCCAGGCTGCGGCCGGCCGGTGGGTTCGTGCTCAGGGATGCGGTCTGGAACGTGGAGGTCTGGTATTTCGTCAGCACTGCGCCGATTACGCCCGCCTGCAACAACAGCGCCAGCGCGCACAGGCCAGCCGACCAAGCCAGCGTCCGCGGGGACAGTCTGGAAAAAAACGCAATAACGCTGGCGGCTAGTTTGACAGATGCGGACGGCTTCCGCGGCGGCTCTGCGTCAATCGCGGCGAACAGCTTCTGCATCGCCCGCGCGGACGGCGCACCGAGGCTTTCGTTGAGGTGAATGGTCTCAGCGTACTCTTGCTGGATTGCCGCATACTGCCGGGCAAGGTTCGAATTGCGAGCAAGCGCTTCATCCACGCGACGGGCGTCGCGCGCGTTCAGCGTACCTGCTGCATGAAACGGCAACAACATTTCGATCTCGCTGGGCTCTTGATCCAGCGTTGGTTTGCTCATCGCCATCACGGCCAGCCTCGTTCGATGCCCGCTGCCTTCAGCAGCTCGGCCAATTTCCTGCGCGCATAGAACAACCTGGTTTTCACCGTGTTCTCCGGAATTCCGACGATTTCCGCGACTTCTTCCACAGATTTCTCATGGTAGTAGACGAGATCGACTATTTCTCGATGGTCCCGCGAAAGTGCGGCGATGCACTTGCGCAACGCTTCGCCGGTATCCTTTTTCTGCACCGCCACTTCCGGATCATCGGACACATCCTCGATCGCGTTGGCGGCCTCATCGTCCAGTTCGGCGTCCTTTCTGCGCCGCAGCACCGAAAGGGCCTTGAATCTCGTAATCGCCAACAGCCAGGTTGAAACGGCTGATCGACCTTCGAACTTGCCGGCCTGCCGCCATACATCCAGGAAAACCTCGCTGATGAGATCCTCCGCTATCTGCTCGTCGCGCACGAGCCGAAGCCCGAAACGAAACACCCTGACGTGGTACCTTCCATACAGCACCTGCATGGCCAGACGGTCGCCTTGAGAAATCCGGGCGATCAAGACCTCGTCGGGTGCCGCCTGTGTCGCGCTCAATCGTCGTCTCGCAGGGTTGGTCGGATCGGGCTGGCGGCTGGTTCGATGTAAGCCGCAACATTCTTCGGGACACCGCCATGCGGACGCCGCATGTGTCCCGCACCCGACATATGGGGAGCTATGGTTGGTAAGCGTCCGACGCTAGGTAAGCAATAATCGATCGGTACCATGGTAACGCAGCGCCTTCCCTCGCCTCGCCGTCAGCATCAAACCTACCAAGACAAAGCGGTACTACCAGTACAAACGGGCTGGGGTCGCCCTCCGCCTGCTCTCGTTGGCCCTTGGACAGCCGTGCCCCAGAGCACCTGGGCTTTTTTGTTGCCGAACAGGGGTTCAAACGCGCCTCGGAGCCCGACTCGCCAACCCAAAGATACCAAACCTAAAGGCTTTCTTCCTTAAAGTTCGCGCCAGGTCCATTGACGGCAGCGGGACATGATCAGCGCGGCTTCATCGCTTCAAGCTCCCGGCTCCGATGCCATTGCGAGCGCGGAGGATCTGCCAGCTCTCGTCTTGATGCGCCGGCTCGGCCAACGACGTCAGATGCTGGCCATTCAGGCCGTAAGCTGCGCGCTCGTTTCCCTGACTCTTCTTGTTTACGTCCATGCTGGCACAATCTCGATTGTTCTGGCTGGCTCCTATTTCCTGTCCGGGATTTCGCTAATCGGCTTTTTTGTCATGCTCTCGGAAAGCCAGATCAACAATAGGTTCCAGGATCACCATCTCACTCTTTTTCAGGTCGCCGCACATGTGGCGCTTCAGCTCGGGTTTGTGCTGGCCGCGCCCGAACTGGGTTTCGCATTTCTAAGCATCCTCTTTCTGATCTTCGAATTCGGCGCTCTCCGCATGACCTCTCGGCAGGCAATCGTTGCCTGGACTGCAACGGCGATGGCTCTCATCCCCATTTTTCTGTTCACAAGAATTCCGATCGGCATGCCCGTCGGAACGGATACGGAGCGTCTCGCCGCATCACTTTGGTTCGTGCTCGGGATCGGACAATGTGCATTCCTGGGACTGTACGGCAGTTTGCTTCGAAAAATGCTCTACGACCGCAGCTTTGAGCTCAAGGCTGCCAACAAACGCATCGAAGAGCTTGCCGAACTCGACGAGTTGACCGGTTCGTACAACCGCCGATGCATCATGCGGATGCTGGAAGATGAGCTATCACAAAGCTGTCGCATCAACACGCCATGCTCGATCGCGCTGATCGACCTCGACCTGTTCAAACGAATCAACGATGCATACGGTCATCCAATGGGTGACGAGGTGCTCAGGACGTTCGCGATCACGCTATTCGCCAATATCCGTGGAATCGACAGGTTCGGCCGTTACGGCGGCGAGGAATTCCTGCTGGTGCTGCCGGACACTCCGAACGAAGGCGCCGAGCGCATTCTGAATCGGTTGCGCGCGATTGTGGCCGATCTCGATTGGAGCGCTTTGTCGCCTGATCTGAAAGTTACGATATCCGCGGGGGTCGCGACACTGGCGGCTCATGAAAAGGCGGACACTTTTCTCGCTCGCGCCGACAGCGCGCTATATTTAGCCAAGGCGCGAGGCCGCAACCGCATCGTTAGCGCAAGATCTTAAACGCTTCCGTTCCGCCGGGGGCGGAGAAGCAATCTGATTGCATATACGTCCAGGATGGATTTATGAGTTTGAAAGCTGCTTCCACGCCCAATAGTCTTCTCGACGAGTTGCAGACCACGCTGGCGCATGGGACCGTCGCCCGCCGAGTCGAAACGCTGCGCCGCGTAACTGATCTGTTCATCAACGGCGCCGTTGAGTTTTCGGATGACCAGATCGGGCTGTTCGATGACGTCTTCCAGTGCCTGATCCAGCATATCGAGACTTCCGCGAAGGCGTTGCTCTCCAATCGCCTGGCCCCGATAGACAGCGCGCCCCCTCTGACCATCCGCGCTCTCGCCATCGACGATCTGATCGAGGTCGCAGCTCCAGTGCTGTCGCAATCCGAGCGGCTGGGGGATGACACGTTGATCGAGGCTGCGCGGTACAAGAGCCAGGCCCATTTGCAGGCAATTTCGATACGCAGGGTCTTGAGCAACGCCGTCACAGACGTGCTGGTGCTTCGCGGTAATGATGAGGTCGTACAGAGTACCGTCAACAACCCGGGCGCGCAGTTCTCGGAAAATGGCTTCACTCAGCTGATCACTCGGGCCGAAGGCGACGACACCCTCGCCAGCTGCGTCGGCATGCGTCCGACCCTGCCACGGCACCTCTACCTGCAGCTGCTTGCAAAGGCATCGACGACCGTGCGGGAACGGCTCGAGGCCGCAAATCCGCAGCAGGCTGCCAATGTGCCGACCGCGGTACAGGAGGCAATGCGGCGGGTGCGTTCAGCGCCCTCGGCTATCACCCGTGAAACGGAGAACGCGCACGCGCTGGTCAAATCCCTTCATGAAGACGGCAGGCTCGACGAGCATCAGGTCGCATCGTTTGCGCGGGCTGGCAGATTTGACGAAGCCAACGCCGCTATCGCAGCGCTGGCCAGGATTTCGGTCCTGGTGGCCGAAAACATGATGATGGAAACCCGTTCCGAAGGCGTAATGATCCTGGCAAAGGTTTCGGGGATGTCATGGTCGACGGTCCACGCCATCATCGATATGCGCGACCATCTCCTCGGGCTGGATCCCACCGACCTCAGGGCCTGCAAGGCAACGTACGAACGGTTGCGGCCATCGACGGCACAGCAAGTGCTGCGCTTTCACCGCATGCAGCAGAGCGCCGCACCGGTGGCTTGAGACGCCCAAGTCCGCGTGCGCTGAATCCGGGATCAAAATCGCAGTATTTTTGCACCGACCGCTGCCCCGATCGCGGCAACCAATCCCGTTGAGATCGTGTACCACGTGGCGACAAACAGCGGAGAGTCATCGGAGCAATGCGATGCGTAAAGGGTTGCCGACAAACCTGCCGACAACAAGCCGGCGATCGCGCCGGTGATCGCAGGCCGCGTCGGCGCGCCGTGCCGCAGGCCAACCAGCGCGCCGGCCAACAATGGCAGCGACATCAACGGAATGGCCGTAAGGCAAATCCGCGAATTAGTACCCATCAGGCGGGTCATCATTGGCAAACGCTGCGGCATCATCATTTCACCTGCAATCCCGCCGACAAGAAGTCCGGCGGGAATAAGCAGCAGCCACGGCCAGCCACGCAGCGAGGCTTCTGGGCGCGACAAATGCAGGCCGATCGCGATCGCCGAGATCGCGAGCCCCAATGCCACCGCGAACTTCAGATCGAAAAAAGGATTTTGCATCGCCGTCATGATGTCCGGACGTACACCCAGACCCAGGACGAATATCGCGACCGAAACAGGCGCGGCCGCAATTAACCCCAGCGACAGCACGAAGCCGACCGGCGGTGCGCGGTGAGCGGTGTCGGCTGCAAGCGTTCTAATGAACTGGTCGGTTTCCATTCTCATTCCCCGCGCAACTTGGCGGTCAGACTTGCAAGTGCCCGATGCAGCGCCACCCGTACCGCACCTTCGCTCATCGCGAGTTTCGCCGCCGTGTCCTTGATCGATACGCTCTCGACGGCGATCGATTGCAGAACCTCACGTTGCCGCGGCGGCAACGACTCTAGCTGCAGTGCGACTTCACCGGCCGCGGGGGCTGCCGCGACTGGCTGGCTGGGGAGCGTCTCAGCAAAGTCGTCGATGTCGACGAAAACCCGGCGGCCGCGTCGGCGCAATGAATCGATCAGCTTGTTGCGCGCGATCGCGAACAGCCAGGGTGCGAACGGCGCGTTGACGTCCCAGGTATGCCGCTTCAAGTGCACCGCCAATAAAACGTCTTGCACGATGTCCTCGAATTGATCCGCAGGTTGTCCCGCTCGCGACAGGCCGCGGCGCGCCGCAGCTCGCAATACCGGCGTAACGGCCTTGAGCAAACGATGGTACGCGGCGCTGTCGCCGGATATGGCCGACCGCATCAGGTCGGTCCACTCGTCTTCACGCTTGCGCACGCCGTCTCACCATTCAATTCGCGCCTGTAACTCGTTTCGTTACGGAAAGAATCCTTCGATCACGGTTTCGTGATCAAGAGTTTCGGTGTGCTTCGTCGTCTTGGCGGGAAAGCGAACTGCCGCGCTCATGCCCTCAGGCTCATAACATCGATCGCTTTCGCTGGCACCAAGGCGCTTGAGACAACTTGGGCGACACGGTTGCCCAGTTTTCGCCGGGTCCAGCCCGAAAATTCCCTTTTTCCGCCCCGGTGAAGACACCCCCTGCGCTCTGATTCGGTGGCATGGGAACCGCAACGGGGATAACGACCATGAACATCACCTTCCGCCGCCGCGCGGGCTTCCCGTTAGCCTTTTTGATCAGTTTAGCGGGTCTATCCGCGGCAACGGCGGGGCCCGAGGGTGTAGCGGCAACACCGGCCTCAGAAACCGCGTCGGTCCAAAAAAAGGCGGGAGATGTTCAAGGCAAGCAAGACGGGCAGAGCAAAACGAAAAAGGCCACGCTGAAAACGGCCGCTGACAAGAAGGCCGGTGCGCCCGATGGTACCTCGGCAATCTCCCCTTCGGTGGCCAACGCCAATGCAGAGTTGCCATCGCCCGCCACGCCGCTCGTGAATACCGCGCGCGCCATGTCAGCCCGGGCGACGAGTATTCTAAACGCGGCTGCGACGCAGACGCCAGTCACCCCTCAGGTCCTGTCGGCCGATCAGCTTAACGAGCTCGATCTCGCCTTGCAGGAAAAGACAGCCCCCAAGCCAATGCTGGCGATGGCCGCCGCCGACGCGCCGACAGCGCCAGTCGTGTCCGTCCCTCCTCGGAGCAATGCAAACTCCGCCTGGGAGCAGACGTCCTTGATCGGAAAAATGTTCATTGGGTTCGGCGCGTTGCTGACGGTTGCATCCGCCGCGCGCCTGTTCATCGCCTGAACATGCCTGCCGTCAGCCCGCGTTGAGTTGGTGCTGACCGCTCGAAGTTGCCCCACTTGATGAGCACCCCGCCACCGGGCACATTGGTGTCGCAATCAAGCGCGAGGTCGCCCATGAGCAGTTTCGAATACATCACCGTTGATCGCAAAGGTTCGGTCGGCATCGTTACGCTCAACCGCCCGAAGATGCTCAATGCACTGTCGTTTGGCGTTTTCAGGGAGATCGCGCTGGCGGTGGACGATTTGGAGGCCGATGAGAAGATTGGTTGTATTCTGCTGGCAGGCGGTGAAAAGGCCTTTGCCGCCGGGGCCGACATCAAGGAGATGCAGCCGAAAACCTTCATCGACATGTTTTCCAGCGATTTCACTGCAATCGGCGGGGATCGTGTTGCCAAGTGCCGAAAGCCCACCATCGCAGCCGTCAACGGTTACGCGCTTGGCGGCGGCTGTGAACTCGCGATGATGTGCGACATCATTATCGCGGCCGATACCGCAAAATTTGGCCAGCCTGAAATCACGCTGGGCACCATACCGGGGATCGGTGGAACCCAGCGGCTGACGCGAGCGGTCGGGAAATCCAAGGCCATGGACCTGTGTCTGACCGGCCGCATGATGGACGCGCATGAGGCCGAGCGGTCCGGGCTCGTCAGCCGGGTCGTACCCGCGCAAAGGCTATTCGAGGAGGCGCTGGAGGCCGCCGAGAAAATCGCGTCAATGTCGCGTCCGGCAGCGGAGATGGCAAAAAGCGCAATCAATCGGGCGTTCGAGACCCCGCTGACTGAAGGGCTCCAGGTCGAGCGTAACCTGTTCCATTCGACGTTCGCGCTCGAAGATCGTGCGGAAGGCATGGCGGCCTTCATCGAAAAGCGGAAGCCGGTCAACAAGAACAAATGACACCCTCGAGCAGTTCTCGCCGATGCCGCTGAGCGGCGCCGCCAGGAACTGTTCGGACCACGTCGGTGGTCGATCGGGGCCGTGAGCGAATCAAGCGATTCCCGACAATAGATTGTCCTCTATCAGGGCCGGCAATTCAGAGCGCTTCGGCAGCTTGCGGCGTCTCTGAGGCCTGAAATCTGAGCCGCCGCCAGAAGCTTGGCATTCCCGGCATGTGTCGAATCCCCGCAACACAAGCAATCGGTGAATTCATGGGATTTTGGCGAGCTTCGGTTTGCCTGTACCGAGACCGGGCTCTAAACAGGTCGATGTGGTCGTTGGCGGGGCGATGGCCGGGGTTTGCTGCGGGATCACATGATTGGGCGTGCCTCTATGGTTGGCCACGGAGCGAGGCGCGCGCTCCGACTTTGCATCTGTCTTGTAACCCCCGGCATTGCGATCTGTTTTCCCCTCGGCCCTGCCCGGGGCGAAGGACTGCCCGAGGCACTGGCCAGGGCCTATCAAACCAATCCACAAATCAACGCCGCGCGGGCGCGACAGCGCGCTACTGACGAGAACGTCCCGCAGGCCCTGGCGGGTTATCGGCCGCAAATCATCGCCACCCTGAGCGGTGGCCTCCAGGCCGTTCGCAACCTGCTGCCGGACAACACGATCCAATCCGCCACCCTCAAGCCCTGGACCATCGGAGTGACAGTTACGCAGACGCTGTTCAATGGCTTCAAAACCGCCAATAGCGTGCGCGTGGCCGAACTGCAGGTCCGTTCTGGCCGGGAAGCCTTGCGTAACGCCGGACAGGGCGTGCTGCTCGACGCCGCCACCACCTACACCAACGTTCTCGCCAACCAGTCGCTGGTGGAAGCTCAGCGTTCGAATGTTGCTTTCTTGCGGGAAACCTTCGGAATCACCCAAAGGCGCCTAAACGCCGGTGATGTGACACCGACCGATACGGCCCAAGCGGAAGCGCGGCTCAACCGAGGACTTGCCGAACTCAACAACGCAGAGGTCAATCTCGCTGTCAGCCAAGCCATCTACTCTCAGGTAATCGGCAATCCTCCCTCGCAATTGCGACCCGCCGATAATGTGGACCGCTATGCACCCCACAGCAGGGACGAGGCGAGCACCTTGGCGTTCAAGGCACATCCGGCGGTTATCGCCGCCGGGTTTGATGTCGACGTCGCCTCGACGACCATCCACGTCGCTGAAAGTAGTCTGTTGCCCAGCATTACCTTGCAAGGTAGTGCCGGCCACAGCAGCGAGGCCGATCCCACCATCACTACTCTCAGAACGGATCAAGCCTCTATCGTCGCCCAAATGAACGCTCCCATCTACGACGGCGGTACTGCCGCATCGCAGACGCGTCAGGCAAAGGAACTGGCGGCGCAAAGCCGGCTGGTGCTCGATCAGGTCCGCAATCAAGCCCGGACCGCCGCGATCAGCGCCTGGGTCGCCAATGAAGGCGCGAAGATCGCGGTAGCAGCGTCGGAATCGGAGGTTCGCGCTGCGAGCGTCGCACTACAAGGCGTCCAGAAGGAAGCCGCGGGCGGGCAACGTGCGACCGTCGACGTCTTGAACTCGCAGGCGGATCTGATTTCCGCCAAGGCTCGACTGATCGGGGCGCAACGCGATCGGGTGATTGCGTCTTACACGCTGCTCAGTGCGGTCGGGAAGCTGGACGTCAGGACGCTCGGTCTGAACACACCAGACTATTTGCCCGAGGTCCACTACCATCAGGTACGCGACGCCTGGCACGGGCTGCGAACGCCGTCCGGCCAATAGCTCTGTTCTGAGGCTCGCGCGATACCGGTCGCCGAGATGCCATTCACATTGGCGCGGCATGCGTACTAGCCAGCCAAATGTGCTATTCTGCCGGGCATAAGAACAACAAAACCCGGGAGTGAATAATGTTGACTCGACGCAGTATTCTGCTCGCCTCCATTGCCGCTGGAATGACCATGCATAACAGGAACGCTTTCGGCGGCGCATCTCAGCCCGCGACGCCAGTGAATTTTGACGTCCCCGCCGGGGCCTGCGATTGCCACACCCACATTCACCCCGACCCCGCGAAGTTTCCTTTCTTCTCGGGGCGGGTCTATACGCCCGAGTTGGCATCGCCTGAAGAAATGACGGCCTTGCACAAGGCGTTGCATATCGACCGCGTGGTGATCGTCACCCCCAGCGTCTACGGAACGGACAATTCAGCCACGCTGTTCGGCATGAAGGCACGTGGCGAAACCGCGCGCGGCATCGCGGTGATCGATGAGAAAACTCCTGACAGCGACATCGAGGCCATGCACCAGGCGGGCATCCGTGGCATAAGGCTGAATCTGGCAACCGGCGGCGTCAACGATCCCTCGATAGGCCGCCCGCGCTTTCAGGCCGCGATCGATCGAATGAAGAACCGCAACTGGCATGTCCAGCTCTTCACCAGCCTCTCGATGATCTCCGCAATCAAGGACCTCGTCGCTAATTCGCCAGTACCAGTCGTGTTTGACCACTTCGGGGGAGCGCAGGCAGCGTTGGGAGTGGAGCAGCCGGGATTTTCAGATTTGGTGGATCTCGTCAAATCCGGCAAGGCCTACGTCAAGATCTCGGGAGCCTACCGCGCATCGAAGCTCGGGCCCGACTATTCCGATGTCGTTCCATTTGCGCGGGCGCTGATCGGGGCAAATTCGGACCGGGTGGTCTGGGGCACTGATTGGCCTCATCCGGATGCGGTAACGCCTGCCGGGAAGAAGCCGACGGACGTTACCCCGCTTCTACAGATCGATGATGGCCGACTGCTCAATCAGCTTCCGGTATGGACGCCCGACGCGGCGATCCGGAAAAAGATCCTGGTCGACAATCCCGCGCGGCTTTACGGGTTCTGATCCAGTCGAGTCGATTAGCAGCCTTATCGCGTGGGAACGCGATTTCCGCGAGAGACTAGCCGCGTCAGCGAGCTCGGCGCGAGAAGAAGGAGATCAAAACCGGCAGCGTCACCAGGATCACCAAGGGCGCCAGCATCATGCCGGTGACCACCACGACCGCAAGAGGCTTTTGCACCTGCGATCCGATGCCCTTCGACAACGCTGCCGGCAATAACCCGACACCCGCGACGACACAGGTCATCAAGACCGGCCGCAATTGAAGCTCGCCGGTGCGGATAACCGCCCTCGCCCGATCCAAGCCCTCATCGATCAGCTGATTGAATTGCGACAGGATGATTATCCCGTCCATCACCGCAATGCCGAACAGCGCAATGAACCCGATTGCCGCGGACACGCTGAATGGAATGCCAGACACCAAGAGCCCGAGCACACCGCCGAAGATCGCCATCGGGATTACGCTCATCGCAAGCAGCGTGTCCACCATCGAGCCGAAATTGAACCAGAGCAGCACCGCGATCAGAGCCAGGCTGATCGGCACCACGACGGACAGCCGCTTGATGGC
>C688J35102_120989648_pt1 | contig 12350 bp, 12 predicted proteins | sample HopSoiMetagenom2_FD_35102 | JGI IMG/M metagenome (IMG submission 35102)
CGCAGCGCCGCCGATCCGGGCACCAGCCGCAGCAGCTGCGCTGCCGCACTTTGCGCGAACGTTTTCAGGGGCTTGCGGCGGCGCATCAATATTCGCCGAAGCGGCCCCGCACGCTCTCGATCAGCTTGGCGCTGTCGTATCCAACCCCATCCTTGAACACGATCTCAACCTTCTCGACTTCGTTGATGTTCGCGGCCGGGTTGCCGCGGACGAGGATCAAGTCGGCGTCCTTGCCCGGCGCGATCGAGCCGATGCGGTTCTGGATGCCTAGGTAAGTCGCACCGTTGAGCGTGGCGATGCGGATCGCCTCGACAGGCGAGAATCCCGCCTCCACCAGAAGCTCCACCTCGCGCTGGTCGCCGAAACCTGGGATGACCCCTCCGTTCCCCGTCGGGTCCGGCCCGGCGAGTAGCAGCCCGCCCGCGGCGACGAACTGCCGCTCCAGCCCCAGATCGTTCCGGTAGGCGTCAGCCGATTCCTGCCCGCGCGGCGTTCCAGCGCGGCTGGCGGTCAGGTTCCTCAGATAGAGGTACGATTCCTTCGCCTGCGCGGTGAGCACGTCCATCTGCCGCTGCAGCAGCGGCGCGTGCAACGGGACGCTCTGCTCGAACACCGGCAGCGTCGAAGTGACGGCCACGTGCTTGCGCACCAGCAGGCCGATCAGCGCGTTCGCTTCCGGGCTGCCCGGCTTCATCTTGAGCAGAGTCGGAGTGCCGGTCGTGTCCGGGCATCTGTCGGGCAGCTTGCCGGGATCGAGCTGCGTGTTGACGAAGAAGCCGTGCTCGAGATTGTCGATCCCGAGCGCCACTGCCTCCGGATACGTGACCGAGCACAAATGCCCAGTGATCTTGAGGTGTCGCCGGTGCGCCTCCTTGATCGCCGCTTTGAGCTCGGCTCGGCTGATATTCATATAAGCCTTAAAGTCGTTCACGCCCTGGTCCGCCCAGAAGGCGACCTCCCGCCGCGCGTCCTCGGGCGAGGTGATTGGGTGGTTTTGAATGAAGAACGCGCCCGGCCCCTCGAGATAGGGCCCAGTGACGTCCAGGTGCGGTCCGACCAGCTTCCCCGCGTCGATTTCCCGCTTTAGCGCGAGGTCGGTGTACGGCTCCACGCTCCCGGTCGTCCGCATCGTCGTCACTCCGGCGGCAAGATAGAGCCGCGGCGCGCTGAAACTCATCTGCGGAACGATGATCGGGTCCTCGAACTTACCCGATGGATCGATGTTCGGTCGCTGCAGATAGAAAAGGTGGTTGTGCATGCCGACGAGCCCCGGCAGCACGGTGTCGCCGCTGGCATCGATCGCGTGGTAATCCGTCGGAAACGGCGCGCTCGCCGGCCGCACCGCAACAATGCGCGGGCCCTCGATCAGGACAACCTGATCTTCAAGCGGCACCGCGCCCGTCCCGTCGATCACTCGTACATGCACGAGCGCGATGCGTCCGCCGGGAACCTTGACGTATTGTTGCAGTTCGGCGCTGAGAGGCTGCGGCGGCGCAAGGACGGGCGCCGCGGTCACTGTCGACGATCGGAGCGCGAGCGCGGCAGCAGCGAAAGAGTAGAATTTCATGGCGGTCTTCCCTCAGCCGCAAGCTGCCACGCCAGGTCTAGCATCCGCAATGGGTGAAAAGACGACGGCGAAGACTCCATAATCTAGATCAGTAACAACGGCTCGCGGTAATCACTTGGCAAGCACTGCCGCATACCCTTGCGGCGCGAGGGCTCCTTTCGCCCTCGGTAATGGAGCGGAAAGTCATGCCCGAGGTCCAGGTCTACGAGCGGACGACACCGTCCTTTGCGGCGACCCTCGCCAATCGCGGGCACCACATCGTCTATCGCGCGAACTCCGACAATCATTGCCCCGGCTGCGGCCGCTCCCACTGGTATATCGGCCGGATCAGCGCCGAGTGCGGCTTTTGCGGCACCGCCGTACCGCTCGCAGAGGCACGGAGCGAGTTTCTGGGAACGCCCGGCGGCACAGCCAAGCCGACGTCGTCGCCCGACCAGCGGCAATTCCCGAGGATGGCGGCCAAAGGGCGCAATTTGCAGCTGCTGATCGACGGTTCGCCGACGAATTTCGCGCTCCACGACATCTCCGAAGGTGGCGCCAAGGGCGTAAACCTGCTCGATTTGTCGCCCGGCGCCGGCGTCTACGTCCGCTTTGAAGGCGGCATTCTGGTACCGGCGATGGTCAAATGGGCCGAAGACGGCCTGGTGGGGCTCGCCTTCGTCACGCCGGTCATGCTCGACCGGTCCGGCCAGGGGAATTAAGCGGTCGGTAGGCCTAAGCCGCGGGCATCCCCGACTTTACACCCTGCCGCAGCATCGCTCGAAGCCCCGGGCCGTCCTCATGCGCGTGCACCTTGACGGCGTGCTGTGCGGCGGCCTCGACCAATTCGTCTTCGCTGTCCGCCGAAATCGCGATGCTGCAGCCGGATTCGCTCGGATAGTCGCGGCAGTCGATAAATTTGCGGTCCATGAAAGCCTCCTCGCTCCTGCCGTCCGGCAGTACGCCTTTTGAGCGCGGCGCTCCAGCGAGTTCACGACATCCGCAAAATCCACCGTTCCCGGTACGGGGTCAGCCACAGCTATTGTATTCCTGGGGCGAGAAACTGCTTTCCTACAGCTTTCGTTGTGTGATCCATATAGGTTCATGAAAGACGAACGCGAATCGCCAGATCAGCATAGAGACCTAGTAGAACATGATCTTGCGAGCGCGACAGATTCCGACGCGATGCTTACCGAATGCAACGGCGACCCGCTGCTCCGGAGCAGTCCGGATGACGATGTGAGAGCCTCCGTGAATACCGCGGCCGGGAACCGCTGCCTCCCGCCTCCCGTTGAGCCTGGAGAGATGGACCAGCAGACTACCAAGTCGAGGCCCAACGGCTCACTGATCCAGCCGCCCCCGGTTGCCGAGGCCTTCTATTCCGAAGTCCTCCAGCTGATGGCCAAGTCCGAGATTCCGTTCCTGGTCTCGGGCACCTATGCGCTGGCGAGTTACACCGGGATCGACCGGCCCACGAAAGACGTCGACGTCTTCGCCAAGGCTGGCGACGCGCTGAAGATGCTCCACTATTTCAAGGAACATGGCTTCGACGTGGAAATCGTCGACGAGCGCTGGCTCTATCGAGTCACGCGCGGCGACCTGTTCGTCGACATCATCACGAACATGCCCACAGTCACCACGCACGTGACCGACGAATGGTTCGTCAATGCTCCGGAGGCGGAGCTGTTTGGGGCGAAGGTGCGCCTCGTTCCGCCGACGCAATTCGTCTGGTCGAAGATCTTCGTCCAGGATCATCACCGGTACGACATGGCCGACGTCGCGCACATGATCCTCAAGTGCCACGAAGCTATCGACTGGCGCCGGCTCCTTAGCCACATGGAGCTGTATTGGGAGGTGCTGCTGATTGCGCTCCTCAACTTCCGCTTCGTCTACCCGAGCGAACGCCATTGCGTCCCGCGATGGTTGATGAACGAGTTGCTCGAGCGGCTGCACGATCAGGCGGAAATGAAGGGGCCTGGCAGGAGAGTATGCCGCGGCCGCATCTTCTCCCCGCGCGACTATGCGATCGACGTGGACCAATGGGGCTTCTCCGACGCTGTCGGCAATCTCGAAGAGCAATATGGCGACAAGGACTGACGGCAAGCTCCGCGTGGCCGCGATCGGCGACCTCCATGTGATGGAGGACAGCGTCACGCCTTATCGCGAGCTGTTCACCGAGATTTCGGCAAGCGCCGACGTTCTCGTGCTGTGCGGCGACCTCACCAATTTCGGTAAGACGCGGGAGGCGGAGATTCTCGCCGACGACATCAAATCCTGCTCGATCCCGGTGCTCGGAGTCCTCGGCAATCACGATTACGAATGCGGCCAGCCGGAGAAGGTCTGCGAAATCCTGCACTCCGCGGGGATGAAGGTCCTCGACGAGCAGGCGACCGAAATCGAAGGCGTGGGGTTCGCCGGCGTGAAGGGCTTCCTCGGCGGCTTCGGGCGCGGCGAGCTCGCACCGTTCGGCGAGCCCATCGTCAAGGCCTTCGTCGACGAAGCGATGAACGAGGCGCGCAAGCTGGAGAATCAGCTGCGGCAGCTTCGCACGGAGCGGAGCGTCACAGTGCTCCATTATTCTCCGATCGAGGGCACCATCGAAGGCGAGCCGCCCGCCATTTTCCAGTATCTGGGTTCGCAGCGCCTGTGTGAGCCGATCGACCGCTTCGACCATGTGAAGGCGGTGGTCCACGGCCACGCCCACCACGGCACCCATGAAGGCCGCACCCCGCGCGGGACGCCCGTGTACAACGTCGCGCAGTTCGTCTGCCGTGAGGCATTCGGCCGGCCCTATGCGGTGCTGGAAATCTAGGCCGCGGGCCAGTTCTCCAACACATCGACAAAGCGCGTCAGCCACGCATTGGTCTGGTGGCCATCGACGACGCGGTGGTCGATGGTCAGAGTCGCATAGGCCATCGGCCGGATGAGGATCGCGTCCTGCCCATCGATCTCGCGCACCACGGCACGCTTTTCGAGCTTGCCGACGCCGAGGATGGCCGCCTGACCCTGGTGGAGGATGATCGGCGCGGCGAGCAGCGAGCCGGAGACTCCGTGATTCGAGATAGTGAAGCTTCCGCCCGAGACATCTCCGGGCGTCAGCTTGCCTTCGCGAGCGCGGCGCGTGAGATCGTCGAGCCTTGCGCCAATCTGCTCGAGGTCGAGCGACCCGGCGTCTTTCACGACGGGCACGACCAGCCCCTTCTCGCCAAGCGCGGTGCCGACGCCGATGTCGATTGTCGGCGAGATTGCTATCCGGTCCTTTTCCCACCGGCCGTTGATCGCCGGTGCCGCTGACATCGCCTCGGCCGCCGCTCTCACGATGTAAGCGGTGTAGCTGAGCTTCACGCCTGTGGCCGCCATCGCCGACTTGTGCGCCGCGACCGCGGAAAAGTCCGCCTCGAACACCGCAGTGACGTGCGGCGCTTCGCTCACTGCGCGCACCATGTTTTCGGCGATCTTCAGGCGCATGCGATCGTGCGCGATGTCGTGCGCAGCGAACTGCCGAGGCTGCGCTGTCGCGGGTTCGCCAACAGTGACCACGGTTGCCGACGCGACGGCGCGATCGACGTCTTCGCGTGTCACTCGACCGTTCCGCCCGCTCCCGTGAATCCGCGACGGGTCGATTCCATGCTGCAGGCACGCCCTTCGCACAGACGGGGAAAGACGCGTTTCGCTCGACCGGCCAACGTCGTTTGTCCTGAGCGAAGTCGAAGGGCGTTCCTCCAACGCCCGTCGAGAACGCACTGCGACTTCGACCTGCGGCCCCCGCTCGGCACGAACGGAGTCATCCGTCTCAATTCTCGCAAGCAGCGCCCCCGGCACCGCCTCGGCATCCGTATCCAACACGATCTCGGCGAGAACTCCGGCACCAGGTGCCGGCACTTCCTGCGTCACCTTGTCGGTCTCGAGCTCGACCAGCGGGTCGTTCTCGGCCACGGCGTCGCCAACCTGCTTGAGCCAGGCGCGGACGACCGCCTTGGTGCCCTCCTGCTCGTCGGGGACACGGACTTCTATCACGCTCAGAACCCCACCAGCCGCTCAATCTCGGCGCGGATGCTCGTCACGGAGGGAAGCGCCCATTCCATCAGCCGCGGGTGATGTGGGCTCGGGATATCGGGCATAGTCACGCGTGCGACCGGGCCGTCGAGGTCGAGGAAGGCTTCGTCCGCGACCACTGCCGCGATCTCCGCGCCGAAGCCGCCCGTGCGCAGATCCTCATGGACGATCAGACAGCGGCGCGTGCGGCGAACGCTTTCGAGCACCGTCTCGCGATCCCACGGCATCAATGTGCGCAGGTCGATCACGTCGGCACTGACTCCATCCGCCGCCGCCTCGCACCGCGGCACCATCGCGCCCCAGGTGACGATGCTGATCTGATCGCCCTCGCGCGTCTTCTTCGCGCGGCCAAACGGCAGGACATATTCATCGCCGGGCCACGGCCGCCGGGCCCATGCGTCGTCGAGCATCGCACGGTGCTCAAAGAAGATCACCGGATCGTTGCCGCGCAAACTTCCGCGCAGCAGCCCGACCGCATCTTCGGCGTTGGATGGCACCGCGACCTTCCAGCCGGGGTTGTGCACGAACTCGACCTCATTGGTCATGCTGTGCCACGGGTCGCCGCATTTAAAGAAGCCGCCGGGCACGCGTAGCACCATCGGCGCTGCAAAGCGGTTGTGCGTGCGCCAGCGCATCGTCCCGCAGTCGTGGATCTGCTCGGTCGCCGGCTCGGCATATTTGCGGAACTGGATCTCGGGCACCGGCATCAACCCCGCGAGCGCCATTCCCACCGCGCGGCCGACGATCCCCTCTTCATTGAGCGATGTATCGAACACGCGGTCGCGGCCGAACTTCTCCTGCAGGCCGAGCGTGACCGCATGAACGCCGCCCTTGGGGCCGACGTCCTCGCCGAACAGCAGCACGCGCGGATTGGCTTCGAGCTCCTGGTCGAGCACTCGGCGGATCGCCGTCACCATGTTGATCCGCTGACCTGAGCCCGCCGGGACATCCGTCGAAGGCGGCGGCGCGTAGCCGGCATTCCACAGCCCGCCGACCTGCTGCATCTCGCCTTCGAAGAACACGTGCCGCGTCACATCGTCGGGCGAAGAGATGCCGCGAGCTTCGGCTTCGGCCCGCGCCGCGTCGACCTGCCACGCCGCCTCCCGCTCGAGGTCCGTCCACGCGTCGTCGCCAATCTGGAGCCTTGCGCAATGCGCCTTCAGCTTGGGCAGCGGGTCGCGTGCCCACTCGGCTTCGATCTCCGGCTTCGATTTGTACGTCTGCGTGTCCTGGAAGCTGTGGCCTTCGAGCCGCGGCACCGTCAGCCGCAGCAGCGCGGGGGTGAGCTTGCCCCGGACATGTGCGACCGCATCATGGATCAGTTTCGACGCCTCGATCGGGTCGGTGCCGTCCCCGTCGAAGATCGTCAGTCCACGGAAGCTCGCAAGGTTTGCCGCGATGTCCTTGCCAGGTGTCTGATATTCCGACGGAACCGAGATTCCGTAGCCATTGTCCTCGATGTAAATCAACAGTGGCAAAGATTGTGTCGTTGCAATTGTTAAAGCTGCCCAAAATCCACCTGTGGCGCAGCTCGCGTCCCCGCCGAGCACCAAAGCGATCGCATCGGCGGGACCTTCGCCAAGAATCTTGTGCTTGTAGGCGATCGCCTGCGCCCATCCGGCCGATGGCGTATATTGCGCTCCGACTCCGCCGCACATCGGCAGCGCATCGGCGCCGCCGGGATTAGGGTAATTGAACACGACCCCGATATCGCGTCCGTCGGAATAGCCGCCGGCCAGCCCCATCCCCGAACCGAGCGCGTCCGCGAGCGGTACTCCAAGCGCAAGCAGCAACGGCCGCGAGCGATAATAACCGAACGCGCCATCGCCATCCTTGAGCTGAAGCCCGAGAAGCGCCTGCGCCATGTCGTGGCCGCGCGCCGAGAATTGATAGAGCACCTTCTTGGCCGGAACGAGTTCCTCTTCCTCGATCCGGTCCATTTCTCGGCTGGTGAGAACCAGACTCGCGACCTCGCGCCAATCCACCTCTGCAGAGACGCGGCCCGGGTCGCGGTCGGCCATGATCAGGCGTCCAGCGCCTCGACCACGGCGGCGATAAATCGATCGATCTGATGATCGCCCATGCCGACGACATTGAAGCGCCCGCTGTCGGCCATGTAGATCGAATGATCGGCGCGGAGCTTCAGCACTTGCTCCTTCGACAGCGGAAGCATCGAGAACATGCCGAACTGCCCGCCGATAAAGTCGAGCCGCCGGTCGGCGGACGCGATCCGCTGGCGTACCGAATTGATCCGATCGCGCATGGCGGTGAGTTCAACGAGCCAGTCGGCGTGAAGCTGCGGGTCTTCGAGAATGATGTGCACCGCCGCGGCGCCATGATCGGGCGGCATCGACCACATCTCGCGAGCACGTTGGAACACGTGCCCCATTGCGGTCGCGGTCGCTCCCGTCGATCCGGTCTTCAGGAAAAGGGAACCGACTCGGTCGCGATACACCGAGAAATTCTTATCGCAGCTCTGCGCGACGATGACCTCTTCGCAGGCGCTCAAGATCCCCCGGAGCCCGCGCGCATCTTCGTCGAGGCCGCGGCCGAAGCCCTGATAAGCGATATCGACGAAGGGGATGAGCCCACGGTCCACCACAACGCGCGTGACCTCACGCCATTGCTCGTCGCTGAGATCCGCGCCGGTCGGGTTGTGGCAGCAACCATGGAGCAAGGCGACGTCGCCAGCTTCGCCGTTCGACAGCGTCGCAAGCATGTCCTCGAAGCGGATCGTCGCCTGTCCGCGCTCGTAATATGGGTATTCGACGCATTCGAGCCCGACCGCGCGAATAATCGGCGCGTGATTGGGCCAGCTCGGAGTCCCAAGGAACACGCGCGCATTCCGGTTCACCGTCGCAATCAGCTCGAACCCAAGGCGGAGCGCGCCGCAACCGCCGGGCGTCTGCACGCCGGCGATCCGCTTGTCGTCGGCGTGCTCGCCGAGCAGGATCGGGCGGATGAGCTCGGCAAAACGCTTGTCCCCAGCGCTCCCGAGATAGCCCTTGCTCTCCTGCGTCGCCTGCAGGATCGCTTCGGCCTTCTTGATCACCTTCAGCACCGGTGTGCGGCCCGCCGAGTCGCGGAACACGCCCACTCCGACATCGATCTTGTCGGGCCGCGGATCGGCATTGACCATGCCGATGAGCGCGATCAGCGCGTCCTCGGCAACTGGTGCAAGATCGGCAAGGCCCCTGGCCTTCGCATGTGTTTCGGTCAGCATGCGGCGGCGATTAGCTAACTTATGCGTCGTAATCCACCGCGACGCCGTCGCCCACGGGCACCGACTGACAAGTCAGCACGTAACCGTCGGCAACCTCCTCGTCGGTCAGGCCGTAGCGCGCGGCCATCTCCACTTTGCCCTTGGTCACTTTCGCCCGGCAGGTGGCGCAGACGCCGGCCTTGCAGGCGAAGGGCGCAGGAAGACCGGAGGCGCGGGCGCTGTCGAGAATATTCCCGGCGGTAAACGGCACCCGCCGGGTCCGGCCATCGAGGGTGACCGACACGGTCAGCCCCTCGGCTTTCGTTTGAAGCGCGGCAATTTCGCGGGTGACCGCCCCGGCCGGCGTCTCGGCGGTGAAGCGCTCGATGTGGATGCGTGCTTTTGCAATACCGCAGTCGAGCAGCGCCCCTTCGGCCGCGTCCATCATCGGACCCGGCCCGCAAATGAACCAGCCGTCCACCTCCGCCGCGTCCGCGACGAGACGCTCGATCGCCTCCTCGCAGCGCGCGCGGTCGAGCATTCCGTTGAAGAGCTCGATCTCCTGCTCTTCCTGATCGAGGAAATGATAGAGTTCGAACCGGTCGAGATATTTGTCCTTGAGATCGGCGAGCGCGTCGAGGAAGATGATCGAGCTGCTGTCGCGGTTGCCATAGAGCAAAGTGAAGCGGCTCTCCGGTTCGAGCCGGAGAGTCGACTTGATCAGCGACAGCACCGGTGTGATCCCCGATCCACCCGCAATTCCGACCAGGTGCCGCCTGTTCGCGCAGTCGAACTCGGTCGTGAAACTGCCGTGCGGCGACATCACATCGATGACGTCGCCCGCCTTGAGATTCTGCGGTGCCCATTGCGAGAAGAAGCCGCCGGGCATGCGCTTGATCGTCACGATCCAGTCGCGCTCGTCGGGCGCGGTGCACAGCGAATAGTTGCGGCGCACCTCCTCGCCGTCGATCGTCGCGCGCAAGGTCAGATGCTGCCCCGGCTTAAAGGCGAAGGCGTCCTGCAACTCGGCGGGGATCTCGAAGCGCAGCGAAACCGCCTCGGCCGTTTCCGGCACGACCTCGGCAATCTTCAGCGCGTGAAAATGAACGGACACTTTGCAGAGCCTACCACTTCGCGTCTGGGTAGGTGCGCGGCAGGAACTGCATCACTGCGAGCAGATGCCCGAGATGTTCGGTGTGGTGCCCGCGCCGGCCGCCGAGGATCGGGCGTTGCTCCGCCGGAGCTTCGAGCTGCGCCTCTTTCAGCACCGCTGCGACCGCCGAGCGATATTCGTCTTCGAAGCTGCGCGGATCAGGGGCGACTCCGCGGTCGATGAGCGCCTCCAGCGTCTCGTCCACCTCGAACAATTCGGGGACAAAGCGCCAGCACCAGTCGAGCCCTTCGGCCATGCGCCGCGCGCTTTCCTCGGTCCCGTCGCCGAGGCGGATCGTCCATTCGCTCGCCAGCTCGCGGTGATACGCGATTTCCTTCACGGCCTTGGCGGCGAATTCCGAAAGGAACTGGTCGCCGGACGCGGTCAGCCGCTGCAGCAGCAAATGCTGCCAGGCCGAGTACAGCAGCTGCCGCGCGATCGTCTGCGCGAAGTCGCCATTCGGCTGCTCGACCAGCAGGCAGTTGCGGAAATCGAGCACGTCGCGATGGAACGCCAGCCGGTCCGCGTCGCCAGCTTCCCCGAGCAGTAAATTGGCCTGGCCGATCAGGTCCAGCGACAGGTTTGCGAGTGAAAGATCGACCTCGAGCACCGGCGCATGCCCGCACCATTCGCCGAGCCGCTGCCCAAGCACCAGCGCATCGTCGCCGAGGCGCAGGAGATAGTCGGTGCGCGCGTCAACAGCGACCGTCGCCATCAGATGTGCTTCACCTCATCGGGGATGTCGTAGAAGGTCGGGTGGCGGTAGATTTTGCTTTCCGCCGGCTCGAACAGCTCGCCCGCCTGCTCAGGGTCCGACGCTACGATTTCTTTCGACGGCACCACCCACAGGCTCACCCCTTCCATCCGCCGCGTGTACGTGTCGCGCGCGTGGGCGAGCGCGAGCTCCGGGTCAGGAGCATGAACGCTGCCAACGTGGCGATGCGCGAGCCCGCCCTTGCTGCGGACGAAGACTTCCCAGAGCGGCCAGTCACTGCTCAAGCCGCCTTCCTCTGCCGCCGCTTCGCCTCGTGCGCGGCTGCGGCCTCACGCACCCAGGCGCCCTCGTCCCACGCGGCGCGGCGGGCCTTCATCCGCTCCTTGGCGACCGGGCCCTCGCCGCGCACGACGGCATAGAATTCTTCCCAGTCGACCTCGCCGAAGTCATAGCCACCCTTCTCTTCGTTCCACTTGAGGTCGGGGTCCGGCACCTTGAGCCCAAGGAAGTCCGCCTGCGGGACGGTGATGTCGACGAATTTCTGCCTGAGCTCGTCATTGGTCTCGCGCTTAATCCGCCAGCGCATCGACTGCGCGGTGTTGGGGCTGTTCTCATCGGGTGGCCCGAACATCATCAGGCTCGGCCACCACCAGCGGTCGAGCGCGTCCTGCGCCATCCGCTTCTGCTCCGCAGTCCCGTTCGCCATGGCAATCATGATCTCGTAGCCTTGGCGCTGGTGGAAACTTTCTTCCTTGCAGACACGAACCATCGCCCGCGCATAGGGGCCGTAAGACGTGCGCTGCAGCGGCACCTGGTTCATGATCGCAGCGCCGTCGACCAGCCAACCGATCGCGCCGATGTCCGCCCAAGTGAGCGTCGGATAATTGAAGATGGTCGAGTATTTCGCCTTCCCGGAGTGCAGCGCCTCGATCATCTCCTCGCGGCTCGTGCCCAAGGTCTCCGCCGCGCAATAAAGATACAGCCCGTGCCCCGCCTCGTCCTGCACCTTAGCAAGCAGGATCGCCTTGCGCCGCAGCGACGGAGCCCGCGTAATCCAATTGCCTTCAGGGAGCATGCCGACGATCTCGCTGTGCGCATGCTGGCTGATCTGCCGGGTCAGCGTGCGGCGATACGCCTCCGGCATCCAGTCCTTCGGTTCGATGAACTCGTCCGCGGCAACCCGCGCCTCGAAGGCGTCGAGGAGCTTGGGGTCTTCGAGATTCTCGATTTTGGCGGTCTTCTGAAGCTCGGTCGTGTACATAAAAGTGGATGTAGCTCTTGCCGTGCCACGGTTCAAATCCGCGCGCTCATCGTTACAGGGAAGCGATGAGCGTTAACCGGCGCCACTTTCTTGCGGCGAGTGCCGCTGCGGCGGCCCTGCCCGCACGCCTACGGTCGGAAAGCGCCCCCGTATTGCGGCCGGAGGACTTCGGCGCGCGCGGCGACGGCGCAACCACCGACACCCGCGCCTTTGCCGCTTTGTCAGCGGAGGTGAACCGCCGCGGCGGTGGCACGATCGTTCTGCGCCAGGGCCGTACATACATCGTCGGCGCACAGCATCGTGGCGGCGATTACGGCTGGACGCCGTCGCCGGTGCTCGAGCTTAAGCACCTTTCCAAACCGCTCAGCATCCTCGGCAACGGAGCGAGGCTGCGTTGCGCTCCCGGGCTTCGCTATG
>C688J35102_120989647_pt1 | contig 12348 bp, 13 predicted proteins | sample HopSoiMetagenom2_FD_35102 | JGI IMG/M metagenome (IMG submission 35102)
ACGGCTGCGGGCGAACCGCATCCTGCGCTCGCGGCCTGCCGGCGGGCGCGCCGCTCCGCCTCCTCGCGCGCCAAGCCCCGGACGTACGCCTGGAGCTCCTGCCTGGAGCCGAACGCGGTGAGCGACGCCGCCCGCGGCGGTGTCGGTGCGCGCGGCGGCGAGGGGAGCGCCACCGTCAGCGCGGGCACGGTGACCAGCACCGCGGCTACGAGCAGGGGGATCGATCGGGTCTTCATCGGGACCTCACCGGGCGCGCGGGTTTTGACGATTCAACCGATTGCCGATACGGAACGACCCACGTATCGCGCATTTGACATCGCCGCCCATCGATCGACCGTTCGCGGCCGATCGGAGGCGGAAGGTCGTCATCGACGGAGGGCCCGTAGCTGAAGGAGCCGGGAGCCTGCTGCCTTCTGTGCTTGCACGGCGGCGCTTGGATTACCATATTGGTAACGCTGCTCCAATGTCCCTCTCCTTGCACCACCATGCGGATCATTTCACGCAAGCGGCTGCGGGAGTTCGGTGAGCAGCATCCTGACGCCGTCACACCGCTTGACGACTGGTACTCGCTGGTCCGGTCGAAGGACTATCAGTCACCGGCAGAAGTAAAGGCGGACTTCGCGTCGGTCAGCTTCATCTCCGACGACGTCACGGTGTTCAACATCGGCGGGAACAAGTACCGCCTGAGCGTGAGTATCCGGTATCGTACCGGGATCGTGTACATCCGCCGCGTGCTGACACACACGGAGTACGACCGCCACACCAGGGACGGAACGCTGTAGGCTGGCGAGCGGCCGATCTTTCGCGACAAAGGGATGCCAATGACGACGCTGCTGGATTTCTCGAAGCCCCACGTTCTCCGCTCGGACGAGGAGTACGAAGCGGCGGTCGCCGAAATCGATGCGCTGCTCGGCCGCGACATCGTGCCTGGCTCCGAGGAGGACGACCGCCTCGAGTTCCTCTCGCTGCTGGTCGAGGCCTATGACGATGAGCACTTCCCGATGGGCGAATCGTCGACCCCGCAGTCGATCGTGGCTTTCATGCTGGAGCAGAAAGGGATGCAGCGGAGCGACCTTTCCGAGGTGATGGGCGGCCGGAGCCGGGTTTCGGACTTCTTCAACGGGAGACGAGAGCTTTCGCGCTCGCAGATCAAGGCGTTGCGCGACCTGCTGGGAATCCCGGCTGATCTGCTCTTGTGAAGCCAGTCAACCGCATCTCACGCAGAGCCGCACGGGAGCCGCTGTGCCCCCTCCGCGGCTCTGCGTCTCTGCGTGAGACGCTGTTTGCCGCAGCGAAGGATGTCCCGTAAGTTCAGGAATCCCGCCGGACCCAATCCCCACCTGTGATTCAGGGGACGATGACGCATCGTCTCGCCCGGGCGCTGTTCACGGCCATCCTTCTCGTCACCTGCTGCCATTCGCTCCACGCCCAGCGCCCGCCCCTGCGCTGGGGCGGCGACGCCGAGGGCGGGGCGCCGTTCGTGGAGGCGGACCCGGCCGATCCCTCGCGGGTGCGCGGCTTCGACGTGGAGATCGCGGAGATGATCGCGCGCGGGGTGGGGCGCGAGCCGCGGTTCATCCAGGTCGCGTGGTCGTCCATCGAGCAGTCGGTGGAGCGCGGCGACTTCGAGGTGGGGATGAGCGGGCTGGAGGACCGGGCGGAGCTGCGCGCCCGCCACGCCGTCTCCATCCCCTACTACGAGTTCCACGAGGTGCTCGCCGTCCGCCCCGCGGACCGCGGCCGCTTCCGCCGGCTGTCGGACCTCGCGGGGCGCCGGGTGGCCACGCTCGGCGCGACCATGGCGTACCAGATGCTCCTGGACGAGCAGAGGCGCTCCGGCCTCGTCCCCATCTCCTACGACGACGACGTCCACCCGTACAGCGACCTGGTGGCGGGGCGCGTGGACGCGGTGCTGCTGGACAACATCATCGCCGAGCGCTCGCTGCGGCGCGCGGGCGGGTTCGTCATCCAGCCGGAGCCCGCCGCGACCGGGCACTACGTCGCCGTCTTCGCCCGCGCCAACGCGGCGCTGCGCGACTCGGCCGACGCCGTGCTGCGCGCGCGGATGCGCGACGGATCGCTGGAGCGCACCTTCCGCCGCTGGGGCGTGTGGAGCGACGCGGAGGGGGATTTCTTCCGCAGGACGCTGGCGACCGCGCCGGTGCGGGACGTGGCCGCGCAGGCCCCGATCGAACGCGCGTCGCCGACCAGCGGCCGCGCGCTGCGCACCTACCTCCCGGCGCTGGTGCGCGCGGCGGGCATCACCCTGGTGCTGTCGTGCCTGGCGATGGCGCTGGCGGTCTCGATCGGCATCCTGGTGGCGGCGGGGCGGGTGTACGGGCCTCCGGTGCTGCGCGCGCTGCTCACCGTCTACGTGGAGGTGATGCGGGGGACGCCGGTGCTGCTGCAGCTCTTCGTCATCTACTACGGCCTCTCCGGCGTCGTCCGCCTCCCCGCCTTCGCGGCCGCGGTGCTGGGGCTGGGCCTCAACTACGCCGCCTACGAGTCCGAGATCTACCGTGCCGCGCTCGAGGCCATCCCCCGCGCGCAGCTGGAAGCGGGGCGCACGCTGGGGCTCTCGGAGGGGCAGATCCTGCGGCTGGTGCGCGGCCCGCAGGCGCTGCGGCTGGCGCTGGCGCCCATGACGAACGACTTCGTGGCGCTGCTCAAGGACTCGTCCCTGGTCTCGGTGATCACCGTGGTCGAGCTGACCAAACAGACCGCCATCTACGCCACCAACGTGGGGAGCTGGGTGGTGCCGGGGATCCTCTGCTCGCTCGTCTACCTCGCTTTCTCGCTCCCGCTGTCGCGCTTCGCGCGGGCGCTGGAGCGGCGCTGGAGCTGGGGATGAGCGGCGCGCTCACGGTCTCCGGGCTGTGCGTGGCGCGCGGCGAGCGGAAGATCCTGCGCGGCGTGGACCTGTGCGTGGAGGCGGGGGAGATCTGCGCGCTGATGGGCGCGTCGGGGGCCGGGAAGTCGACCGTGCTGCGGAGCGTGGCGGCGCTGCAGCCGTTCGACGGCGGCGGCATCGACGTGGACGGCTTCGCGCTGCGGCCGGGGCCCGTTCCGCGCGAGTCGCGGCTGAAGGGGCTGCGGCGCAAGGTGGGGATGGTCTTCCAGGCGCACGCGCTCTTCGAGCACCTCACCGCGCTCGACAACGTGACGCTCGCCCCCGTGCACGCCCTGGGGTGGACGCGGGAGAAGGCGAGCGCGGCGGCGATGACGCTGCTGGAGGAGCTCGGCGTGGCCCATCGCGCGGCGGCCCATCCGCGCGAGCTCTCCGGCGGTGAGTCGCAGCGCGTGGCCATCGCCCGCGCGCTGGCGCCCGACCCGCTGCTGCTGCTGCTGGACGAGCCGACCGCCGCCCTGGACCCCGCGCGCCGCGGCGCGCTCGGCGAGACGCTGCGCGAGCTGGCGGGGCAGGGGCGCGGGCTGCTCATCTCCACCCACGACGAGGACTTCGTGCGCGAGTTCGCCGACCGCGTGGTGATCCTGCACGAGGGTACGCTGGTGGAGCACGGCCCCGCCGCCGACGTGCTCGACCATCCCCAGCACGCCGCCACGCGCGACCTGCTGCGGGGCCCGGAGTCGCGGCCTGCCGCACCGTAGGCCGGATTCGTCCCCACCGCGCCTTTCCTTCCGCGCAACAATCCGCGAAGATGGGGTGATTCCGACGCGGCGAATCACCCCATCTCTCGTTCCGCATGCCGACGCCTGCGCAGGGCCAGATCATCGTGATGGGCGGGGGCGGGTTCACCATGGAGCCCGACAATCCCCTGCTCGACCGCTACCTGCTGGAGGCGACGGGGAAGGCGCGGCCGCGCGTCTGCTTCGTGCCCACGGCCGCGGGCGACGCGGTGGGATACGTGGACCGCTTCTCCGACGCGTTCCCCGAGGAGCTCTGCGAGCGCACCTGGCTGTCGCTGTTCAGCCGGAAGATCCACGACCTGGCGGAGTTCCTCTCCGAGCAGGACCTGGTGTACGTGGGCGGCGGGAACACGGTGAACCTGCTGGCGGTGTGGCGGGCGCAGGGGCTGGACCGGGTGCTCCGCGAGGTGCTGGCGGCGGGGACGATCCTCTGCGGGGTGAGCGCGGGTGCGCTCTGCTGGTTCGAGCGGGGGATCACGGACAGCTACGGTCCCGACCTGAAGCCGCTCACGAACGGACTGGGCCTCCTCTCCGGCGCCTTCTGCCCGCACTACGACAGCGACTGGCGCCGCCCCGACCTGTTCGACGACTTCGTCGTGGAGCACGGCGGCCCCGCCCTCGCCACCGAGGACGGCGTGGCGCTGCACTTCCGCGACGGCGAGATCGTCGGCGCGGTCACGTCGCGCCCCGGCAGGCACGCGTACCGCCTGGAGCCCGCGCAGAACGGCGTCCGCGTGGAGACGATCGAGCCGAGGTATCTCGGCGACTAGAGGGGTGTTGAAAAACCCGCGGCACACGGTGTCATCCCGAGGCCCGGCCCCTTGAAAGCCTGCGGCGGCGCGGATGTTGACGGGGCCGAGGGATCTAGCTCGGGACGCCGCGAGACCCGGGCGCGGCAGCGTCATGAACGCCGGCTCTCCACGGTCGCACCTGTAATCAGCCAGCCGCCGCTGCCGTGCGGCTTCCGCGGCGGGCCACGCGCGTCCGCGGTTAGATCCTTCGGCCCTGCGGCGCCCAGCGCGGCCTCATGGAACCGTTAGATCGGGCCTCAGGATGACACCGTTCGGGGCGGACGTTCTTCAACGGACTTCTAATACCATTTTTCAGAATTAACTGTGCATTCCGAGGAGCTGGGTGTAGCCATAGTCGGTGAGTGAAGCGAGGGTGTCGGCGGTGTAGTCGCGCAGGATGGTGCCGGCTACCCGGCCGTGCAACGGAGGGGTGTAGTGCGTCTGCGACATCGCTCCTCCCTTGATGGTCGGACTCAAAGAGCGGCGGAGGGGACGCGGGGGCTCTCCGCGGCCCTGCACTGCGTCACCGGCCAACGGCGAGCACGTACTCGGCCAGTGGACCGATCCGGGCGAGGGTCTCGGGCCGGATGCGCGATGGATCATCGAGTCCGAGCGGGGTGCCGCGCGGGACGAAGTAGCCCTGGATCGACCGCCGGGGCGCCCCGGAGGTGTTCGCCGCGTGCCCGTGCCACACCGAGGCGTCGAAGACGAGCAGCGCGCCGGCCGGCCCGCACGCGAGCACCTCTCCCGCCCAGGGCGCGCAACGGTCGGACATGACGTCCTCCGGCACCTCCGGCCACCGGTGCGAGCCCGGCACGATGCGCGTCGCGCCATTGTCCGGGCGGAACGGGTCGAGCGTGAGGATGAACCCAAGCATCGGCCGGGCGGGGTCGTCGCGCGGCAGGTCGGCGTGCAGCTCCTGCGCGGGGGTGCCCGGACGCAGCGTACGGCCGAGCATCGAGCTGAGCCGGAAGGGTCCGCCGATCACCCGCGCCGCCGCTTCCAGGAGCGGGGGATGGACGTAGATCGGGTCGAAGGCGGCGCCGCGGTTGACGAGGTCGAGGAGGCGGGTGGTCGTGCTGCCGACCCTGTGGTCCGGTGTACCCGCCGCAGCCGCCATCACCGCGTCGTAGGCCGTGACCAGGCCGGGGAGCGCATCCGGCGGCACCGGCCCCGGGATGACCGCGAACCCCGCGTCCGCCAGCGCGGCGGCGGCGGCATCCGGCGAAAGGTGGCCGCCCGCCTCGATCGTGCCGAACCTCGGATCCATGCATGCCTTCCGGAGAAAGACGAACGGCCGCGCCTCGCGAGGAGGTGCGGCCGCTTCGTTGGATCTAGTGCGGAACCGCCGGAGGCTTCAGCCCGCCTTGCGGACCTTGCCGGCCGACAGGCAGCTGGTGCAGACGCGAACGCGCTTGTGCGTGCCGTTGTCGGTCACGATCCGCGCGGGCTGCAGGTTCGGACGCCAGACACGCTTGCTCTTGTTGTTCGCGTGGCTCACGTTGTTCCCGCTGCGCGGCCCCTTTCCGCAGACCTCGCAGAATGCCATCGGAGTCTCCTGGTGCTCGTATGCGTCGTGTGGTGGAACAAGCCGTGAAATCTATCCGAGCCTCGCCCCCGGGTCAACCCCGCGGCGGGTATCTCCTTTGATTGACAGCGCTTCGGCGCACGGATAGCTTTGCCGCCGTACCACCGAGCCTCCGCCGGCGCCCGCGCCCCGGTGGATTTTTGCTTTGCGCCGGGCCCGGGGCGGACGCCCCGCGCTCGCCCCCATCTCCACCGAACCTGATGAAGACCGCTCTCATCACCGGCATCACCGGCCAGGACGGCAGCTACCTTGCGGAGCTCCTCCTGGAGAAGGGGTACACGGTGTTCGGCCTGGTGCGCCGCAGCTCCACGGTGACCTTCGAGCGCATCCAGCACATCCAGCACCGGGTGGAGCTGGTTCCCGGCGACCTGACCGACCAGAACTCGCTCCTCTACGCGCTGCAGCAGTGCGACCCGCACGAGGTGTACAACCTGGCCGCGCAGAGCTTCGTGCAGACCAGCTGGAACCAGCCCACCCTCACCGGCGACGTGACCGCGCTCGGCGTGACCCGCATGCTCGAGGCGATCCGGGTGCACAACCCCCGCATCCGCTTCTACCAGGCGTCGAGCTCGGAGATGTTCGGGAAGGTGCAGGCCGTGCCCCAGCGCGAGGACACCCCCTTCTACCCCCGCTCGCCCTACGGCGTGGCCAAGGCGTACGGCCACTGGATCACCGTGAACTACCGCGAGAGCTACGACATGTTCGCGGTGAGCGGCATCCTCTTCAACCACGAGAGCCCGCGGCGCGGCCTGGAGTTCGTGACTCGCAAGGTGACCGACGCGGCGGCGCGCATCTCCCTGGGGCTGCAGAAGGAGCTGCGCCTGGGGAACCTGGACGCGCAGCGCGACTGGGGCTTCGCGGGCGACTACGTGCGCGCCATGTGGCAGATGCTGCAGGCCGACGAGCCGCGCGACTACGTGGTTTCGACCGGCGAGACGCACAGCGTGCGCGAGCTGGTGGAGGTCGCCTTCGGCCGCGTGGGGCTGGACTGGCGCGAGCACGTGGTGCAGGACGAGCGCTTCATGCGCCCCGCCGAGGTCGACCTGCTGGTGGGCGACGCCGCGCTGGCGCGCGCGGAGCTGGGGTGGGAGCCGCAGGTGGCCTTCCCGGAACTGGTGACGATGATGGTGGACGCCGACCTGGAGCGGCTGCGCCCCGCCGCGCAGGCGCAGCCCGCGGCGGGGTGAGCGCGTGCGCGCCCTGGTGACTGGAGCGGCCGGCTTCGCCGGGTGCCACCTGGCACGGGCGCTGCTCGCCGCGGGGCACGAGGTGGTCGGCACGCTGCAGCCCGGGCACCCCACGCCCGCGGGCCCCGGCGGCGTGCGCTGGGTGGAGATGGAGATCACCTCGTCCTCGTCTATCGCCGCGGCGCTGGCCGAGGCGAGGCCGGAGCGCGTCTACCACCTCGCCGGGCAGGCCTCTGTGGGCGAGTCGCTGCGCGACCCGCTCGCCACCTGGGAGGTGAACGCCACCGGCACGCTGCGGCTGGCCGAGGCGCTGGGCGAGGGGGTGCGCCTCCTCTTCGTCAGCTCCGCCGAGGTCTACGGCGTGGTGCCGGCCGGAGAGCAGCCGATCCCCGAGTCGCGCCGGCCGCATCCCACGAATCCCTACGCCGCCTCCAAGGCCGCGGCCGAGATGGCGGTGCTCGAGGCGGCGCACGCGCACGGCACGCACGCGGTGATCGCCCGCTCCTTCAACCACACCGGCCCCGGGCAGGACGCGCGCTTCGCCCTGGCCGCCTTCGCGCGCCAGCTCGCCGCCATCCGCGCGGGCGAGGCGCCGCCGGTGCTCAGCGTGGGCAACCTGCAGGCGCGCCGCGACTACCTGGACGTGCGCGACGTGGCCCGCGCCTACCTCACCCTGCTGGACGAGGGCGCGCCCGGCGGCGTGTACAACGTGGCGACGGGCCAGGCGCACTCCATGGCGGAGCTGGTGGAGACGATGGTGGAGCTCTCCGGCACCGGCGCGCGGGTGGAGGTGGACCCCGCCCGCGTGCGCCCGCTCGACGTCCCCCTCCTCTCCGGCGACCCATCGGCGCTGCGCGCGCTGGGGTGGGCGCCCGAGATCCCGCTGCGGCGCACCCTGGCCGACCTGCTGGCGCACGAGGCGGCGCGGGCGGGGGATGGACACGCGGCGGCACCGGAGGCGGCGTGAGCGGCACGGTGTACCTGGTGGGCGCGGGCCCGGGCGATCCTGGCCTGCTCACCCTGCGCGCCGCCGAGCTGCTGGAGCGCGCCGACGTGCTGGTGTACGACGCGCTGGCCGCGCCGGAGATCGTGGAGCGCGCCGCGAAGGCCGAGCGGATCTACGCCGGCAAGCGCGGCGGTCGCGCCAACGTGATGTCGCAGGAGGAGACCACCGCGCTGCTGGTGGAGCTCGCGGGGAAGCACGCGGTCGTCGTCCGGCTCAAGGGCGGCGACCCGTTCGTCTTCGGGCGCGGCGGCGAGGAGGCCCAGGCGCTGGCGGCCGCGGGCGTCCCCTTCGAGGTCGTACCGGGCATCACCGCGGGGATCGCGGGGCCGGCGTACGCGGGGATCCCGGTCACGCACCGCGGCCTCTCCACCAGCGTCACCCTCGTCACCGGGCACGAGGACCCCACCAAGCCGGGGACCGACGTCGATTGGGACGCGCTGGGGCGGGGGACGGGGACGCTCGTCTTCTACATGGGCGTGGGGAAGCTGGAGGAGAACTTTGCGCGTCTGATCGCGGCCGGGCGGTCTCCCGATACCCCCGCCGCGGCGGTGGAGTGGGGGACGCACCCGCGGCAGCGCACCGTCTCCGGCACGCTCGCCACCCTCCCGGCCATCGTCCGCGAGGCCAACGTCGGCGCACCCTCGGTTGTAGTGGTGGGCGGCGTGGCGTCGCTGCGCGGCGAGCTGGCGTGGTTCGACCGCCGCCCGCTGTCGGGGAAGCGCGTGGTGGTCACCCGCGCGCGGGCGCAGGCCAGCGGCTTCGCGGCGCGGCTCCGCGAGCTGGGCGCCGAGGTGGTGCAGCTCCCGGTGATCCGCATCGCGCCGCCCGAGGACGCGGCGCCGCTGCGCGAGGCGGCGGAGACCGCCGGCTCCTTCGACTGGATCGTCTTCACCAGCGCGAACGGGGTCGACCGCTTCTTCGCCGCGCTGGCGGAAGCCGGACGTGACGCGCGGGCGCTGGGAGGCGTCTCCGTCTGCGCGATCGGCCCGGCCACGGCGGAGGAGCTGGCGAAGCACGGCATCCGCGCGGACCTGGTCCCCGACGAGTTCGTGGCCGAGGCCGCCCTCCAGGCGCTCGCCGCGACGGGCGACCTGGCGGGCAAGCGCATCCTGATCCCCCGCGCCGCGGAGGCGAGGGAGGTGCTCCCCGACGGCCTGCGCGAGCGCGGCGCCGAGGTGGTCGTGGTGGCGGCGTACCAGACCGTGCACGACGGCTCCGGCGCCGACGAGGTCCGCCGCGCGCTCCACGCGGGCGAGGTGGACTGGGTGACCTTCACCGCCGGCTCCACGGTGCGCTCCTTCGCGGCGCTGGTCGGCGCGGACGTGGGGCGGGCGCGGGTGGCGTCGATCGGCCCCGTCACCTCCGCCACCGTGCGCGAGCTGGGGATGCGGGTGGACGTGGAGGCGGAGGAATACACCATCCCCGGCCTGCTGAAGGCGATCCGGGCATATCACGAGGCGGGGGGATGATGCGGGGAGCGTGGGGCGCGGCCCTGGTCGCGGTGCTGGCCGCCGGCCATGCGCAGGCGCAGCAGCCGGTGGATACGGCCGCCGTCGTCGCGCGGACCGATTCGAGCGGGATGGTCGAGGCCGGCGGCCCCTCGCTGGAGGTCGGCCGCACCTTCCGCGCATCGCCGCTCCTCCCGTTCGAGCACTGGGCGGTGCAGGCGGCGCGGCGCGCCGAGGCGATGGGGCTCACCCGCTTCTTCCCCGCCCAGCGCGCCGTCCCCCGCAGCCAGGTGGCCCAGGCGCTGGCGGACGCCGCGCGCAATGCGGGGAGCCCGGCGGTCCAGCGGCTGACGGCGGGATGGGTGACGCGCTTCGTGGAGGAGTTCCCGGAGTACGGCGCGGGGAACCGCGGCGTCGGCGCGCTGACGGTGCTGGGAGGCTCCGCCGCGGCGGGGTTCGACCGGGCGACGGGGCGGCTGGCGCCGGTGGCCGGCTACCAGGGGCTGGGCGCGCGCCCGCAGCCGCTCGGCGACGTCTCCGATCCCCGCGCCACCCTCGCCCTCGGCGCGGCGACGGAGTGGGCGGCGGTGAGCGCGGAGGGGGTGTACCGCGGCGGCGAGGCGGTGGTGCGCCGATGGGACGCGGCGGTGGGGGCGGGGGCCTTCCAGCTCGCCGCCGGGCGCGCGCCGGTGGGGTACGGATACGGCGAGACCGGGGGGATCGTCTACTCGGATCCCGACGCTCTTCCGCGGGTGGAGTTGCAGACCACGCGGCCGATCCACCTCCCCTGGGTGCTCCGCCACGTGGGTCCGGTGACGGTCCACACCTTCGCCGGGCCGGTGAACGACCCCGCGCGGCACCCGACGAACCCCTATTTGTGGGGCTTCCGTGCCGCAGTCCAGCCCCACCCGCGCCTCACCTTCGCCGCGAACCGCGGGTCGATGTTCGGCGGCGAGGGCGACCCGACCACCGTCGGGCGGGTGCTGAAGATGCTGGTGGGGGTGGTGCACAGCCAGTTCGAGAACCAGGTGATCTCGCTGGAGGGTCGGTACCGGCTCCCCACCGAGCGCGTGCTCCCGGTGACGGCGTACATGGAGTGGGGGGCCGACGACGCCGCCGGCGCGATGGACGAGACGCCGGCGCGGGTGATCGGGCTCTTCGTCCCCGCGCTCCCGGGGGCGCCGGAGGCGGGGGCGGGGGTGGAGTACACCTTCTTCAAGGCCGGCTGCTGCGGCCACGGCCCCTGGTATCAGAACACCACCTTCCCGGGCACCTGGTCCGTGCACGGGCGGCCGCTGGGTCACCCGCTGGGCGGCGAGGGCGCGGAGTACGCCGCGTACGCGCAGGCCGACCTGGCCGGCGCGCGGCTGCACCTGGACGGTCGCGCCTACCTGCGCGACCGCACCGCGGCGAGCCTGGCGCGCTATGGCGGCGGGAACCTGTTCACCCCCGAGCGGCTGGGCCGCGGCACGGGGGGATCGCTGGAGGCCGCGCTCCGCCTGCGCCCCCGCGCCGACCTGCGCGCCGGCTTCGCGCTGGAGTCCGGCGACGGCTGGCGGGAGGATTCGTATCACCTTGCGCTTGCCTGGCTGTTCTGATCCGTTCTCTCTGTTCCTCTGCGTCTCTGCGTGAGACGTTCTGTACGAGCCGACGAATGCCCGAGAGCTGGAGATAGATGTCGCTCCCGAACTTCCCCGCGTACCGCCCCCGCCGCCTCCGCCGCACGGAGCCGCTGCGCGCGCTGGTGCGCGAGACCACCGTGTCGCCGGGCGACCTGGTCCTCCCCCTCTTCGCCGTCCCCGGCGAGCGGGTGCGGCGGCCGGTGGCGTCGATGGCCGGGGTGGAGCAGACCTCGCCCGACGAGCTGCTGAAGGACGCCGAAGAGGCGCTCCGCCTGGGGATCGGCGGCGTGCTCCTCTTCGGGCTCCCCGCGGAGAAGGACGACCAGGGGAGCGGCGCCTACGACGAGCGCGGCATCGTCCAGGGCGCCGTGCGGCTGCTCAAGCGCGAGCTGCCGGAGCTGGTGGTGGTCACCGACGTCTGCCTCTGCGAGTACACCAGCCACGGCCACTGCGGCATCGTGGTGGACGGCGACGTGGACAACGACCGTACCGTGCCGCTACTCGCGCGCACCGCGGTGTCCCACGCCGAAGCAGGCGCCGACGTGGTGGCGCCCTCGGACATGATGGACGGGCGCGTGGGCGCGATCCGCGCCGCGCTCGACCAGGCGGGGCTCGCGGCCACCGCGATCCTGTCGTACGCGGCCAAGTACGCCAGCGCCTTCTACGGCCCCTTCCGCGACGCCGCCGACAGCGCCCCCAGCTTCGGCGACCGGCGCACCGCGCAGCTGGACCCCGCCAACGTGGAGGAGGCGCTGCGCGAGGTGCGCCTGGACATCGCCGAGGGCGCCGACCTGGTGATGGTGAAGCCCGCGCTGGCCTACCTCGACGTGGTGCGCCGGGTGAAGGACGAGACCGGGTGGCCGGTGTGCGCCTACCACGTGTCGGGCGAGTACGCCATGATCGAGGCCGCCGCCCAGCGCGGGTGGATCGACGGGCCGCGCGCCCACGAAGAGGCGCTGACGGCCATCCGGCGCGCCGGCGCGGACCTGGTGGTGTCGTACTACGCCCGGCAGTTCGCCCATGCCCGCCGGTAGCGCGCGCGCCGCAGCGGCGGGCGC
>C688J35102_120989645_pt1 | contig 12344 bp, 11 predicted proteins | sample HopSoiMetagenom2_FD_35102 | JGI IMG/M metagenome (IMG submission 35102)
CCATGGCGCAGATGTATATGGAATTTCGCACCTTCCACGTGCGCACCACCGTGCCGCCCCTCACGCTGGCGCCCGAAATTCAGGCGGAGATTCAACAGCTAGCTCCTGGTGTGACCGCCACCCAAGTGCAAACCATGAGCGAATCACTCAACGGCCTAAACGGGTTCTTCTTCTTCCGTTTTGGCGCGCAGCTTTCCGGAACCATGGGACTTCTCGGCCTCATCCTGGCAGTAGTCGGCGTTTATAGCGTGGTGTCTTACGCCGCGTCACAACGCACCCACGAAATCGGTATTCGCATGGCCTTGGGCGCGGATCCTGGCGACATCCTGAAAATGATGATCCGCCAAAGCTTTTTGGTAATCGGCGTCGGCATCGCCACCGGGTTGTTAGTGGCGTTCGCCGGCACGCGCGCGATTGCGAGTCTTCTCGTGGGAGTCAGCCCCAGCGATCCGCTGACATTTGCAGGCGTGGTAGTGCTGCTTTCTGGAGTCGCGTTTTTGGCTTGCTGGATTCCGGCGCGGCGTGCCACGCGAGTCAGTCCGCTCGTGGCGCTCCGCTACGAGTAGCGCAAGCGCACCGGTCCTTAAACGTGTAAACGCCGAGTCGCTTCAAATGCAATCTTTCGAATGTTCTAGGATCTGAAAGGGGAATACAGACAGACAGGATCGACTTGCGGCAACGCCGTTAGCGGCGTCGCGTCGCCGTGGCGATCGACCCGGTGAGGGTCAAACCGAAGAGTGCCAGGATTGCGAAGGTAATCACAAAGATGATCATTTGCGGGCTCCCTTTTCTCGCCCTTTGATAGGGCATGCCACGGGCCATCTCACGGCCCTGTCGTTTCAAGCACTTAGCGTCAAACCGCTCACCGTGCTGTAGAGAAAATTAGGACACTTCGGCGTGCTTTGGGGACAAATTTGCCGGTACTGGTACCTAATGGATACTAAGCACTAGAACGCGGGTCTTAGCCTACAGAAACAGGCCCCTGTCCGTTCGCCCGGGCTGCTCTTCGAGCGCACGCTTCGACCCGTGCAGCCTATACGTGGTCCTTAACTCTTCCCCAGTCGGATCGACCCGTCGCCAGTGTGCACCGTCAGCGACTGGCCTCCACCGTTCATCTTCCCGTGGATTTCGGAGTTCTTGAATGTGCCCTCGACCGTCAGCGGAATGCCCAGGCTGATGTGCCCGTCATTGGTGCTCGCATCGATGTTCGCCTGCAGGTCCGGCGGCAAAACGATGTCCACGCTGCCATCTCCCGTGCGGATTGACCAGCTCGAAGCCACCTTGGAACCCGGCTGCACGTGCGCATTGATGCTGCCATCGCCAGTCTTGATATCCAGAGCATCCAGCCGGCCGGCGATGGTGATGTGCCCATCCCCAGACGACGCGTTGAGCCGGCCATCCAGATCCCGCGCCTCCACGTGGCCATCCCCAGTGTGCAAGCGGATCTCGCCCTTCGCGCCTTCCAAAGTAATGCTGCCGTCTCCGGTATCGATATCCACATCGCCGGACACGGATTGCGCCCGCACCGACCCATCGCCGGTGTGAATCTTGACCCTGCCACTGACGGCTTGTGTATCTACCGACCCGTCGCCGGTGTTGACATCGAGGTCCGCGCCTTTAGGCATGTGTACTTCAATCTTCATTCGCCGCGACTTGTTCCAGCCAAAGCCCCAATGGCCGCTGACCCGCGCGGTGATCTGTACGCTGTCGCCATCCTGGCGCGAATCGATGTGCAGCGTCTTGTTCATCTCGTACCCTTCGTACATGACGCGAAACTCCACCTGCTTCGAGTCGCCGGTATACACCTGCACCGCGCCGTCGTTAGTCTCGACTCGAACGTTGGCCCGTCCAGTGATGGAATACGATTTGGTCCAATCCTCCGCGCGGACCAGCGGAGTCGCCACGGCAACGGCGATCAGGGCCGCCGAAGCCAGCGCGGTTCGAGCGGTGAGGATACGATAGGTTGCCAGCTTCATGGGCGTGAGCCTCCGTGTATTCTGAGCGCCGTGTTCTGAGATAGATACGACGCTTGAGGTGAGAATGTTCCGTACGTCACCGGCGCCCTGAGTAGCACAGCCACTCCTGGCCGTGCCCGGCACCATCCTCGTGTATAAGCAAACCGCCCAAATCGCCTGAAAATGATGCGAACGATGACCTTAACTGCGGGCCTTAGCCGCCTGCGTATTCTTCGCCGCGCCAGGCTTAGGCCGAAGTGCCGCCAAAAACTGATCAACCGGCAGGGTATTGATCACATCCGCCTTCTCCAGCCACCCGCGCCGTGCCATGGTCACGCCATACCGAATGTAAGGTAAGTGCAAGGTGTTGTGCGAGTCCGTCGAAATCACCACCTTCACGCCGCGTTCCTTGCACATCCGCAGATAAACATCGCGCAAATCCAGTCGCTCGGGATACGAATTGCACTCCATCACCACCCCATGCTTCGCGCACGCGTCCAGCACCTTCTCCATGTCGTAATCGAACGATTCACGAGCCAGTAGGCGCCGCCCGGTCGGATGCCCGATGATCTGCGCGTAAGGATTCTCGATGCAGCGCAGCATGCGGTCGGTCATCGCCGCGCGGTCCAGCTGCATGTAAGAGTGAATCGAGCAGACCACCACATCGAACTGCGCCAGCAGCTCATCCGGGTAATCCAGCTCGCCATCCTTCAAGATGTCCACCTCGGATCCCGCCAGCACGCGAATTCCAAGCCCCTGATCGTTGGCGGCACGCAGCTTCTTGATGTGCGCCACCGCCCGGCGCTCGTCCAGACCATTGGCAATCGTCACCGATTTGGAATGATCGGTGATCGCGATATATTCGTGCCCCAGACTGCGGGCCGTTTCCGCCATCTGTTCGATCGAGTGCTTGCCGTCGCTGGCCGTCGTATGCATCTGCAAATCGCCTTTGACGTCACCTCGCTCGATCAGCTTCGGTAGCTTGTGATTCTCGGCCGCGACGATCTCCCCCGAGTTCTCTCGGATTTCCGGCGGTATATAGTCCAGCTTCAGCTTCGCGTAAATTTCCTCTTCCGTTTTGCCCGCCACGCGCTTCTCGCCCTTCAGCGTGGCTAACGCGTATTCGTTCAACGTGTAGCCCATATCGTTCGCGCGCCCGCGCAGCGTGACGTTATGCTCCCGCGATCCCGTGAAGTACAGTAGGGCAGCGCCGAAGCAGTTCTTATCCAGCAGGCGCACGTCTACCTGCAAGCCATTATCGAGCGTGAAGCTCACCTTGTTCTCGCCCTTCGCCAGTACCTGATCGATGCGCGGATATTTCAAGATGTGCTCCGCTAAGGCATCCACATGCTTCTGCGCCGTGTACCCGTCCGCCATGGTCAGCAGCAGATCCAGATCGCCAACCGTTTCTTTGGCGCGCCGCAGCGAGCCCGCCGGAGTCACCGAGCCGACCGCCTTGGGATACTTCTGGATGTGCTCGATGATCGCGTTGGCTGCCGCTTCCGCGGTATCCAGCCGAAAGCGCCCCGTCGAGCGCTTGTGGGTATCCACCGCCCTGAGAATGTTCTGCTCGCTCTTCTCGCCGAAGCCCGGCAGGTCGCGCAATTTGCCGTCGCGCGCCAATTTCTCCACGTCCGCAACCGTAGCGGCCTGAAAATTCGACCACAGAAACGCCACCTTCTTCGGCCCCAGCGACTGCAAATTCATGATGTCCAGCAGGGTGGCGGGATATTTCTTCAATAATTTCTGCCGCAGGCTGTAGTCGCCCGTCTTGATCACCTCTACGATGTGCTCGGCCATGCGGTCGCCGATGCCCGGCAGTTCCTCGAGCTTGCCCGGCTCCTTCGCCAGTTGTTCGACGGATTCATGCATGCCCGCGATCAACTCCGCAGCCTTTTCATAGCTGCGATATCGCCCGATAATGGCGCCATCAATTTGCAGTAGTTCCGCGGTCTCTCGCAGGACGCGGGCTATGGTTTTGTTGTCCATGGCCGGAATTATACGCTGGAAATAAAAAAGACCGGCAGAGGGGACGCTCCACCGGCCGTAAGACTGCACCTCTTTCGTTAGCTTGCTTTTTGCACGTTTGCAGCTTGCGGCCCTTTCGGACCTTGGACGATTTCAAACTCCACCTGATCTCCTTCCTGCAAAGTGCGATAACCGTCGCCAACGATTGCGGAGTAGTGGACGAACACATCCGGGCCGTCCTCGCGCCCGACGAAACCATAGCCCTTGGAATTATTGAACCATTTGATAGTTCCTCGCACCGCGATTGCCTCCAATAGCTAAACGCTAAGATTGGCCGACCGACGGTCAAGAAAATAATTACACCTGTCGCCGACCACGAAAATAAATTGCGCGGAGTGTAGCAGAACGAAAGGACTAGTCAATAGACGAAAGGGCCCAGCCCGGAATAAAGCAGGTTTGATAAACCGCATTTAAATCGATTTTATAGTGGGTATTCGCGGCTATACCGTTACCAAATGATTGCTAAAACGTGACAGCGTCGATACGTATTCGAACGTTCGCGTAAAGTTTTCTTTTTTACTCGGCTTGCTCTTTATCAAACGAAATCGGCCGCAAGATCTGGAATAGGTTGTTGTAGTCGTCCGTCCACAGCCGCAGTTTTGGCGGTACCACGATCGTTTCCACGAACGTCGCTGTTTCCAGCTCCTCGTTGAAACGTTTGTTTCGGCTGACCAGCACCCAATCCGCCGCATCGATCAGCTTGCGCCGGTCATCATCGCTGCTGATCCAGCTCGCGGAATATCCCACGTCGTCGCCCAGCAATTTCACCACTGGTTCCAGATTTAAGTAGGTGTTTGAAGTATGGATCGCCAGCACGCCGTCAGGTTTCACATGGTGAAGGTACAGCGCAAACGCCTCTCGCGTTAACAGGTGCACCGGGATCGCGTCACCAGAAAACGCATCCACCGCAAGAACATCAAATTGCTGCGGCTGCTCCGCCTGCAGCGAGAGCCGCGCATCACCCATAACAATCTCGGTCTTGGCCGGCGTGTCGCGCAGGTACGTGAACGAACTGGTCGCCAGTTTCCGAATCAGCGGATTGATGTCGTAAAAGCGAAAGTAATCGCCACGTTTCCCGTAAGCCGCAAGCGTGCCCGCGCCCAACCCGACCACCCCCACGCGCTTAGGCGCGCTCCCAAAATAATCCATCGCAAGGCCGACACCCGATTTCGGACCGTAGTAAGTAGTTGGATCGTAGCTTTGCGGTGGATTTTCGAATTGCGCTCCGTGCTCGATGATTCCGTTATACAGCGTGTGGTACGGCTGCTTCAGCCAATCGTAAAAGAGCTTGATGCGCACCGGTCCGTAAAAATTCCGCTCCGCCACCACGACATCTTTGCGATAGGTGTGCACATTGTGGCCCACCACCACAATCATCGCGATTGTTCCGGCGATCCAGAATGCCCGCGTCAGCCAGCCTTCCGGCCACAACACCGCTACCAGCGCCGCCATAAAAGTCACCGCAATCGGCAACTCGTAGACTCCCGCGAACACATGCGGCGCCACCAGCCCGACGAAGATGGCTCCCAACGCGCCTCCAAGAGCAATCATCAGATAGAACGAAGTCAGATACTGTGGCGCGGGGCGGCGCTTCGCCAGTTCGCCGTGACAAAACAAGCAGCATATGAACAGATCCGCCGAAAATACCGGCACACTGATCTGCAGCGATTTCGTGAACGACGGATCGTAGAGCGCGGAGCCTAGGCTGGCCACTATCACCGCCAGCAATCGCACGGTCAGCCAGCGTGAGTACAGGCTCGGCCGATTAAAAGCCATTGCAAACGTCAGCAGATACAACGCCAAAGGCACAACCCACAGCAGCGGAATCGGTGCGACGTTCTCCGTCATGTGATTGGTAATCGACAGCAAAAGCATCGAGCCGCACGCCGCAAGCCCGAGCCACAGCAGCTTGTCGCGCACCGCAGGGAAGGGAACCACAGCCGGGGCCACAACCGGCGCCCCAGCCGGTGCGCCATTCGGTGCTGAAGCCAGACTCGATTTCGGCTCTGGCTGCGCGTCCACAGCAAACTGTGTTTGTGCGGCTAATCCTCCACGCGAAATCCACGCGGCAGAAGCGCACAGCAAAACAAATAGCGCGAACAGCGCCGACCACAACAACGCTTGCTGATGCGAAGAAAGTCGTGGCTCGACCCAGAACGGAAAACTCAGCAACGCCAGCAGCGATGCGAAATTAGAGAGCGCAAACAGATGATACGGCTCGACCGTCGGCCGCAATCGCGCATGCCACGCTTGCACCAACGGACTCGTCGCGCTCAGCAGCACGAACGGCAACCCGATCGACACCGTCAGCAATCCAAGGATCCGCCACGCTGGATCGCTCCCCGGTGAAGGCCGCCAATTCGCGTGCGCGGTGATCGGCAGAAATGCCAGGCAAGCCGCCAGCAGCACGATGTGCAGAACCGATTGCTGACGCGAAGTCAGTCGCCGTGTCACCACGTCCGCATACAAATACCCAAGCAGCAGCGCGGACTGAAAAAACACCAGGCATACGGCCCACACCGCCGCCGAGCCGCCAAACCACGGCAGAATCAACTTCGCAAACAAAGGCTCCAGCAAAAAGAGCAGAAATGCGCCAAGAAACACGGTCGCTGCCAACAACGTCACGACCAGACCGCCGCGACTCACAGCGTTCGCGTGACCGGCCTCGCTCTGCGTCATCACCTCACATTGCGTTTCGGAAGGAATCACGCTGTTCGCTGCGCCTCATTCTGTTCCGTGAACTCTGCGGTCTCTGTGTTAAATCCTTCTTTTCGGACGCGCCGCCTCACGCAAGAAATTGCAGATAATACAAAATCCCCGCAACTGATTTCGCGTCATGCAGCTTCCCTCGACGAATCATGCTCAGCAATTCTTTGTGTGTGAAAGCCTTCACCGTGATCTTCTCGTCCTCCTCCGGCTCCGCGGTTCCTGGGGTAACACCTTCGGCCAGCAAAATATACATGCGCTCCTCAAGAAATCCCGGCGTAGGAAAAACATCCAGAAAAATCTGAAACTTCCGCGCGCGGTATCCGGTTTCTTCGATCAACTCCCGCGCCGCCGCTTCGCGCGGCGTTTCACCTTCATCCATCCGCCCCGCAACCAATTCCCACAAAAATTGCCGCGTCGCGTGCCGGTATTGCCGAATCATCACAATCCGCCCATCAGGCAGCACCGGCAGCACCACCACCGATCCCGAATGCGTGACCACCTCGCGCGTCGCGTGGATCCCGCTCGGCTCGATCACCTCATCGCGCCGCACCCCAAATACCGAGCCCTCATACACCATCTCACTGCGCAAAACCTTCGCCGCACTATTCTTCGCGCTCCTCGCCGCCGCCTTCGCATTCTTCGCGCGCTTTGCCGCCGCCTTGGCCTTCCTACTCTTCGCCGTCTTCGCTGCCGCCTTCGCATTCTTCGCGCGCTTTGCCGCCGCCTTGGTCTTCCTACTCTTCGCCGCCTTCGCTGCCACCTGCACATTATTCTTCTTCACCCTCTTGGCTGTCGCCTTCGCTGCCATCGACTCCCCCGCTCAAATTTTCTCGGCGCGCCATCTTAGCAGGCGCCTCGCCTTCCGCAAAAAGCCGCGACATTGCCTGCCCGCTCCCCGCCGCCTATACTCAATGTCGCCACCATTCGAAGCATCGACATCACATTTGTGAAGGATTCCCGCGCACGCGGCGGCGCATAGACCGATGCCCATCAACACCATCATCGTCGATGACGAAAAGCCCGCCCGCGACGAACTCGCCTTCCTGCTCAAAGGCTTTCCCGAAATCAACGTGATCGGGCAAGGCAAGAATGGCGTCGAAGCCGTCGCGCTCATAAAGGAACACTCCCCCGACCTCGTCTTCCTCGACGTGCAGATGCCCGGCCTCGACGGTTTCGGCGTGCTCAAAAAGCTAGTCGAACGCAAACTAAAAGTTCCACACGTGGTGTTTGCTACGGCTTTTGATCATTACGCAGTACAGGCGTTCGATGTAAATGCCGTCGATTATGTTCTCAAGCCTTTTGACAAATCGCGCATCGCCAAAGCTATTCAGCGGGCGCGCAAAGAGATGGACACGCAGACCACCACCACCGATCGCCTCGAGCAGCTGGTGAATCAGCTTGGCGCGACCAAGCAAGCCGGTCAGCCGGTCAAAATTTTGGTGAGGTCGCAGCAGCGTCTTCTGCTCGTCGATGCCGAGGACCTGGTCTTTGCGTCGATCGAAGACGGTTTGATCAGCGTGGTCGCGCGCGACGCTGAAGGCACCTCCAACTATCGCACCCTCGAAGAGCTGCACGCCGCGCTCGATTCCGACACTTTCTGGCGCCCGCATCGATCGCATCTGGTGAACATCCACCACATTAAAGAAGTCGTACCGTGGTTCAAATCCAGCTACATGCTGAAAATGAGCGACAAAAAGCAAACCGAAATCCCCGTAAGCCGCGTGCAAACCAAGCGCCTCCGCGAACTCTTCAAGCTGTAGCAGTTATCGATCGAAATGAGATTTTGGATCGACTCCGTCATGGGCTGGTGATGCGATCGCCGAAATAAGGAGCCGGAATGAAATGCAATTTATTTGCCTGGCTTGCTGTTCGGATGTATATTCTTTTTGCCCAACCCTGAAAATTAATCCCCATCCCACTACGGTCACGACGTGCGCCTAATACTTTCTGAGGGAAGAAAAAAATGAAACTTTTCAATTCCACTGTGTATCCAGCATTTCTCCGCGGCATGTTGGCGCTTGCGATCCTGGTTTTCCCCTCTGTTGTGGGAGCCCAGTGGCGCGCCACGGTTGGCGCACAGAGCCGCGATCTAGGACGTCAGGCGCTCGCTTTCCTGCCAAATGAGATTTGGATTCATTCCGGCGACGACATCACTTGGACTTTCGAGACCGACGAAATTCATAGCGTGACCTTTCTAACCGCTGGACAGACTCGCGCTCCTTTTACCTCCGGGTGCGCTACGTTCCCGCCGGGCACGCCACCGGTGTTCTCGCCCAGCGGCGCAAGCTTCGATGGCTCGACCTGTGTGTCCACGCCTCCGATGGTGAAGGGGCAGACTTTCAAAGTCAGCTTCCCGACAGCCGGCAATTACAAACTGGTCTGCCTGGTCCATGAAAACATGACCGGTACGGTCCACGTTCTGCCGCTGTCCGTCGCGCTACCGCATTCCCAGAATTTCTACGATCTACAAGCCCACGATGAGCGCAAGGATTTGCTCTCGGATACGGATGAGGGCCACGGCCATCATCATGAGGAGGCCATCTCGACGCGCTCCGAGTTTGGTCACAACGCCGTCACGGTCGGAATCGGAGAAATCGTAGCTACAGGCGGCGGGCATGAGAGCGTATCGGTCATGCGCTTCCTTCGGCATGAGACGGTCATCCATGTTGGCGAGACCGTCGAATGGACCAACAACGATCCCGTGACGCCACATACCATCACCTTCGGTGTCGAGCCCGCAAACCCAATTCCTCCCGCGGGCGCCATCACCGTAGACGCCGACGGCGCCCGGCACGCCACCATCAGTTCCTCATCGGACAATGTGCACTCCGGCTTCATCGTTGCGTCGGCACATGAGCGCATAGGATTTCCCACATCGCCGCTTGGCACTACGCGCTTCCGCATCACATTTACCAAGGCCGGGACCTACCCATACATCTGCGCCTTGCACGATGACTTGGGCATGAAAGGTAAAATCATCGTCCTGCCGTAGTCGGAGAGGTTTCAGGACGGGTAGCGCCGCTCGAAACTGGCGGCCCAAAGTGCGCCGGATTCCCTGATTGCTAAGGTCTCTGCCAGGGCTGTAAATGTATCAGTCCGTGAATAGGGCTTGACACATACTTAGAAGTTGGTATACTACACGCTGGCAAGAGTGCGACTGCACATCTTGCCTTTTTTATTTTCGGGCAAGTTTGTCGCGCGTAAACCATTGCGATTCAGTGGCGGTCCTCTGGACCGTCCGCGGCGCATCCCGGTTTTGCACCGAAATCGCCCAAAACCTTAGTACCTGCTAGTACCTTCCATTTTGCTTCTGAAAAAATAATTGAAGGCGGAGCTTCCCGCGCTCTCCCGGCGCTCGGTGCAGTTCGCCTGCGTGTCGCGGACCTTCGCTTCGTCGCTTGGTATATCCAGCGCGCCCCGTACGTGTTACTCAAAATCCTCCCAGTTGACAGGAACTCAGCCATGAAAAATAAAATGCCCAACGTCGCACACGTGTGGAAACAGCTTGAAGACTCGCTGGTGCCACGACTCGGCCTCTCGGTGACAGACCGAGCGGTTTACTCTCATTTGATTCGCCATACGCGATTGGAAGGGAAGTCGCGGTTGCGCTTCTCGATTCCCTGGCTGGCGCGTGGGGTGCGCCTGACGGGCGGGCCGGTGCGCGACTCGGTGCGGCGGCTGGTGGCGAACGGTGCGTTGCGGTTGATCGAACGGAGCAAGGCGGGCCACGTGGTGGAGGCGCTATTGCCGGAGGAGATCCGAGGCGGCATGCGTCGCGAAGTGCGAAGGGACATACGGAGTGAGGCGGCTTGCGGGAGGAGCGGGGTACAAGCAAGTGCCGAGCCGGTGGGCATCGAGAAGCTGGATTTCTTTCGGGACGCGCGCCTGAGAAAGGCCATTCACATCCGCGAGCGTGGGCAGTGTTTTTACTGCCTGCGGCGAATTGCGGGCCGCATGCAGTGCCTGGATCACGTGCTGCCGCGTGCTCGAATGGAGCTGAATTCGTATCGGAATCTGGTTTCCAGCTGCGTGGAGTGCAACTCGCGCAAGGGTGAGAAGGCGGCGAAAGATTTCTTGCGCAGCTTGTATCGCGAGCAAAGATTGTCCGCGAGCGAGTTCAAGGGGCGATTGAGTGCGCTCGAAGCCTTGGCGGCCGGCAAGCTGCGCCCGGAGCTTGTTGCCTCAGCTGGCCATGGGAAACCAAGGTAGCGGTCGGCGCGCAGTGCCAGGCCCAGAGCGATCCATTTAGTTGCGGCCGTAGGACACGGCACTGCGGCGCGCTCCAGAAGCAAAACAAAAACCGGTCATCCCGAGCGTGCGGTTGTCGACAGGCCCGGCCGCAAGGTCACGTCAATACCGCAAATCGTGCAGACGAGAAGATGTTTGTAGCAAGATCCTCGGCATTTGAGATGCCGATGCGAAAGATTGACGGAGGCGATGTCGTAGAATGTCGCTCGGGCAGCGCTCCGAGGATTGCAGGGATCCACGAGCACCCGAGATGGCCTTCCTCGTTGTCGCCAACCAGGGCGATGTGCTTAGCATGCAAAAGGAGAATTCGAATGAGGAGAGAAACCAGGCTGATATCCGCTCTGATTTTCCTTGGGGCAATGTTGATGGCGGGGTGTGCGAAGCAATATCACGAGCAAAACGAACGCTACGTGTTCGTGGCCACCAATATCAACTTACCGTACTGGCAGGAGGCGTCGGCGGGATTTGTGGACGCCGCCAAAGAGCTTGGGGTTAAGGGTGAATTCGTCGGACCGACGGCCTATGCTCCAAACGCGGAGCTAACGATGTTTCGCGATATTGTGGAGCAGCACCCCGCCGGGATTTGCATCTCCGCGGCGCGTCCCGAAATTTTCCAGGCAGATATTGACAGGGCGGTGGCTGAGGGCATTCCGGTGATCTGCGTAGATTCGGATGTGCCGAAGTCAAAACGTTTGCTGTACATCGGAACGGACAATTTCAAGGCGGGGAGGGAGAGCCTGGCGCGAATGAAGATGCTGGTTCCAGGCAAAGCGAACATCGCGGTGATCACGATTGCGGGTCAGAAGAACCTTGACGATCGAGTGGCGGGTGTAGCGGACGCGCTCGCCAATTTTCCACAGCTAAAGATCACAAAGATACTGGACGACAAGGGCGATCCGCGAAGCGCGAACGATCAAATCTCTTCGATGATAGACAAGAAGGAAAAAATAGACGGGATTATCGCCTTGGAGGCCTCGGGAGGCTCGGGAGCGGCTGAAGCGGTGCACCGATTCAACATGGAAGGAAAGCTGCCGATTGTGGCGTTCGACAACGATCCGGAGACACTAAACTGGATCGATCGCGGAGTAATAAGTGCAACGGTCACGCAGAAGCCATATGTCATGACTTACTACGGATTGAAATTCCTGGATGACTTGCATCACAACGCAGTACACCAATTCAAAGACTGGCGCAGTGCTATTGCTCCGCCGATGCCGGTGTCAGTGGATACTGGGACGGTGGTTGTGGACAAGAATAATCTGCAAGTCTACCGCGAGGGGCTGGCGGCGCATCCCAAGCCGCTGTAGGCGATCACTTGAACGTTCCAAACTCGGCGGCCACAGTGTGCCGAAAAATTAGAAGGTGAGGTGGCGAGGCTTCGGATGGTGCCGGGGGCCAGAATCG
>C688J35102_120989644_pt1 | contig 12340 bp, 8 predicted proteins | sample HopSoiMetagenom2_FD_35102 | JGI IMG/M metagenome (IMG submission 35102)
ATCCCCTGCGCGCCGCCGGCGACCAGCAGCTGCAGATACTGGCGGGTATCGGCGTCGAGGGTGCTGAGGAAGGCGTCGAGGTTGGTGTTGGGTTCGGTCTGGGCGAGGGTGAATTCGGCGCCGTCTTCTACGTGACCCTTCCCGGTTCCCGGTTCGACCTCGACCACCATGTCGTTGAGGTTCGTTTTCGGCCGCAGCAGGAAGCTGGCGTCAGGATGGATCAGCTTCATGTACTTGGGTTCGATGTCCATGCCGACGACGGCGTGGCCGTTCTCGAGGTCGACCGAGGTGACTTTGCCGATCTGGATCCCGGCAACGTCCACTGCCTGCCCCTGGCCCGGCGTCACCGCCTGCGCGCTCGAGAACTGAGCCGAGATGTGTTCGAATTCTTCGCCGACGAAGGGCAGCCACGAAGGCAGCGAGGCATTCTGCTGGGTGAAGATCCCGAGCATCATCACGATCCCGGCGATCCCGAGGACGATGATCGCCAGGGTGTCCTTACGGCGGCCCCGCGCCTGGCGGGTGAGCCACGCCCAGGAGTGCTTGACGCGGCTGGTTTCTCTCGGCTCGCTCATGGTTGCGCACCCGCAGCGGTGGGTGAGGCGGGACCGACCTGACCAAGCGGTCCGTTCACGTCGGGAACCGGGTTGGTGTAGCAGCGAACGTCGGGCTTGAGGGGCGGTTGGCCGCCGAGCTGCGGCTGCGTCCCCTGAGGTTCTTCGATCGTGTGGGCGTAGTTGACGTGTTCGGCGACGAGTGCTTTTGGAGCATTTGGATTCGGTTCGCCGACCAGGAGATCGCCACCGCCAACCTGAGTGCGTGCGTAAGGGCCGTTGCCGTCGAAGTTCTGCGCCATCCCCGCGAAGTTGACGAGGTTGTAGAGGAACTCGCGGTAGTTCGGCCCGCCGGTGCTGAAGCGGTCGTTGACCACCTCGTTGCCGGTCGGGACCATCACCTTGCTGGTGCAGAGGCTGAGCTGGTTGAGCTGCGGCAGCGTCACCTTCTTGCCGGCGAGCGCCGCACCGGCGAGGCCGGGAGTCGATTGCTGCAGCAGCTTCACGTCGCCGCCGGCCTCCTTGCCGGAGAGCAGCGGGCGGACCTGGGCGAGGAACGGTTTCGAGGCGCTGATCAGCCCCGGCAGCTCCGCCACCGCCGGCCGCAGCTCGATCGCGTAGGTGCGCAGCGGCGGCAGCGTGCGGTTGAGGCTGACGAGCGAGGCGTGGGTGACCCGCAGGGTCGGCGCCAGCAGCCGCACCGTCGCCGAGAGGTTGGTCGACTGGCTTGCCAGGGCGCCGGTGAAGGTGTCGAAGTTCTCGATCAGCCCCTGCAGGTCCTGCTGGCGGCTGGCGAGGGCGCCGAAGGCCTGCCCCGAGCTCGCTACCAGCTTCGAGAGGTCGCGCTGCTGCGTCCCCAGCAGGGCGTTGGTCACCTGGGCGCTGTAGCGGCCGGCGTCGCCGCCGTACTTGAAGGCGTCGTTGATGCTTTCCGCCCCGGTCCGGCCTTTCACCTCGGGCAGCTGGGTTTCGTCTTCCGCGGCCGTCGGTTCATGGGTAAGCGCCTTGCCGTAGCCCTCGAGCAGGCGGCCGAGGTCGGCGCGAACGGGAGACTGCAGGGCGCTGAGGACTTCGTCTATCTGGACCGCGGTCGAGGTGTGGCTGACCGGGATCGTGCCGCCGCTGTCCAGTTCCGGCGCGCTGGGGCTCCCCGGGTCGAGTTCGATGAAGAAGTTGCCCTCGAGGAAGATCCGCGGGCGGATCGCGGCGAAGGCGTCGTCGTGGATCGGCCGCCCGCCGCCTTCGACGGTGAAGGTGACGGTGGTGTTGTCGCCGTCACGGCTGGCCCCGATCACTTTGCCGACGTTGACACCGGCGACTCGCACCGGCGAGTTGGTGGAGATGTTGGCCGAGTTCGAGAAGGTGGCCTTGACTTCGTAGCCGTGGCTGGTGAACGGCACGTGTTTGGTGAAGGCCAGATACGGGCCGACCGTGAAGAGCAGGATGAAGAGGATCGCGATCGTTACGTTGCTCGGCCGCCAGCCGAAGCGCCCGCCCTTGGAGGCCGCCGCACGCCTGTCACGCTCCGGAAGGCGGCTCATTCTTCGACCTTCCCGCGGGTGGTCGTCCCCCAAAGCTCCGGCGAGTGTCCGATGACGGTCTTGCCTTGAACGAACTTCTCGTTCCCTGCTTCGCAGACCTTGTTCTGCCCCGGAGCGGCAGTCTGCGGGTAGGGGTTGTAGTGGAGGTGATTTTCCTTGTCACTCGGATCGTCGGCGGGGGCGCTGGCGAAAGTGCTCTCGCTGTTGGGCCCCTCCGGAGGGGCAAAGGAGATGAACGCCAACCAGTTGCCGTTGCTGTTGCCTTGGCTTGCGGCATTGGCGACCTCGGTGAATGCAAGCGACCAGTAATGGCAGACCGTCTGACTCGGCACCAGGTAGGTGAGCGAGGGCTTAAGCACCCGGTTGGTGTCGGTGAGCAGTTCGAGGCCGTTGATGACTCCCGGGGCTTCCTGGAAGTCGACGAGGGCTTCCGCGGTCGGCGGCAGCTGTTCGTTGAGGACCGGCGAGGCGTTGAGCACCGGGATCCCCGTGTGCAGCGATTCGGCGATCACCGGTGAGGTTTTTGCCAGCGCCTTGACGCCGGGGCGGAGGGCGGTGAAGAAGCGGGCGGTGTCGGTGAGGAAGGGGCGGAGGGCGGGCAGGTCGGAGTTGACCTCGTCCAGGGTCGGCGGGCTCTTTTCGATCGTTTCCTGGATGTAGGGACGGGAGACGCGGGCAAAGGCGGCGAAGGTGCGGTCGAGGGCGACGAACATGCTCGCCTGCGTCTCGGCAACGGGAGCCACGGTTGCCGAGAGAGCCTCGAGCGAGCGCCAGAAGCCGGCGAAGTTGCTGCTCGGTTCGACGATCTTGCGCAGGACGGGCTGGCCGTTGACGACGGCGCGGCGTAGCGCCCCGAACGCTTCGTTCAGCTGCGGTCCCCGTCCGGCCAGTGAGTTCCCGAAGCCGGCGAGGTTCTGCCGGATCGACTGCCGGGTCCGTTCGTCGAACATGTCGAAGAACTGGTCGATGTCGACGGGTTCGGGGTGGGTCGCGGTGACCGGGATCGTTTCGCCCGCCTTGAAGCCGTGCTTCGATTCGCCCGGGGTCACCTGGAGGAACTTGAGCCCGAGGGCGGACTTCGGCCGCACCGTGATCGTCGAGTCGACCGGCAGCGGTTCGACGTTCTTGTCGAGGCTGAGCGAGAGTTCGGCGGCCACCTTGCCGTCGCCGACGTTGACCGGCACGACCTTCTTGACGACGCCGACGCGGACGCCGCCGACCCGCACCTCGTTGCCTTTGACCAAGGCGTCGGCATTCGGCACCCGCGCCTTGAGGTTGTAGGTGGAGACGAAGGGCAGGCCGTTGTTGGCGTTGTAGGCGAGGAAGACGGCGACGACGATGACGAGCACGGTGACCGCCCCGACCAGAACCGGGCTGCTGGCGATGCCGCTGATGCCGCTGCGGTTCCTCATGGGCCCAGGAGGTAGTCGAGGAGCGGTTTGGTCCCGCTGCCGGGTTCAGAGGCTTCGGAAACTTCGGCTTCGCCTTCTGCCGCTTCGCCTTCGGCTTCCGGCGAGGTGCTCTCGCTCTGGCCAACGCCAGTGGCGGGGCCGGCTTCAGCCAGCGTTCCGCCGGTTCGGGCGGCGACTTTTTCTTCGAGCATTTGCAGCAGGGCAGCGGTGCTGAAGGAAGCCGATGCTTCGGCTTCGGGATGGTTGGTGCCGTTGAACCTGGCGACACAGCCTGAACTGCCTCCGGGCCCTGCGAAGTATTCGACGCACTGGGTGGGCGCAAGCCGCGTGCGGCCGAAATGTCCGTACTGATCGAAGCCGTTGAGCGACGCGGTCGTGTTGTAGATCAGCTTGACGAGGCCGTCCCAACCGCCGCTCTTTTTGATGTTCACCAGCAATTTCGCAAGTTCGCTGGTCGGGACCACGCCCGACTTCGCCAGGACTGCCGCCTGGCGCACCACCGGGTCGGCTTTGGCGAAGTAGGGGCCCGATTCTTCGCCGGCCTTGCCGAGGCTCTTCAGCGAGACCGTCAACGCTTCCGAGAAGGGCGTCAAGGTCCGGGTCGCGTCGGTCAGCGAAGGCGCCGCGGTGCCGAAGTCTTCGAACAACGGCGTGCCCGCGTCGGAGAAGGTCTTCAGGCTCACCATCGTCTTGCGGAATTCGCGCAGGAAGGTCGGGAACTTCTGCAGCGCTTCTTCCAGTTCCGGCCCCTTTTCCGAGCTCGCTTCGGCCGCGGCGCCGGCGTTGGTGAAGAAGCCCGCGACGGCGCTGCGCTCGCGCGAGAGCGGGCCGAGGATTTCCTCCGAGTTGCTCGCCAGCTGGGCAAGCTGCCGGCGCTGAGCGGAGAGGACGCCGAAGAAGCGGTCGACATCGCGCAGGACCGGGTTCGCCCGTTTGACCAGGACTTCGATGTCTTCGCCGCGGCCGCCGAGGCCGGCGCCGAGTTCGTTGAGGATCAACCGGAAGCGCTGCGCGTAGGGAAGCGTGTAGATGTCGTTGATCAGGTCCGGGTCGACGCTGGTGCCGTTGCTGCCGAGCGGCAGCAGGTACTCGCCGGCGCCCGGTTCGCCGTCCGGGATCTGCTTCAGCGACGGCGGCGGCTTGCTGCCGGGGGCGCGCGGCAGAGTAGGCCGGCAGTCGACGTATTTCTCGCCGATAAGCGACTGCGGCCGGATCTGGCAGCTGGCGTCGGCGCGGAAGTCCTGGAAGCCCGGATCGGTGATGTTCATCACGATCACCGCCTTGCCGCCCTTCTTCACCGCCTTCCCGTTCCTGTAGGCGACGGTTTCGTCGGGCATCGACACGTTGACCTCTTCGATTTCGCCGACGTTGGCGCCGGCGACCCGCACCTGCTCGCCGGTGACCATGAAGCCGCCGTTGTCGAAGATCGCCCGCACCCGATATTCGCCACCGGAGCCGCCGCCGCCGCTGACCAGGAGGACGACGACGACCACTGCCGCCACCAACGCCGCCGCGAGTATCAGGCGCCTGATCATGGTCCGGGGGGCACGTCGCCGGGGTTGCATTCAGAAGAGCTGACGCTGCCGCCGCCGACCCAGGGACTGGAACCGTCGGCGGCGGGCTGAGTGGCGCCGCCGGGGCAGCGGCGGTGGGTGTGGACGTTTTCGAAGGGCGCGAACTGTTCCGATTTCTTGATCGGTTCCAGTTCGGAGCTGCCGGCGTTGTAGCGGAAGAGGTTCTGGCCGGCCGTCACCGCGCGGACGTAGTGGCCGTTGCCGTCGTAGTAGCCGGAGACCTGGCCGAGCTTGCTGAGCCCGTTGAAGAGGTCGGGGGTGTAGGCGCGGATGAAGTTGAGGTTCGGCTGGAAGTCTTCGATCCCCTGTTCGGAATGCGGGAAGGCGCTCGAGGCGAGCTGCTGGACTTTCGGCAGCGTCGCCAGCAGGTCGGCGGCGTCGTTGCCCTTGCCGGGCCGCGAGACGACCAGCCGCAGGTTGTGGGTGAAGGGGACGAGTTTCTGGAAGACCGGGCGCAGTTCGGCCAGGAAGGGCGCCAGTTCCTTCGTCGCCGGCTTGGCGGTATTGACCAGCGGTTCGAGGTCGTCGAGGGCGGCGCGGAGGTTGACGAAGGTCGTGTTCGACTGCCGCAGCACCGGCGGCAGCTCACGCAGCGTCGCGTTGAAGTTTTCGTTCTGGCCGGCGATCGCGTCGAAGGCGGTGGTCGCGTTGGTGACCGCGCTCGAGAGCTGTTCGCCGCGGCCGGCGATCGCCGTCGTCAGCCGCGCCGAGCTGACGACGAAGCGCGAGAGCAACCGCTGGTCGGCGTTGAGTTCGCTGGCGAAGGCGCTGGTCCGGTTGAGCGCGGTGCCGAAGTACTTGTAGGCGTCGTTGGCGTTCTTGCCCTGGCCGGAGTAGATCGCGGCGTTGCCCTTGATGAAGTTGGCGAGCCCCTGGCGCACCTTCGGCGGGAAGGTGTTGAAGAACTGGTCGATGTCGATCGGCGTCGTGGTCGAGGAGAGGCCGAGTTCGGCGCCGTCGTCGAGCGCCGGGTTGCTGTTGGGGCCCGGGCTGATCGAGACGTAGTGGTTGGCGACCCCGGAGAGCGAGGTGGCGCGGATCGTCGCCGTCGTCCCTTCGTGCAGCTCCTGGTCGACTTCGATGTGGACCGCGGCGAGGTTGTCGTCGGTGAGGTCGATGCTTTCCACCGAGCCGACCGGCGAGCCGCCGACCAGCACCTGGTTGTCGGGGACCAGCTGACCGGCGTTCTGGAACACCAGCGTGTACTTGTGCCCGCCGCCGCCGCTGAAGAAGACGACCGCCAGCACGATCACCACCACCGCCAAGGCGGCGATCGCCGCTATGCGCGCTGGAGTGGTCCCCCGGCCCGCCGCCGGTTTACTCTCCTCGCTCACGGGTTTGGCAGCCACGAATAGTCGCTTGCTTTCAGGTTCTGCGGTCCCTCCGACCCGGCAGAACAGCTGCAAGATCGTACTTGAGGGGGTCCCTGGCAAGACCCGTGCGAGCAGGGACTTAACTGGAAATCAACGCGTTTGTAGCGGGATCTAGACGTTGAATTTCGGGATCGCCCGGGCCAGCGGCTTCGGCAGCCACCAGACGCGGTCGCCGAGCAGCAGCATCAGCGCCGGGAGGAGGACGATCCGTACCACCGTCGCGTCGAGCAGGACGGCGACCGTGAGGCCGACCCCGAGCTGGCTGACGGTCGCGATCGGGGCGCCGGCGAAGGCGATGAAGACGGCCATCATGATCGCCGCCGCGCCGGTGATCACACCGGCGGTGCGCTCAAGCCCGAAGTTGACCGCAGCGGCGTTGTCACCGTGGGTGTCGTAGTGCTCACGCATGCGGCTGAGCAGGAAGACCGCGTAATCGATCGATAGCCCGAAGACGAGGCCGAAGATCAGGGTCGCCCCGACCGCGTCGACGTATTTGTGGCCGCCCAGCGGCAGATCCTCGGGAATGTCGGAGAGAACGGTGAGGACACCGAAGGCCACCGCCACGGTCAGCAGGTTGAGTCCGACCGCGATCGCCGCCAGCGGCAGGGCCCTGAGGATGATCATCAGGACCAGGAAGGTGGCGATCGTGATCGCCGCGACGATCCACGGGATCCGTTCCCGGGTGACGTGGCTGTAGTCGTTGAGCTGGGCGGCGCCGCCCGCCACCCCGGTGGTCAGGTCCGCTTCTTCGGAGAGTTCGCCGGCCGCGTCGTTGAGCGTCTTGTTGAGCCGGATCGAACCGGGGGTGTTGAAGCCGTATTTGGAGACCACCAGCATCGTCGCCGCCTGGCCGCCCTTTCGCAGGTCGATCGACTGGCCGATCTTTTCGCGCGTTTCCGGTGGCGTGCCGTCGAGCGCCGAGAGGACGAAGTAACCGGAGTTGAAGAGCCCGGGGCTGGAATCGGCGACCTGGGCCGCCTGCCGGTTGATCCGGTGCTTGCCCTCCAGCACCTGCACGCTCGCTTCTTGCAGACCGGTTTCCAGCGGGGCGCTTTCTTCGACGCCGCCGAGCAGTCCGTCCGCCAGGGATTCGGCGCCGCCGCCAAGCCGGTCGATCCCGCCGACGAGCGCTTCGGCACCGCCGCTGAGGCGGGAGAGGCCGCTGCCCAGCTGCTTCGACTTCTGCGCCAGTTCCGCCGCGCCCGCGGCCAGCTTCTTGCTGCCGCGTTTCAGTTTTTCGAGCCCTTCGTTGAGCTTGCTCGCGCCCCGATAGGCCTGTTCGGTCTGCTGCTTGAAGGTGACCAGCCAGAAACTGACTTCCTTGGCCTGGTCGTGATCGGCGAGCAGCCGTTCGCGCAGGCCGGTCAATTCGGCCGGCAGGCCGGCGTAGGGCTCGACTTCGGGCGTGGCGGGGACCGGGTCGAAGGGGGCGCCGCTGACGGGGTCCTTGCCGCTGCTGGCTGCCTCGGCCTGCCGCACGGCTTCCAGCGCCGCCGCGTATTCGGGATCGGTCTTGCCGACCGTCATCGCCTGCAGGTGCGATAAGGCCTGTTGCAGCTGCTCCTCGGTCACCTGCGCCGGGCCGATCAGTTCCGGCAGCTTCTTGTTTGCATCTTCGTTCAAAGCCTTCTGCAAGATGCGGGAGCGCCGCAGCGGATTGCTGCGGATGTTCGCCGGCTGGCTCTGCAGCCCGAGTTTGAGTTCGAGCGAGCCCAGGGCCGCCAGTTCCTGCGCGCTCGCCAGTCGCTTCGTCCCCTTCGCGAAGCGGTCGAGGGCCGTGATCGCCCGTTCGCTGCCGCTCGTTGCCCGCCCCAAGCCGTTGGCGATCAGCTCGGCGCCCTTGCCGGCGCGCCCGGCGCCCAGGGCCAGCAGCCCGGCGCCGTTGCTCGCTTCGTCGATCCCTTCCCGCAGCTGTCCGACCCCACCGGCGGCGACCGCGAGGCTGCGGCCGAGCTTGCCGAGCTGCTTGACCGGCCCGTAGTTGCCTTCCGAGGAGAGGACGGCGTTGCCGAGTTCCTGCAGGCGGTCGACCCGCTTCGTCGCCCGCTCGGGGCCGATCACCGCCTGCACGCCGGGGGTTTTCGCCAGCTCGTGCTGGAAGTTGTCGATCGCGGCCAGGTTCTTGGCGCCGGTGATCGGCCCTTCCCTCGAGACGGCGACGATTTGGAAGGGCGCGTCCCAGCCCTGGCCGATCGTGTGGTCGATGAGTTCGGCGTCCTGCCGCGCCGGATTGTCCTTCGACAGCTGTTCGGGACTGGGCGGCCCGGTCTTCAGCCCGATCGCCGGCCCGGCGAAGATCAACAGCACCAGCCCGATCAGCAGCGCGGCCACGCCCGGTTTGCGCAGCGCCGCGCTGACCAGGGTCATCAGCCGCGAGCGCCCCTCCCTCGGCGCTCCGCCGATCCGCCAGCGGTCCAGCCGCGACCCGACCAGCGTCAGGATCGCCGGCCCGCAGACGGTGGCGACGATGACGCTGAGGATCACCACCATGCAGACCGTCCCCGCCAGGGAGGCGAGCAGCGCTCCGGGCAGGAGGAAGAGCGAGACGATCATCGAGAGCAGCAGGGTGCTGCCGGCGAACATCACGGTGCGGCCGGCGTGCCGGCGGGTCAGCCGTGCCGCGTCGGCCGGGGCTGTTCCCGCCGCCAGCTCCTCACGGAAGCGAGAGACCATCAGCAGCGAGTAGTCGACCCCCAGCGCCAGCCCCATCATCGAGCAGACGGTCAGGGCGAAGGCGTCGATCTCGAACCAGCCGGTGAAGAAGTAGAGGATGCCGCGCGAGGCGATCACCGTGATCGCCCCGAAGCCGAGCGGGATCGCAGCCGCGATCGGCGAGCGGAAGACGAGCAGGAGGATCACCAGCAGGAAGGGGAAGGCGAGCAGCTCGCCCTTCCTGGTGGCAGAGATGCTCTCGTCCTGGATCGCCCGCGAAAGGCTCGCGTAGCCGGTCTGCGTCACCCGCACCGGGTCGTGGATGGTCTGGTCGAGGACGTGGTTGAGCTGCGGCACCGTGTCGTTGACCGAGGTACGGGTGTCGACGTGGAAGTCGACGAGGACCAGGGCGCGGTTCGGGCTGGGCCGCAGCCGCTGGACCGCGCCGGTGTCCCAGGGCGAGAGCGTCGTCACCTTGGGGTCACGGCGCAGGGCGCGGATCATTTCCGGGCCTTGGCGGTCGATCGCCGCGGCCGGCCCCCGCAGCAGGATCGCGAACGGCGCCGAGGGGCCGAAATGGTCGCGGAGGATTTCGTTGCCCTCCAGGGACTTGGTCCCGGGGACATCGAGGGTGGTCGGGTCGAGGCGGTTCTCGACCCCGATCCCGATCGCCCCGAGGGCGATCAGGAAGATCGCCGCGATCGCGAGCACCCCACGGGGATGACGCAGCAGCAAGGGCTGGTCGTGCCCGGTTGCTTTTCTCGGAGACTTCACACGTCCCCTGCCGATCCTCCTTCCCACGGCTGGTAGTTTGGCGATACGGCCAACGGAGGGGAGGGTTTTGTGCGGAAGACTCTGTTAAGGGTGCATGTGCTGGCTGGGGTGGTCCTGCTTGTCGCAGCCGCTTCGGCCGCGGCGATCGTGCTGCACGCCTCCAACCTGGTGATCACCACCGACGGTGGTTTCACCCCGACGACGCTGCCGAAAAAGGGCTTTGCGCCGATCAAGCTGCACGGCTTCGGGAAACTGGCGACCGAAGACGGCTCGCCGCCGCCGATCCTGGAAACGGTGACGATCTGGTTCGACAAGCACGGCAAGGTCGAGACCCGCGGCCTCCCCACCTGCACCCCGGGCAAGCTGGCGGCGACCACGACCGCCCAGGCGCGCAAGCTCTGCCCCGGAGCGATCATCGGCAAAGGCTTCGGCAAGGCCGTCGTCGACTTCCCCGAACAGGGCCCGATCCCGGCCTCTTCGCCGATCACCCTCTTCAACGCCAAGCCCAAACACGGTAACCCCGTGGTCCTCGCGCACGCCCACCTCACCGTCCCCGGCCCGACCACCTTCGTCGTCCCGATCGAAATCCAGAAAGTCCACGACGGCCGCTACGGCTTCAAAACCGAAGCGAAGATCCCGAAAATCGCCGGCGGCTACGGGATCCCGCTCTACGCCCGGATCACCGTCGGCCGCGAATGGAAGTACAAGGGCAAGACCCTGAGCTACGCCAACGCCGGCTGTCCGGACGGGCGCCTGCAGGCCAAAGGCGAGTTCAAGTTCAAAGACGGCACCTTCTTGCAGGGTTCTGTGTTCAAACAGTGCAAGGGGAAGTGATCTGAAAGGCCGAATCCGCAGAATCGCCGTCTTCGCCGTCCTGCCGGCGGTCGGCGTCTGCGCGAGCGCCTACGCGCTCACGGCTGAAATCGGGCCGGTCCGGGTCAGCGCCACGGCGACGCTGAAGCCACGGGAGCTGCCGGCTCACGGCAACAAGCCCGTTTCCCTCAGCACCATCACCCGCGTCGGCACCAAGGACGGCTCGACGCCGCCGACCCTGCAGACCCTGCTCTTCCAGCTCGACCGCAACGGCACCGTCGACACCAAGGGCTTGCCGACCTGCACGGTCGCCAGGCTCGAAGGAACCACTCCCGCCCAGGCTCGCAAGCGCTGTGCCGGCGCCCTCGTCGGCAAGGGGACCGGCAAGGCGCTGGTGACGATGCCGGGCCGAGCGCCGTTCCAGATCGCCTCGCCCCTCTCCTTCTTCAACGGGCCGCCCGACGGTGGCCGCCCGACCCTGATCGCCCACGCCTATGAGACGGTGCCGGCGCCGCAGGCACTCCTGGTCCCGATCACGATCGAACGGGTTGCGAAGGGGCGCTACGGGTTCCGGGCCGAAGTCCAGCTCCCGGAGATCGCCGGCGGCTACGGCGCCGCGACCCTCGCCGAAGCGAAGATCGGCGCCGTCCGCAAACGCGGCGGCCGCGAAGTCGGCTACATCAACGCCCACTGCGTCGGCGGCCGGCTCCAGGTCCAGGGCGTAGCGAAGTTCACCGACGGCGACTACTTCCCCGTGACCTTGACCTCCCCATGCCACTTCCCAGATTAGCCCGGGTAATCGTCCTGGCGCTGGCGATCGCAGCGCTCGGCGCCACCGGCGCTGCCGGCGACGAGGCCCTGGTCGAAGTCAACGACATCGTCCTCCGCGCCGACGGTGGCTTCGAGCCGCAGACGCTGCCGCGCCGGCAGTTCGCCCCGATCGAATTCCAGGGCCATGTCGACATCTCCGCCAGGCGGGGCGCCCCGCTCTCGCCGCTGCGGCAGGCGTTGATCGATTTCGACAGGGACGGCCGCCTCAGCGTCGCCGGCCTCCCCACCTGCGCTCCCGAAACGATCGCCCAGCAGAGCACCGCGCAAGCCCGCCGCACCTGCCGCGGCGCGATCGTCGGCAGCGGGCACGTCGCCGCGGCGATCTCCCTGCTCGGCGCCGCCGTCCAGACGCGGGCTCCGTTGACGATCTTCAACGGCCCCCGCCTCGCAACCGGCCCGAGCGTCGTCCTCCACGCCCGCACCCTCGTTCCGCTTCCCGAAACGTACGCGATCCTGGTCCCGATCGAACGCCTCCGCGGCGGCTTCCGTTATCGCGCTCGGATCGAGCTACCGCCGCTGGCCGGAGGCCTCGGCGCGCTGACCCACATCGACGCCAAGATCGGCCGCCGCTACCGCGCCGCCGGTCGCTCGCGCAGCTACGTCTCTGCCCGCTGCAGCGACAACATCCTGCAGACCCACGGCGACTTCACCTTCGCCGACGGCACCGTGATCTCCGGCCTGGTCGAAAAGTACTGCAACGACAAGTAGCGAGAAGCGGGTTGAGTGGGCCGTGTTGGGCTCGAACCAACGACCTTGAGATTAAGAGTCTCCTGCTCTACCAACTGAGCTAACGGCCCGCGGACGGGCAAGTATAGG
>C688J35102_120989643_pt1 | contig 12339 bp, 10 predicted proteins | sample HopSoiMetagenom2_FD_35102 | JGI IMG/M metagenome (IMG submission 35102)
TTGGCGCTCGGCCGCCTCGCTGTGCATCGACGGCTCATAGAAGCGGTGCTTGCCGCGGCCAGCGCCCTTTGCGGCGTAGAGCGCAAGATCGGCGTTGCGCACGAGCGCGTCGGCGCTGGCGCGACCTGGGTCGCCGATCGCGACTCCGACCGAGGCGCCGATCATGACCTTATGACGTTCGATGAGGTACGGCCGTGAAACCTGCTCGATCAAAGTTCGGGCAAGGGATTCGAGGAGGCCGATGTCGACGCTTCCCGGCAGGATTGCCTGGAACTCGTCGCCGCCAAGGCGCCCGACCTGACCGTGATTGCCCATGACCGCCTTCAGCCGCTCGCCGACCTGGCGAAGCAGCGCATCGCCGACGGGGTGACCGAGCGTGTCGTTGACGTTCTTGAACCGATCGAGGTCGATCATGAACAGCGCGCAGCCCTTCTGACGATGGGCGGCGTTGCGCAGGGCCTCGTCCAGCGTCTGACGCATCATCGCGCGGTTCGGCAGGCTCGTCAGCGAGTCGAACCTCGCCAGGCGCGAAATTTCCTGCTCCGAACGGCGCTGTTCGGTGAGGTCCGTGCCGATGCCGCGGAAGCCGAGAAAGCGGCCGCGCTCGTCGAAGATCGGATTGCCGGACAGCGACCAGTGGACGTCCTGTTCGCTCGCGGGCCGCACGACGACGTCGGAGAATGGGAAGCGGGCGGACAGATGGAAGCCGAGAGTCTTGCGCTCCTCCACGACATCGGAGCTGTGCGTATCGACCGAAAGGAGGTCGGTGAACTGGCGGCCGAGCAGCTCGCCCGGTTGGCACTGGAAGTCTTCGGCAAGCTGCCGCGACACGTACGACAATGTGCCGAGCGAATCGGTCTCCCAGAACCAGCCGCGCCCGCTGTTTTCGAACTCGTCGACGAAATTGAGTGCCTTCTTCGCCTGCCACTCGACGGCGAGCCGCCGCCGGCCCCTGGCGATCGTCTCGCGGGTGTTGGCGACGCTGTAGGCGACCATCACCAGCGCCATGGAGTCGATCGCAAAGGTGATTTCAGGATTGCGGGAAAAGAAGATCGTGGAGGCCAAGGCAACGAGGGCGCTGACGATTGCCAGGGGCGGAGAGGCGATGGCCGCCATCGATCGAACGAAGAATCCGCTGGCCATGGCCAAGGTGACGAATCCCGAGTCGGCGATTTGCAGCGCTCCGGCGGCCACGCTGGACATTGTCCACAGCGTGCCCGTCGCGCCGATATAGCCGCACATCACCCGTCCGACCGTATGCGGACTCATTTGCAGACGGCGCCAAAAGAGCAGGAACACTCCGGCGATGACATCAATCAGAAGCGTGAGCGTGAGCGGCACGAATACCGATGCAAGGACCGCCTGGCTTGCCGGCGGACGCTCTTGCAGAACGAGGGTGATCGCAAGAATGAGATGGCCGACGAGCAAAAGCCAAGGGGCGAAAGTCCAGCTTTCGGCGCGCCGCTCGGCGAGAGTCTGGTCGGTGCTCGCGTCGTGGTCGCGGACGTCGAACAGCAAGGCGTCGCGCACCGACGCGCGAGGCGGCGCAAGGCGCTCGAGTTCGGTCGATTTGCCGAACAGGGTTCGACGCATGGACTCACCTACCGGACCGGGCACCCCACGCGCCCGTCAAAGGTGAGTCTTTACCGCTGCCGAGTTAACAGAGCGGCAAAGGATCAGGGTTAGCGGCTGCTTAAGTTTGCTCGGGAAGGAAGTCCGGAACCGACAAATAGCGCTCACCGGTGTCGTAGTTGAAGCCGAGCACCCGTGGACGATCCCCAAGCTCGGGCAGCTTCTGCGCGATCGCCGCCAGAGTGGCGCCCGAGGAAATGCCGACCAGCATGCCTTCCTCGCGCGCGGCACGGCGCGCCATTTCCTTGGCATCTTCGGGTGCGACCTCGATCACGCCGTCGAGCACGCTCGTGTCCATGATCGCCGGGATGAAGCCCGCGCCGATACCCTGGATCGGGTGCGGTCCCGGCTCACCGCCGGACAGCACCGGTGAGAGCGTCGGTTCGACCGCGAACACCTTGAGGTCGGGCCAGGCCTCTTTCAGCACTTGCGCGCAGCCGGTGATGTGGCCGCCGGTTCCGACGCCCGTGACGATTGCCTGCGGCGGATTGTCGGCGAAGTCGCGCAGGATCTCCTGCGCGGTTGTCCGGCGGTGCACTTCCAGGTTCGCCGGGTTCTCGAACTGCTGCGGCATCCATGCGCCTTCCGTCGCGGCGACGATCTCCTGGGCGCGGGCAATCGAGCCTTTCATGCCTTTCTCACGCGGGGTGAGTTCAAACTCCGCACCATATGCGAGCATCAGCCGACGCCGCTCGATGCTCATGCTGTCCGGCATCACCAGGATCAGCCGGTAGCCTTTGACCGCGGCGACCATGGCCAAGCCGATTCCAGTGTTGCCGGATGTCGGCTCGACGATGACTCCTCCTGGCTTTAGCTTGCCCGTGCGCTCCGCATCCTCGACCATGGCGAGCGCGATGCGATCCTTGATCGATCCGCCTGGATTGGCGCGCTCTTGCTTGATCCACACTTCGCCGTGATCGCCGAACAGCCGGTTGAGGCGAACGTGCGGCGTGTTGCCGATGGTCTCCAGGATGTTGGCGGCTTTCATCCTATGGTCTCCGTTGCTGCTTGTGGGGTGATGTTGAAGTCGCGTGCGCGGCGAAGCTCGGGGAACAGCCATGCCCAGGCGAAGACCACCGCTATGGCGCCGATGCCTCCCGCGATGACTGCTGCGATCGGGCCGATCAATGCGCCGAGAAATCCGCTCTCCGCTTCGCCGAGCTCGTTCGAGGCCGAGATGAACAGCGACGAGACCGATCCAACACGGCCACGCATCTCGTCCGGCGTCGAAAGCTGGATCAGCGACTGTCGGACGTAGACCGAGAACATATCGGCCGCGCCAAGCAGCGACAGGCAGACGAGCGAGAGCGGCATCGATGTCGAGAGCCCGAAGACAATCGTCGCCACACCGAATACTCCGACGGCGAGGAGCATCTTGATCCCGACTTCGTGCTTCAGCGGCCGCACGGAGAACCAAGCCGCCGCGAGCGTCGCCCCGACCGCCGGAGCGGCACGCAGGTGTCCCAGCCCTTGCGAACCCACATGCAGGACGTCGCGCGCATAGGCCGGCAGGAGCGCTGTGGCTCCGCCGAGCAGGACCGCGAACAAATCGAGCGAGATTGCGCCGAGGACGATGCGATTCCGCCGAACGTAGCGCAGGCCATCGATCATTTGCTTGACCGGGTGGCGAGTCCGATCGACGGCGCTGCGCACCGTCGGCCCGATCATGAGCTGGGCGATAAGCGCAAGCGCCAGGAGCCCGGCCGACACGGTATACGGCAGGTGCGGGGCAATCGCATAAAGGTAGCCGCCGATCGCGGGGCCGGTGATCGCACCGACCTGCCAGGAGATGGAGCTGAGCGCGATTGCGCGGGGCAGGATTTCCCGCGGGACGAGGTTTGGCGCCAGCGCCTGCAAGGCGGGCATGGCAAAGGCGCGGGCGACTCCCAGCAGCGCGGCGATGCCGAAGATCTCGGGCAACGTGATTGAATTGCGCCAGGTTAGCCACGCAAGGGCAGCCGCGCAGAACACTTCCAGGGCGATCGATGCGCGCGCGACGTAGCGCCGATCGATCCGGTCCGCGGTCCAGCCAGCCAGCAGTGTGAGCGCGAACAAGGGCAGGAATTGCACGACACCCACGAGACCGAGCTGAAAGGCGGCGCCTTTCAGGCCCATGGTCTGGCGGGCAATGCCGTAAACCTGCCAGCCGATGATCACGACCATCGCCATCTGCGCCATGGTCGTCAGCAAGCGGGAGAGCCAATACGCCCGAAATGCAGCGATCTTGAACGGCTCGGGGACCAGGCTCACCCGTCGCGCACTAATCGGCAGCGGCCGGAGCGGCAACCGCCTCCGTCTCGGCTGCACGGCCGAGGTTCAGCCGCTTGATCAGCCACGGCATCGTGAGGCCCTGCACGAGGATCGAGAAGGCGACCACCACGAATGCCGTCAGGATGATCGCGTTTCGTTCAACGACCGTCGGGGGCACCGCAAGCGCCAGCGCCAGCGCGAGCGCACCGCGCAGCCCGCCCCAGAACAACGTATGCTGAAACGAGCTCTTGAGCCGCCACCGCGACCAGCGGAACAGCGCCGAGAGCGGATAGACGGAGAGGCCACGGCCGGCGAGCACGAGCAGGATCGCAATTGCGGCGGCGACAGACCCGAGCCGGTGCAGCGGCTGATGGGCGACGTTCACTCCGATCAGGATGAACACGAAGCTGTTCGCGAGGAACGCGAAATACTCCCATGCCCAGCGAACGCGGTCGCGGCCTCGCACGGAAATCACTTCGGCCGAGCCTATTCCGCCGACAAGCAGGCCGGCCGTCAGTGCGCTGATGATCCCGGAGGCGCCGAAATGTTCGGCGAGCAGGAACGAGCCATAAGCGGCAAGGGTCGTCAGTGTAATCTCGACCAGCGGATCGTCGGTGCGGCCGACGATCAGCAAAATGGCCGAACTGACGCCAAAGCCGATGATGACGCCGCCGGCGAGAGTCCAGACGAACGCCGGGATCACGCTAGCCGCGCTGGGCGAAGCGCCGGCCGCAATGGCCGAGAAAACGGCGAATAGGACTGCGGCCACGCCGTCATTGAGCAGACTTTCCGCCTCAACCACCATCGAGACGCGCGGCTGGCACCCCATCTCCCGGAATGAAGCGATAACCGACACCGGATCGGTGGCTGCAATCAGCGCTCCGAACAGCGCCGCTCCGATCCAGCTCCAGCCGACAATCCAGTGCATGCCGGCGGCGGCCACCGCTGCGGCGATGCCGACGCCGAGAAAGGCCAGAGTCAGCGTCAATGGAAGCTCGTGACGGAATCGGCGCCAGTCGAGCTGCATCGCCGCCTCGAAGACCAGGGGTGGAAGCAGGATATTGAAGATGAGCTCGCGCGATAGCGGCAGGTCGGGGCTGTTGGGCAGCAGCGCGATCAGGAACCCGGCGACCAGCAGCCCGACAATGTACGGCAATCCAAGCCGCCGCGAGAGCATCGCAATGAGGCAAGCGACGAGAAGCAGGACACCGATTGGGATGAGCGAAAGGCCGGTCATTCACGGGCGCATATCAGGCCAAAACGCCGAGGTCTGCCCTGCTGCTGATGATACTTGGGGCTAGGAGAACGAAACGAGATCAGTTAGCGTGGCGGCGTGGCGAAACCTAAGACCCGATACGTGTGCCAGGCCTGCGGGTCGCTCCAGCACCGGTGGCAGGGTCAATGCCCCGACTGCGCCGAGTGGAACACGTTGGTTCAGGAGGCCGCCGAGGTATCGAGCATCTTCGCCGCGAAGCACAATCTGCAGGGCGGCGGTCGCGTCATCCCGCTGGTCGGGCTGGAGACTCCCGCCGCGCTGCCCGAGCGCCTGCCGAGCGGCCTTGCCGAGTTCGACCGGGCGATCGGTGGCGGGATCGTCGCTGGCTCGGCGATGCTGGTCGGCGGCGATCCCGGCATCGGCAAGTCCACTTTGTTGCTCCAGGTCGCCGCGCGGCTGGCGAGCGAGGGCAAGAAGGTCGTCTACGTCTCGGGCGAGGAGTCGGCCGAGCAGGTACGGCTGCGCGCGGTCCGCCTCGGCCTCGGCGCAGCGCCGGTGCGGCTCGCCGCGGCAACCTCGGTTCGCGACATCCTGACGACGATGAGCGGGGCCGAACCGCCGTCACTGCTCGTGATCGACTCGATCCAGACCATGCACTCCGACCTGATCGAGGGTGCGCCCGGCACCGTCAGCCAAGTCCGCGCCTCGGCGCAGGAGCTGGTGCGCTTCGCCAAGGAGCATGGCACCGCAGTCGCGCTGGTCGGCCACGTCACCAAGGACGGCACCATCGCCGGCCCGCGCGTGCTCGAGCATATGGTCGACACCGTGCTGAGCTTCCAAGGGGAGCGCAGCCACCAGTACCGCATCCTCCGCGCGATGAAGAACCGTTTCGGCGGCACCGACGAGATCGGCGTGTTTGCGATGGAAGGCGCGGGGCTGAGCGAAGTGCCCAACCCCTCGGCGCTGTTCCTCACCCATCGCGGCGAGCCGGTCAGCGGCACCAGCGTCTTTCCAGCAATCGAGGGCTCGCGGCCGGTGTTGGTCGAGATCCAGGCGCTGACCGTCCGGTTGGCGAGCGGAGCAACTCCGCGGCGTGCAGCGGTTGGCTGGGACAGCGGCCGCCTCGCGATGATTCTTGCGGTGCTGGAAGCGCGCTGCGGCCTCAGCTTCGCGACTGCCGAGGTTTATCTCAATGTCGCCGGCGGTTATCGCCTGAGCGACCCCGGCGCCGACCTCGCCGTCGCGGCGGCGCTGGTGTCGGCGATGTCCGAGCGCCCGGTGCCGAGCGAATGCGTGGTTCTCGGCGAGATCGCGCTGTCCGGCGAAATTCGCCCGGTCGCCCATGCCGGGCTGCGGCTCAAGGAATCGGCCAAGCTTGGCTTCGAGAGCGCATGGGTGCCCAAGGGGATCAAGGGCGGCGAGGGTCTGAAGCTAGCCGAGTTTGGTAACCTGCGGCACTTGGTCGATCAGGTCTTGGGCCGCTGACGAGGTCTGAGTAAGACCGACCAGTTCCATGAACGCCGCTCGCGCTGGCGCAACGCAGCGCTCCAGATACTGGAACTCCGGGTTGGAATCCCGCCACAGTGGAAAGAAGCTCATCGTCGCGTTCGCTTCAAACAGCACGACCTTCCCGTCCGGCAGTATGGCGAAGTCCAGGCCGAAGAAATCCAGCGGCATGCGTTCCCGCACGCCGCGGAAGACGTCGCGAACGTGCGGTCCGAAGGGGTCCGCGCTCTCGATCAGCGCGCGTTCTTCGGCGATCACGTTGGCATGATGGGCCATGAAACGCGCGCGGTCGGCGCTGTGCACGTTCCAGCCATCCGAGACATACATGTGCCGGAGGACGGCACGGCGGCCGATGAACCAGACACGGTACTTGCGGTAGAGCCCGTCGGGGCTGGCGAAATCGACGAATTGAGTCGCGATATACTCCTTCCCGCCCTCGAGGACGGCAACGGCGTCCGCGAGTGAACTGTGAAGGCCCACGGTTCTGCCGGTATGGGTCCCGGCCTCGCGGAAAATGACCGGTGGCACAATTCCCGCCTGTTCGATCGTTTTTGCGGCGAGTTGCGCGTCGGCGCCCCGCAGCCGCACGACCGTCGGGACCAGCAGGCCGGGGATCCCGCTAAGCAGCCGTGCGACTTGGTCGCGTGTGGAGCGTAGCACCGTCTCGGGCGGATTGAGTATCCGTGCGGGGACGCCGCGCAGGACTTCCTCCAGCTTGGCCAGAATCCTGGCGCTGTTTTCCGCTTCCGTGATCATGTTGACGATCACTGGATAGCCTTGGAGTTCCGCCGGGTGCGGCTGGTGATCGCGAGTGATGAGCAGACGATGGATCATCTCGCGATTGGGAAGCAGCTTCCCCAGATCCGCACTACCGGCGATGGTGATGCGCTGGCCCGAGCGCCGGATGCGGTCTGCCTCGTCGCCGCCGCCGAAGATGAGCAGCAAAGGCCGGTCGGCGGACATAGCGCTTGAATGGCGAATGTGTTGATGGCTCGCAATGAGGAAAAGAGTTCGCTAGCCGAGCCTCCATGACCGCGCTCGACGTCTTCGTCTTTCTCCTGCTGATCGGCGGCGCCGCCGTCGGGTTCGTGCGCGGGTTCGTGCATGAGGTGATTTCGCTGCTCGCATGGGCGGTGGCAATCGCGATGCTCAAACTGTTCCACACGCAGCTGTGGACGGGCATCCAGAGCAGCTTTCACACCAGCGCGGCCGCCGGCGCAGTGCTCGCCTTCGCCATCTTGTTTGTCCCGAGCTTCCTCATCGTGAAATTGCTCGCCCGGCAGCTCGGCGGCAAGACTCGCCGCTCGCCCGTGCTCGGCCCGTTCGATCGTGTGCTCGGCGCGGGCTTTGGAGGCCTCAAGGGCCTGCTCGGCGCAACACTGTTTTTCCTCCTCGCCAACCTCGCGACGGACATGGTCTACGGGCCCGAAGCGGAGCGGCCGCAGTGGATGACCAAGTCGATCACCTATCCGCTACTCAATGCCAGCGGTCGCGCCATCGTCGACTGGGTCGAAGCGCGGCGGCACCCGCGGCAGGTCGGACGATGATCCGCCTCTACGACACGCTAGCGCGAGAGAAGCGGGAATTCGTGCCCGCCGATCCCCAGCGCATCACCATGTATGTGTGCGGCCCGACCGTCTACGGCCGCGCGCACATCGGGAATGCGCGGCCTGCCGTAGTGTTCGACACGCTCGCGCGGCTGATCCGGCACGAGTTCGGACCCAACAGTCTGATCTATGCGCGCAACGTCACCGACGTCGACGATAAGATTATTGCCAGCGCCGAAGCGGAGGGCGTCGACGCGTCCGTGATCACGGATCGCTACGAGCGCCACTATCTCGGGGACATGGGCGCGCTCGGCGTCGCCCCACCCGACATCGCGCCGCACGCGACGCAGGAGATCGCGCCCATGATCGCGATGATCCAGCGGCTGATAGAGCTGGGCAATGCCTATGAGGCGGAAGGGCATGTCCTCTTCTCGGTGCCGAGCGACCTCGATTACGGCGTGCTCAGCAAGCGCGACCGCGACGCTATGGTCGCCGGCGCCCGCGTCGAGGTCGCGCCCTACAAGCGCGATCCAGCGGACTTCGTACTGTGGAAGGCCAGTGCCGAAGGGGTGATCGGCTGGGTTTCTCCGTGGGGCAGGGGCCGCCCGGGTTGGCATATCGAATGCTCGGCGATGATCGCGGCGCATTTGGGCGAGACGATCGACATCCACGGCGGTGGGCTCGACCTCATCTTCCCCCACCACGAGAACGAGATCGCGCAGAGCCGCTGCGCCCACGCCGGCGCGCCGCTGGCGCGTTACTGGGTGCACAACGGCTTCGTCGACATGGGCGCGGAGAAGATGTCGAAGTCGCTCGGCAATATCGTCACTCCGGCGGAACTGTTGGCGCAGGGGCACCGCGGGGAGACTCTGCGGTTGGCGCTGTTGTCCGCGCACTATCGTTCGCCGCTGCCGTGGACGGAGAATCTCGTCGCCCAGGCGAAGACAAACCTCGATCGGCTTTACCGCTTCGCCTTTGAAGAAGGCTCAGGTGAAGTCCACGAGGGGGTTCTCGAAGCACTGAAGGATGACCTAAATACTCCGCTCGCAATTTCCCGGCTGATGGCCATAGATGATCCGAGAAATCTCAGAGCCTCGGCACAGCTGCTCGGATTAATGTCGGAAAGCTCCGATGCTTGGTTCAGAACCTTCATGGGGATGACTGAACAAGCGGCGGACGCGATCGATGTGCGCATTGCTCAGCGCGCCGAGGCCAAAAAGAACCGGGACTTCGCGACGGCCGACCGCATCCGGGAGGAGCTCAGCGCCGAAGGCATAGTGTTGGAGGATGGGCCGGGCGGCACTACTTGGCGGCGACAATGAACGCGCCGCTTTACACGACCGAGATCCTGCGGCTGGCGGCTTCGCTCCAGGAGCCGCACGAGCTGGAGCGCGAGGACGGCCGCGCCGAGCTTCGCTCCCCGACCTGCGGAAGTCGCGTCAGCCTGGCGGTGCAACTGGACGAGGAGCGACGCGTCGAACGGCTTTCGATGGACGTTCAGGCGTGTGCATTCGGGCAGGCCTCGGCGGCGTTGGTTGAACGGCACAGCCGCGGACGAACGCACCACGAAATCTGCGACGCGATGCTGACTCTCAGCCGCTGGCTCGCCGATGAGCACGAGCAGAGCGCAGGCTGGCCAAATTTGTCCGCCCTCGCACCGGCGCGTTCGCGCAGGCCGCGGCACGGCGCGATTCTGCTTCCGTTCCGCGCACTCCTCGCTGCGATCGAGGCGGCGGAGTGACCACGCCCGCCGAAACCGCCCAGGCGACCACCGCGATCCTCGAAAGCGGCGCAATCATGCTTTGCGCCGCGCTGATTTTCGTCACTTTGTTCCGCCAGCTGAAGCTCGGAGCGACCTTGGGCTACATCGTCGCCGGCGCGCTGATCGGACCGCAAGTCATGCGGCTCATCCGCGACCCGCAGCAGCTGCTCAGCATCACCGACCTCGGCATTGCGCTGCTGTTGTTCATCGTCGGACTGGAGCTCCAGCCGAGCCGCCTCTGGCGATTGCGCGACGACATATTTGGGCTTGGGTTCGTGCAGGTCGTGCTGTGCGGCCTGGCGATTAGCGGGCTGCTGTACGCGGCGCTCGGAATCTCGCCGGCAGCCGCGCTCGCCATTGGCCTCCCGCTCGCCTTGTCCTCCACCGCGCAGGTGCTGCCGATGCTGCGTTCGGACAATGAGCTGAATACTCCACAGGGAGAGCGCGCATTCTCGATCCTGTTGTTCCAGGACCTCGCCATCGTGCCGATGATCACCATCATCGCCGCGCTGGCGCGGGTGCCGCCGGACCCGAGCGCGCCCACCGGCTGGAAGCTCGCGCTGATGACAGTAGGCGCCGTCATCGCGCTCGTGCTGGTCGGCCGGGTGGCCCTGAATCCGTTGTTCCGGCTCGTTGGCCGCCTTGGCGAGCGCGAGCTGTTCGTTGTCGCCGGGTTGTTCACCGTCGTTGGCGCAGCCGCCGTGATGCACACTTTGCATCTCTCAGTTCCGCTCGGCGCGTTCGTCGCGGGCGTGGTGCTCGCCGAATCGCCGTATCGGCATGAGATCGAGAGCGACGTCGAGCCGTTCCGTTCCATCCTGCTTGGCCTGTTCTTCCTCTCTGTCGGAATGCTGCTCAACCTGAGCCTGATCGCCGCTCGGCCGCTGTTCGTGCTCGGGATCGCCGCGGGGGTGATTGTCACCAAAGCCGTGCTGATCGCCGGCCTCGCGCGCCTGTTTCGCAACAGCTGGCCGCGCAGCATCCGTCTCGGTCTGCTGCTCAGCCAGGCCGGCGAGTTCGGGTTCGTGCTGTTTGCGATGGCCACCGCGGCCCAGCTGATCACGGCCGACGCCGCATCGCTGTTCAGCGCTGTCGTGACTCTGTCGATGGCGGCCACCCCCTTCCTGATGCGCCTGACCGAGTGGCTCGAGCGGCGTGAAGGACGGAGCGCGGTCGGGCTCGACGGACCCGAGCGCTCACCCGAGACCAGCGCGATCGTGGTCGGCTACGGCCGCTTCGGACAGACCGTCGCACAGATGCTGATGGCAAAGGCGATCGGCGTGACGCTCATCGACAAGAAGCCGAGCATGATCGAGACCGCCGAGGAGTTCGGGACGAAGGTCTATTACGGAGATGGGATGCGCATCGACCTGCTGCGCACCGCGGGCGGGGACACTGCGAAGGTGATCGCCTTCTGCAACGACAATGAAGGCGGTGAGCTGACGCGCGACTCGGTCGCCGCCGTGCTCAAAGCGTTTCCGCAGGCGGCAGTGATGGTGCGCGCGTTCGACCGCGTGCATTTGATGCAGCTCGACGGCCTCGACCTCGCTTTCGCCCAGCGCGAGCTGTTCGAAAGCGCAATCGTAATGGGCAAGGCGGCGCTCAAGGCCAGTGGGATCGACAGGGGCGAAGTCGAGCGGGTCGAGCGCGAATACCGGATGCGCGACTGCGACCGCCTTGAGCGGCAGAGCGCGACCGGCGACCTGCACGCCGGTGAAGAACGCGCCTTCGCAGCCGACCGGGCTCTTCCTGAAGTAGAGGCCCGCGACCCCGCTTAGGCGGCCGTTTTCGAGAGGTGTTCCTCGAGCGCCTGGACGATCGCCTCGACGACATCCTTGTGCGCGCCGTCGCCGCTTTTCACGTGAATATGCGCTTCCTGGTATGAAGGCCGGCGCTCCTCCGCCAGCCGCTGCAGCGTGCCCGTCGGATCGCCGTTCTTGAGCAGCGGCCGGGTGTCCCTGCGTGCGGTACGCTGGGCAAGGATATCGACCGGCGCATCGAGCCAGACGGTGATCGCCCGCTCATTGAGAAGCTGGCGCGTGCGGGCATCGACATAGGCTCCCCCGCCGGTCGCGATGACTCGGACCTCACCGTCGATCAGCCGGGCGACCAGCCGCCGCTCGCCGTCGCGGAAATCCTGTTCGCCGTAGCGCTCGAACACCTCGGCAGCGGTGCAGCCGGCGGCGTCCTCGATAGCCGAATCGCTGTCGACGAAGGGCAGCGCGAGCCGCTTGGCGAGGCGACGGCCAACCGTCGACTTTCCCACCCCCATCAGCCCGACGAGAACCACGGGCCGGTCAAGACGCTTCGTCAGATCCATAGTCTTGGGGGGCTATACAGCGGCTCGCCGCCTCGGCAAAAGCGCTGGCCATGCCAAGAATTGCAGTCCTGATCATCGTCCTGGTGCTCGTCATCGGCGGCCTCGT
>C688J35102_120989642_pt1 | contig 12333 bp, 8 predicted proteins | sample HopSoiMetagenom2_FD_35102 | JGI IMG/M metagenome (IMG submission 35102)
AGTTCGACGAATTCCCGGAGAGCGGCTGGGACAAGGTGATGAACCTCAACGTCAAGTCGATGTTCTTCCTGACCAAGGCGCTGGCGAAGCCGATCCGCGCCGCGGCGTCGCGCGAGCGGCCGGCCAAGATCATCAACATCGCTTCGATCGACGGCATTTTCGTCAACCCGATGGAGACCTATTCCTACGGCGCGAGCAAGGCCGCGGTGATCCACATGACCCGGCGGATCGCGGCCAGGCTGATCAAGGACCACGTCGTGGTCAGCGCGATCGCGCCCGGCGCGTTCGCCTCGGACATGAACAAGGCCGCTCGCGACCACGCCGACGAGGTCTCGAAGCGGATTCCGGCGGGCCGTATCGGCGACGAGAGCGACATGGCGGGGCTTGCGATCTTCCTCGCCTCGCGCGCCGGCGATTACGTGGTCGGCAACGCGATCGCGATCGACGGCGGCGTGGTGTATGCGAGCGCCGGGCTGGAGATCGCGGGGTAGCAGCGGGGCGGCCGCACACGCAGCCCGTCATCCTGAGGAGCCGCGCGCCTTCGCGCGGCGTCTCGAAGGATCGCCGCACGCACCGGCACTCGTGGCGGATCCTTCGAGGCTCGCCGTGAAGAACGGCGAGCACCTCAGGATGACGGCGGTGTTTGTGGCACCCGGTCAATACGTCTCGACGTGATACCGCCCGGCTTCGCGCATCTCGGTTTTGAGCCGCGCCCAGTCGAGCGCGGCGCCGCGGCAGACGTCGGCGAAGGCTTCGTCGACGCCGCTTTCCATGCCTTTCAGGCCGCAGATGTAGACGTGGGTGCGCTCGTCGCCGAGCAGCGCGGTGACCGCCGAGGCTTCGGAGCGGATGCGGTCCTGCACATAGACGCGCGGCTCGCCGGGGACGCGCGAATAGCAGAAATGCCTGGCCAGCAGTTTCTCCGGCACTTTCTGCAAGGGACCGAAATACGGCAGCTCCTCGGGGCGCCGCGCGCCGAAGAACAGTAAGAGCCGCCCCGGCGCATCCAGCATGGCGCGGCGGCGGCGTTCGGTGAAGGCGCGGAACGGCGCCGATCCCGTGCCGGTGCAGATCATGATGATGTTGGATGCCGGATCGTTCGGATGCAGGAAGGTTGCGCCGAACGGGCCGGTGACGTCGACCTTGGCGCCGCGCGGCAGGTCGCACAGATAGTTCGAGCACACCCCGCCGGGCTCGCGCTTCACCGTCAGCGACAGATTGTTGGCGTTGGGCTTCTCGCCGTCGCGGGGACTGGCGACGGAATAGAGCCGCACCAGATGCGGCTTGCCGTCGGCGGTCGTCCCCGGCGCGACGATGCCGATGCTCTGGCCTTCCAGCACCGGAAACGGCTGGTCGCCGAAATCCAGGATGATGTGGCGGACGTCGTTGTCCGCATCGTTATGCGTGAGGCGGAAATTGCCGGCAATGGTCGCCTTCGCAGGCTTGCCACGATTGTAGAGATTGACAGTGGGTTTGGAGGCGGAGTGCGGCGCCACCGCCTTGCCGCCGAGACCCTTGCGCGCCTCCTCGAGCAGCGCGCCGATCTCGTCCTCCAGCGCTTCGATGGCTTCGCCGGAGGCGGCGCTCTCAACTCCCGCCTGCGGCGGCAGGTCGCTCCAGGAGAACTGCTCTTCGAGAGAATACGGCGTTGCGACCACGCGCCAGTTATCGATGGCGCCGGTCGGGCAGGGCGCGATGCAGTCCATACAGTAATTGCAGATTTCCGCGTTGACGACGTAGTTGTTGTCGTCATGCGTCACCGCATCGATCGGGCAGGTCTCCTCGCAGGTGTTGCACCTGATGCAGATTTCGGGATCGATCAGGTGCTGTTTTTTTAAGGGTGCGTTCATGGCTCGCTCGGTCGGCCCACTCCGTCATCACCGGGCTTGACCCGGTGATCCATCCTCTTCGAAAAGAATCCTCCAAAGAAGATGGATGGCCGGGTCAAGCCCGGCCATGACGCAGAACTTTTCCTAAGCCCCGATCTTCACATATTCGAATTCGCCGGGCTTGTTGTCGATGCCGACCTTGGGCGGCGCGATCCAGGTGGCGAATTTGCCGGGCTCGCTGACCGGGGTCATCAGCGAGGCGATGAAATCGCCGTCTTCGGTCGACGGCAAATAGTCGCTCTTCACCTTGGCCCATTCGGCGTCGCCGAGCAGGACGCCCTTCGGCGTGGCGTTGACGTTCTTGAACTCGCCGATCTGGCGATGGAACGCGGTGTGCGGCAGCTCGAAACGGAAATTTACGCCGGCCTTTTCGATGATCTTGTTCCAGCGCTCCACGCCCTTGGCGCAGTCCTGGGTGTAGTCGTCGCGCAGCCGCATGTTGAGCGCGGTCAGCGCCGGCTCGTCGACAAGTTTGATCTCCCCATCGACCAGTTTCAAGACCGGATAGATATCGTTGGTCAGGCGGTGGTCGTCCTCGATCTTCGTTTCCTGGAAGCGTCCCTTCAGCCCCGAATTGTAAAAATTCGCGGCGTTGGTGGAGACCTCGGAGCCGAACAGGTCGAGCGACAGAGAATAATGCAGGTTCATCTTCTTCTGCATGGTGGGCAGATCGACGACGCCGAGCGCGCGCACCTTCTCGATCTCGTTCGGATCATCGATGCCGGCTGATTTCATGGCCTCGCAGGTGCGCTGCAGGACGCGCCCGACGCCGGTCTCGCCGACGAACATGTGATGCGCTTCTTCGGTCAGCATGAAGCGGCAGGTGCGCGACAAAGGATCGAAGCCGGATTGCGCGAGACTCTCCAGCTGCATCTTGCCATCACGATCAGTGAAGAAGGTGAACATGAAGAACGACAGCCAGTCCGGGGTCGCCTCGTTGAAGGCGCCGAGCATGCGCGGGGCATCGGCATCGCCGGAGCGGCGGCGCAGCAGGTCGTCGGCCTCCTCGCGGCCGTCGCGGCCGAAATATTTTTGCAGCAGATACACCATCGCCCAGAGATGGCGGCCTTCTTCGACATTGACCTGGAACAGATTGCGCATGTCGTAGAGCGAGGGCGCGGTCTTGCCGAGATGGCGCTGCTGCTCGACCGAAGCCGGCTCGGTGTCGCCCTGGATTACCACCAGCCGGCGGAGCATGGCGCGATATTCGCCGGGCACTTCCTGCCACGCCGGCTCGCCGAGATGCTGGCCGAAATTCACTTTGCGGTCCTCGTCCTGCGGCGCCAGCAAAATGCCCCAGCGATATTCCGGCATGCGGACATAGTCGAATTTCGCCCAGCCCTTCGGGTCGACGCTGACCGCGGTGCGTAGATACACCAGCGATTCCTGGAAGCCTTCGGGGCCCATGTCATTCCACCAGTCGAGATAACCGGGATGCCAGCCCTCCAGCGCCTTCAGCACCTGCCGGTCGCCGGTGAGATTGACGTTGTTCGGGATCCGGGTGGAGTAATCGACGTTCATGATGTTCATGGCGGTGCTCCTTGTCTCTATCCGTCTCCCGGACGCGCTGCAGCGTTCTTCACGCTGCTGCGCAGAGCCGGGACCCATTTGGCGCAGGTGGGTCCCGGTTCTGCAGCGCATCACAAGAGTGCTGCGCTGCGCCCGGGACACGAGGTCTCACACCCGCGTCATATCGAACTGCGGCCGCTCGCCGGTGCCGTAGCGGCGGAGCGCGCCCTGCTCGCCCACCGCGTTGGGACGCTGGAAGATCCAGTTCTGCCAGGCGGTGAGCCGCGAGAAGATCTTTGATTCCATGGTCTCGGGCCCGACGAAGCGCAAATTGGCCTCCATGCCGGTGAGGCCGTCGGGGGAGAAGCTGGTGCGCTCCTCGAAGAACACGCGAACCTCGTCATCCCAGTCGATGTCATCGAGCGCGAAGGTGACGAGGCCGAGCTTTTCCGCCTCCTCGGCATCGAGCGGCGCGCCGATTTGGGCCCGCGCGGCGTCGAGATCGGACGGATCGGCCTGGAAGCGCGACTGCAGCCGGGTCAGGCCGTGGCTCATCGGGTAGGGGCCGAAATTCATCGCGCTGAGCACGATCGCGGGCGGGGCGCGGTTGTCGCCCTCGCGCGAGCCGATCAGCATGTAGGAGCGGTCCGCCGCAAGCACGAGTTCGGCCAGCGTTCCGACGAAGCAGGAGCCCGGCTCCACCAGCGTCACCAGCGTGCGCGAGGTGACGTCGATGCGTTTCAGCACCCGCTTCCAATAGTGCCGGATTTCATTGACCAGCCAGTGCGCCTTGTGGGATTCGAGGAAGGAATCGTGGGCCAGCACCTGCGCGCCTTCGCCATGCGATTTGAACACCAGCATCGCGATTGCAAGTTCGTTGATGCGCAGATGCAGGATGGCATCGTCAAGCTCGCGCGCGACCTGCAGCGGCCAGAACGACGCGCCTTGCGCGATCATGCCGTCGACATCCGAAGGCGGCGGCGCGTCCGGCGCATTGATCGAGATCGTCGCGATGCGCGCTGCGCGGTCGATATCGACGTTGACAAAGCCGTAGCGAAGGCCGCTGTCGTCGATGGTACGCGCCAGCGGCGCCAGCGTGATACCCTTGCCATTGCCGTTGCGTTTCGAGGCAGCCGCGAACTCCTTGGTGCGCTCCGCAACCCTTGCCTCGAGCTTGCTGTTCGGCGCGATCTCGTCGACCAGTCGCCATTGCACCGCGCGCTTGCCCTTGATGCCTTCCTCGATGGTGCAGAAGTAGTCCGCATGGTCGCGGCGCACTTTCCGCTTGTCGACCACCCGCGTCAGCCCGCCGGTGCCGGGTAGCACCGCAAGCAGCGGCACCTCGGGCAGCGCCACGGCGGCGGAGCCGTCGTCGGCCATGATGATGTGATCGGTCGCGAGCGCCAGCTCATAGCCGCCGCCGGCCGCGGTGCCGTTCACCACGGAGATGAACTTCTGGCCGGAGTTCTCGCTGGAATCCTCAAAGCCGTTGCGGGTCTCGTTGGTGAACTTGCAGAAGTTCACCTTGTGCGCATGAGTGGAGCCCGCGAGCATGCGGATATTGGCGCCGGCGCAGAACACGCGGTTCTTGGCCGAGCGCAGCACAACCACCTTCACTTGCGGATGTTCGAAGCGCAGCCGCTGCACGGCGTCGGCAAGCTCGATGTCGACGCCGAGATCGTAGGAATTGAGCTTGAGCTGGTAGCCTTCGAACAGGCCGCCGTTCTCGTCGACGTCCATGGTCAGCGTCGCGACGTCGCCGGCGACGTCCACTTTCCAGTGCCGGTAGCGCGAGGGGTCGGTCTGGAAATCGATGTAGCTGGCGCCGTTTGCGAGGACGCGATGTTCGCCCGCCATGGACCACCCTGTGCGTTCTGGTTGGCCGGCTTGCCGGCTGACTATGCACAATAGTGCATGTTATGGGTCAAGTCTACCGCGTATTCTTAAGAAACTGCATTTTCTTGCACGTTATAACCTTGACAAAGCAAACCGCTACAGGTAGTTTTCGGTCATTGGAGCAACCGCATGACCGATCTTCTGAAAAACCCGATCTTCTTCGACCAAACCGCAGCTCGCGAATGGCTTGAGGCGCGCGTCTGGCCGAATGGCAACCGAACCTGCCCGCATTGCGGCAACGCGGATCAGGACAAGATCACCAAGCTGGAAGGCAAGGCGCACCGTGCTGGCGTGTACCAGTGCAATGAACCCGCTTGCCGCCAGCAGTTCACGGTGACCGTGAATACGGTATTTGAGCGCTCCAAGATTCCGCTGACCAAGTGGCTTGCGGCGCTGTTCCTGATGACCGCTTCGAAGAAAGGCATCAGCGCGCATCAAGTGCACCGCATGCTCGGCATCAGCTACAAATCGACATGGTTCCTGATGCATCGCTTACGTGAGGCAATGCGCGTCGGCGGCCTGCTGCCCCCGATGGGCGAAGATGGCGGCGCGGTTGAGGTTGATGAGACCTTCATTGGTCGCATGAAAGGCGTGCGGAAGGGCCGCGCAGGCCATGCTCATAAGAACACGGTTCTTTCTTTGCTCGATCGTGAGACCGGACAGGTTCGCAGTTTCCATGTTGCGAATACGAGCGCTGATGCAATCGTGCCGATTGTCCGTGCTAACCTCTCAAAGGAAGCGCGCCTGATGACGGATCAGGCATGGGTCTACAAGAAAGTAGGCGGCGAATTTGCGAGCCACGATACGGTCAACCATCAAGAGGATGAATACGTGCGCCGCGAAGGCGACAAGCTGATCACCACCAACACCATCGAAAGCTATTTCAGCGTGTTCAAGCGTGGCATGCGCGGCACCTACCAGCACTGCGCCGAGAAGCATCTGCATCGCTATTTGGCGGAGTTCGATTTCCGCCATAACAACCGCATCGCGTTAGGCGTTGACGATACTAGCCGTGCCGATCAATTGGCCAAGGGCATCGTTGGGAAGCGCCTGACCTATCGACGGCCTGACCGCAAAAACGTTCAAGCTTAAGGCTGAGCGTTTCTTGCGCTGGAAGAAAAAGAAGTCCAAACTTGGATCAAAATCCGCAAAATATTAGCGAACGAAATGACGATGCCTCTCCCCCGAACAACACCGGCTGCGGTGGCAAGAAAACTACGCCAAGAGTCAGGTTTCGGGTGTTGCGTATGTGGAGTTCCGATTATTCAATACCACCACATCGTAGAATGGTCGGAAGAGCACCACTTTCGGCCGGATGATATGATGACACTCTGTCCAACTCATCATGACCAAGCGACAAAAGGAGCCATGCCGGAAGCAGAACAGCGCGGCTACAAGGCTCGACCATACAACATCCAGAGAAACCGAGTGAATGGACCGTTGGAAGTCAAGCAAGACTACTGCGCCGCCGATTTTGGCTCCGTCACCGTGGTTGGAGACGGCACCTTTCTCAGCATTGATGGAGAAGCTATATTGGGCTTCCATCTCGGTGAGAAAAATCTAGAAATTTCTCTTCTTCTTTATGATGAAGCAGACAACCTCGTATTGGAAATTGATCGCAATGAGTGGGTGTCTGGGGACGCGCTTCCTTGGGATATAGAGGCGGATTGGCAGACGCTCACGATACGCGAACGTGCGCGACAAATTTCTCTTTCGATAAACGGTAAGACTATCCCGATAGAAATACGCGGCCAGATTTGGCGCAAGGGCGTGCGCGTTACCTTGGACAAAAATGGAATTTCGTTCGCCCACCAGGGGAGCGGTATTTCCGAGTTAGCGCTCGTGGGCATGGCCCTGAATGTCGATATGGAAAAATTTTCGCTGGGCTTAGGTCAAGGAAACCCAAGCGCCATGTTTATTTCTTGGCCACAGCGACGGGAGCGACTTTGGCGAGCTAAAGCGGCGTGGCTCAAGATAGTAAAAGATCGAGACTCGATTGGAACATCCGACGCGAGCGAACCTACTTCGTCTTCGAAGGTTTCCTAGTCAACCTCTTCTTAGGTCTTTTTTTTAAAATACGATGCTGCGGCGGGCTTTTCGCAACCACGCCAGCGGCGCGCTCGAAGCGCTGCCATGCATCGGGATGAAATTCCAATTTCTCTTTGGTCATGTGACATCACCCAACTGCTCAAGGGTTTCCGTAACTTCCCACGCAATCTGGCGCATGGCCGCTGAAGCCGCTTCAATCATTGCCCTCGGCGAGCCATCCGGAGAGTTACCCAACATACCGCCGCCTGCCTTGAGTCGTACATACGCAGTATCGGTCAACTCACCAACGTGACTGCCTCCATCTTGGTGTCTGAGCGCGAATACAAGACGCCTTCTGGTCAAGTCGGCAGCACCGGACGGGTGGCTGCGCTCAACATCTTCTTTTGTCCACCAACTTTCAAATTGGACGAGTGTGGGCGGCGCTCTGTTTCCAAGGGTAAACTGCGGAACGCATCTCATCCCGTCCGAATCCCCCCTGAATCCTGTAAGGGGTGGCGAGGAAAAAGATAGCTTCATGTTTGGAGGCACCGGGGGTCTGCCCGTCGAAACGAACCGTAAGCCAGATCGCAATCCTAACTGCGTCAGTATCGACACAACGGACGATCCGCCATCATGAACCAGGGTGTAGACAGTGGTGGCCAGCCGCGCCGCCTCCCATTCGCTACCATTGTCGTAGCCTGCGCATGAGGCGGCTAGGGCCTGCCGCTGTTCGCTCAGGAGTTGGATTAGCTCACTTCTTGGTCTTTTTGCGCGCACATCGCAATGAATACGTCGCGAGCGAGGTCGGGCGCAACATCGGCACCACAGACTCCGTACTCTTCGGCAATCATATGCACACCTGCTTTAAGCATCGCGGGGGTGATTTTTACGGACGCGCCATCCCCTTGCGGGGCAGGCGAATCACTAGCACTTGCATGCTGCTTTGTCATGGTTATAATGTGCATTTTCTTTCAGGTTCGAGCGGTGGCTGCGATCGCGACCCAATCCGCCTCGGATAACGCCGGCAGCGCCCGTTTAGTCCGCAGCAGGCCCGCCAGCGCCGCGGTCGGGAAGGCATCGGCGAAACCGCCGCCCGCGCCGGACGCCTTGCGAACGCCGAGTTCGTCGAGCTCGGCCAACGCCTCGCCGAACAGGCGCGACGCCGCGTGGAATCTGCCCATCCGCAGCTTCAGATTGGCGTTGGCGATCTGGATGCAGGCGCGCAGCAGGATGCGCTCACGCCCGCCCTGCGGGGCCGCCGCCCATACCGCTTCGAGGATTTCATGGCTTTCCCAGAAGAACCCGGCATCATTCAATCCGAGCCCATACCGCAAGGCCGGATGCCGCGCCGGCACAAAACCGTTGAAGCGCGCCGGCACCAGCGCCTTGGCCATCGCCAGCGTCTCGTGATCGGCCTCGGCCTCCACGCCGGGGACATAGGCCCAGCGCGGCAGCGCCAGATTGACGGTGGCGGAGGGCGGAATGTTCATGTCGGCGCCGCCACCATCAATGCCCTATGCCGCCCGGCCCTGGCCTTCATGGACCTGCAAAATCGACCTGGCAAATTCCGTGACGGCATCCAGCGTCGCCCCCGGCGCCTCGCGATGCGGCGAATGGCCGGCACCGGTGATGATCGAGACGTCGACCGGACAATAGCATTCTTCGGTCGCGATTTCGATCTGGCGAAACGTCCCATACTGGTCGTCGGCGCCCTGCACAATCAGCACCGGCACGCGGATATAGGCGAGGTATTCCGAAATATCCCAGTCGCGGAATCTTGGATCGAGCCAGGCGTCGTTCCATCCATAGAAGGCGTTGTCGACGTCGCTGTGCCAGCGCTGCAGCTTCGACCTCAGCTCGGTGGTCTCGTAGGCGGTCTTGATCTCCGCGATCGATCGCACCGAAATATCCTCGACGACGAAATGCGGCGCGATCAGCGGAAGGCCGCGGATGCGGTGGTCCTGCACGCCGCCGGCGTAGATCGCCGCAATCGAGGCGCCGTCGGAATGCCCGAGCAGCAGGCCGCGGCGAAAGCCGACCGCGTCGAGGATTTTCGGCAACACCTCGAGCGCCTCGACATGCATATAGTCGACCTGGCGCGGCACGGCCGCTGGCGTCGAGCCGCCATATCCCGCGCGCGAATAGGCGAACACGCCGGCGCCGGTCGCGGCGGCAAGCTTGTCCGGAAAGTCGCCCCACAGCGCGGCGGAGCCGAGGCCCTCATGCAGCATGACGATGGTCGGCGCGGCATCAGGCGCGGGGCCGATCATGCGGTATTCGAGCTGCGATGCGCCGATGGTCAGGAAGCCGGAGGGGTTCACGCGACCACTCCCTCCATGTCGTCCCGGCGACGCGCTTCCTCAACCTCTCCCCGCTCTTTGCGGGGAGAGGTCGAAGCCGAAGCGCAGCGCAGGCTTCGGGTGAGGGGCGAGGCACTGTGGTCGCACCAGTTGACGCTGGTCCGGCCGCCCTGAGGCGAGAATTTCGGGACGATGCGAAAGAATGGTCGACCCGAGAGAATGGCTAGCGCGGCGAGCGCATTGCCGCGCCCCTCACCCGGATCGCGCGCCGATGCGTTCGCATCGCCGCACCGATCCGACCTCTCCCCGCAAAAGGGCGGGGAGAGGTTCGGGTGCCCCGCCTTCGCGGGGCCGACAGATGGGTGCGTGGCGAAACCGCGCGTCACGCTTTATCGCCTTCGCGCAGTTTGAAGCGCTGGATTTTCCCCGTGGCGGTCTTGGGCAGGCTGTCCACGACGTCGATCCAGCGCGGATATTTCCACGGCCCGATCTTCTGCTTGACGTGCTCCTTCAGCGCCTCATGCAGGCCGTCGATGTTGGCGTCGCCGCGCAGCACCACGAAAGCCTTCGGCTTCAACAGCCCTTCCGGATCCGCCTCCGGCACCACCGCCGCCTCCAGCACTGCGGGGTGCGTGATCAGCGCGCTCTCGACCTCGAACGGCGAGACCCAGATGCCCGAGACCTTGAACATGTCGTCGGCGCGGCCGCAGAAAGTGTAGCGGCCCTCCGCATCGCGGATGTACTTGTCGCCGGTGCGGGTCCAGGCGCCCTCGAAGGTGCTGCGGCTCTTGGCGCGCTGATTCCAGTAGCCGTCGCCGGCGGACGGCGCCTCGACCAGCATCTCGCCGATCTCGCCGTCAGCGACGTCCGCGCCGGCCTCGTTGACGAGGCGCACCCTGTAGCCAGGGACCGGCCGGCCGGCGGTGCCGTATTTGATATCGCCCGGCGCATTCGACAGAAAGATATGCAGCAGCTCGGTGGTGCCGACTCCGTCGAGAATCTCCACGCCGAAGCGTGCCGTCCAGGCGTCGCCGACCGTCGGTGGCAGACCTTCGCCGGCGGAGGTGCACAGGCGCAGCCGCGATCCGCCGGTTTCATGCTTCAGCGTCTCGTCGTTGAGCATCGCGGCATAGAGCGTCGGCACGCCGAAGAAGATGGTTGGGTTGTATTTCGCCAACAGCGCAAACATCGACGCCGGCGTCGGCCGGTCGGTGTTGAGCACGGTGGAGGCGCCGACCGACATCGGAAAGGTGAGCGCATTGCCGAGCCCATAGGCGAAGAACAGTTTTGCCGCCGACAGGCAGAAATCGTCCTCGCGGATGCCCAGCACCTGCTTCGCATAGGTATCCGCCGTCGCCGCGAGATTGGAATGCAGGTGGCGCACGCCTTTCGGCATGCCCGTGGAGCCGGACGAATACAGCCAGAAGGCTGGCTCGTCGGCATGCGTCGCCGCAGTGGTGAAGGCGTCGCTTTCCTTATCCAATTCATCCGACAGCTTCTTGTGGCCATGCGCATCGCTACCGGCGACCACCACGTGCTCGAGATCCGGCATGCGGCCGACGATGTCCTTCACGACCGGCAGCAGTGCTTCCGAGATGAACAGCACCCGCGCACGGCAATCCGCCAGCACATAGGCGTATTGCTCGGCGGTAAGCAGCGTATTGAGCGGCACCGGGACGATGCCGGCGCGGATGCTGCCTAAAAACACGACCGGGAAATCCACGGTGTCGAGCATGATCATGGCGACGCGTTCTTCGCGGCGGACGCCGAGCCGGCGCAGCAGGTTGGCGAGCCGCCGCGTCTGCCGCTGCAGCTCGCCATAGCTCAGCTCGGAGACCGTATCGGTGAAGGCGAGCTTGGCGCCACGGCCCTCATCGACATTGCGGTCGAGCAGCCAAGTCACCGCATTGTAGGACCCCACGCGCCTTCTCCCCAGCTTTCTGAATTATAATTCATAGAAAGCCACTACACGCGCTTGCTGTCAATCTTTATCGGCATTATGTTTCCGAAACAGGTGAACGCGGCGGATGATCAGCGAACAACCCGATCCCGAATCCGGCTTCCTCGAGCAGCTCGGGCAGCGCGTCCGCACCATGCGTGCGTTGCGCGGCATGTCGCGAAAAGTGCTGGCAAAGGTCTCGGGCATTTCGGAGCGCTACATCGCGCAGCTGGAAAGCGGCAAGGGCAATGTCTCCATCGTGCTGCTGCGCCGCGTCTCCAACGCGATGGGCGCGCATCTCGAGGACCTGATCCCGGCGAGCGAGCCGGCGCCGGACTGGCCGGTGATCCGCGACCTCATTCGCAAAGCCACGCCGAGCCAGATCGCCGAGGCCAAGGACGTTCTGTCAGGCAATGGCGCCTCCGCGCAACGGCACGTGTTGTTTGCCGGCATCGCCTTGATCGGACTGCGCGGCGCCGGCAAGTCCACGCTCGGCAAGTTGCTGGCGACAAAGATCGGCTGGAGTTTTGTCGAGCTCAACAAGGAGATCGAGCGGCAGAACGGCTTGTCTGTCGCCGAGATCATCGCGCTGTACGGCCAGGAAGGATTCCGGCGCATGGAGCAGGCGGCGCTCGGGCAACTTTTGGCGCGCAAGGAGTTGATGGTTCTTGCGACCGGCGGCGGCATCGTCTCCGAGCCGCTGACCTTCGACCTGATCCTGTCGTCGTTCTACACGATATGGCTGAAGGCGGAGCCGGAGGAGCACATGGCG
>C688J35102_120989641_pt1 | contig 12332 bp, 9 predicted proteins | sample HopSoiMetagenom2_FD_35102 | JGI IMG/M metagenome (IMG submission 35102)
CGCCAATTCAACATTCATCCCGATAATTGCTTGCGCGCTCAGCGTTGCTCCTCTATGCTCCGCCCACATTCTCGTGCCGCTCGGAGTTCGCTCACATGCACACGTTTCGCATCGCATTTTTCGCAGTCATCCTCATCGGAGGCGCGTGCGTCACCGGCATTGCTCTGTCCTCAACGGGCGCCGCTGGCAAACCCTACGAGCGCGACCAAGCCGCCATCCAAAAACTTATGGATACGCAACAAGCTGCCTGGAACCGCGGCGACGTCGATGCCTTCATGACCGTCTACTGGCGCTCACCCGACGTCACCTTTTCAGGATCGTCGGGCATGGTTCGCGGCTGGGATGCGGTGTTGGCGCGCTACAAAAAAAGCTACGCCGACCGCGAAGCCATGGGCCAACTGCAGTTTTCCTCTTTGGAGTATCACTTCCTCGGACCAGACGCCGCGCTCCTGTTAGGTCACTGGCACCTCACGCGCGCAAAAGGCGATGTCGGCGGCGTCTTCTCTCTGGTGTGGCAACGCTTCCCCGAAGGCTGGCGAATAATCCACGACCACACCAGCGCGGTGCCAGATACGAAGTAGATGACTCGCGAGCGACTCCGATTCGTAGGCGCGCAAGCATCGCTGCGCCTCATCTCGGCTAGATTCTCAACTTAAGTAGAATTGAATTTTCCAATTTGCATTCAACCGAACAAGAAGTCACGCCGACATCGGCCCCGAAGCCAGCGACGCACTCGAAAAGGCGGGATCACCCAGCAAACGCCGCGTCGTCCCATTCTTGGCCAGCAACAACTGCGCCACATTGATATACCGTTCGCGAAACGCGCCCTCGCACCAACCCAAATAAAAACTCCACATGCGCTGGAACCGTTCGTCGAATCCCATTCTGCGCACTTCCGCCAGACGCCGGAAAAATCGCTCTCGCCAGATCGCCAGCGTCCTCACATAGTGTCCGCCCAAATTTTCCGCGTTCGTCAAAGCGAGTTCCGTGCGTCGTCCCAACGAATGCAAAATCTCTCCCAGCACTGCCAGTTCGCTGCCGGGGAAAATATATGTCTGCATCCAGTCGACACGCTTGCGATATGTGACCGCCTGCTGCTCTGGCATCGTGATCGTTTGCAGCAGCATTGATCCGTCCGGCGTCAGCAGCCGATCGCACGTTCCGAAGAAATCATCGTAGTGATTAAGCCCCACGGCCTCGAACATTTCGATGCTCACGATTTTGTCGTAATGCCCTTCCAGCCGGCGGTAGTCTTCGAGCACCAATCGCACGCATCCCGGGGCAGCCTCGGCCTTTGCCAACATCTCTTTTACGTATTGATACTGCGCCGGGCTGATCGTCACCGCCGTAACATACGCGCCATAACAGCGCGCCGCGTGCATGGCAAATGCGCCCCAGCCACAGCCAATCTCCAGAACGCGATCGCCAGGTTCGATCTGCAGCTTCTGGCAGATCAGATCAAGTTTCTGCCGTTGCGCCAACTCCAGAGTGTCGTCCTTCCCACGAAAATACGCACACGAATACACCATGCGCTCGTCCAAAAATAGCCGGTAGAAATCGTTGCCTAAATCATAGTGCGCATGAATGTTTCGGCGGCTGCCACGGATGGTGTTGCCGCGCAAACTGTGCCCTACTCGCTCGCCCAATGCCCTCACGCTCGAGAAAATCTTGTGCTGTGCATCGAACAATCGCAGATTGCGCACTGCCAGCCGCACCAACGACACCAGGTCTGGCGTGGTCCAGTCGCCATCCATGTAGGATTCTCCGATGCCCACGTCGGCGCCCGTCAAGGCACGCACGAAAAATCTTTCATCATGAATGACCGCCATCGCGCGCAGCGCTGCGGTCGGCTCTCCAAATGCGTACGTCTCTTCAGGGCACACAATCTCCAAGAATCCGCTGCGAATTCCCCCCAGAGAACGAAGGAATAGTTTCTTGGCGTTACGCGTCAGCCGGCGATTCATTGGGGAACCTCCTTCCGTGCGGCGGAAAAGAGTGCGTTAGGGGTTGCTCACGGCTAGTCGCTCACCGATGTCCACCAACTCTGTATCGAGGAGATGGTGCGCGTTTTGAGGTTACCGACGTCGGTCCGTGGCACTCTGCGGTTGATCGTCGCGCTTCCATCGATTGGATGCACCGCTCGCGCAATATGACTTCACCTGCCAGGGTCCGGCGGTTCATCTTTCATCTGTACACCGCGAATTCATGCGATGATTCATCGGTGATTCTGGAGCAACTCGAACACCTGGCGTGGATGGGTGCCGCAATAATCGCTGGGATGATGCTCGTCCTCTGGATCATCCATCTTTTGCTTCGCAATGCCGCCATCGTGGACGTGGGCTGGGCCGCTGGCCTCGCCGTTATCGCCTTTTTCTACGCGCTTGCCGCTCCGGGTTATGCCGCCCGAAAATGGGCCATCGCCTGCATGGTCGGATTCTGGGGACTGCGCCTCGCTGCTTATCTTCTTTTCGCTCGCGTGATCGGCAAGCCTGAGGAAGGCCGCTACGTGCAGCTTCGCAAGGAATGGAAGACCTACCTCCCCTTTAGATTTCTCTTCTTATTTGAATTTCAGGCCGTGCTCGTTGTGATCCTATCGCTGCCATTTCTGCTGGCATCCGTCAACGTCGCTGCGCCTCTGGAGCGCATAGAAAAAATCGGCGCTGGCATCTGGCTTTTAGCCATGATCGCAGAGGCAATCGCCGATGAGCAGCTAAACCGCTTCAAGAGAGATCCCGCCAACAGCGGCAAAACTTTGCGCACCGGGCTTTGGAAATATTCGCGACATCCGAACTATTTTTTCGATTGGCTGGTCTGGATTGGCTACGCCGTATTTGCGCTGGGCTCGCCGTGGGGCTGGCTCGGATTAATTTCTCCGGCCTTGGTTCTATATTTCCTGCTGAGCGTCACCGGAATTCCCGCAACAGAAGCGCAGGCGCTGCGCACTCGCGGTAACGAATATCGCGACTACCAGCGGACAACAAGCATCTTCGTCCCCTGGTTCCCCAAGAAAGAACAGCCGTCCTGATTCCCCAGCGCTCAGCGCATGCAATGTAGCTCACCCCTTCAGGGGTGAGGCCGTTTCGCTCACCGACAAACATCGCTCCTCTTGGTCGGTGTGTACGTTGAGAGACTTCCGCGCTACAAAATATCCAAAACTTCCTCATATCGCTTGAACGGCGGAATCAAGTAGGCCCCCGCCAATTCCGTCCGCGACCACGCCAGCATTTCCCTCGCGCAATCGAACCCGCGATCCCGCGCCGACGCCCCGGCTTGTTCCATCGATTTCAGCAGCGGCTCCGGTATCACGATCCCCGGCACTTCATTGTTCAGGCGCAGCGCCTGTTTGTAGCTATTCAGCGGCCAAATTCCGATCAGAATCGGAATCGCCGGTTTCCCGCCCAATTTTTTCACGAATGCGTACCAATGCTCGGGATCGAACAGCGGCTGCGTCATCGCGTAGTGCGCGCCCGCTTCCACCTTTGCATGAAAGCGCTCGATCTCAGCATCGATATCATCCGATACCGGATTTACCGCTACGCCGATCGCAAAATTCGTCGCGCCGCCCAGCGTCTTGCCCGCCCAATCCGTGCCCTGATTCAATCGGTGCAGAATCTTCACGAGCCCAACCGAATCCACTTCGTAGACGCCGCTGGCCTCCGGATAATCGCCAACCGACGGCGGGTCGCCGGTGATCGCCAGAACGTTGCGCACTCCACCTACGGTCCAGGCTCCCAGCAACATCGCTTGCAGGCCGATGATGTTGTAATCCCGAGTCGTCAGATGTGGCACGGTTTCGATCCCGCGTGCTTCGAGCGCTCCCGCAACCACCAGCGCATCCATGCCCACGCGCGCCATCGCTCCGCTATTGATGTCGATGGCATCCACCTTGCCCGAGGCCATGATCTTGTCGACCTGCTCATAGATGCGATCGAGTGAAAGGCCCTTCGGCGGATCGATCTCGCAGCACACCGCGAACTGACTGGACTGCAGTTTCTTCCAGAATTTGCTTTCCGGATCCCGCTGCGCCATCGCAGCAGGTTTCGCGGATACTTCCACCGACTGCGTCACCGTTTTCGCTTGCGCCGGACCCAGCGACTTCACTGCATCCGCCATGGCTCGCACGTGCGCGGGAGTCGTGCCGCAGCAGCCGCCAAGAATGCGTACCCCAAGCGCCGCGGCCTCACGCGCGAACAGCGCGAAATATTCCGGCGAAGATTTCGGATAAACGATGCGATCGCCTTCACGCTTCGGGAGGCCGGCGTTCGGCATTCCGCTAACGCGCAATCCTTCGACGCCGGCAAGTTCGCTCAAAATCGGCAGCAGCGATTGTGGGCCCACCGTGCAGTTGGCCCCGACTACCTGCACATTTTTATTTTTTAATTGCGCGGCGGCATCCGTTGGCCGTAAATCTCCGTAAGCCGTGCCTTCTTCGGAATACGTGAGCTGCGCGATGATCGGTAAACCGGAAAACGAACGGATCGCATCGATGGCCAGCACCAATTCTTCGATATAGGTGAACGTCTCAAGACAAAACAAATCGACGCCGCGCTCTTCCAGGGCCAGCGCCTGCTCGTGAAAAATGTTTAGAATTTCGTCCGGCTCGGGATGCCGCGCCTGCACGCCGATCCCAAGCGGCCCGATTGAGCCCGCGATCAGCACTTCGCGCGATGCTGATTCACGCGCCTCTCGCGCGATTTTTACTCCGCGGCTGTTTAGCTTCTGTACGTCGTCGCCGAGACCCAACGGTTCCAGCTTGAACCGGTTCGCTCCGAACGTATTCGTCTCAATGATTTGCGCGCCTGCCTCGATGTACGCCTGGTGGACGCGAAAAACCGCTTCCGGCTCGGTGTGGTTCAGTTCGTCAAAGCAGCGCTGGGCTCCCACAGCTTCGTGCAGCAGCGACCCCATCGCGCCATCCGCGATGAGAATCGAATTTTTCAACCGCTCGTTGAAATCCTGAATCTTCAATTTCCTGGGTCCTATCTATTGGTGTGTGCTGCCGTTTGTGTCGGGCAGTATCAGCGTTTCTGTTCCATCAGGCTGGCGACCGTGCTCATCAGGTCGTATTTCGTAAGAATCTCAAACCGCGCTTCGCCCATTTCCACGAACACGGCGGGGTTCTCGTTGCTCAAAATGTGCGTGACGCGCTCCACTGGAGCTGTCCGCGGGATCTGCGGCAAGGGCTTGCTCATCACTTCGCGCACCACCAGCTTGCGCAAATCTTTTCCTTGCAGCGCCAAGTGCAGAATCTGATCTTCGTAAATCGTGCCGATCGGCAGATTTTCCTCGAACACCGGGATCTGTGAAATATCCTGCTCCTGCATCGTTTTCAGAGCATGGAACACCGTTTGGTAGGGCCGCGCGATCACCAGTTCACGCTGCTTGCCGCCTTTGTGTTTTGCGTGTACGACTTCGCCCGCGGTGATTTTCACCGCCGCGTCGACGTACCCGCGCTCTCGCATCCACTCGTCGTTGTACACCTTGCTCAGATAGCGCATCCCGGTGTCCGGCAGGAACGCCACTACAAAAGCGTCGGGTCCCAGATCTTTCGCCATGCGCAGCGTCGCGGAGATGCAGCCTCCGCCGGAGCCTCCGGTGAACAGCCCCTCCATTTTCACCAGCCGGCGAGCGACGACGAAGCATTCCTCGTCATTCACCTGCAGCACATCGTCGAGAATGTCCAGATTCATCGACTTGGGAAAAAAATCTTCGCCGATACCTTCCACAACGTAAGTAGTGGCCTTGCCCACCGTGCCGTGCTTCACTTTTTCGTAGTACAGCGAGCCGATGGGATCGACGCCGATAATTTTGACGTTAGGATTTTTTTCCTTCAGATACTTTCCCACGCCACTGATCGTGCCGCCGGTTCCCACGCCGCAAACGAAATGTGTGATTTTGCCTTCCGAGTCGTCCCAGATCTCCGGCCCCGTACTCTGGTAGTGAGCCTCGGGATTCATAGGATTGTCGTACTGATTCGGATAAAAAGAATTCGGCATCTCCCGTGCTAATTTCTTCGCCACGGAATAATAGCTGCGCGGATCGTCCGGCTCGACCGCCGTCGGACAAACGATGACTTCGGCACCAAGCGCCTTGAGCAGATCGATCTTTTCCTTCGACTGCTTGTCCGTGATCGTGAAAACCATCTTGTAGCCGCGAACCGCCGCCACCAACGCCAGCCCCATGCCGGTATTGCCCGAAGTTCCTTCGATGATCGTGCCGCCTGGCTTCAACAGTCCCTTTTTCTCGGCCTCGTCGATCATGGTGATCCCGATGCGGTCTTTCACCGATCCGCCGGGATTGATGTAATCCGCCTTCACGTAAATCTGCGCCTTCAGCCCCTGGTTGATGCGGTTCAACCGAACCAGCGGCGTTCGCCCCACAGCCTCAAGAATGTTGTTACATTTCATAGCGTTTGCTGTCTTCGCTTCCGATTAACTATGCCGAATGCCGCGTCGATTATGCGCGGCTTCCGATCCAATGTAGCGGCCGCCTTTGGAGGCGGGCGCACTTGCGTATCAAACGCGCTCCACCAGAAAATTGCGCGGGGCCTTCGCAAGCCTTACAGTCTAACATGCGCTCGCGCGACGACCGCGCCAGCCGGGAGCATCGTGTGTCACGTCAGAACATATCCAGCGGCGTCGAGTGGGAACCCATCGTCGGATACTCACGCGCGGTGCGAGTCGGCAACCTCGTAAGCGTATCCGGCACCACTGCCACCGGGCCCGAAGGTAAAATCGTCGGTGTCGGCGATGTTTACGCCCAGACAGTACAGACCATTCGAAACATCGAAGCCGCACTGGGCAAAGCTGGAGCCTCGTTAAAAGACGTCGTCCGCACCCGCATTTTCGTTCTGAATATCGCCGATTGGGAGAAAATCGGCCGCGCGCATGGCGAGTTCTTCGGCTCCATCCGCCCAGCCACCAGCATGGTCCAGATCAGCAGCCTGATCTCCCCCGAGATGCTGGTCGAAATCGAAGCCGACGCCGTGCTGGACCCAGCGCCGTAAGCCTCAGTCCCGTATATAACGGCCGCCTTCTGAGGCGGGCGTTTCTCGAACTGCCCTATCGAAGGAGTTGGCAAGATAATCTTTTTGTTTCAGCGTGAGCGACGCGCCGAGGCTTTCGCCCCGCCCTCCTTCTCTTGATGTACGACGCTGTTTACCACGTCACGCGCACCCGATACTTCAACACCGACGTGCCGTTCTTTTCCACCGGAACCTGGAACTGCGCTGCCCACGCCGATGTCTTCGTAAATTTATAACTCGACGACAACATCTCCCAGCTTCCGCCGATCGGCTCGTTCGCTTCCACGGTGATTGCGGTGTCCTTGTGATTTCGCAGCGTGATCTCAAACTCCATTTCGTAAACGTTGCTGGCGATTTTCTTGAAGTCCGTCTGCTTGCGTTCGGAGACCACATCAAAGGCGTTGCCGATGTGAACGGTGATCATTTCGTCCTTGGGCGTATGCTCGATGCGGTCCTCGCCGACGAACAGCACGCCCCCCTTGGAATCCTTCTGGTATACGCGCAGGTTCCCGGCGGGCAGCGGCATGCCTAGCCCGGCCTTCTCTTCATTCTTGAATTTGTAAAACACCATCACCGGATCTTTGATCGGCGATCCAGGATTCTGGTAGTTGTGATAGTAAAAGTTCTGACCGTTCACGACGAAAATCTTATTGACCGGCACATTGCTGCCTTGCAGCAAGCTGATTTGCTTTGTTTCTTTGTCCTCGACAGAAGTGCGGCGCCCCAGCGAGTACAGGTGATACTCCGAGAAATTCTCCTGCTGGAACTGCGGCGCCGCCTTGGCCATCGATCTCACGGCGACAGCTTCATCTCGCGCCATGAGGTTTCCTTGCGGCAAGCGATTCAGATCACCGGCAACGAGTTGCAGGCGAGCATTGTGAAACGCGGTGCCGCTGCTGTTGGAAAGCGTGACCCAGCCATCGAGGTCGGCGTTTTTATCGTCGCGCGCCACCGTCAACACGTAATCCGAGTTCCAGGAGAGATTGGTCGCGAGGTACGATGCTTCAATCTGCTGCTTGCGTGCGCCGGTATTTTCCAGCGACATCAGCAGTGTCGGACGGTCATAAAGATTCGCAGGCACTTCGGGAAAGCGCATGCTCTCGTAATAGCCGCCGGTAACGATGTCGTTGCCGATCTTCCAGACCGGCCCGTTGTTGTCCGCGAGCAGCGTGGCTTTGATTTCCTCGTGCTTGGTCGTGTTGTTTTCCTGATAGGAGCGCACCAACGTCACTTCTTTTCCGACATATTTGTGGAGCAGCTTCGCGGGGTCCAGCAGATCGTATTCATAGTTTTGCTCGATGACTCCGAGCTTTTCCGCATCGGTAAGCGAACGAAAGTGCACAGTCGCGGGATTCACGGTCGCCGCGATGTCCTCGAATTTCAGACGGAAGGTACCGGTCGGTAGCGTCAAATTGCGGACATCGCGAATCAGCGCAATGTTGGAGTTGTAGACCGTCACGTTGAGATCGCTCTGGTCGTGAAGAGTGGTGGATTGATCGGAGCTCGCGGTTTTTTCCTCCGAAGGCGCCTGATGATTGCGCTTCGCAGCGGCGGTCATCGTGGCTATACCAAGGGTAAGCAGTGCAATTCCGGTCCATATCAGTCGGGAACGAATCTTGCGGTTGGGCATTTTCATTTTTGTCCTCGTGTGATTCGCATTCCCTATTAGAACGGGGAAGACAAATTTTCTTGCAGTGTGCGGTAAGGAGGTTGGAGTTGCAAACAGCACTCTACCCGGAGACCTGCTGAGCCGCAGGGACGCGCCTATGGGTTCGGGATTTGCGTCCAGGTTTTGCCTGCGTCGGTAGTGCGGTAGGACTTTAGCGGAGGGGTAGTAGAAACCGTCACTTGCTGCGCATTCACTGCGAAGATGGAAGTCAGGTCCACTGTCGCGGGCGGGTTCACTTTCTCCCAGTGCGCGCCGGCGTCTGTGGTGCGCAAGATAGTGCCGTTGCCGCCGACAATCCAGCAGATGTCGCGGGTCGGAGCCGATCCAGTAAGCAGATCGCTGACCACGCCGCTGGACTGCACCTCCCAGGTGGCGCCCGAATCCGTGGAATGCTCGATGATTCCCGCAGGCCTCACGCGCCAGAGTGCCGCATTGTTGGGAGCGGAAAAAACATTCGCAGCGGACGTCTTCGCGGCGCGCAGCATCGGCCCGTTCGGACCTGGCGCGAGCGCCTCGGCAGATTGCAGGCTCACCACGTTGCCGGCGGCCCGCTGTTGCTTGTCCTGTTCGGGAGCTTGCCGGCCACTGGCGGTTTTGGCTTTGGTTACGGACTCGCTCTTTGAAGGGGTGACGACTTCGGACTGCACTCCCGCTACAGCATCCTTGTTTGCTTCTTCCCTGTTTTGTTCTTCCTGGTTTTGTTTTTGCACGTAACCGCGCGGGGGTTCCGCAGCGGAAGGAGCAGGAGCCGCGGCCGACGCAGTAGCCTCTTTTGATTCGGACGGAGCGTCATTGCGAGACTTGGCCGCGAGCCCCAACTCATTGGAGTCGCGATCGCGCTGTGGCGTGGCCGGATTCGCAGCAGTGACCTGAGGAGCCGATGGCTTCGCCACCACGCGATCGACGGATTTTTTGTCGTCCGGGAGAAGTCGGTCGCCCTTCCTGCTCTCGTCTCTTACAACCACATCGGCTTGAGAACGTGGCGCCGCAGACGATTCCAACTTCGCACGATCGGCCAACTCCTTGTTTGGCCCGGCCGGTGTCGTCGCGCGAGTTGCTGTAGAAGCGGTCGTTGCCGCGGCGGCTGGCTCGGTGTTTTTTGCCAGTTCGAACGTCGATGGATGACTTTCGTGGAAGCTGACCCAGAGAAGAAGAATCGCGGCGATGGCACCCACTGGCGCGAGCCATTTCCAATTCGCGCCGTGAAGAGTCTTGCTGCGCCAAGAGGACTGCGCACGACGCGAAGCGCGCGATGCCATCGCGACCGGCCCAGGCGAAGAACGAACGGTCACGATTTCAGCGGGAATTTCGACGTGTGGCGCCGGCATGGCCAGCACATTGTTCGTTATTTCGTCGGCAGTGCGATCGGACGGAAGCAGGAGATCGTCCGTAGCCTCGAGCGCTGAGAGAATTTCCTGGCAACGGTCGCACGAAGCAAAATGTTTTTTCAAGGTGACCATTTCTTCCGCAGCGAGGAGACGCTCGTGATAAGCAGCGAGGACTTCCGGATTGGGGCACGCGACATCTACTGAAGATTCTGCCGCTGAACTATCTGCCGCTGAACAGCCCGGTTCAACGCTGGCTCCTTTGACAAACAGGGATTTCTCAGCTTCGGCGGGCGCGCCGGGGCTCGAAGGCTTAGCGCGAAGATGGCGCGCCAGCGCTTTTTCGAACACGGGATCGCGGTCTTCAGGCGCCATGGGCCTCTCCCTGGTTAGAACGGCAGCCGTAAGCTTCCTTGCAATTCGTGATCATGACCCCGGCCTCGCGGGTTTTGGCGGCGCGGCGGCGGAACGCGGCAGCAATTTATCGAGATCGATGGGAGCATCCTCGGAAGCGTATCCAAAACAAAGCGCGATTTGCGCGTCGCTCAAGCCCGGCTCCGCGGCAGAGCCGTTCACTGGCACGGAATCTTTGCGCAACGCGATTTCAACGGCGCGCCGCAAATCGCGGCGAATGCGATCGAGATTGCGCGAAACGCTGGATTCATGCTCCCCGAGAACGCGGCCGATTTCAGCAAGAGTTTGCTCTTCGGAGTAATACATACGCAAACGGTCGAGATCGCGCGGATCGAGCTGAGCGAGCGCACGTTCGAATGCCGCCGTGAGCAGAGACACATAGCGATCACGGTGCGGGTCGGCATGGGCTCTCAAATCGAGACGCGACGCAAGCGTTGCAGTCCGCGACGAACCTAACCCGCCATCGTCACCGTCCTCAAGTTCAGTGAAGCGCCGATCCGCGCGGATGGCGTCGATATGGCGCTGCGCAAGAATGGCACGGAGCCAGGTCTTGAGCGAACTGCGGCCATGGAAGTAGCGAAACAGAGAGAGCTCGGCGCGCTTTCCCGCGCTGACGCCATAAAGGTCGGCGAAGAGTGAATCGGCAAGTTCGCAGGCAGCCGGAGAATTCGCCGGGCAACGCAGGATGGCCGCAGCGGCCGACCGGAGGTAAGCGCGATAGGTGCCCACGAAATGATCCCAAGCCCCAGACCCTGAATCGATTCGTGAATCGCCGTCGGCATCCACTCGGGCTTCGGCACAGGCGCACGCGAGCGCAAGGTCCTGCACATGGAGCGCACCCAGATATTCCTCGAGCTGTGCGGGCCGCGGGGCGACGGAAGCAAACTGCTTTTTTGCGCTGCGCTCAAGGGCAGCATCGAAGCGCTCGCGCGGCAAATTCCATGAAGCCGCCCCAGATTCAGAGAAGAGACGATCCATCAAAGCGCGGTGGCCGGCGAGGAGAGACGGGCCTCCTGCGCCGACGGGAGCCCCAGGGGCAGCGTCCTTCCCATTTTCGGGGTCTTGTTTCATACTTGGCTCAGGATATTGGGCGCGCACGTATCCCCCGTCGCGGCACCCAATTTCGGAACTCTGGCATCCTAAAGATACTCCGGATCGAGGAGTTCCGAAGCGCAAAGATCAGAGCAGGCCCAGACTGCCTCCTGGGAACAGATAAAGGTTGTCGCCCCAAGCCTGACAGCCGAAGTTGCCCCCCAGCGCAACTGCTTCCCCCAAGAGACGGTCAAGAGGACAGCGTCAGAAGTTCGCCACAGACATTAGCGACTTCGCGACGCTAGTACGTAAGTCCTATTACGGGGCCCCCAGCCCGATCGATTACTCTGGCTAGGCCAAAGAGCAAGGTCTGCCCGGCCGAGCAATTTAGGCAGTTCTGTTAAGGCGTGCTACCGGACGGAAACCCTTTGAGGCGGTCATCGGAATGAATACCATTTTAGAAGAAACACCAACCAAAACACGACTAGGCGTGGGCTTTGACGCGCAAGGTGGTCACTCGGACGCGTGGAAGCGCTCCATCGGCACCACTAAGGTCCCTGCACGCTTGGAGATGCTGCCGGAAGGCGAGTCGCGACTGAACCGCGTAGGCGCTAGCGCGATAGTCCAGATCGTGCTCCTGACTTTCTTTGTGGCGCTGCCCGTCTTCTTTCCAGAAAGATTGAACACCATCCGGAACATGGCATTTATACCTCTGGCGATGCCGGTGACCGAAGTGCCGGTGGCGCCACCGCCGCGCCCGCCAAAGATCCGGAAAGTAGAAGTGAAGCCCGAAGTAGTCGAGCCGGTGAAGCTGAATCCCAAGCAGCCGCACATCTTCGTGCAGCAAAAAGTGCTGCAGCCAAAAGTC
>C688J35102_120989639_pt1 | contig 12331 bp, 11 predicted proteins | sample HopSoiMetagenom2_FD_35102 | JGI IMG/M metagenome (IMG submission 35102)
ACATCAACCTCCCCTTCATCACCGCCACGCAGGAGGGGCCCAAGCACCTGAACGTCACCCTCACCCGCGCCAAGTTCGAGCAGCTGGTGGACGACCTGGTGCAGCGCACCATCCCGCCGATGCAGAAGGCCCTGGACGACGCCGGCCTCAAGCCGGGCGAGATCGACGAGGTGATCCTGGTGGGCGGGAGCACGCGCATCCCCAAGATCCAGGAGGTGGTGAAGGCGTTCTTCGGCAAGGACCCGCACCGCGGCGTGAACCCCGACGAGGTGGTGGCCGTGGGCGCCGCCATCCAGGGCGGCGTGCTGGCCGGCGACGTGAAGGACGTGCTGCTGCTCGACGTGACCCCGCTGTCGCTGGGCATCGAGACGCTGGGCGGCGTGTTCACCGTGCTGATCCCGCGCAACACCACCATCCCCACCAAGAAGAGCGAGGTGTTCTCGACCGCCGAGGACAGCCAGACCACGGTGGAGATCCACGTGCTGCAGGGCGAGCGCGAGCTGGCGATGTACAACAAGACCATCGGCAAATTCCAGCTCACGGGCATTCCGCCCGCACCGCGCGGCATGCCGCAGGTGGAGGTGACCTTCGACATCGACGCCAACGGCATCCTGCACGTGTCGGCCAAGGACCGGGCGACCAACAAGGAGCAGAAGATCCGCATCGAGGCGTCCTCCGGCCTGAGCGAGGCGGAGATCGACAAGATGGTGAAGGACGCCGAGAGCCACGCCGGCGAGGACAAGGAGCGGCGCGAGCAGGTGGAGGCGCGCAACCGCCTGGACTCGATGGTCTACAACGTCGAAAGGGACAAGAAGGAGTGGGAGGACAAGCTGGACCAGCCCACCCGCACCGCGCTCGACGAGGCGCTGGAGCGCGGCAAGAAGGCGCTGAAGCAGGACGACGTGAACGAGGTGCGCAGCGCCACCGAAGCACTCGACCTGGCCTTCAAGGCGGCCGGTACGCAGATCTACGCCGCGCAGCAGCAGGCCGCGCCCGAGGGCGGCGACGCCGGCTTCAGCGGCGGCGCCACGGCCGGCGCGGGCTTCGAGGGCGACGGCACCGCGCAGGCCCGCCCGCAGGAAGACGTGGTCGAGGCCGACTACGAGATCGTGGACGACAACAAGTAAGCACCGGTTTCGCGGAGGCCACGGAGAGCACGGCGCTCTGTGGCCTCCTTGCGTTTTGGGCGAGTCCCCGGCGTGGCGCAGGCAGGGTTGACCGCGCCGCACCGGCCGGTGTACGATTGTCTGCGGCGGCGCCTCCCTTTCCCCACCCCATTGCGAGGTCACATGGAGACGAAACGGCTCAAACTGCAGTTCGACGCCCTCCAGGTGGAATCGTTCGCCACCCCCGCAGTTGAGTGGGGGCTCGAGCCGAGCGACACCACCGACGCGTGTAAGCCTGGCCCTACGTTGAAGAACGGCCCCACCTGCCTGTTCGGGCCCGGGTACTGCGTGTAACCGACGAGCGAGGCCGCAGGACTGGTTGAAGCGCAGGCTCCGCCTTCAGAAGCATGAAGCGGGGCCTGCCTCATTCCCGCTTGCCGCCCACGGTGCCCTGATCGGGTCAGGGATCTCCCGCCTTCCCGTCGATTTCGTATATTCCTTGACGGCCCTGTCACCCGCCGGACGCCGGAACCACCGAAATTGAAGGCAATCATGCGTAATCGTTTTCGAGCCAGTCTTACGCCGGTGGCTTTCAGCGCCCTGGCGTTCACGGGCGGTATCCTCCTGGCTTCGGGGATCGACCTCACGCCGCGCGGCCACGCCACGGTTCTGCAGCAGGCGCCCACGCGGCAGGACGTCAAGCCGGTCGCGGACCTTTCCGACGCCTTCATCTCCATCTCCGAGAGCGTGACGCCGGCGGTGGTCTCCATCGTCACCGAGCACCGGGGGATGGAGGGCGACCCGCACGCGCAGGTGCCGGAGGAGTTCCGGCGGATGTTCCCGCAGTTCCGCATCCCCGACCCCAACGAGCCGCAGGAGGCGCGCGGCTCGGGGTTCATCACCACGCCGGACGGCTACATCATCACCAACAACCACGTGGTGGAGGGCGCCACCAAGATCGACGTGGTGCTGCAGGACAACCGCCACCTCCACGCCCGCGTTGTCGGCGCCGACCCGCTCACCGACATCGCGGTGATCAAGGTCGACGCGTCGGGGCTGCCCACCGTGCGGATGGGGAGCTCGGACAACGCCCGGATCGGCGAGTGGGTGCTGGCCATCGGCAACCCGCTGGACCTGGGCACCACCGTGACCTCGGGGATCATCAGCGCCAAGGGGCGGGCGCTCCCCATCCTGCGCCAGACCTCGGGGAGCCTCTGGGCCATCGAAGACTTCATCCAGACCGACGCGCCCATCAACCCGGGCAACTCGGGCGGCCCGCTGGTGAACCTGCACGGCGAGGTGGTAGGGGTGAACAGCGCCATCGCCTCTCCCACCGGCTACTATTCCGGCTACGGGTTCGCGGTGCCGATCGACCTGGTGCGCCGCGTTTCCGACGACCTGGTGCGATATGGCCGGGTGCGCCGTCCGGCGCTGGGGGTGCACATCACCGGCGTCACGCCGGAGGACGCCGAGGTCTTCAAGCTCGAGCGGATCGAGGGCGTGGTGATGCAGGATTTCGAGCCGAACAGCCCGGCCCACCGCGCCGGCGTGCAGCAGGGTGACGTGATCGTGGCGGTGGACGGCAAGCCGATCCAGCGCGTGGGCCAGTTCCAGCGTATCGTGGCCTCGTACCACCCGGGCGACGAGGTGACGCTGGACCTGGTGCGCTACGGCCAGCGCCGCCAGGTGAAGGTGAAGCTCGACGAGGCACCGCCGCCCGAGCCGCGCGAGCAGGTGGCGCAGCGCCCCGCCGCCCCGCCGGAGACGGACGCGACCGGGAGCAAGCTGGGCGTGGCCGTGGCCCTGATGACCGCCTCCGACGCGCAGCAGCTCGGCTACCGCACCAACCCCGGCGGCATCGTCATCACCGACGTGCAGCCGTACGGCCCGGCGGGGCGCGTGGGGTTGCGCAAGGGCACGCGCATCCTGGCGGTGGACGGCCGCGCGGTGGCCGACGTGGCCGCCTTCCGCTCCGCGATGGCGCGCAAGGGCCCCGGCTCGGTGGTGTCGCTCGCCGTGGAGTACCAGGGCTCGCGCTCCATCCTGAACCTGCGCCTGGCGGAGTGATGCGGTAACGGCAACGGATCGTCTCACGCAGAGACGCAGAGACGCGAAGGCGCGGAGAGACACGGCTCTCTGCGCGCCTTTCGCGTCTGGGTGCGGATCAGACGGGGCCGTACGGGTCCACGTAGACGATGCGCGAGGCGGGCCGGCCCAGGCCGAAGTCGTCGCCGAAGGTCACGCGGATGACCGCGTTCGGCATCATCATGCTGGCGATCGCGGCGGTGTGGGCGGTGAGCCGATACCACCTGAACCCGCCTTCCCCGTCGATCCTGCCCGAACGTGCCGGTGCCGCCGGAACCGTCGACAGAGAGGGAATGGCGCGGCTGGAGTTGGAGGCCGCCAGGAAGGGGTGTCTTGCGTCACGACGCGAAAAAGGCCTCGCGTCGGTCCCGTCGCGAGGCCTTTCTCTGCCATGAGCATTGGATCACGCGGCGCTGTCGGCCTTTGCCGGCGTGCACCCCTCGGCGAAGCGCACCGCCACCCCCTCGAAGACCCGCGTGATCGCAGTCCGCGTCGCGGGCTGCGGGTCGACGATGCGGGAGCGCACCGAAACCACCGCCTGGGCCCGCGCGTTCCACGCTCCCCAGCGCAGCCCGTTCTCGGTGCTCGCCGTGAGCTCGATCACGCGCACCACGGGGCAGGGCGGCTTCTCGCTCCCCCAGTAGGTGTGGATCGCCATCACGTCCGGCGGCGGCGCAGGGAACTCCTGGCTGCTGGAGTTGTCGGGATTGTAGTTGGCGGATGCACACGCGGTCATGAGAACGGCGAGCAGCACAGCGCCGAGCGGTCGAGCCGATTTCATGCAGTTCCTTCTGGTTGGATGAGGCAGGTGTGCGTGCGCGAGAACGGCGCGGAAGGCAGTGCGATCCACGTGAACGTTTGATCCGGCCGCTTTGCGACAGGCGCCGAAACTGAATGGCTCTCACAGAGGTCACAGGGGACACGGAGGATCTCCCGGTGAAGCGGAACAGCCACCTCTCCCCCTATCGATCCGGAGCGATCGCTTCCGCTGCATCCCGCAACGTCAGCGAGACGACGCGATGCGATTCCAGCTCACGAAGGATCCCGCGCACATCCGTGAACCGTTGCTCCAGATCACCGACGGTTGCGGGTTCGTTTCCCATTACGGCGCGCAAAACGGCCGTCGCCCGCTCCGAAAGCGTCCATGCCGGGCGATAGCGTTTGAAGCGCGCGACGGCGTTGCCGTCGGGTGCGGTGTCTACGCACGCGACGCCGTTCGACAGCGCAACGACGAGGGTGTGGTCGAGCTCCTGGCGGATCGAAAAAACTCGGCCGTTCGCGATGAGCGTACGGGCACCCCACCGCAGCGCGCTTTCGACCGAATGCGCGAGGGTCGTCGGCAACTCGCGGCCGCACGCATCGTCGACGACCAGCGTCGCCACGGCATCGAGATCACCCGCGGCGTCGAGCGCGAGCCCGGCGGCGATGGCCGCGAGTTCGTCGTAGCGAGTGCCGGTGTACGTTGGCGGCACGGCACGACGGCTGGTCAGCAAGCCCCATCCGGAGCCGTGGATTGCGGTCTCGACGAAAAGGTCCGGGGAGGGGCCACGGAAACGGACGCCCTCTCGCGGGTGCGGAGTGCGCCCCGTTTCGTTTGCGGCGGCGCACAGCGCACGCGCGAGTGCGGCGGAGACGCTCTCGACGAGCTCTTCGCCTGGTTGCGGCGCCCGGCCCACGATCGACCTCACGGTGCGCTCGCTCAGCGCTTCGGGAACGGTCAGCGAGAGCCAGTGGAATGTCGCGCGCAACCACGCTTCGAACGCCGCCGGGCGGTCTCCCCCACCCCCTTCGAGCAGCGCCCGGCAGACATTCGCGTACACGCGATCGGTCTCCGACCGCAATCCATCGCAGGTTTGAAACGCGCGGTCGTAGTGCGCCGCGGCCGCGGCCCGGTCTCGCAGCGCGCGGAAGAGACGGGCCTGGTTGATGTGATTGATGTACGAGAGGTGCCAATCGGTCACCGGCCGCGACGCCAGCCGCTGCTCGATCGTCTTCTCGAGCGCGAGTGCGCCGGCCGCATCGTTCGATTTGAAGCGGTTCAGGGCCGTGATGTTCAGAAGGTACAGATACTCGATCGTCTCCGCGCGTTCCGCGAGGAGGTCCGCCGCCTCGGCGAGATACCGCTCCGCGACGTCCGGCCGGTCGCACATGACCAGGCCCCAGGCCTTGCTCAGGACCAGGGCCGCGCGGAGCTCCGGTGGAAGCGACCCCGGCGGGTCGCGCAACTCCGCGGCGTCCGCGAACCGCCCGGCCGCGATCCGGATCCCTTGCGCGACCGACTGCACCTTCGCGCGCGCGAGAGGTGACTCGCTGCGCCCTTCGGCACTCCGCAGCAGCCGGAGAGCGATTTCCGTCGCGCCTTCGCCGAAACGGAGACTGGCTTCGCGACACAACAGCGCCGGATCTACGAAATACGGAGTCCCGTGGATCTGGGCGTAGGCGCCGAGCCAGCCGTCCGACATCGACGCGAGCCGGTCGAACCGATGACGCGCGACCGCCGCAGGCGGGCGCCGATGCTCCGGGCCGACGAGAAGTGCCTGCCGCCGCAGCCGCAGGGCACCGGCAGAGGGCGTGAAATTCGCCGCGACCTCGGGTGCGATCACCCCGGGAACGATGGCGAGATCGTCGCACTCGCCCGCCGTGGGTTCCAGATCGGGAGCTTCGTCCCATTCGCAAGACCAGCCGGACGGAAGACCGCCGTCCGACGACGTTCGCCAGAGGAGCACATCGTCGCCGCCTTGGCGAAGGAAACCGAGGAACGCGACGTCCTGCTCCTGCCACGCGATGCCCGGCAGCGGCAGCAGCACGACGAACCGCTGGACGCCGGCGGCGCCTGCCTCCGTCCGGACCCTGCGTGCGAGATCGAGCGCGTCGATGACCGATGCACGGCCCGACGCTTCCTGGTCGATCATCCTCGCGATCACGCGCGCCGACGCCGTGAATGGCTGCGGCGTCAAGGGCTGCGCCGTTTGCCAGGGGATGCCGAGCTGGAGACACAGGTCCGCCGCGGCGGCGTGGCCCCGCCACGCACCCAGGGTCAGATCGGCGAAGACGGCATCGCGCATTGCGTCGAAGCCACGAGCGCCGAGCCGCGCCTCGAGCGACCTCGCCGTTGCGGCCGTGATCCCCGAAAAACGGAGCGGACCCGCACGCCGCGTGATGGGCTGCAGGTCAGGCATCACCTTCCGCGCCCACCGCGATCACGTAAACCGTGGAGTGGGTCACGCCGTTGAGGCCGAGCACCGCGTCGAGATCGTGATCGTAGTAACCACCCACGCACAGGCTGGCCCTTTCGCACGCCGTGGCCGCGAGGAGCAGGTTCTGCGCGAGGTGCCCCGCCTCCAGCAGCACGAACCGATATCCGCGGTCGTCGTACTTGAAGGCCGCCCGCTCGAACAGTGCCGTCACGAAGATGATCACCGACGCCTCGTCCACCACCTCGGGCTGCACGAGACACGTCTTCAGTGCCGCGGTGACGTCGCCCGGCGGCGCCGCCAGCTCGATGGTCCGCCGCGACGGGTCGTAATGGTAGATGCCGGCGGCGAGGTCGCTCACGCGCGAAGCATGAAAAAAGATCTCGAGCGGATAGAGCGCGCCGGCCGACGGGATGGTGCGGAACGGACGCGGGAATTCCGTTCCGGCGTTGTCGCGCGTGATCCCGTACGCGGCGTCGAGGAAGGTCGCCAGCTCCGCGAGCGGGATCGTCGCCACGGTCATGCGACGTCCACTCACGCGCGCTGCGATCGCCTGCTGCAGCGGCATGGTCAGCGGCAGCGGAGGAGGCAGCGCGATCTCGCGGTATGCGCGGACCGACAGCGACGGGTCCATCTCGCGCATCGCCTCCAGCACCGCTTCGTTCGACGGAAAGTTGCTCTCCCGCGTGAACTTCGAATTCTCGTGGAAGAGCTCCCAGAGGCTTTCGTCGTCGGGAGCCACGATCGCGTCCCAGCGATTCGCCATATGGCGTCCCTCCTACGGATACGGGTGAGGTCGAGGATTGTCGTCCGCCCCGGGCGGGATGCCGGCGTAGTTCATCGCCTGCGGCAGCGTGCGGAGCCGCCGGCCACCGAGGGCGCGATAGCGATGGTTCCAGAACAGGGGATGGAAACCGGGGATCAGCGCGCGAACCACGTGAAGCCCCAGCTCCGCGACGTCGGACGTGGTCACGTTCGCAACCAGCAGCTCATGGCCGCTCGCCGCAACGCGGTTCACGAGCTCCTTCAGATCGGAATCGCGCCCGCCGGTCGAAGCATTCGGGAGCTCTTCGAACGAATGCCGCTCGCCGCTCTCGAACAGGAAGTCGGCCCCTTCGGCATTGGCGCGGTCGCACCAGTAGTTGAGGTGCGACTCCTGGTCGACGACGTTCGAGAGCGTGGGATCGGCGTCGAGGCGCGGCATCAGCTCGAGAATGTTTTGCACGTACCGGTGCGTATGGGCGAGCTCCTCGAGCGCATCGCGCACGGCGATCGCCGGATCGAGGTCGGTCGATGCGGCAAACGTCAATGGCGGCCGCTTCTCGGCCGGATGCCGCAATACCGCCAGGACCGTGGCGACATTCGCGAAACTGAGATCGAAGAGCGTGACGTCGCCGCCGGCGACGGCAAAACGCCGCAAAATCTCGCGATTTTCGAGTGGGAGCGTGTCGGGATCGATGTGCGGCGGGGCGAGCATCGCCTGCCAGGTGATGGAGAATGCATCCCGCTCGATCACCTCGCACGCGGCCGAGATCACCGCTTCGGGATACGAGACGTGGCAGGCCAGGCCCGTCGAGACCGGCTGGAGGATCGGCTGGTCTCCGCTGCCGCGATAGTACACATAGGGAACGTGTACCATCGCCGCCGGCACGTGAACGGTTTCTCCGGTCGAGGCGGCGACCGCGGGAGTCCACGCGACCGGCGTATCGCGATCGAAGGGAACGAAGATGAATGACGGATCGTCGTACTGGCTCCGGCCGTACAGCGCAAACAATTCCGGGTCGGCACAGCGAAACTTCGCCTCGTTCGCGGAAACCACCGGCAGGTCGCGCGGATCGTAGATCGCCCCGCAATAGCGTTCCACGGCCTCTCCGATCGAACGCGCCACGGCGCGGGAGCGGTCGATCGCGGCCCCGCCCGCCGCGCGGAAGTTCCGGTGGGGTGCGAACGCCTCGGTGCGACACGCCTGGGCCGCGTAATGAAAGAACTCCGGCAACCCGAATTCGCGCGGCTGCTCGGCGAGATACGTCACGATGCCGACGTGCGGATCGACCAGATACTCCGAGATGTCGGAGAGACGCCGGTAGTGATCGCCGGGAGCGGGCATGCTCAATCGACCATGAAGATGCTCTTCCTGAGGGCGACCTCCGATCGCCGCTGCAATGGACCGCACACTGTGCAGCGCGGGATCTTCAATACCCGCCGCGGTGTGACGGACGCGGACAGGAGGCTCACTTCGATCACGGTCCCCACGTCGAAGCGAGGAATGCGAAGCGCTCGGCGAACGAGCTCGAAGGCCGCGAAATCGCCGAGGACCGACGCGAGGATCGGATGAAATGCGGGGACGGCCGCGCCGGAGGCATCGCCGGTTTCCACCACGCGCATGGCCCGGACGGAATCCGAGGCGGAGTTTTGCCGCGCACGGAGACACTCGAGGCACGCCGTGCGCCCCGGGACCACGTGAGGCCCGACATACCCGACGGCGTCCTGAAGGAGCACGGGAAGGAACTCGAGCTCCCGTTCGACGCAGAAGCGGTTCCAGCCCCGCAACTGGTGCTGGGTCGCCATGTCGGCCGTCGCGACGACGCACTGCACGTCGCACGGCCGATCACGCCACCCGTCGGCGTCGACCGGCGTCGCGAACGGCGGCGTGGATGGGTTCCGGAGCAGCGGGTCGTCGACCACCACGGCGGCCGGGTATCCCGCCGCGCCCAGTGATTCGGCGAGCCTCCGACCGATGTGGTTGATGCCGACGATGGCGATTCGTCTGGCGTCCATCGACGCGCGCGCGCGCTCGGCGTCGAGGTCGAAGTGCCAGTAGAAAACGTCCAGTGGATCGGCGGGGAGGCCGGCCCGGTCGGCCGGGACGAGGATCTTTCGCTGGCGAAGCTGGCCAATCACCTCGCGCAACGCGGGGCGGTCGGGCGCGGCATACGCCTCGAGAAGCGCCTCGGCCGTGAATTCCCCGGTGGCGGCGAGACGAAACAGCGTGCCCACGAGGTCGGCGGCACGCGCGCCGCCGATCTCCACCGCACTGACGCCGCGCTTGACGATGACGCCGTCAGAGGCCGCGACGATCTGCACCGGCAGGGCACGCAGACACACCTCTTCTTCGAGCGGACTCAAGGCGGACCTTCCCCGTCGGCGCAGAAAGCCGGATGCGCGGACCTCAGCCGACCATCGCCGGCTCGGGCTCGGACGCGGCGCAGCAGCAGCAGAAAATGCTGCAGCAGCAGCACGACGCCGTGCTCGCGGCCGCACCGGTCAACTGCTGTCTCATCGGCGCGAATGCGTGGCTGATGCTCTGCAGGTCGCGGAGGGTAAGGTTCGCCGTCGCGTCGGTCGAGTCACCGCCGGCGAGAACGATCAGATCGCGCTTGTTCAGCTTCGCGGCGGCCGGTGTCAGGCCATGCGCCCCGTGGCCTACGAGCATTTTCTCGATGGGTGTGTCGAGTGGGTACGATTGAGCCTGTGGCATGCACGTCCTCCTTGTTTAGAGGTTGAATCACCATCCTTGAAGAGACAAAAATTGCTGCGGAAGTCAATATAGGTCCCTGGATCTCTATTTCAAGGGTCTTCTGTTCCAAGAGTCGATGGAGAGGAATGCCTCACAAGAATCGGCACGCCCCGCGACAGCGGTCCTGCAACGTCGCCCCTGCTGCGGGGCGCTCGCACGCATTGCCCACCCGGGGTCGAGGGCCTGGGTGAAAATCCCGGTGACCCGTGCTTGTTCGAAAGCCGAAGACCCCGCAACGAAACCGTTGCGGGGCCTTCACTTGAACAGTAGCAGGGGGGGGACTCGAACCCCCGACCTTACGATTATGAGTCGTACGCTCTAACCGGCTGAGCTACCCTGCCACGCAGAAGGCCGGCCCGAGGACCGGCCTTCAAACGTAGTAGCGGGGGCGGGATTCGAACCCGCGACCTTCGGGTTATGAGCCCGACGAGCTACCAGGCTGCTCCACCCCGCGACAATGTCCCACAATTTACCCGAATCTGCCCCACGGGTCAAGGCTTGGCGGGCGCCGGCGCCGAGTCCACCGGCACGAAGCGGTAGAGCGTCTCGCCGTCCCTGATCATCCCGAAGCGCTCCCGCGCCACCCGCTCGATGGTGGCGGGGTCGCGCTCCAGCTTCAGCGCCTGCGTCTTCAGCGAGTCCACCTCACGGCGGGTGCGGGCGAGCTGCGCCTCGGCGCCGCGGCGGTCGCGCTTCAGCCGCAGCAGGTCGAGCGCCGAGTACTCGCCGCCGAAGGCCGCGTAGTACAGCGCGGCCGCCAGCACGGCGCCCGCGAGCAGGTGGCGGCCCTTCGGCCTCAGCGCCACAGTGCCTTGCCGGGGTAGCGCGCGGCGGCGCCCAGCTCCTCCTCGATGCGCAGGAGCTGGTTGTACTTGGCCACGCGGTCGGTGCGGCTGGCGCTCCCCGTCTTGATCTGCCCCACCCCCGTCGCCACCGCCAGGTCGGCGATGAAGGTGTCTTCCGTCTCGCCCGAGCGGTGGCTCATCACCGCCCTGTACCCCGCGGCGCGCGCCATCTCGATCGCCTCCAGCGTCTCGGTGAGGGTGCCGATCTGGTTCACCTTGATGAGGATGGCGTTCGCGATCCCCTCGCGGATGCCGCGGGCGAGCCGCTCGGTGTTGGTGACGAACAGGTCGTCGCCCACCAGCTGCACGCCGGGGAGGCCGGTGGTGAGCGCCTTCCATCCCGCCCAGTCGTCCTCGGCCAGGCCGTCCTCGATGGAGCGGATGGGGTACTCCTCCGTCCAGCCGCGGTAGAACTCCACCATCTCCGCCGCGCTCTTCCGCTCCTGCGTGCTCTTGTGGAAGACGTAGGCCCCGTCGCGGTACAGCTCCGAGGCGGCCACGTCGAGCGCCAGCACCAGGTCGTCTCCGGCCCTGTAGCCGGCCTGGTCGATGGCCTGGAGGATCACCTCCAGCGCCTCCTCGTTGGTGGCCAGGTCGGGCGCGAAGCCGCCCTCGTCGCCCACCGAGGTGCTCTTCTTCTGGCTGCTGAGCACCTTCTTGAGCGCGTGGAAGACCTCGGTGCCCATCCGCAGCCCCTCGCGGAACGACGAGGCGCCGACGGGCATCACCATGAATTCCTGGAAGTCCACGTTGTTGGCCGCGTGCGCCCCGCCGTTGAGGATGTTCATCATCGGCACGGGGAGCAGGGTGGCGAGCGGGCCGCCCAGGTAGCGGTAGAGCGGGAGCCCGCAGTCGTTCGCGGCGGCGCGCGCGGCGGCGAGCGACACGGCCAGGATGGCGTTGGCGCCCAGCCGGCCCTTGTTGGGGGTGCCGTCGAGCTCGATCATCGCGCGGTCGAGCCCCACCTGGTCGTAGGCGTCGTGGCCCTGCAGCGCGCCGGCGAGCTCGCCGTTGGCGTTCTGTACGGCGTTGGCGACGCCCTTCCCCAGGTAGCGTCCCTTGTCGCCGTCGCGCAGCTCCACGGCCTCGTGCTCGCCGGTGCTGGCGCCGCTGGGCACCGCCGCCCGCCCCGCCGCGCCGGTGTCGAGGATCACGTCGGCCTCGACCGTGGGGTTGCCGCGCGAGTCCAGGATCTCCCGCGCGCGGATCTGCTCGATGATCGCCATGTATGCCCGGATGCCGTTGGATTCGTTGGAGTTGTGCCGCCGGAAAGCGGGCGGAACGTAGGGTTGCGGGTGATGGGTGTCAACCGACGTGGCGGTGTGCGGCGGGCTTCTACGGATCGCCTCACGCAGAGACGCAGAGACGCGGAAAAAGAACGCGCTTCGGGTTCAGCGCGCCGCCGGCAGGTCGAGCGTAGTCGCGGAGGCGAGGTCGCGTTCCGTCGCCGCGGCCTCCAGCAGCGCCTCCGGCACCGCGTCGGAGACGTCGCGGGGGATGAGGCCACGGCCGCGGCCGGCGATCTCGGCCGCGCGGCCGCAGGTCCAGAGGCCGAGGCCCGCCGCGATGCGCGGATCGCGGCAG
>C688J35102_120989640_pt1 | contig 12331 bp, 7 predicted proteins | sample HopSoiMetagenom2_FD_35102 | JGI IMG/M metagenome (IMG submission 35102)
TCGATCCGATGTGGAAGCCGCTGAGGGGAGACGCGAGATTCCAAATGCTCCTCCACGCGCGTCGGTGAATCCGCTCCGGTGAACTGCGGGTACGCGTGGAACCAGGACCAGCCCCGGTGATGCCTCGTGCGGTAGAGTGAGGCAAAGGTCCAATGGGCCAGGCGCGGGCAACTCGGGACAATTGCCCCATGTCGCACCGCGCTCACTCGAGCCGCCTCGTCCATACCTGCGCAGTGCTCGCGAGACACGCCTTCCCGATCGCCGCGACGTGTGTGGGCCAGCAGCTCGCGGCGCAGGCAACGTCGGCGAGTCGCGTGGTCGTGAACGACGTGCATTTCCATCTCACGAACTACGTCCAGCGCGGGCCGGACATTCATGATGTTCTGAAGCTGATGGGCGACACCATCGGACGGGTCGCACTCTTCGGCATCCCGCTGCAGCAGGAGTGGGCGCACGGCGTCTCCGGCGACAGGGCGCCGACCTACTATCTCCAGAGCGACGCGCCCCTCTACTACTACTCGTTTACCGACGCATACATCGCGATGCAGTACCGCTCGCTGTCCCCGGCGGAGCGCGAGCGTTTCGATCCGATGATCACGGGATTCAATCCCGGGGACATGTACGCCTCGGAGCACATCCGACGCGTGCTCAAGACCTTCCCCGGTGTATTCGAGGGGATCGGCGAATTCACCGTGCACAAGGAATTCGTCTCGGACAAAGTGCGGCCCGGACCGGCCAGTCTGATCGATGCCGCGATCGACAGCGTCCTCGCCACTGCAGGCGAGATCGGCCTTCTCGTGCTCATCCACAATGACATGGACGTGCCGTTCCCGAGCGACACCGCGCGCGCGGCGTATCTCGACCAGATGAAGGCGCTCGTCGCGCGCCACCCGAACACGACAATCATCTGGGCGCACACCGGCGTCGGTCGCGTCGTGCGACCGGTGAAGAACCACGCCGCGATCCTCGCCGCGCTGCTCGACGATCCGGCGTTCAGCAATCTCTACTTCGACATCTCCTGGGATGAGGTGGCGAAGTATCTCGTTGCATCGCCCGAGGCCACACGCATTGGCGCGGCGCTCATCAATCGCTTTCCGGATCGTTTCCTGTTTGGAACGGACGCCGTCGGTCCTAGGTCTGCCGAGGCGTGGCTCCGAACGTACAACATCTATGCTCCGCTCTGGGCAGCTCTGACCGCTGAGGCCCGGGTGAAGGTTCGCGCCGGCAACTACGAGCGACTGTTCGACAGCGCGCGGCGGAAGGTGCGCGCGTGGGAAGCCGCGCAGCGGCAATAAGCTGAGACCATGGTCCCATGGGGTTGGGCGACGGCCACTTCCTACGTTGCGAATCCACTCCAGGAATGAGGCCGCAATGCCCTCGACGAAAACACGGATCGAACACGATCTCCTCGGCGACTTTGCCGTGCCCGCGGATGCGTACTACGGCGTGCAGACCGCGCGCGCACTCGAAAACTTCCGGATCTCGGGTGTAGAGCTCAGCCTGTATCCGCATTTCATCAAGGCGCTGGCGATGGTGAAGCTCGCCGCGGCGCGGGCCAACTTCGAGACGGGCGGATTCTCACGTGAGATCCTCAGCGCGATCGAAGGTGCCTGTCAGGAGATCATCGACGGCAAGCTGCACGACCAGTTCAAGCTCGATGTGTTTCAAGGCGGCGCCGGGACGTCGACGAACATGAACGCGAACGAGGTCATCGCGAATCGCGCTCTCGAGCTCATGGGGCACGAGAAGGGTGAGTACCAGTACCTCGATCCGCATGACCACGTCAATCGCTCGCAGTCGACGAACGACTCGTACCCCACGTCGATGCACGTCGGCATGGCGCTCGGAAACGGCGAGATCATCAACGCCTTCGAGAAGCTCATCGAGGCCTTCCGAGCCAAGGGAAGAGAGTTCTCTCACATTCTCAAGATGGGCCGCACGCAGCTCCAGGACGCGGTCCCGATGACGCTCGGTCAGGAGTTCAACGCCTTCGCGCGCACGCTCGCGGACGAGATCCGCGCGCTCGAGGCAGTGAGGGTCGTGCTCTGTGAGATCAGCATGGGAGGCACGGCAATCGGCACGGGACTCAACGCCCCCGCCGGCTACGCTCAGAAGTGCACCGATCATCTCGCGACGATCACGAACCTTCCAATCCGGCTCGCGACCGACCTCATCGAAGCGACGCAGGACACCCAGGCGTTCGTCCTCTACTCGTCCGCGCTCCGGAGTCTGGCGATCAAGCTCGCGAAGGTCGGCAACGACCTGCGGCTCCTGTCCTCAGGTCCGCGCTGCGGGCTGCACGAGATCAATCTGCCAGCTACACAGCCCGGCTCGTCGATCATGCCGGGCAAGGTCAATCCGGTGATTCCGGAAGTGACCAACATGGTTGCCTATCGCGTGATGGGAAATGACCTCGTCGTTATGCTGTCGGCGGAGGCGGGACAGCTCCAGCTCAATGCGTTCGAGCCAGTCATGGCTGCCTGCATCTTCGAGTCGCAGACGTTGTTCGTGAACGCGGCGGAGACGCTGCGGAAGCACTGTGTCGAAGGCATCACGGCCAATGCGGACGTCTGTCAGCACTATCTCGAGTCGAGCATCGGAACGGTGACGGCGCTCAACCCTGTCATCGGATACGACAAGGCGACCGAGCTGGCGGCAGAGGCACTGAAATCGGGCGAGGGGATTCTCGAGCTGGTCCGCGAGAGGCACATCCTCACCGACGCGCAGATCGAGGAGATTTTGAGCCCCGCCGCGCTCACCGGCTCCGGACGCGGCGACTGACGCCGGAGACGAATCAATGCGTCATCGTTGCTCGCTGAGTGTTCGATCATCCTGGAGGATTGCCATGTGGAATTCCGAGGCTCGCACGCGACAGATCCGCTTCGCGGTAATCGTGTCGCTACTCGTCGTCGCCGCCAGCGCTCGCGCCACGGCGCAGGGTGCTGATGGCAACGGCAAAGACCCTCTGCCGCACGTGGTGGTCCTTGCCACCGGCGGCACGATTGCCGGGGCCGCCGCGAGCGACGTTCAAGCTGGCTACTCGAGTGGCCAGGTTGGCGTCGAGCAACTGCTCAACGCCGTACCCCAGGCAAAAAAGCTGGCCCACCTCTCAGGCGAGCAGATCTCCAATATCGGCTCGCAGGACATGAATGACGAAGTATGGCTGAAACTCGCGAATCGGGTGAACGAGCTGCTCGCGAGGCCAGACGTCGCAGGGGTCGTCATCACCCACGGCACGGACACCATCGAGGAGACGGCGTACTTCCTGAACCTCGTCGTGAAGTCGACGAAGCCGGTGGTTCTGACGGCTTCGATGCGGCCGTCCACCGCGTTGTCCGCCGACGGACCACTGAACTTCTATAACGCCGTCGCCGTCGCGGCGAACAAGGGCGCCGCGAACCGCGGTATCCTCGTCGTCGTCAACGATTGGATCCATGGCGCGTCGTCGCTGACCAAGACTAGTACGACGGCCGTGCAGACATTCATGTCGCCGCTGTCCGGGCTGATCGGCACCGTTGCCTACGGCGAGGTCGAGTGGTATCGCGGACCCGTTGGCAAGAACACGCTCAACTCCGCATTCACCGTGAACAATGGCACCGTCTTGCCGCGCGTCGACATCATTATGGCGACGGAGAACATGGACGGTGCGCTCATCGACGCCGCCGCGGCGGCGGGCGCGAAGGGAATCGTGATCGCCGGCGTCGGCAATGGCAACATGACGAAGAGCGCGCTCGTGGCCCTGGCGGCGCAAGCCAGGCGGGGCGTCCTCTGTGTCCGCTCATCGCGAGTGACCACTGGACAGGTCGGACGGAACGTCGAAGTGAACGACGATAGTCTGCATCTCGTCGCATCGTTAGGCTTGAACCCGCAGAAGGCCCGGGTCCTGCTTCGACTCGCGCTGCTTACGACAGCCGACCCGAAGACGATCCAGCGATACTTCGACGAGTACTGAGCGATTCGACACCCGAGCCGCCGCCTTCGGCACAGCATCGTGTCCCTGTTCGTTGGCTGGAGACGAAGGCGGTGGATCCTCTCCATCGCGGCTTGCATGACGAGTACGATCGCGTCAGCGCAAAAGCCGCGGACGCCGACCGAGAAAGCGCCGTCGGATTCGACGCTCGCCACTGAGCTCACCGCCGGCGAGGCCGACGGTGAACCATCGCGCCGAGCACTCCTCGGCCGTCCCGAGTGGAACCTCGGTTTCACGACACTGCACGTCGGCGGCGGCCTGCTCTTCGACGCCATCGCATACTCCCAGGATACAGCGAGCGAGCGACAGTTCCCGAAGCTGAATGCTCAGATCAAGCTCCGTGACTTCCGCTTCATCCTCGGCGGGCGATTTCGCTCGAAGCGGCCATTCACCTGGCAGGCTGGCATCATGTACGACGCCGCCACGAGCAAGTGGTTGATGCGACAGACCGGACTGATGGTCGCGGTGCCCGAAATCCACAGCCACTTCTTCCTCGGCCGAGCCAAGGAAGGATTCAGTCTGAACAAGGTCATGGTCGGCTACGATGGCTGGTCGATGGAGCGGCTTCCCTTTACCGACGCCACGATTCCGCTTCTGGCCGATGGCATCAAGTGGCTCGGCTACATCCCAACTGCCCACTGGTTCTGGAATCTTGGAGCCTTCATGGATGCGCTGTCCGAGGGCCAGAGCTTCTCGTCGTACAATTACCAGTTCGTGGCACGCACGGGTTGGGTGTCGGCAACCTCGGAAGACAGAGGTACGCTGGTTCACGCTGGTATGAACTTTCGCATCGGCCAGCCGGACAAAGACTCGCTGCAACTCCGTTCCAAGCCCGAAGCGTTCCCCGCATCGTATTTCATCGACACCAAGAAATTTCCGGCGCGCTCCGCGATGACGTTCGGCCCCGAGCTGTACTATCGACCTGGTCGCGTACTGCTCGGCAGTGAGTACTACTGGCAGAGAGTGAGCTCGCCGGAGACGGGAAATCCCTGGTTTCACGGCGGAGAAGCCTTTGTGCAGTGGCTCACCACGGGGGAGACGCGGTCCTACAACATGGCCGGCAGCTATTTCCGCGAGGTGTCGCCAGACAGCACGATCATTCAGGGCGCATCCGGGGGGTGGGGCCCGATGGTGAAGTTCTCGTATAGCAATCTCACCAACGGGCCGCTGCAGGGCGGCATCTTCTGGCGGGTGACGCCGATGATCAATTGGTACATGACCGACAACCTGCGCTTCGAGTTCGCCTATGGGTACGGTGTGTTGACCAAGCTCGGCGCGAGAAGCGTGACGCAGTTCTTTCAGTCACGCATTCAGATGCGTCTCTGATCGAGCCTGATCATCAGCGGCTCGACGCGAAGCTGGATCTACCAGACGCTTGTCGCATCGCCGGCGACGATGAGTTGAGGCGCTGGACTGTAGGCACCTCGGCGCTCGGCAGACGCGGTATCAGAACACGAAACGTCGCTCCCAGGTGCTCGTTGCTGTCGACGCATACTCGGCCATTGTGACGCTCGACGATCGACTGAACGATCGCGAGACCCAGCCCGAGTCCCGTCGACTTCGTCGTGAAGAAAGACTGGAAGAGATGCTGCCGAACATCGGCGGTGATGCCGCTCCCATTGTCGTGCACTGCGAATTCGACTTCGTGGTCGCGCGCATCGGTACTGATGATGACGCGTGGCTCAGCGGCGGACCTGCATGCGTCGAGGGCGTTCAGGGCGAGATTCAGCACGACTTGTTGAAATTCTACCGCGTCACCGATGACGAGCGCGGAGCGCGTACAGAGCAACAGCGTGATGTTGGCCCGACGAGCTTCCGCCTCGTGCTCCAGAAGCCGCGCGGCCGATTGACAGACCTCATTCAGGTCTACAGGTGCTCGTGGCAGCACCTCTCCTCGCACGAGCGCGCCAATTCGCGTGATGATCGCCGAAGCATGCTCATTCTCGGCCGTGATGTCCTGGAACAGTATCTCGAAAAAGCGTCTATGCGTGGGCACGAAGTCGGGCGCGTTCCGTGAGAGGAAGAGTGCGCCCGCTTCCGCGTTGCTCCGCATCGCGGCGAGCGGTTGACGGATCTCGTGTGAGATCGTGGCCGCCAATTCGCCGACGACGGCCACACGTCCCATGTGGGCAATCTGACGCCGCGCCGCCTCCGCGCTTCGTTGTTGCTCCTCGAGCACGAACTGGGCACGCCTCCGCTGACTACGCTCGATCAGGAGACGAGCGATCAGCAGGAACTCCGCACCGGCGATGACGAGTGCGGCAAGCACGATTGCCCGGTAGCGCTCCCAGGCAGTGGGCTCGCGAAACAGGAGGTCGGTACCCTTGGGCAAGCGTGACTCGGCGAGGCCCCAGCGCCGGAGTTGACGCCAGTCGGCGGCGAACGAGTGTTGGATGGTCTGAACGGAAGGCATCGGTTCCCCGACACGCCGCCGCAGCACTCGAACCACGAGCAGCGCCGTGCGGATGCCTTCCTCATCGAAGCGCGCTACGGAGCCGCCGACCACCCCCTCTCCGACGTAGCTGCGGAGCTGCGCGTACATCGGCGCCGCCGCCGCTCGTGCCAGACTGCCGACGATATCCAGTGGTTCGAATGAGTGGCCCTGGCCGTCCTGCCGATAATTCGCAAACAGCACGATCGAGTGGCGCGGGAGCTTCCGCAGCTTGGGGAGGGTCGCGTCGAGAGAAAGCCCCTGAACGATGACGACGGGAAGGGCATCGCCTAACGAATGCGTGGCACTCACGGCGGCGAGCACGCTGGCGGAGTCGGCCGCGCCCGCGCCACCGACAATCACGACACGTTGCGCGTCTGGCTGGAGGCGTCGCGCCATTGCCAGTGTGGGACCAAAGCGCGAAGCCATCGCCAGCCGGCCCGTCACGTGGGCGGGCAGGGAGGAAGGATCGGTTTGCGGCTCCGCGCAGAGTGCAAAGACGATCGGAACACCCGGCAGGACGGCGTTCAACGGCTCGACCGCGAACTTCCGGGCGCGTTCGCCGACCGCGACGACGACATCGATGCCCAGCCCGCGATATTTATCCTGGAAGTACCCGAGAAGCGACGACGAACGCTCGCGCTCAGCGAACCGATCGAGATCCAGAGCCTCCTGATAGAACTCGACGGGCGACCGCATCTCGTCTTGCAGCGTGCGGCGGAATCGCTCCGTGAACTCCAGCATCGGAGGCGCCTCGGCTTGCTGCTGGAACAGGACGAGCACGCGCGTTGGGCGGCCTTCCACTCGCTGCGCCGGGGTATCGCGCCCGCAACAGCAGCAGGCGAGGATGACCGACGCATTGAGAAGCGTCCGATCGAAATGGTGCATGAGGGTCCGGTCAGAAGGAGTAGCGAACGGCGAACTGAAGCTGGTAATACGAGTCGACGTTTTCGGAGCCGTACTGCGCCAACGTCGAGTCGAACCGGTAGACCGGCTGCGGGGCCTCGCCCATCGTCTCGCCCACCTGGGACAACAACGGAATCTGACTCGTGGTCGCGAGTGTCACCCCCGTCGGCAACGCAATCTTGCCCCAGCGCGCATTAAGTAAATTCAAAACATTGAATACCTGCGCCTCGAGTTCGAGTGAATGCGCGCCGATGGTGGGCAGCGACTGCCGAAGCGCGAGGTTCGCCACGTTCATCCATGGCGACCGGCACCCGTTGCGAGAGATGATTCGGCCGCGCTCTTTCCGCAGGCACGTGGAGCGATCGATGAAGCGATCGAATGTGGCCTGCTGGGCAGCAACTTCCGCTGGGGAGCCGCCGAATCGGATCTCGGCCGTGTCGAAGGCGCTGCGCGGGATGTAGATCGGGTCGTTCCCAACCGCTCCGTCGGCGTTGAGATCACCGCGCCGAGACCCTCCGCCCGCGACATAAGTGAATGGGAATCCCGATCCGCCTATATAGAAGAATGACAACTCTGTCGGCAGCGTTCGCCAGGGAGAACGGAGTGTGCCTGACGCGCGCACGCGATACGGCTGATCGAAGTCCGATGTGCCAAGTGTGAGTGCATCCTGGCGAGCGGCCGTTGGCCGCGCGAAGCGCCAGTTGTCGGTGAGGAGCGCGCTCACTGTCCGCGGGCTCTCGACATCACGGACATGGCCGAAGCTGAAGGAGACAGCCGCATCGAGGCTGCGCGTCTCCCGTCGCAGCTCGCCGGTCACGTCATAGGCGTCATCTCTGGACTGGTTCGTAATCGAAACGACATCGCCGAGGCGCGGGGCGAGACGGGTGGGCGTCGCCGCTCCAGTGATATCGATGGTACCGTAGAGGATTCGGCCATGTCGATCGACGGCGGCCGGTTCGCTGAGGTTGATCGGAGAGTAGAAGATTGCCTGGGTCGTGCGGGTGTAGAGGCCTTCGATCGTGGCGACGACACCGAACGCGAGCTCCCGATCCAAAGCGAGCGACGCGCGCAAGGACTGTGGCGAGTGCAAGCGCGAGTCGAGCACATCAATCTCCGCCATCGTTGACCCGCCGAAGGTCTGACCGCCCGCGCACGCGAGCGGTGGATTGCGAAAATCGGGACGAAACGCGGGCGCTGGACCGGCGTCGCTGGGGAGCGATCCACACTGGAGTGTCCGTGACGCCAGACCGTACGCGGCGAACCCACCGAAGAGCCAGAAGAGGGGCGCACGTCCGGTGAACCGACCGACACCGCCGCGCAACTGGGTGCGGGCACCGTCGGGTCTCGTTAGGTCGTAGTTGAAGCCGAAGCGTGGCGACCACTGGATGTCGGTCGCGGGCATGCGATCGGTGCGAAGGCGATATATCGAATCGACAGCAGCCACATAGGGGGTCCGCGCCCACGGCTTGGACGCGTCGGCTCGGACACCGAGGGTGACCGAGAAGCGCGCCGACAGCTCCCACTCATCGCTGACGTAGATCGTCTGGTACGAACCCGACGCCACCGTCACACTACCGGTGTCTCTCGTTATGCGGTAGCGACCAGCGACTCCGCCCTGCAACGAGTCCAGGCTCGCGAACTCCCAGATCCCGTAAGATCCGCGCAGCTGAAATGCCCAGAGATCGAAGAGCTGAGTGGAGGCGCCGACGGTCAGCCGGTGGGCTCCGGCGGAGAAGGAGAAATTATCGGTAATCTCCCTCGACGAGACTACGTTCCTCTGCCCCGTCGCGATCTCGTGTGTTCCCGCCTGCAAGACGGCTGGCGTGCCGCCGGCTCCCGGCACGCTGACGAGAATCAGCGGTGACTCGACAGTAGGGTGAAAGCCACTGACGAGGTGCGTGCCGCCCGCCACGAGCTCGTTGTAGGCGCCACCAGCGAGGTGGGTCGCCAGCTGCACGGAGACCGATCGTTTGTCCAGCCAGCGCGAATGCTGGAGCGACGAGAGCGGAAAGCAGGCATTCGTCGAACAATTCGTCGGCGAGAGCACCGTCGGGCGAGCGAAGATCGAGCTGTCCGCGTGGCCATAATTTCCGCGGAGGGCGATCCGGCTATTCCAGCGCGGCAGCGGCGCATCGAGACGGAGGAACGTGCTCGAGGACGGATTGGAGTTGGTGACAGGTCCGGCGGAGCCCGCGACGAGTCCACGTGCGTTCAGCAGCGCCTGGAAGCGCGCGATGTCCTCGGGCCGCACCAACAGCGCGCCTTCGCTCGAGAGCGACTCGCCAACATACGGCCCGCCCGCGGGAATCGACCGTTGCTGCAGCTCCGAGGATACGAAGAACAGCAGGTGATCGCGGACGATCGGACCACCTAACGACAGACCGTATTGCCCCTTGTCATACCGCGCCTTGCGAATGAATGGCACGTTGGGCCCGAGTCGCTCGTTGGTCCCGTAGCCGAACGCGCTGCCGTGGAACGCATTGGTGCCGCTCCGCGTGACGACGTTCACCCCGACGCCGGCGAAGCTCCCTTGCCGAACATCGTACGGAGACACGGATACTTGATACTCTTTCACGGCGTCCAGGGGAATGACCTTGCCGCCATAGAGTTGGCCCGATGCGAGGTTCGTCCCCGGCGCCTGATCGGTCACGCCATCGATGCGAATGCTGTTCGCGCGCGACCCCGCCCCCAGCGCCGACAGGGCAAACCACGTGGACATCTGCGGAACGAGCCTAACGAGATCGTACAGGTCGCGGTTGAGGACAGGCATGCTTTGGAGCACCGAGTCCGCAAGAAGCACCTCCGCTCCCATGCGATCACTCGCGAAGAGCCGATTCCGCGTCAGGCTGATGCCGACCGCCTGCAGTATCACCGCCTGTGAGTCGAGCGCAACATCCATCTGCAGCTGCTGGCCGAGGCTCAAAAACAGGCCTGTTCTGCCGGCCATCGCCCATCCGATTCTCCGTACGGTCAGCGAATAGGGGCCCCCGACCTCGAGCCCGCGGATCAGATAGCGTCCGTCGGCATGCGAGATCGCGCGGAGGATGAGGCCCGTGACTCGGTTTGTGATCGCGACGTCGGCGCCTGACACTCCGCGGCCGCGATTGTCGATCACGCGTCCTCCAATCGAAGCCGACGTCGGGCTCTGAGCCGCCGCCTTCACACCAGCTGCCAGGAGCGCAGCACAAATGAAGGAAGGGATCGACAAGGTTTGCACGCCGAAGCAACCTCCGATGTAGGAGCGTATGGAGGTGCGCACGACGGCAGGGCGGTGGTATTGGACCTTGGGGCCAGAGGGCCTGTACCGTCACCAACGTCCAATTCGCGTGCTCACCCGGCAGATCTAGCTTCGCGCTCGTAACCAGGGCGACGCCACGATCCTCGAACGCGAACGCGTGGGGGCCGGCGTGCGCCCGATTCGCGCCGGAGGAAGTTCACATGGTGCCACCGACAAACTCAGACTTGCCAACTCCAATCGAAGTCGTCAGAGACTCCGGACGTGCAAAGCAGGTGCGCCGCGGGCGCTGGGGGCAGCGGTACGTCGACGCGCGCGATGAACGAGTGCGCGAGCTCGGTGAGCGCGTACGCGAGGCCGTCATTCGGCAACGCGTCGCCGAATCCGTGGGAGAGCGCCTGGACACAGCACTGCGCGAACGCGTACGCGAGGTGCTGCGGGTGCGCTTTGGCCGCGAGTTGCGGCACGCGCTGCGCGACGTCGCGATGGACAGGTCGGATCCCGCGGACATCAGCGAGCTCCTGAGTGACCGCCTCGGCGACACGATCGAGGAGCGAGTACTCGACACTCTCAATGAACACATCGGTGGCGCGGTGCGAGAACGCGCGTCCGACGCCATTCGTGGCGCGCTCGCGGACAGCGTACTCACGGGGCAGCTCCCGGGCGAAGAGACCGACGAGCTGGTGGATGCCTTCGACAACCGCCTCGAGGACAGTGTACGGGAACGGTTGCGCGATGGGCTTCGCGGTGTGGCTCGGGACCGGATTCGCGAGATCGCTCGCGATCGACTATCCGAAGCGCTGCGGCAGGCGACGAACGCGCGGACCGAGGCCACGACGGAGGCTGACCGCATCGTGGGCCCGATCGCCGACCGACTCGAGAATGCCATCAACGACCGGGTCACCGACGCCCTGCGCGATCGGTTTCGCGGTATCCTTGCGTCGAGCGTCGAGAATCTCACCGTCGACCGCGTGCGGGAGGCGCTTCGCCATTCGACATTGCGCAGCACTGTCGACAACCGACGTCCTCACACGGACAACAACTACAACGGCCACGCGGCACGGTCCGACGGGAATGACGATGCCTTCGAGCGACTCTTCCGCGGGATCAGCGAACGGCTCCGGGCGAGGCTCACCGATGGCCTTCGCGAGCGCATCGAGCTCGGGCTGCGCGACGGCCTCGACGAGGCGATCAAGGAACGCCTCGCTGGCGCAATTCGACGCGGGATAGCCGAGCAGGTTGACGATGACTTCGATTTCGCGCGCTTCGCCGATACCATTCATTACGAGTTTGCTGACACGCTCCGCAGCCGCTTGATCGAGGCCGTGCGGGGACGCATCGGCGAATCGCTCAGTGCTCGCCTCATCGAGGCGGTTGACAGCGGCCTGGCCCAACTGCAAGCCAATAAGCAGATCGTGTCCTAGCCTCGTGCGTCGAGCGCTATGAAAAAAGGCCGTGGAACGGATCCTCGTTCCACGGCCTTCTCGATCGCTGCCTCGTGAATCAACGCTTCGCGGTCGCGGACGCAGGCAGCTGCGAGTATGGATTCCCGCCGAGTGCCGCAGAGATATCGGCAATGGCGCGCTGGCCACGAACGCTATTGCCCGCGGCATCGAGTGGCGGGGAGACGACGGCGATCCCGAACTTCCCTGGGGATACCGCAATCAGCGCACCGCCAACGCCGCTCTTCGCTGGCAGGCCAGTGGCGTACAGCCACTTGCCGGAATCGTCATACAATCCAGCCGTAGCCATGACGGCGAGAATCGGTGCCACGTGGCGGGAATCGATC
>C688J35102_120989638_pt1 | contig 12329 bp, 10 predicted proteins | sample HopSoiMetagenom2_FD_35102 | JGI IMG/M metagenome (IMG submission 35102)
AAGCGGGTCGCGCTCCTCCCGCACGGCCCGCGCTACACCGTGGTCGGCATCGTCGGCGGCCTCTCGCCGCGCGGCCCCGGCACGCCGCGCGAGCCCGCGCCGGCCCTCTATCTCCCGGTGGATCGCCATCCCCCGTCCACCGCCGGCCTGGCGGTGCGCGCGGCCGGCGGCGACCCGCGCGCGCTGGCGCCGGCGGTCGAGGCCGCGGTGCGCGCGGCGGTCCCGGGGGCGCGCCTGTCGGAGGTGATGACGATGGAGGAGCGGCTGGCGCTCTACGACGCGCCGCTGCGCTGGTTCGCCGCGGTGCTGGCGGCGGTCGCAGCGGCGGCGCTGCTGCTCAGCTCGGGCGGCGTCTACGCGGTGGTGGCGTACGGGGTGGCGCGGAGGACGCGGGAGATCGGGGTGCGGATGGCGCTGGGCGCGCGGGTGCGGCAGGTGGTGCGCCACGTGCTCGGCGGCGGGCTGCGGCTGGCGCGCACCGGCACCATCCTGGGCGCGATGCTGGGCTTCGGCGTGGCGCAGACGCTGTCGATGCGCTTCCGCGGCATCCCCCTCCTCGACCCGCCGACCTGGGTGCTCGTCCCCGCCGTGCTCGCCGCCGTCACCCTGGTGGCGAGCTGGATCCCGGCGCGCCGCGCCGCCCGGGTGGACCCGATGGCCGCGCTGCGGAGCGACTGAACCGCCGTCGGCGGATGGGCTCGCCCCCGCGTCTCCGCCCTGCGCCTCCGCGTCTGCTGCGTGAGGCGCTTTTCCTGCAGTAGCGGCGCGTGGAGAGGCTGGAGATCAACCCCGCGGCTGCGGCCGGAGGCGCACGATGAATCCACGAACCGCGGAATGGGACGGCGACGGCGACGCCACGGGCCACCGCGCCGGGAAGCGCCCGATGCTGGCGGGCGTCGAGGTCCGCGAGGAGGACCTGGAGCCGCAGACCGGGCTGGACCTGACCAGCCGCGTGGTGCACGTGTCGGCGGGGGTGATCCTGCTGCTGGCGCTGGGGCAGTTCGTGGCGTGGTGGCTGGACCGGCCGCCCGGCGGCGCCGGGATGGGGCTGCTGGTGGGCGACACCATCCGCCTGATCGTGCTCTCCGCCCTCCTCTGGGCCGCGGGCGACGTGATCAAGCTGGTGGTCAAGACGCACTACGACATCCGTGCCGCGCGCATCCTGCTCGCCCGGCAGACGTACATGATGCAGCAGATGGGGATCGCCAGCGGCGAGCTCCCCGCGGTCGAGGAGCCGGTGGGTGCCCGCCGCGCCCACGACGAGGCGCGCACGTCCTAGGCGCGCATCGGGAGACGGGCGGACCGGCGCGCACGGAGACGGCATGAGCGGGCATTCGCCGACGCGAGGCATGCGGCACGGGCCCTCCCCGGGGCTCCGCGCGGGCGTGTGCGCGGCGTTCGGCGTGATGGTGCTGCTCGGCGCGCCGCCCTCGTCCACCCAGTCGAACCCGTTCCAGGGGAAGCGGCTGTACGTGAACCCCACCTCGCCCGCACGCCGCCAGGCCGACGCGTGGGCCCGCTCCCGCCCCCGCGACGCGGCCCTGATGCGCCTGATCGCCGACCAGCCGCAGGCGATCTGGATGGGCGACTGGCTGCGCGACGTGCGCTCCGAGGTGGACGCGCGCACGACCGCCATCGCCGGCGCCGGCGCGCTCCCGGTGTTCGTGGCCTACGACATCCCCCACCGCGACTGCGGCCAGTACTCGGCCGGCGGCGCGCGCGGCGGCGACGACTACCGCCGCTGGATCCTCGGCTTCGCGCGCGGGCTGCGCAACCGCGCGGCGGTGGTGATCCTGGAGCCCGACGCCCTCCCCTCGCTCGACTGCCTCCCCGCGCGCTTCCAGGACGAGCGCTACGTCCTCCTGCGCGAGGCGGTGCAGGTGCTGAAGGGCGCCGGCGCGGCGGTATACGTGGACGCGGGGAACGCCAACTGGAGGCAGCCGGCGGAGATGGCCGAGCGGCTGCGCCGGGCGGGGATCGAAGTGGCGGACGGCTTCAGCCTGAACGTCTCCAACTTCCACTCGGTGCAGGTGAACGTGGCCTACGGCGAGCGGCTGAGCCGGCTGGTGGGGGGAAAGCACTTCGTGATCGACACCAGCCGCAACGGCCGCGGCGCCGCGATCGAGCGCGAGTGGTGCAACGCGCCCAACCAGGCGCTGGGGCGCGCGCCGACCACGCGCACCGGCAACCCGCTGGTGGACGCCTTTCTCTGGGTGAAGACGCCCGGCCAGTCCGACGGCACCTGCAACGGCGGCCCCCGCGCCGGCGAGTGGTGGGCCGACTACGCGCTGGAGCTCAGCCGCGCGGCGCAGGCCATCGGCAGCCTGGCGCCGCGGTGAGCGCGAGCGTTGACGCACCTCGGCAAAGGCGGTAGATTGGTGGGCAAATGGAGTGGGGGATCCTGGTCGGCGCTGGGCTCTAGCGAAAGCTGGGGCCCTTCTGCTTTTCAGGCCCCTTCATTGTTATGATCGCGTCACTCTGTACCAAGTCGAATGTCGTACAATAAAGTGTTGTCGGTAGCTAATCATCTTCCTTTCCTCCACCGCTCAACCGCTCGGATCGTCACACCTCCCGCATAGCCGAGCCCGGCTGCAAGGGTGCCTACGAATATTGGTCCCCAAAGCAATATAAACCCTTCGGTAGTAGGGTAATTGTATAAGTAGCCGGTCACGAGCAAGGCCAGCAGAGCACCGGCCCCGCATATCACACCCGCTATCTTGGCTCCCATCATGCCTTCGGCAGTCATTGATCCGATTCCACTCGGGACTGCGACGAGAAGGAACATCGCGAACGCCGCTGACAGTACTGGACGGAGGTTATCGTGATAAAAGAGCGCTCCGACAAATCCAAGTGCGGCAGCAGGAGTTGCGATCAAAACCGAGCCGACCATTGCGCGAGTGGCGATCTCCAGAGCTGTTGCAAAGCTTGCTCTTTCGACCCAGAGGTAGGCAAAGAGCATCGCTAAACTGGCTAATGCGCCGATAACGGTCCACATGAGCGGAACGGTTGAAGAACGTTGCTAGCTCAATCCAGCTTTGAGACCAGTTTAGACTGAGTGGAGCCGGAGCTTCCGTTCGGACACCGTCTACAGGCCAAGGGAGCTGCTACAACGTGTTCAGCCCAGCTGTGCCCATAGATCACAGTGTTCATCAAGTGTCTAACCAGCAGAGCGCGGTTGTCGTTCCTGTGCGGTTTTCCTCCAACGATCTACGGCATCCCTCGCCCAACCTCCGGCCGTCGTCAGGTTAATCCGGCGACCCTCCATCACCTTTGTTGCCATGTCTGCAGCATCGTTCGCGTGGCGAGGGTGCCAGCCAAGCTGCCTAACGAGCCAAGATCGCACCTCGTCCGGCGAAAACGCTTCACCAGAACGTTTCAAGATGGAGAACATCTCCACAGCAGAAGCGCGGTCGCTCGCGTGAGCAAGACCAGTGCTGAGGTTGATATGCTGGGTCAACGCTTCGAGCGCCACCTGAACGGTAGGATTTGAAAACGAAGGAAGGGGTACTTCCTCTTCTGCGCCGAGTTCCCGTGCTGACCATGTTTGAATCCAAGAAGTGACCTCCTCCATCGTCCATGGAACTACGAGCACGTCGGACGGACCATGCAGCGCGTCGACCTTATCCAAAAGCTGCACCGTCGGGAAGACGGCGACGACAGGTGCCGAAACAATCGACGCATTGATCAGTTCCGTCATTAGGTGCAGCGTAAGGCCACGGATACGCGTCTGCTTCGTGCTCGAAAGTTCCTTAACTGCCCTTGACCCAATGGTTGATTCAACAGCCCCATCGAGGTTGCGTTTTCCGGGAACCGCCAAGAGTGCACTTCGCCAGCCGAAGCGTTCCCCACCCTTCTGAAGCCACGCAATGGCTTGGCGAACCGCGTCCGGGTTCGAACCTCGGGAGTTGACGTACCAGTGGCTGGCATTCCGCGTCATATATAACACCTATCAGGAAACGTCGGCGCCATGACGTGGTCGTGCGCGATTCCCACCGTCGGTCCGCTACTCTTCAGGCAACGGCGCCGGGTGGCCCTGCGGCGGCTTGAGCAGGGTGACCAGCGCCTCGCGCACCCCGTGGCCGGCGACGGCGGAGACCTCGAAGCGCACGTCGTCGTACTCCACCGCGTCGCCGACCAGGGGGGGGCGGCCCAGCAGGTCGAGGACCAGCCCGCTCACGCTGTCGACCTCGTCGTGCTCCAGCACCACGCCCAGGAACTCGCCCACCTCCTCCACCCGCACCGTGCCGGCCACCCGCGCCCGCCCCTGCTCGTCGCGGAAGAGCTCCGGGCGGCGGCCGGCGCTCTCCTCGATGTCGCCCACCACCTCCTCGAAGAGGTCCTCGATGGTCACGATCCCCGCGGTGCCGCCGTGCTCGTCCATCACCACGGCGAGCTGGGTGCGGGCGGCGCGCAGCGCGGCCATCACCTCGTCGATGGTGGCCGTCTCGGGGACGAAGGGAACCGGGCGGGCGTCGTGCTCGTGCACCGCGCGGCGGTTGCGCAGGCGGCGGAAGAGGTCCTTGATGTGGACCATCCCCAGGATGTGGTCCAGGTCGCCGCGGTAGACGGGGTAGCGGGTGTGCGGGTGGCGGCGCACCACGCGCACCACCTCGTCGAAGGGCATCCCCACGCGCAGGCCGTTCACCCGCACCCGCGGCACCATCACCTCGCCCGCGGAGAGGTGCGCGAAGTCGAGCAGCTCCTGCACCACCGCGGCGCTCTCGCGGCGCAGCTTTCCCCCCGCTTGGCTCTCGCGCACGATGTAGCGCAGCTCCTCGGGGGTGCGCACGTGCTCGTGCGAGTGCCCCCGCCGGTCCACGCCGAACAGCCGCAGCAGCGCGTTGCCGGCGAAGCTCAGGAAGGCGATCAGCGGGCGCGCCACCGCCTGCACCGCCAGCAGCACCGGGGTCACCAGGGTGGAGGTCTGCTCCGGGCGCTGCAGGGCCATCGACTTGGGGATCATCTCCCCCAGCACGATGTGGAAGTAGGTGAGCACCACCACCGCCAGCACGCTGGCCAGCCCGTGCGCGGTCACCCAGAGCAGGGTGCGCATCCCCAGCCGCTCCAGCCCGCCGCCGATCCACTCCGCCAGCACGTGCTCGCCGTACATCCCCAGCAGCAGGCTGGCCACGCTGATCCCGAGCTGCGCGGTGGCGATGTAGCGGTCGCGGCGGCGCGCGTCGCGCAGGATGCCGGCCACGATGCGCGCCAGCCGGTCGCCCTTGCGCGCGCGGCTCTCCATGGCGCTGCGCGGCACGCTCACGATGGCGAACTCGGCCGCCACGAAGAGCGCGTTGAGCAGCACCAGCGCCAGGATCACCAGGCAGGCGAGGAGCTTATCCACCGCGCTCCTCCCCCGCGTCGGGCTCGCGCGCCCGCTCGCTCCCCTCCTCCGGGCGCGGCGTGGCCACCACCCAGCCCACCGCGTGGTGCGCCACGCTCTCCACCTGGAAGGCCACCCCCTCGATCTCCACCCGCTCGCCCACCGCGGGCACGTGCCCCAGCTCCTCGGTCACCCGCCCGCCCAGGGTGTCGCTCTCCCCCTCCAGGTAGACGCCGATCCACGGGACTGCCTCGTCGAGGCGCAGCCACCCGGGAAGGCGCACGCGGCCGTCGTCCAGCCGCTCGGGGCCCGGCTCGTCGCCCTTCAGCTCGTCGCCCACCTCGCCCATCACCTCGGTGAGCACGTCGTCCAGCGTGACCAGCCCGGAGACGCCGCCGAACTCGTCCAGCAGCACCGCCTGGTGGGTGTGGCCCTCGCGCATGCGCGCCAGCAGCTGGTCGGCCGTCACGCTCTCGGGCACCTGCAGGATGGGGCGCAGCAGCGGCTCGATGGAGTCGATGCGGCCGGTGAGGGCGCGCACGAAGAGGTCGCGGGTGTGCAGCACCCCGATCACGTCGTCCACGTCGCCGCGGTACACCGGGAGCCGGGTGTACGGGCTCTCGGCCACGATGCGGATCACCTCCTCGAGCGGCGTGGCCACGTCGAGCGCGGCGATCTGGTTGCGCGGCACCATCAGGTGGCGCGCGCGCAGGATGCCGAGCTGCAGCGCGCGCCGCAGCCGCCGCTGCTCGTCGGGCTCCAGCAGCCCCCCCTCGCGGCTCTCCACGAAGAGCAGGTCGATCTCCTCGGGGCTGTGGATGTGGCGGCTGGCCGGCTCGGCGATGCCGAAGAGGCGCAGCACCACCGCCGCGCTCCCGTTCAGGACGTCCAGGAAGGGGCTGAACACCACCAGCGACCACTTCATCGGCAGCACGGTGAAGAGCGCCACCTGCGTGGGGCGCGCCAGCGCCAGGTACTTCGGCACCAGCTCCGAGAGCACCATCTGCAGCCCGGTGAGCACCAGCAGCACCGCCACCGTGGCGGTCGACACCGAGGCGCCCAGGGAGAGCCCGAAGAGCGAGCGCAGCAGCGCCGCGAGCCCCACCGCCAGGGTGGCCTGCGCGAAGGCGCCCACCGCCAGGGAGGTCACGGTGATCCCCACCTGGCTGGCCGAGATGTAGCGGTCCAGCCGGCGCGGCTCCTCCAGCACGTGCAGCAGCCGCGCGGCCAGGGCGTTCCCCTGCTCGGCGCGCTGGCGCACGCGTGCGCGCCGCACCGAGACCGCCGAGAACTCGGCGGCCACGTACAGGGCGGAGAAGAGGAGGAGGAGGAAGACGACCAGGAGCGGTCCGACCATCTCTCGCCGGATCGGGGGGATGCGCGGGGAGGACGACGCCTCCCGCGCGGCGCCCCGCTCCCCCCGCGGGCCGCGCGCGGAGTGAACGGGGGCGGACGATGCGGAGCGAAGTGCTTCCGCAGCCTGCGTCCGGCTGCGACGGGACGCACGTCGTACGCCACGCGCTCCGCCACCGAGGGGACGCTACCGTGCGCACCCCCGCGCCGCAAGCCGCCAAGCGCCCCGCCGCCGGCATTCGGGACGCGACCGCGGTTGTAGCAGATGGGGGGGCGCGAAAACGCGCACCGCAGGTTACATTGGGAACTTTCGCAAAACTGCTACGGTCCGTGACCCCGAGGAGAGGCGCTCGATGGAAGCCGATGACGCGCTGAGCGACCGCCTGCGCGACCGAATCCTGAACGCGCTGCACCTGGGGATGCTCCGGCCGGGCGACCGGCTCCCCAGCATCCGCACCCTCTGGCGGGAGATGGGGGTGGACCACCGCGTGGTGGCCCAGGCCTACCGCACCCTCGAGGCCGAGGGGCTGGTGGAGGTGCGCGGCCGCTCGGGGGTGTACCTGGCCCCGCAGGACCAGTTCGGCGGCGAGCTGCTGGCGGAGACGGCGCGCTGGCTGGCCGGGGTGCTGGTGGAGGCGTGGAAGCGGCGCCTGACCATCGCCGACGTCCCCGAGCTGATCCGCCGCTGCACGCAGACCACCACGCTCCGCTGCGCCTGCGTGGAGAGCAACGAAGACCAGATGACGGCGTACACCGCCGAGCTGGCGGAGCAGTTCGGGCTCGATCCCTACCCGGTGCGCATCGCCCCCATCCCCCTCCCCCGCCCCGACCGCTCGGTGGAGTTCCACTGGGTGGAAGAGGAGCTGCGGCGCTGCGACCTGGTGGTCACCACCAGCTACCACGCGCGGCTGGTGCGCAAGGCCGCCGAAAACGTGGGGATCCCCTCGGTGGTGCTCACGGTGAACCCCGACGTGGTGGAGACCATCCAGAAGCGGCTGCGCGAGGGGCCGCTCACGGTGGTGGCGGTGGAGCCCTCGTTCGGCGACCGCATGCGCGCCATGTACGCCGACGAGTCGCCCGAGCGGGTGCGGGTGGTGCTGGCCGGCGACCACGCGGCGCTGGCGGCGCTCGACGAGGACGACCCGGTGCTGCTGACCCGCGCCGCGCGCCAGGAGCTCGGCCCCGACGCCGACCTCCCCGCCGTCCTCCCGCACTCGCCCACCTTCTCGCCGCACACCGCGCGCGAGCTGCTGGGGGTGATCATCCGCCTGAACCTGGAGGCCGCGGCCGCCAGCGAGCAGCAGCCCGTGCTCCGCGGCGACGACCCGCACTCGCTCGACACCTGACCCAGTCCCCACGAAGGGGCCCCGGGAGCGGCGGCAGACGCGCCCCATTCCGCCACTGCGCGCGCGCCTGCAACGCACGACTGGAGCAGGACGCGCGATGGGATTGCGGTTTCCGCGGCGTGCCGTTATCCTGAACCTTGTGCAAGCATACGGCGTCCCCCGCCGTGCAGTCTCTCCGCCCCGTCACAGCCGCAAATCATGAACAACGTGAGCTCCTCCCGTCCGCAGCCAGCGGCGATCGAGCGTCTCCCCTGGGAGTCGCCCAGCATTGCCCGGCTGCCGCGCCTGACCGAGCTCACGCTCGCGACCGGCGGCGGAATTCCAGGCGGCGGCGACATCGGCGGCGGCAGCACGGTCATCCCGTAGCGCCGGAGCCCGGTCGCGCAGTCACGAACAGGAGCCCCGCCCCGGCCGAACACGCCGGGGCGGGGCTTTTCCATGCGGCGCTGCTCCGTCCTCCATCCCGCGAGGATCCATGAACCGGACGCGGCTGCTGGTGAGGCTCGGCCTCGCGGCGTTCATCGCCGCGATGCTCGCGGGGCCAGGGGCGGCGGTCTTTCCCTCCACGCTGCGCTGGGGTGCGTGGGCGGCCTGCCCGCGCGGAACGACGCCGGCGCCGGAGCGCTTCCGCGCCTCCTACGGCCGCCCGGGCGAGACGCAGGTGCGCTTCCTCTGCGTTGCCCCCGACGGCAGCGGCGAAGACCACACGGGAATGGCGATGGCCGGCCTGTGGGCGATGTACTTCGTCGGCGGCACCGTGCTGCTCTCGCTGCTCGGGCTCCGCGCCGGCACCCGGGCCGCGACGGCGGCAACGCCCGCCGCCCCGCGGAGCGTGCCCCCCGAGGTCGTCGAGGCGGCGCGGAAGCTCCACTGGAGCGGGCGGACGATCAGCGCCATCAAGCTCGTTCGCGAGGCGAGCGGGATGGGCTTGAAGGAGGCCAAGGACTGGGTCGTGGCCCTCCCCCAGCACCCGCCCTCGCCCCCCGCCGCCGCCCCCGCGACGACATCTCCCGAATTGCGCGCACCCGCAGATCGGCTCCGAGAACTCGAGCGCCTGCGCGATGCGGCACTGATCACCGCCGACGAGTACGCGGCGAAGCGGTCGGAGATCCTCGCGGAGCTCTAGCGGTTGCGGCCCCACACATGAAACACTGGCGTTTAGATTGTCCAGATCGTAGCTTAGCCGCGTCCACTCCGTTCATGTACTCCGCGGACGCGGCCTTGCCGGTATGTCAAATCCGACATATGATTCGCCTGGAAGAAAAGAGCTCGTCTTTCTCTTCGGCGAGATCAAGACGCCTCCATTCTCCGCAGCTGCCCGACAGGAGGCTGGCGATCTGCTCCGATCAGTGCAGGAGGGCGAAACACTTTCTCTTCCCGTTTCGCGGCCGCTCTCCTCGCTCGGTCGCCGCTGCCACGAGCTCCGGGTGAACGACGTGACCGTCACGTGGCGAATCATCTACCGCGTGGATCCCGACGCCGTGCTGGTTTGCGAGGTGTTCCCAAAGAAGACGGAGAGGATCCCTCGTCGCGTGCTCGACGCTTGCAGGCACCGGCTTGCCGTTTACGACAGGAGCGCCGGATGAAGATGGACCCGCAGAAGAAGGCGCGGCTGGAAGCAGCCGGCTTCAGCTTCACCACGGTGTCTGAATGGCTCGGCCTCACGCAGGCGGAGAGTCACCGCATCGAGATGGGTCTCGCGCTACGCTCCTTCCTCCGTGAGGTGAGGAAGCGCGCCGGGCTCACACAGGCAAAGGCCGCACGCAAGCTCAAGACGAGCCAGTCGCGCTTCTCCAAGATGGAGAACGGCGCTCCCAGCGTATCGCTGGATCTGCTGATCACCAGCGCGCTGGGCTTGGGCGCGACCTTTCGCGAGGTGGGCGAGGCGATCGCGTCGTGGCCCGGAGAGCCTGGCGTCGAGGACGAGCCGGGCCTCGCGGTTGCCGACCAGACCGAGTCCCTGCCCCGCGACGAAGCGCAGGCGAAGAGCGAAACCCAGGCTGCTCGCCCTCTCCGTCGCACCCGGTCGGCGAAGGCGGCCTAGCTCGGTATCATCGGTCGACTTTCCAGCGCCCCTTCGCCGCTCGTCCGGCGGGGCGCTTCGTCATCGGTAACTCGCCGCGGTTGCGCCGCCATCGTGCCCGCCCGACACATCGTCACTGCGTGTCGGCAGCGGCTTGCGGCATACGACGCGAAGGGAGGATCGACATGAACGCGGACGAGAAGGTTCGCTTGGAGGAAGGTGGGTATTTCGTCACCACGGCATCGGAATGGCTCGGGTTGACGCAGGCAGAAAGTGGAGAGATCGAGATGTCGCTGGCTCTCACCTTCTTCCTCTGCAGTGTCCGCGAACGCTCAGGACTTTCGGTCGCCCAGGCAGCGCGGAAGCTGAACATGACCCCTGCGCGCCTGGCCAGAATCGAGCGCGGCGACCCCGGCGCTTCGCTGGACCTGCTGATCACCAGCGCGCTTGGCCTCGGCGCGACCTTCCGCGAGGTGGGGGAGGCGATCGCCTCCTGGCCCGGCGAGCCGCGTGCCGACGACGAGCCGGGCTTCGCGGTTGCCGGCCAAGCCGAGTCCCTGCCCCGCGACGAAGCGCAGGCGAAGAGCGAAACCCAGGCTGCTCGCCCTGTCCGCCGTACCCGGTCGGCCAAGGCGGCCTGACCTTCTCGCCGAGGCCTGGAGGTTCTGCGCCCCTCGCCGCTCGTCCGGCGGGGGGCGTTTCGTCATCGGCAGCTTTGCCGCGGTTGCGCCGCCATCGCGCCCCGCCGAAGTTCCGCGTCGCGGCCGATGGCCCTGGGTGGAATCCGACGGAGGAGGAGGATCAGCAGATGGCGGTGCGCGCGCCGGACTTCCGGCCGGAGCTGGAGTGGATCAACACGGGCGGGAGGCAGCTGACGCTGGCGGACTTCCGCGGGCGCATCCTGCTGCTCGACTTCTGGACCTACGGGTGCATCAACTGCCAGCACATGATCCCCGAGCTGGCGGAGCTGGAGCGCCGCTTCCCCGACGTGCTCACCGTCGCCGGGGTGCACTCGGGGAAGTTCGTGAACGAGCGGAACCCGCAGAACATCGCGCGGGCGTGCGACCGGCTGGGGGTGCATCACCCGGTGCTCAACGACCGGCAGTTCCGCACCTGGCGCGAATACACGGTGAACGCCTGGCCCACGCTCGCCGTGGTCTCCCCCGACGGCTACGTGCTGGGGATGCAGCCGGGCGAGGTCACCGCCGAGCAGCTCACGCCCGTCATCCAGCGCTTCGCCGACGCGCTGCGCGCGGGCGGAAAGCTCACCGGCGCCGCGGCGATCCCCTTCACCCCGCCCGCAATCGCGCCCGCGGCCGGCGTGCTCCGCTTCCCCGCCAAGGTCCATGCCGCGGACGACGGGCGGCTGTTCGTCGCCGACACCGGGCACCACCGGGTGCTGGAGGTGGAGCTCGACGGCGGCGGCGCCGAGGGGCGGATCGTGCGCGTGTTCGGCTCCGGCCGGGCGGGGTGGATGGACGGCGACGCGGGCTCCGCCGCCTTCCGCTCGCCGCACGGGCTCGTCGCGGCCGAGGGCGTGCTCTACGTCGCGGACACGCACAACCACCTGGTGCGCGCGGTCGACCTCGGCTCGGGGCGCGTGACGACCGTCGCGGGCGTGGGCGACCAGGCGCGACGGCGCTACCCGGGCGGCCCGGCGCTGGAGACGCCGCTCAACTCGCCCTGGGACGTGCTCTGGAAGGACGGGCGGCTCTACGTGGCGATGGCGGGGCCGCACCAGCTCTGGCGCATCGACGTGGCGGCGGGGCTCGCCGAGGTGTTCGCCGGCTCCGGCGCCGAGGAGCTGCACGACGCGGAGCTGGCGATGGCCGCGCTCGCCCAGCCGAGCGCGCTCGCGAGCGACGGCGCGCGCGTCTACTTCGCCGACGCGGAGTCGTCCGCGGTGCGCTACGCCGTGGCCGGGGCCGACGTGCGCACGCTGGTGGGGTCGGGGCTCTTCGACTTCGGCGACCGCGACGGCGTGGGCGAAGAGGCGCGGCTGGAGCACGCGCAGGGGCTCGCGTGGTGGGCGGCCGAGAAGAAGGTGCTGGTCGCCGACACCTACAACCACCGCGTGAAGACCATCGACCCGTACACGCGCGAGGTCCGCTCCCTCGCCGGCGCCGGCGAGCCGGGCCTGGTGGACGGCGGCCCGGACGAAGCCCGCTTCTGGGAGCCCGGCGGCCTCGCAGTCATACCGGACGGCACCCGCGCCTACGTGGCGGACACGAACAACCACGCGCTGCGGATGGTCGAGCTCGAGTCGCGGCGGGTGGCGACGGTG
>C688J35102_120989637_pt1 | contig 12327 bp, 11 predicted proteins | sample HopSoiMetagenom2_FD_35102 | JGI IMG/M metagenome (IMG submission 35102)
TGCTCGACGAGCCGGTACATCGGCGTGCCGTGCGACACCTCGACCCCGTAGAGCTCGGTGCCGGTGTCGGTGTGCGCGTCGAAGTGGATCAGCCCGAGCGGCCCGTGCTTGGCCGCGCAGGCGCGGATGTCGGGCTCCGCGATGGAATGGTCGCCGCCCAGCACGATGGGTACGGCGCCGGCCGCGAGCACCTCGCCCACCGTGCGCTCGATGGCGGCATGCGAGGCAGCGGGATCGGCGGGCATGATCGGGGCGTCGCCGTAGTCGACGACGCGCAGGACGTCGAACGCGTCGATCCCGGCCTCCAGGTGGCGACCCTGCTCGAGGCCGATCGACCGAATGGCCCGTGGGCCGAACCGCGTCCCGGGCCGGTCGGTGACGAGCTCGTCCATGGGCGCGCCGACGATGGCGACGTCGATCCCTTCCAGGTCGGCCGGATCCTCGGTGTACGGCAGCCCGGCGAATGTTGCCAGGCCGGCATACTCGGGCTTGTATCCGTTTGCGCGCCAGCGCCGCTGCGGGTCGATCATGGGGCGGCGATGCTACCGCACCCGCTCCGGCCGTTGCCGGCGATCTTGCCCGCCGGTCGCCGCGGCCGTATGGTTCCGCGCTGATGCGCGTCCTCGTCACCGGTGCTGCGGGAAACCTGGGAAGGGTGGTGCTGCCCGCGCTCGCCGCCGCAGGTCACGAGCCTGTGGCACTCGACCGGCGGCCGGTCGACACACCTGGCGAGGTCGTCGAAGGCGACATCCGCCGGCCCGACGACGTGCGCCGTGCCATGGAGGGCGCCGATGCCGTCGTCCACGGCGCAGCACTCCACGGCGTGCACCTGCGCGGTCACTCGCCCGATGAGTTCTGGCAGATCAACGTCACGGGCACCTTCAATGTTTTTGAAGCCGCGCGCGACGCGGGCGTGCGGCGCATGGTGCTGTCGAGCACCATGGGGGTCTACGGCCGAAGCCTGCGCCGCAGCGCCGACGCCTTCGCCTGGACGGCCGAGGACGATCCGCTCCTGCCCGGCGACGTCTACGGCCTGTCGAAGGTGCTCTGCGAGGAGATGGGCGCCTACTACGCGCGCGCGCACGGGATCGTCACCGTGGCGCTGCGGTTCGGCATGTACGTGCCCGAGTCGTTCGTCCGCTACGGGTTCCGGCTGCTCTACGGCGGCGTGGACGACCGCGACGTGGCCGATGCCGTGCTTCGCTCCCTGACTCACGAGCCACCGGACGGGTTCGATGCGTTCGACATCATGTCGGAGGTGCCGTTCACCCGAGACGACACGCGCGGGATGGCCGCCGACCCGGTGGCGCTGATCGAGCGTCATTGGCCCGGCACCGCAGCCCTGGCGGAGGAGCGTGGCGTCGACATCCCGCCGCTGATCTGGGGAGAGACGCTGTGGCCGATCGACAAGGCCAAGCGCGAGCTGGGCTGGCAGCCGCGGCGCAACTTCGGCGAGTTCGTCGACGCTTGGCGCGCCGGCGACGAGAGCCACTACCCGTTCGCCGGCCTGCCGCAGTGGGGCCTGTGAGTGCGGCCCGGCTGACTCACATCATGCTGCGCAGCAGCCGGGCAACGCCCGGCAGCACCTCGCGCGGTTCACCGCGGATCCCGCACTCCATGGCCATGACGCCGGTGAAGCCGACCGCCTTCAGTGCGGCGAGCACCGACCCGAAGTCGATGTGGCCCGTGCCCGGATGGGCCCGTCCCGAGTCGGCCAGGTGCACATGGCGGACGCGCTCGCCGCAACGGCGGATCGCCGCCGCGGAGTCGTCCTCCTCGATGTTCATGTGGAACAGGTCGGCCATCACCTGCACCGCCGGATCGCCGAGCTGCTCGCAGAGGTCGGCCCCCTGGTCGAGGCGGTTCACCATGTGGTCCTCGTAGCGGTTCAGCGGCTCGAACAGGACGGTGACGCCCAGCGGCGCAGCATGCTGGGCCAGCTCGGCGAGACCCTCCAGCAGGACCGTGCGATCGTCCTGCGGCGAGCGCGGTGACCGGAATGGCGGCAGCGCGTTCGAGTGCATGCCGAACGACGCGGGCGTGATGGCGCCTTCGCCGCCGATCTCGGCGATCGTCGAGAGCAGGGACTTCATGTTGTCGATCGCGTCCCGGCGGCGGCCGGGGTCGAAATCGCCGATGAAGTGGTCCATGATCACGCACACGGTGGGCATGGGCACGCCGGCGTCGCGCGCCCTGGTCAGCTCGGGCAGCCGCCGCTCGAACGCGAAGTCGCCGTGGCCGTGCAACTCGATGCCGTCGAAGCCGGCCGCCGACAGCAGCTCCCACTTCGCCTCCAGCGAGTCGCCGGGGACGAGGTGCTCCTGGCATGCCAGCCTCATCGTCCCTCTCCCGTGAAGTCGAGCACCACCTGCACCGTCTCCGCCTGGCGGTCGTCCAGCAGCCGAAACGCTTCCGCCGCGTCGGATGCGGCGACGACGTGGGAGATAAGCGGCTGGAGGTCGAGGCGGCCATCCGCCTGGAGCGCCATCAGCGTCCGCTGCAAGCGAAGCTCGTTCCACCGATGGTCCAGTGCAGGGTTGACACCGGAGATCTGGGAGCAGATGATCTGGATCCGGTTGTGGTGGAACTCCTCACCGAGGAGGAGGCCCCCGGCCTCGCCCTGGAAGAAGCCGGACGCGACAACACGCGAGTTGTAGGCCGTGGAGCGGATCGCCTCGTTGAGCGCCTTGGCGGAGCCGGAGAACTCGATGGACACGTCGGCGCCACGGTCGGAGGTGAGCTCGCGTATCGCCTCGGCCGGCGAGACGGCGCCGAAATCGAGCGTGTGAGCGGCTCCCATCGCCCGCGCCAGCTCCAGGCGGCGCTCGATGCCGTCGACGGCCACGACCGTACCACCGTTCAGCCCGGCGAGCGCCGTGGCGATCAGGCCGGGCGGCCCCTGACCGAAGACGGCCACGACCTCGCCGACGTGGATGTCGGCATCGAGGATCGCGTTCAGGGCGATCGCGCCGATCTGGGAGAAGATCCCGAGGATCGGGTCGAGACCGGCCGGCATGATCCGCTGCGCGGCCCACGTGCCGGGCGCGACGTGCTCGCTTCTGTGACCCCATGTCCCCCACACGCGATCACCCAGGGTGACGCCCTCCACGTCGGCTCCCACCTCCGTGACCTCGCCCACCTCCTCGTAGCCCCATCCGTCGATCGGGTACTGGAACGAGACGGCCTCATCCGTGAACAGGCGCCGCCGGTTGTCCCACCGCTTGGACAGGTACGGGTTCGAGCCGCGATATGCGGTCAGCTCCGTGCCGGCGGAGATCCCCGAGTAGAGCGTGCGCAGGCGGACGTCGCTGGGCTCGAGCCGGCCGGCGACCGGCTCCTCGACCAGCGCCGCGCGGCGCGGGCCCTCGAAACGCACGACCGTGCCCATCAGCCCTTCAGCCCGGTCATGGTGATGCCCTCGATGAAGTACTTCTGCGCCGCGAGATACACGATGACGACCGGAATCAGCCCGATCATGTCCCCTGCCATCAGCACCGTCCAGTCTGTCGAGTGTCGGTCGTTCAAGAGCTGCAGTCCCACCGGCAGCGTGAACTTCTCCGGAGTGTTGATCATGATCAAGGGCCACAGGAACGAGTTCCACACGCTGATGAACCCCAGCACCGCCACGACCGCCATGGCGGGAAGCGAGAGCGGCAGCACCACCCTGCGGAACACGGTGAAGTAGCCCGCGCCGTCCATCCGCGCCGCGTCCTCCAGCTCCCGCGGGATCGTCATGAAGAACTGGCGGAGCAGGAAGATACCGAACACGTCGCCGATGCCGGGCACGATCAGCGCCAGATGGCTGTCGATCCAGCCCACCTGGCGCATCAGCACGAAGCCGGGGATCAGGGTCACCTCCCATGGGATCATGAGCGCCGTCAGGAAGGCGTAGAAGATGTAGTCGCGGCCGGGGAAGCGCAGGCGGGCGAACGCGTATGCGGCGGTCGACGTGAGGATCAGCTTCCCGATCACGACCAGGATGACGATGTAGGCGGAGTTGAGGATCCACCGGTCCATCGGGAACTGGTCCCAGAGCGTGGTGTAGTTCGACCACTTCAGCGTCTCCGGCAGCCACTGCGGCGGGAACACGAACACCTCGTCGATGTTCTTGAGCGACGTGGAGAGCGTCCACAGGAACGGGATCATCGCCACGGTGGCGAGCAGCGTCAGCGCCGCGTAGCCAAGAGCCTTGCGGGCGAGGGGTCGGCCCGCCGGCCCCTTCCGTCTGACCGGACGGCGCCTGCTTCCGGGCGTGACCGCAGGGTCAGTCGAACTCATAGTTGATCCTTCGCGACAGGAACCGGAACTGCAGGAACGTGGCGAACACGATGACCGCGAAGATGACCCACGCGTACGCCGCGGCGTAGCCGTAGTGGAAGTACCTGAACGCCTGGCTGTACAGATAGAAGGCGTTCGTGTAGGTCGCATAGCCGGGACCGCCCTGGGTCATCAGGTACACCTGGTCGAAGGCGCCCTGGAGGCTGCCGATGGTCTGCGTCACCAGAATGAAGAAGGTCATGGGGGTGAGCAGCGGCCAGGTGATGTGCCGGAACCGCATCCAGCGGCCGGCGCCGTCGACCTCGGCGGCCTCGTAGAGCTGGCGCGGAATCGCCTGCAGCCCGACGAGGAAGAAGGTCATCGTCCAGCCCAGCCCCTGCCACACCGACATCGCCGCGATCGCCGGCAGGGCGGTGTCCGGATCGCCCAGCCAGTCGCGCCCGCCGATCCCGATCTGGTTCAGGCCCCAGTTGATCAGCCCGAAGTCGGGGTTGTAGAGGAACCGGAACATGATCGCGGTGGCCACCACGGGCACGACGACGGGCAGGAAGTACGCGGCCCGGAAGATGCTGATCCCGCGGAGCTTGGTGTTGACCGCCAACGCGAGCAGCAGGCCTAGGATCATGCCGGTGGGGATGGTGTACAGCGCGTAGAGCAGCGTGTTCTTGAACGCCGTCCGGAAGATCGGATCGTGGAACAGCAGCGTGCGGTAGTTGTAGAGGCCCCGCTGCTCGTGCGGGGTGAGCAGGTCCCAGACCCACGTCGAGATGACGAGGGATGAAACCATCAGGTACACCGTGAAGACGAGGAAGTGAATCAGGCTCGGCGCGACGAACAGGTAGCCGGCAATCGCCTCCCGCCTGTTCCATCGCCGCCGTTTGGGGGCACGCACCGCACGCTTGTCAGGCGCCGCCGCGGATGCCGCCGAGACGCCCGGGGGCATCAGCCTCCTCCGACGACGCCGCCGGACTCGAGCTGTGGATCGAGCTTCTCGCACACGCCGGGAAGCACCTCCGCGGGTGTCTTCTTCAGCTGCCAGACCTGGTCGAGCGCCGCGTCGACCTGGTCCTGGATCTGGTTGAAGTTGGGCAGGTACGGCGCCGTGTGCGCCGTCGGCAGCGACTCGATGAACGGCTGCACCGCGTCGTGCTCGACCACGAACGGATCCTGGGTGAACGCGGTGTCGTTGGCGATGGACTCGCGCGCCGGGATGCCCTGCATGTTGGCCAGGCCCGCGCGGATGCCCTCGGCGCTGACCATGTACTTCAGGAAGGCCCACGCCGCCTCGGGGTTCTTGCTGGTTCGGGCGATCGCAAACATGGCGAGGTGGAAGAAGTTCGCGCGACCCTCCGGTCCCTTGGGCAGCGGCGCGACCTTCCAGTCGAAGCGCTTGACGTCCTTCAGCTCATACGCCGCCCACCGGCCACTGCCGATCATCATCGCCACCCGGCCGGAGAGGAACAGCTGGGTCGAGCCCTGGTCGGCGAACTGGCTGGGGGTGGGCGAGACGCCGGAGTTGTAGAGGTCGATGATCGACTGCATCCCCGCCAGCGACTTCGGGTCAGCAAATCCGCATCTCTTGCCGTTGTCGGTGTACGGCTCGCCGCCCCACGCCCAGATCTGGTCGTAGTAGGGCGCGAACCAGTTGTCCAGCACGGCCCCGTACACCTTCGACGTACCACTGCCCGAGGTCAACTGCTGGGCGGCGGCGAGGAAGTCGTCCCACGTCCAGTCGGCTGTGGGCGGTGATACGCCGGCCTTCTCGAACAGGCTCGCGTTGTAGTACATCACCTGTGTGTCCCAGTTGTCAGTCAAGCCAACAAGCTTGCCCTGGAACGTCAGGCCGTCGACGATTTGGGGATAGAAGTCCGACAGGTCGTACTTGTCACGCTCTACGTAAGGCTTCAGATCGATCGCGAAGTTCTTGGAGACGATGTTCGGGATCTGGACGTCTCCCGAGCCGAAGATGTCCGGCGGGGTGCCGCCGGCGATCATCGTCTGCACCTTCTGGTCGTAGTTCGTCGCCGGCACGACCAGGATCTTCACCTTGACCCCAGGATTCTTCGCCATGAAGCTCGCGGCCAGCTGCCGCCGGAGCGCGATGTCGCCGGGGTTGTCGCCCGGCGCCGTCATGACGACTGTCCCCGAGATGTCCTTCGGCGCAGGAGGAGCCGAGCTCTCCGCGCTGCTGCCTCCACCGCAACTCGTGCACAGAACAGCGGACACAACGACCACGAGCAACGGGCGGAGACGGCGCATCAGGACTCCTGGCGTGGGGTGAGGGCGGCACGGTTCTAACACGGTGACCCGAGCGGGTCAAGAGTTTTCGACCGCTCAGACCGCGATCGGACGAGCCTCTGCAGCAGATCTGCCGGCCGCCAAGGTCAGCTCCAGCGCTCGCAGACCGTCCCGTCCGCTCACCGGCGGCGGCTGCCCGTCCGCCACCGCGTCGACGAAGGCCGCCAGGTGGGCGTCGATGGTCCGCCAGAAATCTCGTCGCTCCCCATCGAACAGGCCGGGTCGCCACTCGCCGTACACCGGGTCGTCATGGCGGAAGAAGCGCACGGCGTCGATCACGTTCTCGACAACGACCCGGCCACGGGTGCCGCAATACTCGAACACCTGCGCGGCGGGGTGATCATAGGAGGAATCCCAGCTTCCCAGCAGGCTGCCAACGGATCCGCTGGCGAACCGGACGCTCACCGACGCGCTCGTCCAGACGCCGATGCCGCGTGGATCCGCCAGCATGGCCGTGACCTCGGTGATCTCGCCGCCGAAGAGACGCATCAGGTCGAAGCTGTGGCCCTGCGTCTCCTTGAGCATGCACAGCGGGTCGGGCAGCTCCTTGTACAGGTCCCCGGCGAACCTGACGGCCACGAAGGCGACGGGCCCCAGGTCGTTGTCCCGGACGAACGCCAGCGCCCGGCGAAAGGGCTCGGAGAAACGGTGGTTGAAGTTCACTCCAAGGATGAGCCCCGTCTCGTCCGCCGTCTCCACCATGTGCTGCGCCTCCTCCAGCGCGAACGCCAACGGCTTCTCGCAGAACACGTGGGCACCGCCGCGCAGCGCCGCAATCGTCGGCTCCGCGTGGTCGTCGTTCCCCGTCGCGACGCAGACCAGGTCAGGAGCGGCACGCCGCAGCAGCTCATCGACCCCGACGTAGGCGGGAACGCCGTGCTCGGCCGCGAGCGGCACCGCACGCTTCGGCGTGCGGGCGCAGATGCCGACCAGCTCGACGCCCGGATGTGCCGCAAGCCCACGCGCGTGGATCCTCCCCACGAACCCGGCGCCGACCACCGCCGCACGCAGCGTCATGGCAGCACCAGCACCTTGCCGGTGGCACCGCCCAGGAAGGCGTCGTACGCGGCCTCGACCTCGTCCAGCCCGAACCGGTGGGTGAGCAGCGGCGCCGGGTCCAGTCTGCCCTGTCCGACGAGCTCCACACCATCCCCGAAGTCGGACCGAGGAAAGTACTCCGAACCGATCAGCGCGCGCTCGAGCTGGATCAGGTCGGGCGACGTGCGCAGCTCGAGCGGCGCGGCCGAGTGCGCCACGATGACCACGCAGCCTCCCGGCCCGCACAGGTCGACGGCCGCCCGCTGGGTTTCCGGCGTTCCCGCGGCCTCGATGACGACCGAACATCCGTCCGGAACCCGCTCGCGGATGGGCCGGCCGACGTCTTCCTCGCGACCGTCCACGACGGTCGCGCCCATGCGCCCGGCAAGCTCGAGCCGGTAGGGGATGACGTCGCAGGCGTGGACGGTCCCGGCGCCGAGGGCAATGGCGACGGCGACCGCGCCGATGCCGATCGGGCCGCAGCCCATCACCGCAACGTCGGCACCGGCGATGTCACGCCCCGACCGTCTGAACGCATGCAGCGTCGTGCCGAACAGGTCGAGGAGCGCCGTGGCGTGATCCAACGGGACTATGTCCGGTACGGGTAGGAAGCACTTCGCCGGCACACGAACGTGCTCGGCCAGGCCGCCGTCGCGGGAGAAGCCGATCGCCCCGCGCTTCCGCAGGCACATGTTCGGGCTCCCGGCCGCGCAGGCGGCACAGGACTCACAGGCATCGACCAGGTACACGACGCCGCGTGTCCCCAGCCGCTCTTCGTCGACGCCGGTGCCCGTGCCCACCACGGTGCCCGAGATCTCATGGCCGGGGATGACCTCGGTGCCGCCGCGCAGCGCGTGGCGGTCGCTGCCGCAGAGCGCGTTCGCGTGCACCTCGACCAGCACCTCCCCCGCACCCGGAGCCGGCACCGGCACCCGTTCCACGCTGATCCGGCCGGAGCCGTGAAACCGCGCTGCGCGCATCGTTGCCGTCGCCATGGTCAAGGCGGCCGAGTCTACCCGGCAGGCCGGCGGTAGACTCGCGCGATGACCGATCGCCGCCACGCGACCGCCGCCGCGCTGGTGGTCGTCGTGGCCCTCTCGGCGCTGGGCTGCTCCTCCGATGGCACGACCAGCGCATCGAGCGGGCCCGCCGCACGGCAGAGCGTCACGTACCGCAACCCCGTCTTCGACCACGACGCGCCCGACCCCACGGTGCTGCGGGCGAGCGACGGCAGCTACTACGCCTACACGACTCAGAGCATCTACCTCGACCTGATCCACATCCCGATCCTCCACTCACCCGACCTCGTGCACTGGAAGCAGGTGGGCGACGCGCTCCCCGACATCCCACGGTGGGTCGTCGGTGGTGCTGCGGGGGACATGTGGGCGCCTCACATCCTCCGCCACGGCAACCGCTACCTGCTGTACTACGCGGCGCGCCGGTACGGCGCGGGCGACATGGCGATCGGAGCGGCCTGGGCCAGGTCGCCGATGGGGCCGTTTCACGACCTCGGCCGGCCGCTGCTCACACGGGGGAAGGGGCAGCCGCCGTACACCGCCATCGACCCGTTCGTGCTCGCCGTCGGAAAGCGGCTCTACCTGTACTGGGGATCGGACTACGAGCCCATTCGCGTGGCAGCCCTCTCGGCCGACGGCATGCATGTGACCGGCAAGCCGAGAGACCTCGTCATGCCGGTGGGCGCGGCCGGCCCGTATACCGGCCTGGTCGAAGGCGCCTGGGTGGTTCGTCACGGTGGCTTCTACTACCTCCTGTACTCGGTCGGCGACTGCTGCTCCGAGAATGCCAACTACTCCATCTACGTCGCCCGCTCCAACTGGCCGACCGGGCCGTTCCTCCAAGGCCCCGCCAACCCGATCCTCCACGAGAACAGGCGGTTCTGGGCGGTCGGGCACAACGCCACCGTGAAGGACGCAGCCGGGAAGGACTGGATCGTCTACCACGCCCGGATGCGAGGGTCGTTCACCGATGACCGCGATCTCATGATCGACCCGATCCAGTGGCGCGACGGCTGGCCCACGGTCAACCACGGCAGCCCGGCGACCACGCCGCGGCCGGCCCCCGCGACGGAACCCTAGAGGCGGCCGTGGCGCCGGGCCTGGCGTGACTCCCTCGTCCGCTGCTTCCACCGCTGCTTGAGCTCACGGCGCAGCCGGTTGCTGCGCCGTGCCTCGGTCGCTGCGAGCTCACGCTGGAGCCTGCGGTAGCTCTCCATCCGGGCGGGGTCGACCGCCTCGCGAACTGCGCAGCCCGGCTCCTCGTCATGCGCGCAGTCGGTGAAGCGGCAGGCCGCCGCCAGCTCGGTGATGTCGGGGAAGGCGTCGTCAATGTCGCCCTCCCACAGCTGGAGCTCGCGCATACCCGGCGTGTCGATCACGAGTGCCCCGCCCGGCAGCGAGTAGAGCTCGCGATGGCGGGTGACGTGACGGCCGCGTCCGTCTTGGCGGGTCACGCCGGTGGCGAGCCGCTCCTCACCGAGCAATCGGTTGACGATCGTCGACTTCCCCACACCCGATGAGCCGATCAGCGCCACCGTGCGCGCCGGAGCAAGATGCGCTCCGAGCGCGTCGAACCCCTCGCCGGTGACGCCGCTGACGGCCACCAGCGGCACGCCGATGCCCACGCTCTCAGCCTCCAGCAGAGACAGCCGGTCGTCGCAGAGGTCGAGCTTCGTGAGGACGATGACCGGGTCGGCGCCGCTGTCCCAGGCGATGGTGAGATATCGCTCGAGGCGACGAGCGTTCAGGTCGTGCACGAGGTCGCTGACCACGAAGATGGTGTCGACGTTCGACGCCAGCAGCTGCTCGTCCGACCGGTCGAGCACGGTCTTGCGGCGGACGGCGGTCCGGCGGGGCAGCAGCTCCTCCACCATGGCCACGCCGAGCGACAGCTCGCTCGCGAGCACCCAATCACCGACCGCCGGCAGCGAGCCGGCTGTGATGGCTCCGGCATCGCGAAGCCGGCCTCTGACCGAGGCCCGTGCCTCACCGGATTCGCCGCGTATCACGTAGGCGCCGCGATGCTCCGCGATCACCCGGGCCGGGCTCGCCCCGGCCGTGTTCGACTTTTCGCGCGCCGCGCCCAGCTCGGGTGTCCAGCCGAGCGCAGCCAGCGTCGATTGCGTGTCCAAGAGAACTCCTTCGACATGCGCCGCGCGGGCTGCCGGAGCGGTGGAGCGTGCTAGCCGGCGAGCCTCACGGCAGCGCGACTGGAGGCGTGACGGTCGAGTCTGGCTGACATCGCTCCTCCTCCTATCGACGACTGGTGCGACGGACGGTACGCCCTCTGCGCCACCGCGTCAACGCCTAGATTCCCGGATTCGATGGGTTCGACGTCCAACACGCCCTTCGCTGACCGCGACCGCCGCTTCCCGGTCGGTGCGGGCGTGACGGTGGCCAACCTCGAGGCCGACCCGCACCCGACGCTGCGGCAGCTGCGCGCGGCCGAGCCGGTCTCCTGGATCCCGTGCCTCGACGCCTGGCTCGTCACCAGCCGCGACCTCGTGCTGCAGGCGATGCGCGACGCGGAGACGTTCACCGTGGACGACCCGCGGTTCTCGACGGCTCAGGTGGTCGGGCCGAGCATGCTGTCCACGGACGGGCGCGAGCACGACCGGCACCGCGAACCGTTTGCGGCACCGTTCCGGCTGGGACCTGTGCGGGAGCGGTTCACGGAGATCATCGCCGAGGAGGTCGCGAGCCGCATCGCGGCGATGCAGCGGGCGGGCGCGGCGGACCTGCGAACCGAGTTCACGGGGCCTGTCGCGGTGCGGGTGGTGATCGAGGCGCTCGGGCTCGGCCAGACCGAGCCCGCAGTCGCGCTCGGCTGGTATGACGCCATCGTCGAGTCCGTCTCGCAGATCACGGCCGAGGGCCGGCCGACGGCGCGAGGCGAGGAGGCGTTCGCGCAGCTGCGCGAGGCGATGGGACCGAGACTGGACAGCCGGATCGCAGGCGACCTCAGCCATGCGGAGGCGGTGTCCAACGCGGCCGTCCTGATGTTCGGGGGCATCGAGACGACGGACGCCATGATCGCCCTGGCGGTGCTCCACCTGCTCTCGACACCCCACGCGCAGGCCCTCGTGCGCGCCGGGACTGCGACGATCGCAAATGCCGTGGAGGAGTCGCTCCGGCTGGAGCCCGCGGCATCGGTGATCGACCGCTTCGCCACCCGGGACGTCGAGCTGGGCGGCGCCGCCATCGCCCGCGGAGACCTCGTCCGCCTCTCGCTCGCGGGCGCGAATCGCGACCCGGCGTTCTTCCCCGACCCCGATCGGTTCGACGTCACCCGGGAAAACGCCCGCCATCAGGTCGCCTTCGCGCACGGGCCGCACGTCTGCCTGGGGATGCACCTGGCCCGGCTGGAGACGCAGATCGCGGTCGCTGCGCTGCTCGACCGGATGCCCGGGCTGCGGCTCGATCCCGACCGGCCGGCCGTCGTCAGCGGGCTGGTCTTTCGAAAGCCCGTCACGTTGCGGGTCGTCTGGGACGCGGCATGATCGAGGCGGTACGCTGGCCCCATGCTCAAAGGGATCGATCCACTCATCTCCCCCGAGCTGCTCCACGTGCTCGCCGCGATGGGCCACGGCGACGAGCTTGCGCTGGTCGACCGCAACTACCCCGCCGAGTCCACCGCCCAGCGGCTGGTGCGGCTCGACGGCTGCGATCTCTCCACCGCAGCCCGCTCGGTGCTCAC
>C688J35102_120989636_pt1 | contig 12326 bp, 7 predicted proteins | sample HopSoiMetagenom2_FD_35102 | JGI IMG/M metagenome (IMG submission 35102)
ATCCGACGTGGTGGCCGGCGAGCCGGTGGCGTTCGAGCCAGGCTGCCGCGGCAGGTGGTGGTGTGCGTGGCGGTGGGGTCGGAGCGGTGGGAGGGGATGGATGGCAGGTACTAGAAAATGAGCGAGAGGTCGGACGCAACGGTGTGGACGGCCATCCGTGTTCCCACCTTATTACATTACTTTGCTCAGAAGCTGACCTCGCTCGTGGTCCGCTCGTCATTTCAACCGCCGAGCGGGCACCCCTCCTCCCGCATGCGGTTCAGCGCCTCAACCACGATCAAACTCTGCCTCTCGTTTGGGACCTTCCGGGGGTACGCAGCTGCAACCTCAAGGTTCTCGAGTTCCTTCTGCGAGAGGAGTTTCCTCTCGCGTCCCCAATCACAGAGAGCCCTCCAGAATGGACCACCCCTGTTCGCCACCTCCATCATCGCTTCCACCCCGGTGAGTAGCCTCTGGGCCTTGATAGCTGACCGGGCGTTCTCGCGTTGCTCTTGGCGACCAAGAAGCTCAGGTTCGAACCCTGATGGAAGCGCCAGTTGCAGATCAATTACGCGCTGCCAACAGCCGAGTTTCTTTGCCCACTCGGTGACATTGCTAATCCCCGCTGGCGGGTCGACAATGACCTTGTGCACTTCTGTCGAAGCCATCGTTAACACCTCCAGCATCGGTCCGGAGATGGTCTGCCGCCGCCATATCGACTCGAAGTTGATCGACCGGCCCCGGCGCTCGACCTCATGCGCAAGCTTCGCAATGGCATAGGCAACGACGTTTGCACGGTACCCACCTTGATACCAAGACTGCTTTAGGACGAGTTTCTCCACTTCTCGGAAGACGATCGCCTTGGCAATAGCCTCTTTGTAGAACGCCTCGTTAAATACATCAGCCCTCTTCTCCCATTCCTTTCCGATGCTATCAGCGAATTGGGCGAAGTTTTTCTGCGCACCCTGGCTGACGATGTGGGGGAGCCCGCGCCACACATTCAGGAACTTCGCAAGATCGGTCTTAGAGATAAGTTGTCGATACGGGAACTCAAGGTCGAACTTCTTCTTCTCGCTGACGGTGAGGTAAGCGCGAGCATCTTGGTACTGTCCGCGGGCGCGCTCGTAAAACCACTTGGTCTGCCGGAACGCCCCTTCTGGAGACGGGGCTAGAATTCGACGTGAGAACTCCTCGAAGCGCACGTGGAAGGGATGATTAGCGAAGAAGTCGGCGGCATTCACCCTGTTCTGGCTGTTCGCGAATTCTGAGATCTTCGGGACCACCTCAAGCGCCCGCGCCGGCGGGATGATCGACAGCTTCATCTGGACGAACACCTTCGAGAGATCAACTTTCTTACGGCTTGCGGCGTGAATTGAGGCCGTGGTCTGCCCGCCATTCACGATTTGGAGATTCCGCACACGCGTCAGCTGGAGGTTGCCACCCGCCCTCGTTTCCTCGACACTCTCCGCTGTGGCCGTGATCCCATTATTGTAGGCAAAGAACATCTCCGGAGCTCCCTCGATCGTGTTTCGGATACCCTTGTTTACATTGCCTTTCACTTGAAGGAAGCACCGCACATTCTGCTCGAGGAGTCGCGCGCCCCAGCGATCGTAAATTGCTGCGAGCTGGGCGCCGGGAACAACAACGAGATAGGCTTGGTAACCAGCTCCGTCCAAATGGGCCGGAAGGCTGGAGAGAGACCCTCCGTATTCGGATAGCTCGAGGTCGATCGCTTCCCTCCCATGGCCTGAGCGGATGTAGCGGTGGAGTCGCCCTAGGTCCCAAACGCTATAAGTGACTGTTGCGTGCTGGATCTCTCCCGCAGGTCTGCCATCAACTCGCGCGCTCAGAACCCGATTGCTGATCAGGAACAGGCGAACCTTCGAAATATCGGACCAGCGCGTGGCAATCAGGTCCGCCAGTCCGAACGCTGCATCGCTTTCCTCGAGACTTTCCCTGAAGGAGCGGTCGAGCGATTTCACCACGAACTGATGAACGCGGTTGAAGATTGTGTCCATCTCCGTTCCGGTGAGCGTCCGAACCTCTTCAGACTGATGGAAGTCCGCGATGATCAGACTGAGCACCCCTTCAGACTCTGCCGGATCGCCGCCGTAGCCGTCCACTCTGACACCTCGCGGAGCCACATACTGCGCGCGGTCAGCCGTATCGAATTCTCCTGCGTCTACCAGTTGCTGGGAGAAGAGGTCGAAGAACGAATCCTCCGTGTAGCGGCCGTCCGCATCTGCCGAGTTGTGGACCTCTTGGAAGAATTCGGCATGGAAATCTTCAAGATCTGATGACATGTCCGAACCTCTGAATTTCGTTCCTCAGTTCCGCCTCTTCAACGAGAAACGGATCACACTGAGTCAGTGACAGGGAATAGTTGACATCGGAAATGCCAGAAGGAACCGATGAGCCGATCCGCGGGAAACCGGGTAGCACCCGGTATACATGCCCCGGTCCTCCCAACCACAAGGTGTCCGAATAGTCGTCATCCCACCGAAGCCCAGCCGCTTCGACCAGAGCATCGAACCGGTCGATCACGAGCGGAATTGACTCCAAGCTCTCGCGAATTTGACGTGCCACATCAGTCACCGACGCTGAGCCTGGCGTGCCAGTGGGCACCTGGGTGACGTCAACGACGTAGAGAAACAGAGCATGAAGACCCGAGTCATCCAGCTGATGTTCTGAGTTGATGGTGACGTATGGCTTAGCCGCAATCCGCCGAGCTTTCGCTTCGATGCACAGGGTTCCTATCTCAAAGTCCTTCGAGGCACCCAATGGGCCGTGCCAAGCGCTGATCGCGTCAGCCGCCGACATTGATGGGAGTAGCAGCCGCTCAAGCACTAACAACTCACCCATTAGCCCCTTTTGTTCCTCTTGGCTCAGGCGCCCGTCAGCTCCCCCCCTGAGAAGGTGATGCCATCGCCACGTGCGAGCAATTGCGGCGCTGACTGCTTCGGCTTCGGACTTGGCGTCGCGGCATCGGAATACGATGTCGCGGCACAGCGTCTCGAAAATGTCCCGGTGCGCTGACTCCAGTAGTCTGAACGTCAGGATGGCCGTCTTACCTTCTGGATGGCGGCGGGCGATCTCAACCCCTTGGAGGTGTGGGAGGTGGACGTCGGGCTCTGCAGTCTTGTTGTGCTGAAGCACCAGCATGCATCGGGCATCCAGATCGACGGCCCAGAAAAAGTCCCAAGGATTACTGGCGTCGACTCGCTTCGCCGTAATCGTCTCTTCCGCGGTAGGCGGTACGAGCCCCCTCCAAGGATCGTCACTCTTCATCGCCGCCGATCTCCTCCTCATCCTCCTCCTTCTTATAACGCTCGCGTAGCCACGTCGTATTCACGATATACTCCACCCGCTCCTCGTCTCTCTCGGTCCTCGGGAAGCTGATACTCCAAGCAACGACTGGTTCCTCGTGCTGTATTCCACTCGCGTCCTTGGATTCGATGCTCAACAGGTGAACGATCAGAAGAGGACGGTCTCGAACCGCGCGGTATATCCGGTCGGGGAAGTTGAGGCTCTTCCCAACCTCCGGCAGTTGTCCTTGGCCTTTGAGGTGCTCCATATACGCCGCCTCGACGCGGGCGCTCTCTTCCGACCGAACACCTGTCTTCTCCACTCCACGAGAGGAAACCCTCTGCTTATTTGTGATTAGCAGTGTGCTTCGATCGCTCCTCGTTCCACTAGATCGCTTCTGACAGTAGATCGGGATCCCCAGCGACATATCTGGTTGAGCCCCGTCTTTGGCGTTGACGCTGGCGAAAAGGATATCCCAGTGCTCCAGTTCTCCGTCTCGTCTCGCCTCGATGTATTTCCTGATCGGATCACCGTCAGTGAGCATCGAACCCTCGTGGTTCTGGAATTCAGAGAGGAGTTGCAGCACAGGTTGGACGGGAGCTCCGGTGACGAGAAGGCCGTTGGGCACCCGAGCCGCTGCAGCCGGATCACAGTCAGCCTCGGCGAGTCGGCGGACCAGGTTGGCTGCGGCCCGACGGTTGGCCGCAAGACTCGTAGGATCACGCCGGAGGATGGCAGTCTCTACGAAACTGTTTCCCAGTCCGATGCTAACGACGAGCTTCTCGCCGGAACCCATTTTGTTGCGCGCCGTGACGATCAGGCTGTCCGGGTGGCTCCGAACTTTGAGACCGAATTCCTCTGGAGTGGCGTTTGCGGCCTCCATGCTTCGGAGCTCCTCCCGTAGCATTTCAATCGATTCCGCTATGTGCGCGTACCACCCCTCGGCCTCCTCCGGCATCCAGATTCGGCAGAGGTCCTCGTAGTCCGGTCTGTAGCCGAACCAGCGCCCCATCTGCATCAGAGTGTCATACATGATGGAGTTTCGGAGGAAGTAGCTCACCATAAGCCCCTCCAGCGTTAATCCTCTGGATAGGGAGAAGCCACCCACGGCGATCACGCTCAGTCCCGTCGACTCGTGGTCGGCATAGTTCAGCGTGCCGGCGGAGCGACTGTTGACCTCGACAACGGTGACGGGAGCTGCCGCCGCATGTAGCCGGCTCAGGACCTCACTCCATTCGAATCCGGCCTCGGTATACTCGCGCTGCCATATGTCGTGGAGGGCTTGGATCTCAGGGTCGCGCATAGCTTGGGCTGCGTGCAGAGCGCCGTTTACGCGGATGCTTGCCTGGATGTCACGGAGCCGGTGGTGAATGGCGTTCCGAATCTGTTGCTGTACAGTCGTGAAGCGGGAGGCGTTCACCAACATCGAGCAGTGGTCCTTCTCGTGTCCGCGGCAGAGGCGTATTGCGCGTGCGACAATAAAGGTTCGAAGAGCGTCCCAGAGACTCGCTGGCAACGTCTCGACGACTGTCTCCTTCTTGTGCGTCACGGAAAGAACGTCGTCATTATCGTCAATATGCCGGATAGGCACGTCCGGGTCGTCGAGGAACACACGTGTGGGACCAAAGTAGTTAGAGGGCGGGTCCAGGCTAACAATGAAGTTCCGCGGGAAGAGATCGGCTCCGAGCATCTCGTCATCGGTGTCCGGATCGATGAAGATGTTTGCAAACGGCGTGGCGGTGTAGCCAACGTAACAACTGCGCCTGAACATCTTCAGAAGGTCACGAATTTTACCATTTATGCGGGATACTCCCGTTTTACCATGTTGGATATTGATCGATGCATTATCGGCCTCATCATCAATGACGAGCATAGGAGCATCAACGGTATTGGACCCGCTGGTGGAGCTGTGTTCCTTTAGCCACTCAACAAGATTGTCAAGCGTATTCGGGTTCTTCTTGATGACGAAGATGGCAGGCTCGTTGAGGTTCTGTAGGGGGATCCCGACGCCAGATGCCGTCGCCTTGTTGAAATCCCGGACCGAGTTGGTGAACGTGACGGGCCGGCGGGTCTGATCAAATTTTCCGACGCCAACGAACCTCTCATCTTTTCGAGAGAACAGCCGCGCACTGTCGCGGCCTACGAAACCTTCATCGATCCGCAGCTGGGTCTGGTTTCGCAGATTGTTGTGAATGCCTGCGATGACCACGATCAGTTTATATCCGGCGTCCGCCGCCTTGCAGATCAAGGCAGTGTAGTTTGCGGTCTTTCCCGACTGTACGTGCCCAACGACCATCCCTCGCCGATCCCACGGACCGTCGATCAGAGGGTTTTGAAGGAGCCCCAAGATCCGATCAGTGACGCTGTCCAGCGTCGCAATCACTTGGGTGGGGAACTGTTTGTTGATCAGCAGCTGCTTGTATCTGTCCCAGTAGTAGGGTGTAATTCGTAGCCGTGCGTCATCTAGCCACGGTGTGTGCTCGCGATCGGTTACGACCGAGCCGATGGTCATCGTGACGCCGAGACGTTCCTCGAACCGCCGGGCAAGCTGTTCAGCCGCGTCTTCATCTACTCCGCTGCACATTGGAGTGTTGCGTAGCAGCGCGATCAGTTCTCGAATGCGCTCTGGCGTGGGCACGGTCTCACTCGCAAGGAGTGACGCGACCATGCCTTCAAGGGCGTGCAGACCATCAGTCATCTTGACCATCGTCATTGGAGAGTTCGTTCAGGATCGTTTCGGTTCGCGTCCAGTTCGAACGAAACGGTTCCGCGGTCTGCATCATGAGCTTTAGGTCCTGCAGGGAGATGTTCGCACCAATCAGCTGGCGGAATGTTGCGTTGACGGCGTGGCGCAGGATCTCGTCGGAGGCCGGGGTGCCGGTTACGCAATCAGGAGTACCGCCCATATCGGCGAATAGAGCGTCCATCGGGAGGGATGAGCTGGCAATCTCCACTACCCTCAGGAACTCTTCCTTCAATCCGTTCTCGAGCTTGGAAACAAAATCGACCAGCACGGGATGCTCAGGGTTGATCCGGTATACTATTGCATTATTGAGCTGCACCCGATTCCAAACCGGCAGTCGAGTATCGGCCGCCAAGCGCTGTCCTCGCGACGTGTAGATCCGCTTCGAGCCCGCTCCGATAGTTTCGATAATTCGCCGAAGCCTTTCCTTCACTGCATAGGGTGGCTGCACGGACGCCTTCTTCACGTCGACTTTCCACTCTGCGTCTTGCTGGTTGGAAATATCGATCCTGACTCGAGCGAGCTTTGTAAGCTCCATCTGACGGGCCAATCCGAACCAGGTTCCATGTATGATCAGGCGCTTCTCTCGGTAGACGTAGAACCCCTGGTTCTTGACGTACCCCGCGGCCCCCGCGGATCGCTCCCATTCACCTGGGGTGACCTTCCTGTGGTGAGGAAGAGTAAAGGCCTGTACAGTCACCTCGTGACCGCCGAACCGGATCGTTTCGATCGGTCCTCGCAGGGTAGCAGGATGGTTTGAATTAAATGGGTCGGCCGGTTCCAACTGCCGTCCGTTGAGCAGAATGGTGATCCTGCGCAGCCCGCGCTCCCCGCCGGCAAGATACCGATGGAAAACCAATTCGAGATGCTCGGCCGCCTCGTCCACGCGTCGCACGAAGTTGCGCACGCTCCCGTTTGGCTCAGCCGACAAAATCCGATCAAGGTTTTCCCATACGACTAGTGTCCCGCTCTCCGAGAGAAACTCAGCCCAAGGTATGAACATCGGATTCTCTGGGACTCGGACGCACCAGGTGTTGGTCGCTACGACGTAATCGAGATCCCACTGAGCTGCACTCGTGACACCGTTACGCCGTGTTACGACTGAGAGCTTCCGGCATTGTGAGAAAGACGCAGTCTTCAGCCCAAGACCGAAACGCCCGAGATCAGAGGTCGTGCGCGCATCCAAAGGGCTTCGGCTTCCCGGGCGCATAGCTTCGATTAGATCGCTCTCGGTCATTCCTTCCCCATCATCCATTACCCCAATGCGGAAGGTGGCCGAGTCGGCGAAGAGCTTTATGGTCGAGGCTCCTGCCGTGACAGAATTATCGATGATGTCGGCGAGCGCTGTTTCCAGCGTGTAGCCGATATCCCGCATACTTTCGATGAGGAGTGATGCATGCGGTGGAGTTGGGATTGTCTTCATACTCGGATAGTTCAGCAGCACGGCGTCATCAGCTCGAAGCCTATGGGAGCAGTTCCTGCACCACTCACGATGAAGGCTCCAAACTCCTGCCGAAGGTCAGGATCTCGGCTTGGCAAACTGAGCGAAGCGAGAACTGTTAGGAGGCTTGCGGTCAGGGCGGGAACGAGGAGAGTATTAGAAGTGTTCGTGTTCCGCAAGTGGCGCGTTGTGAACGCTCAGGTGACATGTCGCAAATTGGCGAAAGATGGCCGGTTGACAGCTCTTTGGTGAGCCGGGGTGGAGACCCTTCGCGGCTTCGCAAAGCGTTGCTGGCGTGGTGGGAGCGGTGTGGCCGGGATTTTCCGTGGCGAAAGACGCGGTCCGCATACCATGTGCTTGTAGCGGAAGCACTGCTTCACCGCACGCGTGCAAATCAGGTCGTTGGACTCTACGAGAAAATGTTGGCAGCTTTTCCTACAGTGCATGCTCTAGCTGCGGCAGACCCTGAAACTGTATACAAACTCCTTCATTCAGCGGGTCTGCGCTGGCGAGTAGGTTCATTACTGAATGCCGCGCAAGAAATTCTGCAGCGGTTTTCAGGCGTGGTTCCGTCGAATCGAGCCGAGTTAGAGAGTATCCCGGGGATCGGACACTACATCGCCGCTGCAATTCGCTGTTTTGCGTATGGAGAAAACGATGCGATAATAGACAGCAATGTGGTTCGTGTTTACGCACGTGTGTTCAATCTTCGCGTAACCGACAGCCTTAGACGCAATCGCGATTTCCACCACCTTGCGCAATCTCTAGTCGATCCTAAGCATCCTCGCGAGTACAATCTTGCCCTGCTTGACTTGGCCGCGGCAATCTGTACGCCTAGAGCTCCGAAGTGCGAGGTGTGCCCTATTGCGATCCATTGCACGTATGGCCGCAACAAACTCGGTATTCAGTCGGCTGCAATATCATGAGGCCCTTCGTCATCCATAAGCTCGAGTTCTCCTTGAAGGGCCACAATGTGCGCATCCGCGAGAAGGCGTTCAGCCTCATGCCAGAGCCCGCTTGAGAATGCCTGACGGAATTTCCTGTTCAGCGTCTCCGAGTGATAGCCAAGATACTCTCCAACATCTCGCTGGCTCCACTCTCTGTGCCAGCGAAGTACACCTGCGGCGAACACAACTCGCGGGGGAACTGGTTTATTACCAGCGGTGCGAGCAGGAAACTCCTCCAGCACCCGCGGCTCAAGAAGTTCCCAGACTGCGTCTGGTACCAGAGCCCGCACGCGGTCATTGATTGAACCGAGATCGGGATCGGAGCAACGAAACGACTCCGCGAAAGCCTGTGCAAGAAGCGGCGGGATCGCGTTGCCGACGACGCGAAATCCAACTCCCATCACCTCAGGTAACTTGAACCGGTCAGGGAAGCTTTGCAATCGAGCCGCCTCGCGAACCGTAATCGTCCGTGCGTCCCGATAATGGATGAACTTGTAGCAGTCCTTCTGCAGATGAGCCGTAATAGTCCAAGCCTCCCTTTCAGGATCCAGCTTGTGTAGCTTGTCTTGGAATTTTTCCTTCGAATATTTCTTTAGCTTGTGGTCAGGATTGATTGCCTCAATCGCCACCTGCACCTCGGGGTCACTGAACCTCGCGCCAGGTGCCATCCGCCTAAAAAGCTCGATGTCGTCAAGGTTGTGAGAGCGACAGATGTGACCGATCACCGTATTGGCGTCAGCACCGTTGAGGCCTTCCCGCATCAATTGCTGGTACTCCGATTGGGGCTGCTGCGCGTATGCGATTACTGGAACACGATGGCCGGCATCGACGGTAGGCAGGTCTCCAATGGCGTCCTGCACGGCCGGCCCAGGTATTTTCGCGGGGCGCTTCCAAGAAGGAATCCCGGCATCGTTCCGGTACCCAACCATGATGAACCGCCGCCGCCGCTGCGGGACCCCATAATCTGATGCCCAGTAGTTCTCGCGGCTCAGCGTATACGGAAGCGGCGTGCGGTTCCATCGGCTCAACCCTTCGAATCGCTGCTCGATCAGCGGGTAGGTTTCGTGGCTCCGGATTGTGGGCACGTTTTCGAAGAGGAACCAGCGCGGGGCGAGTACTTCCACGAATAACGCATACACCTCGAAGAGCATCGTGCGATTGCGTGCCGTCTCGATCCATTCCTCCCGTACGCGCGCGTCTTTCCTCGACAAGGCCGCGACCTTGGTTCGCCCCACGGACGAAAAACTCTGGCAGGGAGGTCCACCGACAATCACGTCGCAGGAGCCTTTTACAACTCCGTAACTCTCCAGGAAGCGAGAGACATCGGCGTGCGACGTGAGTCGGCTCAGGTCCGCTCGGACCGCCGGGAGGCGCTGCCGGTGTCGCGGGAAATTAGCGTTGTAGGTGTCGACCGCCTGCTGATCCCAATCTACAGCCAGGAGACACTCGAATCCCGCGTCGTGGAAACCCACCGACGCACCGCCGCAACCGGAGAACAGGTCTATGTAGGTCGGACGAACGGGACCGCGTGGCATCAGACTCGGGCAGGCGGAGGAATGGAGTCACTATCCTACCGTTCTGCCCGCCTTACCGCAACCACAATGCTGTGCCTTGACTTACGGCAATCACCTGCTCTCGCCGCTCTTGACATCTCCGCCCGTTTTCGCCACTCTCAAGCCTCGCATGTTTCCGCGCGCGAGCCGGCTCCCCGCCGATCGGCCCCCGGAAATCCCCGCTCTTCCTCCGCCTCCGCGCTTGCCGGGGGCACCGTTCCGCAACGCCCCGCCAACCCTCGTGAGGCAACCATGCAGCTCAGCTCGCCGACCCTTCGCCGTGGCCTTGGCCTCGGCCTGCTCGCCCTTTCCGCAGGCGCCTGCAACCTGAAGGACAAGATCCCCGGCGCCGGCGTGGGCCACGACGGCGGCGCGGCGCCCAGCCAGGTCGACCAGAAGAGCGAGGGGAGCGTCACCGACGCCGAGGCGAACGCCTTCAAGGCGCCCGCCGACAGCAGCCTCACGCCGCAGCAGGTGGAGGCGTACCTGCGCACCAGCCTCACCCAGTTCGACCTGATCCGCTCCGAGGCGCCGGCGCTGCACCAGCAGGTGGCCGAGATGGAGAAGCGCGGCAAGAGCGGCGGCCTGATCTCCGGGCTGCGCAACGCCGCCGAGGGGATCGGCGCGATGAGCCACTGGGCCGACCTGGTGGGCGGCAGCTACGTGCGCTCGGCCCGCACCCTCAAGTACAACCCGGCCGAGATGGAGTACGTGCGCGAGCGCATGGGCGCCATCAGCGGCTACCTGATGACCAAGCCGATCCAAGAGGCCGGCAAGCAGCAGGCCCAGGCGTTCCGCCAGCAGGCCGAGGCCATGAAGGGCCAGCCCGGCGCGGACCAGGCGCAGATCGACCAAATGCTGGCGAGCGCCGCCGAGATGGAGAAGAACGCCTCCGACGCCAACGTGTCGCCGGCGATCCGGCAGAACCTGGACGCGCTGCACCGCGCGCGGGGCAACGTGACGGAGCCGGCGTGGCAGCAGATCGGCTTCGCCAGCGGCGGGATGGGGATCCTGGCGCTCAGCGGCCTGGGCGACCCGGCCGACACGGCCACCACGCGCAAGCTGAACGAGTTCCGCCAGCTCTACACCGACGCGCTGAACAACCGCGTCACCCCGGGCACCGAGGTCAAGCCCGCCGGCACCAACTGACGCACCCTGCAGGATGCGACTGAACGCGGGCGGCTCCCCACCGGGAGCCGCCCGCTTCGCGTACCCATGCGCACGCAGGGACGGCCACGACGGGTTTGGGCGTGTCCCTCCGCTGCGCTCCGGGCCGGGCTGCGCGCGCGGTAGGGCACGAACCGACTGTGCCCAACCGCGCCGAGCCCGCGTCGGCGGAAACTGCCCCGCCGCCACGGTCTCGGCCCCTTCGGGCGCGCATCCCTCACGCGTCGCTCGCGCCCGCCGCCCCACGCGTGCCTGACGCCCGTTACGGCGCGCGGGGCTTACCCCTTCACCCGGGCGTGCGGCGTGCAGTCCGCGCAGGCGGACTTCGTGTGGTTGTAGCCCGGGTTTCCAACCCGGTGCTTCGGACTCCGTGGGTGAGGGGCGGCTCCCCGCGCGGCGCGCACGCAGCGTGCAGGGCCTCTCCCCGTCCGCGCGCCGCCGCCCGTTCTCCAGCGCCCGTCCCATGCGACCACCCTCCGCAGCCACCCGCGCGATGCCCGCCCTCGCGGCGCTGATGCTCGCCGCCGCCTGCGCCACGCTCCCGGCCGGCCCCTCACCCGCGGCCGAGGCGGTGCCGGCGCCGCGGCGCGAGCTGCGCGGGGTGTGGGTGGCCACGGTGGCGAACATCGACTGGCCCTCGCGCCCCGGCCTCCCCACCGACAGCGCGCGCGCCGAGCTGCTGGCCATCTTCGACCGGGCGGCGGCGCTGCACCTGAACGCCGTCGTCTTCCAGGTGCGCCCGCACGGCGACGCGCTCTACCGCTCCGAGCTGGAGCCCTGGTCCGAGTACCTCACCGGCGCGCAGGGCCGCGCCCCCGACGCCGACTGGGACCCGCTCGCGTTCGCCGTGGCCGAGGCGCACCGGCGGGGGATGGAGCTCCACGCCTGGTTCAACCCCTACCGCGCCTCGCACCCCATCGCCAGGACGCCGCCCGCGGCCACGCACATCAGCCGCACCCACCCCGAGGTGGTGCGGCAGTACGGGCGCTACCTGTGGATGGATCCGGGCGAGCCGCTGGTGCAGGAGCACACCCTCCGCGTGATCCTGGACGTGGTGCGCCGCTACGACGTGGACGGGGTGCACATCGACGACTACTTCTACCCCTACCCGGAGAAGGACTCGGCCGGCGCCACCCTCGGCTTCCCCGACGAGCCGAGCTGGACCCGCTACCGCGCCGCCGGCGGGCGCC
>C688J35102_120989635_pt1 | contig 12309 bp, 12 predicted proteins | sample HopSoiMetagenom2_FD_35102 | JGI IMG/M metagenome (IMG submission 35102)
CGAGAGCTCGACAAGCGCCAGCTCGCTCGATGTCAGCCGCCTGCCGATGGTCGCGTCTGCCAGGGCTCGGGTCTCGCGCTCGTCGGCGATGAACTTGACGAGCGCCGACGTATCGAGGTACAGCGCGCGTTCACTCACCGCGGACGTACCTGAGTGCGCGCGTCCCGGCCTCCGGGTCCCCGAAGTCGATCGGCTCCGGAAGCTCTCCGTACGGATCCTTGGCGGGGATCAGCCGCCCCTCGGCGATCATGCGGTCGATCCCCGTAAGAGCGTGGGGAATGAGGTCCGCGACGGGACGGTTGTGGTCCGTCACGATCAGCGTCTCCCCGTTCTTCACGCGCTCGAGCACCGCGCTCAGGTTCTGGCGCAGCTCACGGATCCCAACTGTCTCAGGCATGTACACAGTTGTAGCACTTTGGATCGCCGCCATATCGAGGGAAGCCCGCGATCAGGGACAATTCGCCCCTCCATGGGCGCCCTGCTCGACCACGTCCGCTCGTACTACAACTCGCTGAACACCGGCGACCCGGACAAGGTGGCCTCGCATTTCACCGACGACGCCGTGCACTACTACACGCGGCTCGGCCCGCACGACGGCGCGCGGACGATCGGCGAGCACACGAAGTGGGCTGTCGAGAACCTGGACGGCCAGTGGCACATCGACCACGCGATGGAGGACGGCGAGCAGGCTTGCATCGAGTGGGCGATGACCTGGCGCGACCCGGAGACGGGCGAGCGTCGCCTCGACCGAGGCACCGAGTGGTTCGTGTTCCGCGACGGCAAGATCGCGGAGATCCGCGCGTACTTCCACAACGGCAAGCGCAACCGCAGCGGCGACCTGATCGGCTTCGACCATCAGGGCCGCGGCTACACGGTGCTTTGAGCAGCTCCCTCCCACCGAACCTGCCCGTCCCGGTCGACGACGGCGCCGCCGACCACCTCGAGGGCATGACGATGCCGCGGCTCGAGCTGCCCACCACCGACGGGTTCGGGACCGACCTGGCGCGCGCCGCCCGCGACGGGCTCGTGCTCTACATCTACCCGCGCACCGGCGTGCCGGGCGAGGACCCGATCCCGGGCTGGGACGAGATCCCGGGCGCACGCGGGTGCACGCCGCAGGCGTGCGCGTTCCGCGACCACTTCGGCGAGATCGCCGTGCTCGGCGCGCGCGTTCTGGGCCTCAGCACGCAGTCGACGGCCGAGCAGCTCGAGTTCGCCGAGCGGGTCGGGCTGCCGTACCCGCTTGCGAGCGATCCAGTGCTCGGTCTCGCCGACGAGTTGCAGCTGCCCACGTTCGAGGCCGGCGGTCGCCGCCTGTACAAGCGGCTGACCCTGATCGCCGAGCGGGACCGGATCGTGAAGGTCTTCTACCCCGTCTTCCCGCCCGACCGCAACGCCGAGGAGGTGCTCGAATGGCTTCGCCAGAGGTGAGCGCGAAGCGGCAGGTGTCGCCGCCGTTCACCCAGGAGCACGAGGACTTCCGCCAAGAGGCGCGGCGGTTCATCCAGGGCGAGCTGGCGCCGCACGCGCAGCAGTGGGAGGACGACCGCTGGTTCTCGAACGAGGTGTTCGACAAGCTCGCGGCTCACGGGTATCTGGGACTGAAGTACCCCGAGGAGTACGGCGGCCAGGGCGGCGACTACCTGCACGACGCGGTCTTCACCGAGGAGCTCGCGCACTGCGGCTCGGGCGGCACCGCCGCGGGCATCGGCGCGCACATCGGGATCGCGACCCCGCCCGTGTGGAAGTTCGGCACCGAGGACCAGAAGCAGCGCTTCCTCTCCCCCGCCATACGCGGCGAGAAGATCGCGGCACTGGGGATCACCGAGCCCGACGCGGGCTCCGACGTGGCCGGCATCAAGACGTTCGCCCAGAAGGTCGACGGCGGCTACGTGGTGAACGGCTCGAAGACGTTCATCACCAACGGCGTGCGCGCCGACTTCGTGGTCACCGCCGTGAAGACGACGAAGGAGGGCGGCCACCACGGCCTCTCGTTCCTGATCCTCGAGAAGGGCATGGACGGGTTCACGGTCTCGCGCAAGCTCGAGAAGATGGGCTGGCACGCGTCGGACACCGGCGAGCTCGCGTTCGCCGACGTGTTCGTCCCCGACGAGAACCTGCTCGGCGAGGAGAACAAGGGCTTCTACCTGATCATGGCCAATTTCCAGTGGGAGCGGATCTCGATGGCGCTCGGCTCGGTGGGCGCGATGCAGGTGATCCTCGACAAGACGATCCGTTTCGCCCTGGAGCGGAAGGCGTTCGGCCGCGAGATCGGCCACTTCCAGTCGATCCGCCACAAGATCGCGGAGATGGCGCTGCGGGTCGAGGCCGGCCGCGCCACGACCTACAACGCGCTACGACTCTTCCACCACGGCCACGACGCGGTGCGCGAGGTAACGATCGCGAAGCTCCTGACCCAGCGCGGCGCCTTCGACCAGGCCGACGACGCGCTGCAGATCCACGGCGGCGCGGGCTACATGAAGGAGTACGGGATCGAGCGCGCGGCGCGGGATGCGAGGCTCGGGCCGATCGGCGGCGGGACGGACGAGATCATGAAGGAGATTCTCGGGAAGCAGTTGGGACTCTGAGCCGGATGTCGTTCCGCGCCCCGCCCCCGTGCGCGGCCTGGCAGCATCGCGATGTGCGAGACGGCTTCGAGGTCGTGTTCGCCCACGCGCACGGAGACGGCTACCGCTTCGAAGGCGACACCGTGGCGGTCGAAGCCGGTGAAGCGTGGGCGGTCCAGTACGTCATTGCCCTCGGCTCCGGCTGGGTGACCCGAAGCGCGCAGGTCTTCGGACGTTCCGGGTCGGGCGCACATGAGCTCCGAGTGGAAGCGGACAGCGCCGGCCGATGGCTGGTCAACGGTGCGCCGGCGCCCCATCTCGACGGCTGCCTGGACCTCGATCTGGAGTCGTCTTCACTCACCAACGCGTTTCCCGTCCACCGCCTGGCCCTCGAAGTCGACCAGGAGGCCGACGCGCCCGCGGCATACGTGCGCGCTCTCGACCTCAGCGTCGAGCGGCTCGACCAGCGCTACCTTCGACTCGCAGACGACGGGAACCGTGAGCGCTACCGGTACGTGGCTCCCCGATTCGAGTTCGAGTGCGAGCTCGTATACGACGAGTTCGGCCTGGTTCTCGACTATCCCGGCATCGCCGTACGAGCTGCCTGAGCAAGGAGACTGGCCTGGATCGCCTTCTCTGCACTCCGCTCGCGCTATCTTACGTTTACGTAAGAAAGTGATTGGAGAAGGCGACACGGCAACCGGCAACGTCCACCCCCTCGCGGTGGCCGTCGAGGACGTGGTCGTGCGCTTCGGCGAGATCCAGGCCGTCGCGGGCGTGTCCTTCGACACTGCACAGGGGGAGGTCTACGGCTTGCTCGGCCCGAACGGCGCCGGCAAGACCACCACGCTGCGGGTCCTCACCACGCTGCTGAAGCCGACGTCCGGGCGGGCGAGCGTTGCGGAGTTCGACGTCCTGGACGAGAGCCTTCAGGTGCGCGGGTCGATCGGCTACGTGCCGCAGGCCATCTCGGTGGACGGCGCCCTCACGGCGCGGGAGAACCTCGAGTTCTACGCGCGCGTGACCGGGGTGAACCGCCGGGACCGGCCGGCTCGCATCGACGAGGCGATCGAAACGATGCAGCTCGAGGCGATGCTCGACCGCCTGGCGCGCGAGCTCTCGGGCGGGATGCTTCGGCGGCTCGAGATCGCCACGGCGCTCCTGAACCGCCCCCGGGTCCTCTTCCTCGACGAGCCGACGGTTGGCCTCGACCCCACCGCGCGCCGCCTGGTGTGGGAGCGGCTGCACGCCATGCGTGCGGAGGCCGGCACCACGATCGTGGTGACCACGCACCAGATGGAGGAGGCCGAGCGCCACTGCGAGCGGCTCGCGATCATGGACCTCGGCGAGATCGTGGAGCAGGGAGCGCCGGCGGCGCTGCGGGAGAAGCACGGGGCGGAGAACCTCGAGGCGGTCTTCAGCGCCGTGACGGGACGCACCATCGACGGCGGAGAGGGGAGGTTGTCGGATGTCCGCGCCCAGCGTCGCGTGGCCGAGCGGCTCGGCTGAGGCGGAGCGCCCGCAGGCGCTCGCCGGCAGCGCGCTCACGCGCCTGGCGTCCGGAACAGGCGCCATGGCCCAGGCGGAGATGCGCAAGATCCGCCACGACCACATCGACATCTTCACCCGCTCCGCGCAGCCGCTGCTCTGGCTGTTCGTGTTCGGCACCGCGCTGCGGCACTCGCGCGCGCTCACGACCGCGGGGATCGACTACCGCGCCTACATCGCGCCCGGCGTGATGGCCCAGGCGGCACTGTTCATAGCGATCTTCTTCGGCCTCGCCGTGATCTGGGAGCGCGACGTGGGCCAGCTCCAGCGAATGCTCGCCACACCGCTGCCGCGCGCGGCCATCGTGCTCGGCAAGGCGTCGGGAGCGGGCGTGCGCGCGTTGGTGCAGGCGGCTCTGCTGCTCGTCGTCCTCGCCATCGCGGGCATCGGGATCCGATGGAACGTCTTCGGTGTGGCCGGGGCCCTCGTGCTGCTCGTGCTCGCCACGGCCTCGTTCGCGTGCATGTCGATGTTGATCGCCGCGGCGGTGCGCACGCGCGAGCGCTTCATGGGCATCGGCCAGCTTGTGATGATGCCGCTGTTCTTCGCCTCGAGCGCCCTGTACCCGCTGTCGATCATGCCGGGCTGGCTGAACGTGGTGGCGCGCGTGAACCCGCTCACCTACGAGGTGCAGGGATTGCGCCAGATGCTGCTCGGCACCGGGGCGCACGGCGAGCTGTGGCTCGACTTCCTGGTGGTGATCGGCTTCCTCGTGGCCATGGTTGCGGCGGCGACCCGCGCGTACCCGAGGGCGATCCTGTAAGCATCCCGCCCTCATGCGGCGGCGGTTACTGGTAGGGCTCTTCGTGCTCGCGGCCTGCGGGGCCGGCGTCGCGCTCGCCCAGTCAGGCGTGGTCGAGGGCGTGATCGGCCCGGACAACCACATCCAGCCGAGCGGCCGCAGGCTCGATCCGCCGGGGACGCTCACGAAGCTCGGCAACCATCCCGCCGGCGGCGCGCTCACGCCGGACGGACGCTTCGCCTGGACCCTCTCGGCCGGCCGCGGCCGCAACGACGTGCGGATCGTGAACGTCGCCAGCGGCGCCGTGGTGCAGGTGATCCCGATGCCGGGCGTGGACGGCGGCATCGCGATGGCCCCCGACGGCCGTACCGCCTACGTCTCTGGCACGCCCGAGTCGAGCCACAAGGACCAGCAGTCGCCCGCCGGCACGCCCGGCAAGGACGGCGACGTGATCCACGTGTTCCGCTACGACGCCTCCACCGGGCAGGCCACGCGCGACGGCGTGATCGGCGTACCACCGCCCCAGGGTGCTCCCGTGCCGCAGGCGCTCGGCGTGCCCGGCGGCTTCCCAGTCGGCGCCCCTATCCCTCAGAACTTCCCGCCCACCAACTCGAAGCCGATCTCGTGGCCGCGCGACATCGCGATGTCGGGCGACGGGAGCCGCCTGCTCGTAGCGCTCAACCTCGCGGACCGCGCCGCCGTCGTGGACACGAAGTCGCGCAAGGTCGACTACGTGAAGGTCGGCTCGTATCCGTACGGCGCGGCCGTGACGCCGGACGGCAAGCGCGGGTTCGTCTCGAACGAGGCGGACGGGACCGTCTCCGTGATCGACATGAACAGCAAGTCGAAGACCGGCGACATCCAGGTGGGCCCGCACCTCTCGCATCCCGAGGGGATGGCGATGGACCCGAGCGGCAAGCGGCTCTACGTGACGGTCGCGCACCAGGACCTCATCGCCGTCGTGAACACGAGCTCGCTCAAGGTGGAGCGCACGCTGTCGGTCGAGCGGCCGCAGGGAATCGGCACCGAGCCCACGGCGGTCTCGGTGACCGCCGACGGCTGCCGGCTCATGTCGGCCGACTCCGGCGAGGACGCCGTGGCCGTGTTCTCGCTGAAGACCGGCTGCCAGGAGCTGAGCGCGCTCGGTGGCGCCAAGGCGAAGCAGGCATGCGCCGCGAAGAGGAAGCCCCGCACGCGCCGGCGCGGGCATCACCGGCACGCCCCGGCTCGCGCCGCGGCGCATCGCCGCAAGAAGAAAAAGAAGGCGACGCCGAAGTCCACCCGCTGCGCCGCGTTCAGGCACCGCGGCAAGCACCATCACAAGCGCAAGGCGGCCAATCTCCGGCCCGCTCGCGCCACGGCCGCGGCCGCGGATGCCACCGCGCACGCCGCAGAGGCCCCGCCGTTCACCATGCTCGGCCGCGTGCCCACGGCGTCCTACCCGGTCGCGGTGGGAGCGTCGCCCGACGACGCGAACCTCGTGTGGGTCGCCGCCAAGGGCCTCGGCGTCGGGCCCAACCCGAACGGGCCGAACCCGCTCGGCAAGAACGACACGGACGACGGCATCAACAGCTACAGCTACCTCCCGTCGATCGTCACGGGCATGTCCGGCGTGCTCACGTTCCCGAGCGACTCACAGCTGCACGACCTCACGCCGCAATCCGACGAGCAGATCCATCCCGTCAACCCCGAGTCCCCGCCCGCGGGCACGCCGATAACCGCGCCGGGGTCCGGCCAGAAGATCAAGCACGTCTTCTATGTCGTGCGCGAGAACCGCACCTACGACCAGATCCTCGGCGACGACTCGCGCGGCGACGGCGACCCGAGCCTCGAGCTCTTCCCGTCGAGCATCACGCCGAACTACCACGCGCTGGCGAAGCGCTTCCCGCTGCTCGACCACGTATACGCCAACTCGGAGGCGTCGATCGACGGCCACTTCTGGACCTCGGCGGGCGCGGTGTCCGACTACGTGGTGAAGAACTGGCACGCCAACTACGGGGGCCGGCAGCGGCCGTACGACTTCGGCGTCTACTCGATCACCTGGCCGGCGAAGCGCTTCCTCTTCGACCAGGCCGAGAAGCAGGGGATCTCCTACTTCAACTACGGCGAGGCGATCGCCGGGGTCGTCCCGGTGCCCGACAAGGACCGCCAGCCGGCCGACACGGCGGAGGTCGGGAAGAAGTTCGCGAACTCGGACCTCGGCCCCGGGAACGGCTGCTATCCGAACGACGCATCCGTCGGCACGGACGCGATCACCCAGCAGGACGTGTACGACGGGTCGCCGCCGGTCGGCGCCTCCCCCACCTCGGAGTCGCGCTTCGACTGCTTCAAGCAGAAGTTCAACCAGCAGGTATCGAACGGCAACGTGCCCGCCTTCAACTACCTCGTGCTGACGAGCGACCACACCAACGGCCTCTCGGCCGGCGCGCGCACGCCGCAGGCGATGGTGGCCGACAACGACTACGGCCTCGGGCAGGTCGTCGACCTGATCTCGCACTCGTCGATCTGGGACTCGTCGCTGATCCTGGTGATCGAGGACGACTCGCAGGACGGCGCGGACCACGTGGACGCGCACCGCATCCCGGCGCTCGCGATCAGCCCGTTCGCCAAGCCCGGCGCGATCGTGCACACGCGCTACGACTTCCTGTCGTTCATCCGCACGCTCGAGATCCCGATCGGGATGGACCCGCTCAACCTGTACGACTCGCTGGCGACTCCCCTCTACGACGCCTTCGACTCGTCCGCGCAGAACACCGAGCCCTACACCGCGCTCGTGCCGAGCCAGAACCGCACCGCGCGGAACCTCGCGACCGGCGCGGGCGCCGCGCAGTCGAAGCGCTACAACCTCTCGACACCCGACCAGCTTCCGCAGCGCGTGCTCGACGGGATGCTGTGGAAGTCGGTGCACGGGGAGAACGCCGAACCGCCGCCCCCGGGGCCGAACGCGGTCTACGAGAAGCCCGGGTCGGATCCGGACGGCTGAGAACGCCGTCCGTCATGATGCGCCGCTGACTTTCACCGAAAAAGGAGACTCAGTGGGCGTACTGGACGGCAAGGCAGCGATCGTCACCGGCTCGGCGCGGGGCATCGGACGCGCAACCGCCGAGTTGCTCACGGAGCACGGCGCGCAGGTCCTCATCAACGACCTCGACGGCGACGTGGCCGAGCAGGCGGCCGGTGAGATCAAGGGCGAGACGACCGTCTTCGCCGGCGACCTCACCAAGGAGGGCGTGCCCGACCAGCTGGTGCAGACCGCGGTCGACTCGTTCGGGAAGATCGACATCATCGTGAACAACGCGGGCTACACCTGGGACGGCCCGATCCACAAGATGACCGACGAGCAGTTCCAGGCGATGCTCGACATCCACGTCGTCGCCCCGTTCCGGATCATCCGCGCGGCGGCGCCGCACCTGCGCGAGCCGGCGAAGAAGGAGCGCGACGAGGGCCGCGAGTACTTCCGCAAGATCGTGAACGTCTCGTCCATCTCCGGCACGATGGGCAACGCCGGCCAGGCCAACTACTCGGCCGCCAAGTCGGGCATCGTCGGCCTGACCAAGACGCTCGCCAAGGAGTGGGGCCAGTTCAAGATCAACGTGAACGCTGTGGCCTTCGGCTTCGTGGAGACGCGACTGACCGCCGCCAAGGAGGACGCCGGCACCTTCCAGCGCGAGGGCCAGGACATCCAGCTCGGCATCCCCGAGCAGCTGCGCGCGATGGCGTCGGCGATCATCCCGCTCGGACGTCCGGCGTCGACCGAGGAGGCGGCCGGCGGGGTGTTCTTCCTCTGCTCGCCGTGGTCGAACTACATCCACGGTCAGGTGCTGAACGTGACGGGCGGGCAGTTCGGGGGAATGACTACGTAGTGAGTCGGCTGTCCGCTGTCCGCTGTCCGCTGGAATGAGGGTCGGACGCGACATCGAGATCCCCGAGTCGGAGGTTCAGGTCCGCGTCTCTCGTTCCTCGGGGCCGGGTGGACAGCACGCCAATGTCACCGCATCGCGTGTCGAGGCCGTGTTCGACGTCCGGGCGTCGTCCGCGCTGTCCAGCGAGCAGAGGCGGCGGGTCATGGCCCGCTACGGGCCCCGGGTAACCGCGGTGGCGCAGGACTCGCGCAGCCAGACGCGCAACCGGGAGCTTGCGCTCGAGCGGCTGCGCTCACGACTGAGCGCAGCCCTGCACGTGCCGCGCGCCCGGCGTCCGAGCAGGCCCACGCGCGCGTCGCGGGAGCGGAGGCTCGAGTCGAAGCGGCGCTCGAGCGAGCGCAAGCGCACCAGGCGGCGGCCGACGCACGAGGACTGAGTGCGCCCCCTCCGGCTCTGGGTCGGTAGCTTTCCCTCGCGCAGGGCATGAGCGATTCCAGGTACACGCGGCGCACCGTAATCAAGACGGGCGCAGCCGGAGCGGTGCTCGGCGGTCTGGCGGCGTCGCCCGCCGATGCAGCCCGCAGGCACACCCGGCACAACAGGAAGCACCGCAGGCGCGCGCAGGCGGGCACGACCACGCCCACCCAGAGGAGCGCCGACGTGATCGTGGTGGGCGGCGGGATCTCCGGCCTCATGGCCGCCCGCATGATCGCCCAGGCTCACAAGTCGGTGATCGTGCTCGAGGCGCGCAACCGCGTGGGCGGCCGGACGCTCAACCACGACATCGGCGACGGCAAGGTGACCGAGCTGGGCGCCCAGTTCGTGGGCCCGACGCAGGACCACGTCCTGAAGCTGATGGACGACCTTCAGCTCGGCAAGTACGACACTTACGACATCGGGGACAACATCTACTACGACGGGGTGACAACGCCGCACCACACGTCGAGGTACTCGGATGCGACACCGCTCGGCACGGCGCCTAACGATCCGTTCGTGGCCGCGAATGCCGTCGCCGTCGTCGGTCAGCTCGACCAGATGTCTACGTCGGTCCCGCTCGACGCTCCGTGGACCGCACCGAACGCGGCCGAGTGGGACAGCCAGACGTTCTGGAGCTGGGCGATGGACAACGGCGCCAAGGGCAATCCGCAGTTCCAGGGTGTCGTCGCGACGGCCACCGAGGCCATCTTCGGCTGCGAGGCGCGCGACATCTCGCTGCTCTACATCCTCTTCTACCTCGCGGCCTCGGGCAACGAGTCGAACCCCGGCACGTTCGAGCGCAACTTCGACACGCGTCAGGGCGGCCAGCAGTGGCGCGTGACGGGCGGGACCCAGCTCATCTCGATCAAGATGGCGCAGCAGCTCGGCAGCTCGGTGGTCCTGGGCGCGCCCGTTCGCAAGATCACGCAGACGGGCAGCGGCGTGGTGGTGGACAGCGACAAGGGCCAGTTCACCGGCAAGCGCGTGATCGTGGCCATCCCGCCGACCATGACGGGCCGGATCCAGTACGAGCCGCAGATGCCGATCCTGCGCGACCAGCTAACGCAGCGCCTGCCCAACGGCAGCCTGATGAAGTGCGACGCCTACTACGACAAGCCGTTCTGGCGCGACAAGGGACTGACCGGGCAGGTGGTGAGCAACTCGGGCTACGCGCGTGCGACGTTCGACAGCAGCCCGCCGGACGGCAAGCCGGGCGTGATGATGGGCTTCGTCGGCGGCTCGCAAAACCGCGCGCTGGCGAACAAGTCGCCGCAGGAGATCAAGACGGCGGTGCTGCAGGACTTCGTCAACTACTTCGGCGACGAGGCCGCGAACCCGAAGGACTTCGTGATCCAGAACTGGTCGGCCGAGGAGTGGAACCACGGCTGTCCGGTCTCGCTGCTCTCGCCTGGAACGCTGCTCGACTTCGGGCCGGCCCTCCGCGCCCCCGTCGACCGGATCCACTGGGCCGGCACAGAGACAGCGACGTACTGGAACGGATACATGGACGGTGCCGTGCGGGCCGGCGAGCGCGCCGCCGCCGAGGTCATCTCGGCCGGGCTCTGAGGGCGCTCGTGCGGGGGCGCTTCGCGACACCGGCGCTCCTCGCGATGCTGCTCGCCGCGGCCGCGCTGGTCGTGCCCGCCGCGCAGGCGCGGAACCGCTACGACGTGAAGGTGCTGGCCAAGGTCCCGCCGCCCGGCTATCCCGCGCTGTCCTACGTGGCACCCGACCGCACCATCTACGTCAGCACCTTCATCGGCCCGAACTCGACCAACGTGCCGGCCACCGTCTTCTCGTACAAGCCGGACGGCACCTTCATCGACTCGTACACGATCCAGGGTGAGAACGGCTCGCAGAACGGCGTGCAGACGGCCGCCATGGACGCCCGCGGGCTCCTGTACCTCCTCGACCAGCACCCCGCTCGCGTGGTCATCCTCAATCCGATCACCCGCGACCAGCAGACGTACGCCACGTTCAAGGACGTGCCGCAGTGCATGCCGCCGGGGAGCGGCGGCGACTGCTCGGACACGGTGATGGACAACGAGCCGGAGCCCAACTACGCGGCCTGGGGTCCTGACGGCAGCATGTACGTGACCGACTACGTCCAGGGGCTGATCTGGCGCGTTCCGCCCGGCGGAGGCGAGGCGCACGTGTGGCTCACCGACCCGAGGCTCGACGCCGCGCAGTTCGGGCCGGCCGGCATCGAGCTGATGCCCGACCACCGCACGCTCATGGTCTCGACAAGCGCGGGGCCGGCCGTGGGGCCGAACTCGACAACCGGGAAGCTCTACACGGTTCCGATCAAGCCCGACGGCAAGCCCGGCGAGCTCAAGCAGCTCTGGGAGAGCGGCCCGACGGAGGCGCCCGACGGCTTCGCGCTCGCGCGCTCGGGCAACATCTACCTCGCGCTCGTCGGACCGAACGTGAACCAGCTCGCGGTGATCTCACCCACCGGCCAGCAGCTCGCGCGCATCTCGCACCCGGGCACCGACGGCCCGAACGACGTCCCGTTCGACTCGCCCTCGAGCGTGCGGTTCGACGGCGACCGCGTGATCGTCACCAACGACGCCTACTTCACGGGAACCCCGAGCCACTGGGCGATCTTCGACGTGTTCGCCGGCGAGCAGGGGCAGCCGATCTACGTGCCACCGCGGTCGGCGACGCCGGTCCCCGTCGGCGGCTCGCCGGCCCGGCCGGTGAGCAGCAGGTACCTGCTGCGGATCAGCTCAAGGAGGCTGCGCGCCGGACACCGCGTGCGCATGCGCTTCAGCGCGACGCTGTCGAAGGGCGGCGCCAAAGCGAGCGCGTACCGGCGCGCGCGAGTCCGCATCGCGGGCCATACGGTCCGCACCGATCGCCGCGGCCGCGCCGCGTTGTCGCTCACCTTCCGGCGGGCGGGCCGCTACATGGTCCGGCTGCTGCCGCCGCACGGCCGGCGGACGCTGGCCAAGGCAAGCGTTCGCGTCAAGTAGCGCGGCGCCCCACGTGGCGCTCGAGGCGCGCCAGCCGCTCGTCCCACTGGCCGCCCACCGAGGCGATCCAGGACACCGCCTCCTCGAGCGGCTCCGGGGTGAGCCGGTAGCGCGTCTCTCGGCCCTGGCGGCGGGGC